>ERZ761609.3166-NODE-3166-length-11160-cov-8.442233_pt1 | contig 11160 bp, 10 predicted proteins | sample MGYA00511163_ERZ761609 | MGnify/ENA primary metagenome ERZ761609 (study PRJEB28899, sample SAMN02445070) | bioreactor sludge metagenome | biome: EBPR sludge | place: Australia: Brisbane, Thorneside Wastewater Treatment Plant | collected 2011-12-16 ... | reverse complement strand
CGACGAATCCGACCGCGACGGCGTGCGGGTGGTGATCGAGCTGAAGCGCGACGCCGTGCCCGACGTGGTGCTGGCGCAATTGTTCCGCCACACCCAGCTTCAGACCTCGTTCGGCGTCAATATGCTGGCGCTGGACGGCGGCCGGCCGGTGATGATGGGGCTGCGGGACATCGTCGGCGCCTTCGTGCGTTTCCGCGAGCAGGTCATCGCCCGGCGCACCGAATATCTGCTGGGCAAGGCGCGCGAACGCGCCCACACCTTGGTGGGCTTGGCGGTCGCCGTCGCCAACCTTGATGATATGATCGCGCTGATCCGCCGCGCCCCCGATCCGGCGACGGCGCGCGAGGAGATGCTGGCCCGCGACTGGCCGGCCTTGGACATCGCGCCCTTGATCCGGCTGGTGGACGAACCGGCGCATCCCTTGCTGCCGGGCGACGTCTATCGTTTGTCGGAAACCCAGGCCCGCGCTATTTTGGAACTGCGCCTGCACCGCTTGACCGGGCTGGAGCGCGACAAGATCGGCGCCGAGTTGAAGGAAGTCACCGACCAGATCGCCGACTATCTGGAAACCTTGGCCAATCGGGAAAAGCTGCTGGGCATCCTGCGCGAAGAATTGGTCGAGATGAAAGAGCGCTTCGGCACGCCGCGGCGCACCGAAATTCAGGAACTGGAATTTGAAGCCGACATTGAAGACCTGATCCAGCGTGAAGACATGGTGGTGACGGTAAGTCAGTCGGGCTATGTCAAGCGCGTGCCGTTGTCCACCTACCGGGCGCAGAAGCGCGGCGGCAAGGGCCGTTCCGGCATGACGATGAAGGAGGAGGACGCGGTTTCCGATCTCTTCGTCGCCAACACCCATACGCCGCTGCTGCTGTTCTCCTCCCGCGGCATGGTTTACCGCATGAAGGTCTATCGGCTGCCGCTGGGCAACCCGACCTCCCGCGGCAAGGCGTTCGTCAACCTGCTGCCGCTGGTGGAGGGGGAGACCATCTCCACCGTGCTGCCGCTGCCGGAGGACGAAGCCGCCTGGGGCGCGCTGCACGTGGTGTTCGCCACCTCCAAGGGCAACGTGCGGCGCAACCGGCTGTCCGATTTCGCCAACATCCGCGCCAACGGCCTGATCGCCATGAAGCTGGAGGAGGAGGGCGAAAAGCTGGTGGGCGTGCGCACTTGTTCGGAAGACATGGACGTGCTGCTCGCCACCCATGACGGCAAGTGCATTCGCTTCCCGGTTTCCGACGTGCGGGTGTTTTCGGGGCGCACCTCCACCGGCGTGCGCGGCATCAAGCTGGGCGACGGCGACGAGGTGGTGACGTTGTCGATGCTGACCCATGTGGAATCCAGCCCGGAAGAGCGGGCCGCCTATCTGAAGGCCAAGCGCGAGCGCGGCTTGGAGATGGAAGGCGAAGCGGCCCCCGACGCCGAAGGCGCGACGCTGCCGGAAGTGACGCTGGCGCCCGGCCGCTACGAGGAGCTGGAGGCGCTGGAGCAGTACATCTTGACGGTTTCCGACCGCGGTTTCGGCAAGCGCTCGTCTTCTTACGAATACCGGGTCTCCGGGCGCGGCGGGCAGGGCATCTGGAACATGGAGATGGGCGGCAAGAACGGCTCCATCGTCGCCGCCTTCCCGGTCAACGCCGCCGATCAGGTGATGATGGTCACCGACCGCGGCCAGGTGATCCGTATGCCGGTGCACGATGTGCGCATCGCCGGCCGCAAGACCCAGGGCGTGACGCTGTTCCGCATCGACGTGGAAGAACACCTCGTCTCGGTCGCCAGCATCGCCGACGACCAGTCCGATCAGGCCCAAACTGACCAGGCTGAAACCGACCAGGGTCAAACCGATCTCATCCAGACGGAACCCGAAGCCGGGGCGAATGAAGCGGGCGCCTGAAGCCCGCCGGCCCCACCTTTGACGCGACAACCACGGCAACAACGAGAGCGCAGCGCCATGGCGAACCAGCGGATAGGCGTCTACCCCGGCACCTTCGATCCAATCACCAACGGACATCTCGATATTATCCAGCGCGCCTCGCGGCTGGTGGATCACCTGATCGTCGGCGTGGCGCGCAACATCGGCAAGGGGCCGCTATTCAGCACCGATGAGCGGGTGCGCATGGTGCGCGACGATATCGCCGGGTTGCCGCAAAACGGAACCACCATTGAAGTGCGAGCGTTCGACACGCTGCTGATGCATTTCGCCGTCGAGATGAACTGCAACGTCATCATCCGCGGCCTTCGGGCGGTGTCGGATTTCGAGTACGAATTTCAGATGGCGGGGATGAACGCCCGGCTTAATCCCAAGGTCGAAACCATCTTCTTGATGTCATCCGACAAGCATCAGTTCATTTCGTCCCGCTTCGTCAAGGAAATCGGCCGGCTGGGCGGCAATATCAGCCATTTCGTCTCCAAGCCGGTGGCGGCGCAACTGGCGGAGCGCTTCGCCATCGACGCGGAGAGCGAGTGACGGCGTTGGTTTTCGGCGCCGGTTAAGAAATCCGGCGCTTGAAGCTTCTTTTTGTTGACCTGCGCGGGGGGCGGCCCTATGTTGCCCGCCGTTTCCAGGGGCGAGCCCGTAGCTCAGCCGGTAGAGCATCTGACTTTTAATCAGGTGGTCGTGGGTTCGAGTCCCACCGGGCTCACCATGGAAATCAATGGGTTGCGGTGCGGTTGACTTTGTCGCCGCCGCCCCTGGTGTTGACGGGGAGCGGATTGCCGCCCATGTCAGCCCTTCTTTTCCATACGCTGAAGTTTGTTGAGAAGCTGGAAGCTGGCGGGCGAAAGCTTGCGGCAAAAAGCGATATCGTTGCGCTGCGCGGCGACGGGATTGATCTTCGCCGCCTTGCGCTATCTTCCCGGGGGTCATTGATCCTCGCCTCTCGCCCTTTTGAACGGTGACGAAATAAAGGCTGGCCTCGTTCGGGTTTTTTTCGTAAAACATTGAAACAATGTTGACACTTATCGGCTAACTTGTTGTTTCAGTTTGCTGGCGCTTCAGTGCTATCTGACGGCGAGCGGCCTCCTGGCCGAGTGAACGAATGGCGAGCAGCTGTTTTGCGAGGCAGACGACGCATCATGACCCATAATCATCCGCACGGCGGGGGTCAGATTGCGGTCAACAAGGATGACGACGGGGGAATTGAGGCTGTCGCCGTCAACGATCCCTTCCTTGCCGCGTTGATGGACGCCGCCGTCGACGGCGTGGTTATCGCCGGGCGCGATGGTTCAATACGGCTGATTAACCGCGCCTGCTGCCGCATGTTCGGCTATGACGATGGCGAGTTGATCGGCCGCAGCATCAATTGTCTGATGCCGGCGCCCTATGAACAACAGCATGATCGATTCATCGAAAACTATGTCGGCACCGGAGAAAAGCGCATCATCGGTCGCGGTCGGGAAACCTTGGGCCTGCATCGCGATGGCGGGGTGTTTCCCATTCATCTGTCGGTCGGACACGCCATTTATAATGGCGGACATTACTTCGTTGGCTTTATCCGCGATATTTCTGAAAAACTGGAAGCCGAGCAGCGCGCCCACTACCTTGAGCGCCATGACACTCTGACCGGCGTCTTGAGCCGTCAGGCGCTGTTGGAGGAAGCCAAGGCGGCGGTGGAGAAAAGCGGCGGCGAAGGCAAGCAGGGCGCTTGGGCGCTCTACACCATTGATGTCGATCAGTTTTCCGACGTTAACGAAGCCTTTGGCCCCCATGTCGGCGATTTGGCGCTGAAGGCGCTGGTGGCGCGGATGACTGAGGTGCTGCCCCGCGAAACATATCTCGGCCGCATCGCCGCCGACGAGTTCACCGCGATCTCGCGGGTGTCGGGCATGGCGCAGGCGCAGCGTTTAGGGCAGGCGCTGTTCGAACGGGTGACGGCCTCGATTTACGCCGAACGCCACTGGGTAAGGTTGCGGGTGTCGGTTGGGGCGGCCGTGCTGGACATCGGCGCCTCCAACGTCGAGGAACTGAACGCCAAAGGCAAGTTGGCGCTGCAATCGGTGCAGCAGAACGGCGGCAACGCCATTTGCTTCTACACCCCGGAAATGGCCGCGGCGGCGACGCGCCGCATGTTGCTGACCCTGCAACTCACTCATGCGGTGGAGCGCGGCGAGTTGCACGTCGTCTACCAGCCCATCGTCGACGCCAAATCCGGCGCGGTGGCGGCGGCGGAGGCGCTGCTGCGCTGGACCCATCCGGTGTTGGGCGTGGTGTCGCCCGGCGAGTTCATTCCGGTGGCGGAAGAAAGCGGCCTGATTATTCCCATCAGCGAATGGGTGTTTGAGCAGGTCGCCGCCGATATGAGCGGGTGGGAGACGCAAGGCCGCAAGCTGGAGCGGGTGTTCATCAACATTTCCGCCTTGCAGTTCCTGCGCGGCAATTTGGTGATGCGCATCAATGACCTGCTGGCGCGCAACCCTTCTTTGTACGGCCGCATCGGGTTGGAGATCACCGAACAGGCGGCGGTGCGCGACCTTGCCGCCGCCATTTCCACCATCGGCGAATTGGGCGCGAAGGAAGTGCTTTTCGCCATCGACGATTTCGGCTCCGGCTATTCTTCGTTGAGCTATGTCCAGCAATTGCCGGTGGCGAAGCTGAAGATCGACCGCGCCTTTGTGGTGGACGTGCCGGAAAACCACCGCAACGCCGCGCTGGTGCGCGCCGCGGTGGGCATGGCGCACGGCCTGGGGCTCACCACCGTCGCCGAAGGGGTGGAGACAGACGAGCAGCGCCGGTTCCTGGTGTCGGTGGGCTGCGATTTTTTGCAAGGCTATTTCTTCGGCAAGCCGATGCTGGCCGATGAGTTCGCCAAGCGCCTCACGGCGGCGTGATCGCCTGCCGGTTCAACATTTCATTTCCTGACAGATCTCGCTCGTGAGTATCGGCTTAGGCCCACGCTATTGCAATAGCGTGGGATAAGGCAACAATTTAATATAAATTAATGATAATAGGTGCATGCTATATAAAAACTACGCCTTGATTAAAATCAAAAAACCGGTAATTTAAAGAATTATATATGCCATGAAGGTGTGATGTCATGTGTTCTAGAGCGCAGTATAGAATTGCCACGGCGGGCCTCACCATTATTGGTGCAACTATATTGTTTTTAGTAATGACGCTGTTTATCTTTATTCCTTTTGATGAAGTTAATGAAGGTGAAAAATACGCAGAAAAATCAATTGTTGTTTTAGCTATCGCATTTCTTGCCGCGGCATTTATCATGCTCTCTAAATTTTTGTTAAGGTGTCGTAGGTATGTGGAAAATAAGACGATTTTTCCAAATTAGCGGCCAAAATTCTGTATAAACCAGATCACAGTATCTGTATCTTGATCGACAAATATCTTTTTTAGTAGCTCTAGGTATGCTCTTGTATTTTCTTGATTTTGTTTTCGTTCTGCTTCTAGTAATTCCGTGGCGAACGCCTTTCCCGCATTATCTGCTACAATATCAGCGTCGCTCCACCCTTCCGGGTCCGCATCGACCCAGCTTTCAATCTCGTCCCATGCCTCTTTCAAATACGTGAAGCCGCCTGCAGAAAGGCTATTCCACTCATACTGGAGAAATGCAGTGAATATAAAGTGCCGTACTTTGTCCCAGCCATTTGTATTATCTGTACCTACAATATTTGTATAATGTCTTTGTGCCTTTGTTCCAAGTTCTCCATTCTGGAATTTATTGATCATTGAGAAGGCGGCGCTTGGACTTCCGTTGGATAATGACAGTGCTTTATTATATAATTTTCGTGAAAATTCATCATAATAGTTATCGGGAAAATTTCCCGCGCCATATTTTGTATTATCGCTATTTATTACCTCGATTGCATAGCTCTCCAGTGCATTATCTGAAGTTACTGTGTCACTTGAAGCAAGATATACTTGTTTTTGATGGGTGTTTCCAGCTAGGTAGAGCGTGTTGTTACTTTCTTGCCGAGAGCATATCAAGACTCCATTTTTTAAATTGTATTCTGATGAAAACGGATTTTCACTAAATCCTAGTGATGAGTTACCTTTTTTGTTTTTATTATGGTATATATTCTTAATAAATCCGCCAATAGTTATTTTTTTATTAATAATATAATCGATAGTTGAATCTATTTTTGCAATAGATGTATTTAATTTAGTCATGTCGAATTCTCAATTCTGCGTTAGTCTTAGGTTCCCAGACGCCATGCGAACAAAAATTTTTACTTTATCGTCTTCACCAATCGTACTATTTTTTAACAATATTTGATACGGCACTGTATCTATTTTGGCTCCAAATATAAAACAGCATTCATTTATAATTGCTATATTGTACTCGAAAACAATGTTGCTGTTTAAGCATGCGAAAGAAATTTGTTTTATATTATCGATCGAAATGTTTGCATTGGCAACAGGACAGCCGGCATAAATTATATTTTTTGCGTATTGATAAAATTTATGCGCGAATACGCCAATTCTTTCGTCTAAAAGCTTGTCCTGCTGCAATGTATTAATTTCAAGCATTGCGGACCTTCTTGCAAGTAATGCGTATTACAATTGTATTATCTCTCGGTGTGGATGATATCATGTTTTGAGCGACGTATAAGCCAAAAAAAGGGGGCAAGCCATGCGGCTTACCCCCTTTTCCAACCGGTATCGACGCCGGGATCAGCCGAACTTGTAGCTGATGCCGTAGCCGCCGCGGGGATAATCCCAAGCGACGTTGCCCTTGTCCTGGCAGATGACGCGGCAGGTGCCGCATTCCAGGCAACCGTCGGTGGCCAGCGTCACGCCGCCTTCCTCGTTCTTGGAATAGCAGGCCGCCGGGCAGCAGAAAGTGCAGGGCTGCGACGAGCAGCTATCCTTGCACACCGCCGCGTCCTTGATGTGGATGTGCGGACGGCTTTCATCGACGATGTAGCGGTTTTGATAGAGCTTCTCTTCGATCTTAATCATGTGGCTCATCGGAAGGCCCTCATCAGCTTGAATGCGTCGCCGACCAGCCCGAAGGGCGACCGCTTTTTGACGAAAGATTTCATGATTTCGTTTTCTTTGGTCTTCTTATCGACACTGTCCACAGTGAACAAGTTGTGGGCGGCGGCGTTGAGAAGATCCGGATATGCCCCGAAGAACTGCTTGTTCTCGTGCATGATGCCCGGCAGGTTCCTGTACTTCTTCAGGTCCTTCATGATGAAGCTGTCGTCCAGCTTGGCCTTGTAGGTCGCCAGATTGGCCGCCGACATCGCCTTACCGGCCTTCTTCATTTCAATGACGGTTTCCGCCGCCATGCGGCCCGACGCCATGGCGAGGTTGGAGCCTTCGCGGTGGGCGGCGTTGTTGAAATGGGCGGCGTCGCCCACCACCATCCAGCCGTCGCCGAAAAGCTGCGGCACCGCCTTGTAACCGCCTTCCGGGATCATGTGGGCGGCGTATTCCTTCATTTCCGCGCCTTCGATCAAGGGCGCGATCACCGGATGCTTCTTGAGGTCTTCCAGCATCTTGTACGGCGTGCAGTCGCCGGACTTGAAGTCGGAGATCAGGCAGCCGATGCCGATGGTCAGCGATTCCTTGTTGGTGTAGAGGAAGGCGGTGCCCACCATCCCCTTGGTCACCTTGCCCATGATTTCGATGACGACGCCTTCTTCGTCCTTCAGGCCGAAGCGCTGTTCGATCATCGCCGGATCAATGAACATGATTTCTTTGACGGCGAGCGCGACGTTTTCCGGCGCGACTTCCTTTTGCAGGCCGCCGCGCTTGGCGAGCAGCGCGTTGACGCCGTCGGCCATGATGACGACGTCGGCGTGAATTTCGCCGCCGACGCGGTCGGTGCGCACGCCGATCACTCGGCCGCTTTCATTACGGATCAGCTCGGTGACGGTGGTTTCGCAGATCTGCAAAGCGCCGGCTTCACGGATCTTTTCGCCCCACCACTTGTCGATGTTGGCGCGGATGATGGTGTAGCGGTTCGGCTTGTCGGTGTTGAAAGCGTCCGACCGGTAGTTGGTGCCGATGTAGCTGTCGTCGCCCAGCAGCCAGATGCGCTGTTCGATGATGTGGCGCTCGGTCGGGCAGTCTTCACGGAAATCCGGGATGATCCTTTCCAACTCGGCGGCGTACATGATGCCGCCCTGCACGTTCTTGGCGCCGGGATACTCGCCGCGCTCCAACTGAAGCACGTTGAGGCCCGCCTTCGCCAGCGTGTAGGTCGCGGCGTTGCCCGACGGGCCGGCGCCGATGACGATGGCGTCAAACTTTTCGACCATGTGTGATCGCTCCTTCTCGTCCGGTGGGTCAGCTCGCCATGCGATTGACGGCGAGGCGGGTCTTGAACGCCTGGGTCAGCGCCGGCAGCACTTTCAGCACGTCGCCGATGATGCCGTAATGGGCGAATTCAAAAATGGTGGCGTTGGGGTCGGTGTTGATCGCCAGGATCATGTCCGACTTTTCCATGCCGACGCGGTGCTGAATGGCGCCCGAAATGCCGGCGGCGATGTAGAGTTTCGGCCGCACCGTCTTGCCGGTCTGGCCGACCTGGCGGTCGTTGGTGGTCCAACCGGCTTGCGCCAGCGGGCGGGTGACGCCGACTTCGGCGCCCAGCACCTTGGCCAGATCCCACACCAGTTGCAGGTTTTCCGGCTTGCCCAACCCCTTGCCGGCGGAAACGATGATGTCGGCGTATTCAAGCTGCGCCTCGGAGCGCGAGCTGTCGGGGATGAAGTTCAGCACCTTGGTGATGATGTCTTCTTCCACCAGATTGGGGGTGACGTCGATGATGCGGCCGGTCCGGCTGGCGTCGGCTTCCGGCATCGCCATGACGCGCGGGCGGACGGTCGCCATCTGCGGGCGATAGGCCAAGGTCTGAATGGTGCAAAGCAGGGTGCCGCCGAAGGTCGGGCGGGTCGCCGCCAACGAGCGGTTGTCGGCGTAGATGTCCAACTCGGTGCAGTCGGCGGTCAGGCCGGTCGCCAGGGTGGTGGCGATGGCGCCGGCGAGGTCGCGGCCCAGGTTGGTGGCGCCCAGCAGCACGATTTCCGGTTTGAACATGTTCACCACGTCGGTCATGACGCGGCAATACGGGTCGGTGCGGTAGTCCTTCAGCACCGGATCGGTGACGCGATAGACCACGTCGGCGCCGTAGGCGAAGGTTTGGGCGCAGATGGCGTCCATCGACGGGCCAGTTTCGCCCAGCACGACGGCGCCGACTTCGACGCTCAGCTTATCCGCCAGCTTGCGGGCTTCGCCCAGCAGTTCCCAGGACACGGAATGGACCTGTCCGCGCTCCTGCTCGATGATGACCCAAACGCCCTTGTACTCTTTCAGGTGTTCGGGCAGTACGAACTTGCGGCCCTTGGCGGCGGGTTCAGCCATAGTCGTGGGCTCCCTTGGATTTGGGTGAGAGGGGCGGCGGGATCAGCGGGCGGACATCAGGTCTTCGGCCAGCTTGGGCTGGGCGCCGAAGATGGTGTCGATGGCTGCTTGCGCCTGCGCTTCCGGGGTGTCGCCTTCAATGAACTTGGACTTTTCAGCCCGCGGCTTCGGCACGAACACCTTGGAGACGACGGTGGGCGAGCCCTTGAGGCCGACCTTGGTTTCGTCGCAATTGGTGTCGTCTTTGCTCCACAGGTTCAGCTTGTAGCGGGCGGCGCGGAACATGTCGTCCATGGTGCCGAAACGCATGGTGTTGGTGTTTTCCAGCATGGTTATCATGCAGGGCAGCGAGGTCTTCAGCACCTGAACCCCGCCTTCCGAGCGGCGATGCACGGTGATTTCCCGCTTTTCCAGATCGACGCTTTCGACCTTTTCGATATAGGTGAGCTGTTGCAGGCCGAGGCGGGTGGAGATGCCGGGGCCGACCTGGGCGGTGTCGCCGTCCACCGTCTGCTTGCCGCAGAACACCATGTCCACCGGCTCTTCCGCCGACAGCTTGTTGATCGCCGACACCAACGCGAAAGAGGTGGCCAGCGTGTCGGAGCCGGCGAACTTGCGGTCGGTCAACAGCACGGCGTCGGTGGCGCCCAGCGACAGGGCCTTGCGCAGCGCCTGTTCGGCCATCGGCGGCCCCATGCACAGCACGGTGACGCGGGCGCCGGTCTGATCGCGAATGCGCAACGCTTCTTCAAGCGAAAACAGGTCGTAGGGATTGATGATCGCCGGCACGCCCTGGCGCATGATGGTGTTGGTCACCGGGTGAATGCGGATCTGCGCGCTGTCGGGCACTTGCTTGATACAGACGACGATGTGCATCCCATTCTCCTTAGGCATCGGGGCCCTTGACATCGGGGCGGGCGTTCGGCGAACGGCCCGCGACTTTGATCTAGGAGAAGCAATCGTCGTGCCACGGCGTTCCGCAGCGTAATGTATTGTTTTTATTGTGATTGTCGCTCTCATCACCGTTGTCGGGAAACTGACAACGGTGATGAGGGCGTCGGAAATGAAACAGGGTGTTTAGGGTGTCGAACTGTATGTTCTGCGTACATTGTCGATGTGGCGACGCGCATGGGCGCAGCCAAGATTTAGGCAGGCGCGTTGCCCGCGGCGTGCCGATCCGCCTGGGCGCGTCCGCCATAGCCCCATGAATCGGCGGCGATTTCGCGCACGACGACATAGCTCGCCAAGGGCAGGTCAGGGCCGGCGCTGCGGCGTCATCGCCGCCGACGTTGCTGCTGCGGAATTATGTTGGTTAAGTATTTTATGGATCGCGTATGAACCACGCCAAGGCGACGGCTTACCGTCCGCGCTGCAACAGTTCCTCCAAGAACTTGGCCCGCTCGCCGGTGGCGATGGCGAGGCAGTCGGTCAGCAGCACCGGCTCCAGCGTGCCGCCGCGCATTTCATCGGCTTCAAAAGTGCAATGGGCGTCGCGGAAGGCGATCCATTTGCGTTGCGCATCGCGTAACAGGTTCGTCGCCTTTTCATCTTCTTTCAGCGCCGCGGTCAGTTTCCGGTAAACCTCGTTAAGCCGCTTATCCTCCCGCGCCAAATCGTTTTTCACGCAGGCCAGCATCTGTTGGGTGTTGCCTTCCAAATTGCAATCGGCGGCGTGCGCCGATGCGGCGGCGAAGCTGAGAAAGGCGGCGGCGGAGATAGCGAAGCGCAGGCGCATGGGGCGGGCCTTGTCGGATTGGCGGCAATGGCGCGAGGGTAACTCAACCGGCGGCGCCGCTTCAATCGCCCTTGCGTCGGCTGGCGCCGCGCCCCGGCCC
>ERZ761609.3165-NODE-3165-length-11161-cov-15.027913_pt1 | contig 11161 bp, 5 predicted proteins | sample MGYA00511163_ERZ761609 | MGnify/ENA primary metagenome ERZ761609 (study PRJEB28899, sample SAMN02445070) | bioreactor sludge metagenome | biome: EBPR sludge | place: Australia: Brisbane, Thorneside Wastewater Treatment Plant | collected 2011-12-16 ... | reverse complement strand
GTTCAACCAACGGTCAAGAGGCCATGAATATGTCAGAGGAAAACGGGTCGGCGCTTCACGACGATCATCTTTCGGAGAAACACGACGATCCATTGGTACGCGGATTGCATCGAGTCATCCGTCAAGCCATTCGCCTGCTGGCCGTCCTGATGACGATGGTCATCCTGTGGTGCGTTGCCGACGTGGTGCTGGTTCTCTACAACGCGTTGTCAAAACCGCCCGTACTGCTTCTTGACCTCAACGATATTTTTGTCGTCTTCGCGGCCTTTCTGGCAGTGCTGATCGCCATCGAAATCCTGGTCAATATCACCCTCTATCTGCGCGACGATGTCATCCACGTCCAACTTGTCGTAGCGACCGCACTGATGGCCATCGCCCGTAAGGTGATCGTGCTCGACCTGAGCACCCTGCAAGCCGAATATCTCTACGGCATGGCAGCTATCCTGCTGGCGCTCGGTGTTACCTACTGGCTGGTCTCTTCGCAGCCCAAGAAGTGAGAGAGCCGGGTCAAGAGCTTCGCGACGGATAACGGACTGCCGCTGGAGGTGCCGAACCACTGGATGAAGGCTGTAGGCATTGCTCGATGGTCAGGTCATGGAGTCGAAAGCGCATCGAGATCAGCACTCCGCCGTCCTGCCACGGAGCGCTTGATCGAAACGGTGGCGGGCGTGTTTCTTGCCCATCTTGCTGTTCAGTCAATCAGGCTTCCGCGACCTGAACCTGCCCTGGAACGATCGGCGACAAGTGCTTCGCCTCGCGCACCTCGATGTGTGTCACCCGCTGCAGTTCAAGCCCCCAGCGGCTCATGGCCTGCGATATCAGAATGGCCTCTCCAGAGTTGAGGCTGCCGTCCGCATCGACGATGTCGACGATCGCGGTCAAGGCCTTTTTCTGCAGCTCAGGCGACTGAATGTCATCCAGCAGGTGATCGACCAATTGCAGATCGAGCTCGATCTGTCCGATATTTGGCGCGCGGGCCGTTTGCATCAGGTCATTACAGAATTCATGTATGACTCGCTCAAGCGTCTCGGGGGGGATGCCCAGATCCCCGCGAAGTTCATGCTTTTCGAGTGCCTCGACTTCGCTGTGGTCGAGCGCGCCGTCAGCGAGCAGGGCCAGGGCGACGATCCGTGCCATGGCTTCCGGGCTATCGATGGGATATTTCCGCATTTTTCTCTCCTTGTTGGAACGGTTAAAAATTCCTTCTGAGCACGCCAGGGATCCCCTTGGCCAGAACGAAGTTCCGGCGTGCGTGACGGCGGCGCGCGCCACGGCGCAACCGGCGGCGGCTGGCTGGCAGACATGGCGTCAAATCGTCATGAAGGCCTCCAGGCCGTTGCGACAAACCTCACCGGAGCTTCAACCAGATCTCGTTGCGGCGCAGGAACCACGGCATGAAAGGAGGGTTGTAGCGCGCCAGGACCGGCTCTCCAAACCAGCTCACGTCGGCCGTACGCAAGGCGGTTTCGAGTTCGGCGAGGTGCTCATCGTAATTGGCCTGGGTCCAGAACCCAGAGTAGCGGATCACCGCGACGGTGCTTGCTGGCACTTCGCGCAGTTGCACCCGCGCGTCGTCCGGTTCGGGCGCCAGGTCGAGCGTCACCTCGCCGGGCAACACGAACTGCACGCGATAGCCCCCCGGGGCGGCGACCTGGGTCACCGGCGCGGTCATTTCGAGTCGCATCGGCGCTGGCGCCTGGGTCACCGGTGCGGTCATGGCGAACTTCGTCGAGCCCTTGTTCTTGCCGAAGATGTAGCCGGCAAGGATCGGGAACGCTTCACTGCCTGCCTCCTCGGCCGGGGCGTTGACGATCACCTCCGCTACAACGTACGGCGCGTAGCGCCGGACCTCGACTTCGCCGATCCGTCGCTCGACTTCATAGGAGGGTTCCTCGATGGCGCTCGACAGGCTTGGTGCGGCTGCGATGGCCAGGGAAAGCAAGAACTTGCGCATTGGAGTCCGTCCAGTAGGGGCAGCGACCGGGCGCCGAGCGGCTGACCCGGAACACGCTGCGTTGATTGATGGTGGGTACGCCGCCTTGCACTTCATCGCAACGCTCGCGCGGATCGTGACGGAGCCCTGCCGCGACGCCGGTAGGCCTTCTCGAACTCCATCACCAGGTAGATCGTCAGTCCGACGGCAATGATCGGCAACCAGTCGAAGGCGGCAATCGGTGCGGTGTGGAAGAGGTGGTTGAACAGTGGCAGGTAGGTGAATGCGAGCTGGGCGAGCATCATGGTGCCGATGCCGGCCCAGATCCAAGGGTTGCTCAGCAAACCGAGGTGGAACATCGACCAGCGCAGCGAGCGACAGTTGAGCAGGTAGAAGGACTGTCCGACCGCAAACACATTGACCGCGATGGTGCGCGCCTGCTCTTCACTGGCGCCGCGCAGCAGTGCCCACTCGAACAGCCCGAAGGCGCCGACCAGGAGCATCACACCGACCATCGCGATACGCAGCGCCAGCTCGCCGTTCACGATCGGCGAGCCGGGAGCGCGTGGCGGACGGCTCATGAGATTCGGTTCCTTGGGTTCGAAGGCCAGCGCTAGCCCGAGGAAGACCGCCGTGGTCATGTTGATCCACAGCGCCTGCACGGGCAGGACCGGCAGCGGTTGGGCGAGCATTACCGCGACGACGATCACCAGTCCCTGGCCGGCGTTGGTCGCCAGGATCCAGGTGATGAACTTGGTCAGATTGTCGAAGACCCCTCGTCCCTCTTCGACGGCGGCGGCGATGGTGGCGAAGTTGTCGTCGGTGAGCACCATGTCTGCGGCTTCCTTGGCCACCTCGGTGCCGGTGATTCCCATCGCCACGCCGATGTCTGCCCGGCGCAGGGCGGGTGCGTCGTTGACCCCGTCACCGGTCATCGCCACCACCTCGCCGCGCGCTTGCAGCGCCTGTACGAGACGCAGCTTCTGCTCGGGGGTGACGCGCGCAAACACGGCCGTATCGTTTACCGCGGCGGTCAATTCGCTGTCGGAAAGAGTGGCCAGTTGCGTACCGGTCAGCGCCGCCGGCGCAGCGCCCGGACCGGCACGCTGATCGAGGCCGATCTGGCCGGCGATGGCGGCTGCGGTGACGGCATGGTCGCCGGTGATCATCTTTACGCGAACACCGGCGTCGCGACACGCCGAGACCGCCCTGATCGCTTCCTCGCGTGGCGGGTCGATCATTCCCTGCAGGCCGACGAAGGTCATTCCCTCGGCCAGGTCCTGATGGCCGAGCGTCTCCTGATCGTTGCTCGCGGGACGCTGGGCGAAAGCGAGCACGCGCAGCCCTGCCGCGGCCATTGCGTCCACCTGTGCGAGCACCACCTCGGGCTCGAGCGTCACCGTCTTCGCTCCGGCGTCCAGCGCGCCGCTGCAGCGCGCCAGCACGCTCTCCACCGAGCCCTTCATAAAAACCATTCGCGACTCGCCGGCATGCAGGGTCGCCATGTACTGATGCTGCGATTCGAAAGGCACCGCATCGAGGCGCGGCGCGCCGGCGAGGGCCTCCTGTGAATCCAGACCGGCCTTGCGCGCCGCTACCAGCAGCGCACCCTCGGTGGGGTCGCCCTCGACCTGCCAGATGCCATCTCTCTCGCGCAGTAGCGAGTCGTTGCAGAGCAGGCCGGCGCGCAGCAGCGCCGCCAGGGCGGGATGCTTGCCGGGGTCGACGGCCAGCCCTTGCTGCTGCAGGCTACCTTCAGGGCCGTAACCGACGCCGCTGAGGTCGAAGTGAGCGCCGCCCGCGAACAGCTTCTGCACGGTCATCTCGTTGCGCGTCAGGGTGCCGGTCTTGTCCGAGCAGATTACGGTCGTGCTGCCCAATGTCTCGACCGCCGGCAGGCGGCGGATGATCGCGTGACGTTGCGCCATGCGCCCGACGCCGATGGCCAGGGTGATGGTGAGCACCGCCGGCAGACCCTCCGGGATCATCGCCACCGCCAGTGCGACAGTCGCCATGAACATCGCCACCCAGGATTCCCCGTGCGCAAGTCCGACGACGAAGGTCAACGCTGCCAGGGCCAGGATGAGGTAGAGCAGATAATGGCTGAAGCGCCCGACCTGTCGCGTCAGCGGAGTATCGAGTTGCTGCGTGCCGGCGATAAGACCCGAGATGTTGCCGATCTCGGTGCCGTCACCAATGGCGATGACGACTCCGGTCGCCGTGCCATAGGTCACCAAGGTCGAGGTATAGGCCATGTTGCGGCGATCGGCGAGCGCCGCGTCGTGCGCCAGTTCGCCGGCCTGCTTGGCGACCGGAACCGATTCACCGGTCAGGGCGGACTCGTCGACCTGCAGGTCGCGGACCTGCAGCAGGCGCAGGTCCGCCGGAACCTTGTCGCCAGAAGCCAGCATGACCAGATCGCCTGGAACCAGGTCGCGGGCGTTGATCCGCTGTTTGTTCCCAGCGCGCACGACCGTTGCCTCGGTGGTCAGCGCGCGCGACAGCGCAGCGAGGGCGTTCAAGGCCTTGTTTTCCTGTGCGAAGCCAAGAACAGCGTTGAGCAGGACCACGGCGAAAATCACAGCCGCATCGACATAGCCACCCAGGGCCAGCTTGACCACGATCGCAGCCACCAGGATATACACCAGCGCTTGGTTGAACTGTTGGACAAAGCGCTGCAGAGGGCTCTTGCCCTTGGCGGGGGTCAGGGCATTGGCACCGAATCGTTCCTGGCGCCCGGCGACTTCGAATTGATCGAGCCCGCCTTCGCCACGGGTATCGAGGAGGTCGATCACCTCGCTTGCCGGCAGGTGGTGCCAGTGCTTTTGCAAGAGGTCTTGCACGGTCTTTACTCCTGTACGGTTGTTTTTTCGGTCGCGTGCACGAGCTGCGCTACTCGGACCACAGCCACGAAAATCGGTGCGGCCATGATTGGAATTGAAAATCCGCACTCTTATTGTCTACGACAAAGTATAGACAAAAAGTTCAGGAGTTACCAGCAAAGGCGGCTGGGTGTTGGTCGAGCGCCTGAAGACTTGACAGGCATCGGAATGGCAGTTCAGGCTGCGTGCTCGCTTTGCTTCACCAAGTCGAGCAGGCGGGAACGATGCTTTGTGCGCTGCGTCTCTCGGCGCTATCGACTGCCAGGCTGCTGGAGTGACGACAAGCCCAAGCTGGGCAGGGAGCAGGGAGCAGGGAGCAGGGAGCAGGGAGCAGGGAGCAGGGAGCAGGGAGCAGGAGCGTTGCGGCTATGGCAACGATTCAGCTCGCAGTGCGGTCACGGGGGCGCACTCTTGGCATTCCATCGGCCCCCTCGCTCTCCGACTCGTCAGATCCTGCTTTCAGGCTGCTGACGAATGACAACCTGGCCCTCAGCATCGCAGCGAGTTGATGGTCTTCCGTGTTCCAGCTTCAGGGACAACGCCCTGAATCGATCGTGAGCCGACTGACGCCAACCTCCACACACCCACCGATCCAAACTTGAAGCGTCCGCCACCGTAACCAAGATCGCTTCCGTACAACAAGCGGCCGCTCGGATTGCTCTGCCCGGACTTTTCCGCCGGACCTGCGCGAACGGCGGCGATGTGGCTTACAGCTGACGCTCAAGGCGCATCCCGCCAACGACCGCTCGGGTCGAGTTTCTGGCGTCGGCTTTCCGGCAGTTTTCAGAGCCAAGCGGCCGTTCAGAAGCCTGCTTCCATTTTGAAGCCGTATTTACAAAATTCCCCGCTGTTGTGTCCCCACTGTGGCGGCGCGATGCGAATTTTCACCTTGATCACCGACGGCCCGAGCGTGCGCGAGATCGATCCCCAGGCCCGGCCGGCACCGGACTACGAGGTCGATCAGCGCGTCGCCTGTAAGTCAACCGCGACTGCCTGTCGTCGGCGCGCAGGTCGGCGGGATAGGGCCACCCGCGCAGCGCGGAAAAACACCCCTGCGCCGACGCACAGCCGCTCCGCCGCCGGCGTCAAGCCGTGTTACGCTGCCGCCGCAGACATCTGGTGCGGGTTGGATTTCCTGTCCGTTATCAGCCGCGATACCGAGGCCCCGCCGTCGAAGGACAGATCGTTGTCGATGCTGAACGACGATTCTGACCCGAATGTGTTCGACTTCGCCGCCCATGCCCGAAGAGCCGCTGTCATTGCATAAATGGCCAGCGCCGACCGCGGCAAGGTAGGATCCGGCTTCGTTGTCACACCCTCCGCGCCGAAACTCACCGTGAAAATTCTCGAATACACCGGCCTTGACACCGCCCGCGTCAAGGCCAGCTACCGCAAGGTGGCTGATGCCATCGCCCGCAACGACTTTCGTGCCGCACAGGTCAAGAAGCTGGTCAATCTCAGCCACGGCAGGTTCTACCGCGCCCGGCTCGACGACGCCGACCGGCTGCTGTTCTCGCTGGTTCGCCACGGCGACGAGGTCTGCGCGCTGATGCTGGAAGTGATCGCCAATCACGACTACGACAAGTCGCGCTTCCTGCGCGGCGCGGCGATCGACGAGAGCCGGATCATGGACATCGACGCCGACGAGGCGATCGCTGAAGCCTTGCCGGTGCGCTACCTGCACCCGGAGCGGACGGCGATTCACCTGCTCGACAAGCCGATCTCCTTCGACGACACGCAGGAGGCGATCTATCACCAGCCAGCACCGCTGATCGTCGTCGGCAGCGCCGGCAGCGGCAAGACCGCGCTGACCCTCGAGAAACTCAAGCACGCCGAAGGCGAGGTGCTCTACGTCACGCACTCCAGCTACCTCGCGCAAAGTGCCCGCGACCTCTATTACGCCAACGGCTTCGAGCGCAGCGGCCAGGAGGCCGTTTTCCTCTCCTACCGCGAATTCGTCGAGTCGATCCACGTGCCAGCGGGTCGCGAGGCGAGCTGGCGCGACTTCGCCGGCTGGTTCGGACGCATGCGGCAGACGTTCCGGGAGTTCGACGGCCATCAGGTATTTGAGGAGATCCGCGGCGTGCTTGCGGCCAGGGCCGGTGGCGTCCTCGCGCGCGACGACTATTTGGCGCTCGGCGTGCGCCAGTCGATCTTTCCGGTCGATCTGCGCGACCGGCTCTACGACCTGTTCGACAAGTACCGTGGCTGGCTCGCCGAAGCGAGGCTCTACGACCTCAATCTGGTCGCCCAGGACTGGCAGGCGCTGGCGGCTCCGCGCTACGATTTCGTCGTCGTCGACGAGGTGCAGGACATCACCACCGTGCAACTGGCGCTGGTCCTCAGGACCCTGAAGAGGCCGGGCCACTTCCTGCTCTGCGGCGATTCGAACCAGATCGTCCATCCCAACTTCTTTTCCTGGAGCCAGGTCAAGAGCCTGTTCTGGGAAGACCCGAAGCTGGCCGAGCGGCAGGAACTGCGTGTGCTCACCGCCAACTTCCGCAACGGGCTCGAGGCCACCCGTGTCGCCAACCAGTTGCTGAAGATCAAGCACCGGCGCTTCGGCTCGATCGACCGCGAGAGCAACTTCCTTGTGCAGGCGGTCGGCGGCGAAGCCGGACAGGTCGCGCTGATGCCCGACAAGGACGCCAGCAAGCGCGAGCTCGACCAGAAGATTCGCCAATCGACGCAGTTCGCCGTGCTGGTGATGCGCGACGAGGACAAGGCCGAAGCCAGGAAACACTTCGCCACGCCGCTGCTCTTCTCGATCCATGAAGCGAAGGGGCTCGAATACGACAATATCGTCCTCTACCGCTTCATCTCCGACCACCGCGCCGAGTTCAGCGAGATCGTTGACGGCGTGGAACCGGCCGACCTGGCCGCAGAAACGCTTGACTACCGGCGGGCGAAAGACAAGAGCGACAAGTCGCTCGAGGTCTACAAGTTCTTCGTCAATGCCCTCTACGTGGCGCTGACACGCGCGATCAGGAATGTTTACGTGATCGAGTCGGATACCGGCCATGCGCTGTTCGGGCTGCTCGAAATGAATCTCGGGCAGGTCAAGGTCGAGGCCAGGCAATCGAGCCTCGAAGACTGGCAGAAGGAAGCGCGCAAGCTCGAACTGCAGGGCAAGCAGGAACAGGCCGAGACGATCCGTCGGACGATCCTCAAGCAAACGCCGGTTCCCTGGCCGGTTTTCGGCGAAGCGAAAGTCGTCGAGCTGCTGGTCAAGGTCTTCCGCGAACAGGCCCCCGGCGCCAAGATGAAGCAGCAGCTCTACGAATACGCGACCTGTCACGACGAAGCGCAACTCGCCGAATGGCTGGTTGCGGAGGCGAAGTTCGAGCAGGCGACGAACTTCGCGCAGCAACGCGCGAACTTCGCACGAAAGACCTACCTTCCCTACTTCGCCAACCATTTCAAGGACATCCTGAAGCAATGCCAGCAGTACGGGATCGAGCACCGACTGCCGATGAACCTGACGCCGCTGATGGCCGCGGCGGCGGCCGGCAACCTGGCACTGGTCGAAGCCTTGCTCGAACGCGGCGCCGACCGCGACGCCGTTGACCATTATGGCTACAACGCGCTGCACTGGGCGTTGCGCGAGGGATTCCGCGATGCGAACTTCGCCCGCGGCCCGCTGGCTGCGCTTTACGAACGGCTCGCCCCGGCGAGCATCGACGTCAATACCGGCGAACGGCTGGTTCGCCTCGACCGGCATCTGTCCGAGTACTTCCTCTTCCAGACGCTATGGGTTCTTTTCAAGTCCCGCTTCAGTCACCGCCAGCGCCGCAGCAACGGCGCTTTCGAGGCGCAGGCCATTCTCGACGCCTGGCAGCATCTGCCGGCCAATATCGTCCGTCCGGAACGCAACCGGCGCCAGCATCTTTCCGGCGTCCTGGCGCGCAACGAAATCGACCGCGACTACGCGTACAACCGGGCGCTGTTCAGGCGCGTTAGTCAGGGCTGGTACCAGCTCAATCCCAAACTCGCCGTCCGGCGCCGCCAGGGCGACGAGGAAGTGTGGACGCCAGTCTGTGCGGCGCTCAACCTGCCGCTGATCAACGAGTTTTCCCGGCTGAACGACTGGGAATGGCCGGAGCCGATTCCGAAAGTCATCGACCGCTTGCTTCTCGACGCGGGTCTGCCCGGATGGCGAGTGCCGATCGCTGCCGAGCGCGCCGTGGCCCGTGCGCAGGCGCTCGAGGAAGAACGCCTGGCCGAAGCGCGAGCGCTGCAGGCGCAGCGCGAGGCAGAGCAGGCAGCCGCGGCGCAGAGGCCCGTCAGATGGGGTCATCCGCAGGCCAAACGCCTCGAGATCGAGCGTATCCGGCGCGAAATCGAAGCGCGCAGGAAGCGCTGACCCGACGGACGGCTGAGCGCCGCAGAACCGCTGCCCGTACGGCAGACGGTGGCTGGCGGCTGACGGTCAGCGCTGGCTGCGCAGGGCGGTCACTGCGGACAGCCACTCGATGCCCGATCCGCAAGCCTGAGGACACTCTCCGTCGCACCGTGAAAGCAGCCCGGCGCACGCGCTGTACGGTGAAGTCGCGTTTGGCCTGCGCCTCCGCCAGTTGCTGCCGCAGTCGCGGACCGCGGGGGAGGGGGCGCCAAGTGTTCGCGACAGCCATTGCATGATCGACTGCCCGAGCAGTACCGGCATTCTCGGCACCGCAGTCAATCGTCGCGCGCGGCAGCTGCCCGGACAGGGGGTGCCAAGGAGCACCGCCCGGCGCAGGCGCGAATCCGGGGCCTGCACCAGCATCTCCAGGATGGAGAGACCAACATTCGCGAGCGCTATGCCAGAAGCCCGGCCCGTCAAGTGGCGGCTCAAAGAGCAGAATGTCCGCCGCGAACCCGCTCGCCTATAGCCACACTTTTCAACATGACCGACTACCCGTTGACGAACTCCGAGTTCTCCGGTCCGGACGGCGGCGGCTTTCGGCGCTGTTCCTGTAGCGTAAAATCGGCCATCAGGAAACGTCGAGGCGGCGAAGAATCGCCCGGCGAGAACGTCGGCTAACCGATCCGAAACCCGCCGCCAGGCTCTGTTCGCCGTCGGTCCAGGTCTCGGCCAGAGCGGCCGTTGACGGCACATGGCCTGGACGGCCGCAATGAATCCTTTACCGGACCTACCTCTTGGCCGCATCTCTGGTCAGGTTTGGCTCGGACCATGGCTCAGGGACGCTGGGCAGCGTTCGTCGCCGGTGCCAACGCGACGGCAGAGACAGTTTGTCTGGTGGCCCATTAGCATCGGCTTGCTTTCTGGGGAAAGAAGCGTCCGCGACGCCAGCGAGGTTGCGGATCAGGTCACCAGGAAATCTGCATGGGTCAAGGTTGGCGCACCACTAAGGGCAGCGAATTGCACTGCCGCCGCCACACCGTTGCCATCAGCGTCGTAGTACAGCGCTCCGGTGACGTCGTCGTAGATCACGTAGTCGTCCGCATCGACCGCGACGGCACCCCTCCGGAACGACTCGGCCGCCAGCATGCCAGTCGTCGTCAGTGCGGTGAAGATGGCATTTTCCAAGTGAATCGTGTCGTCGGCGACGTTGTAGTCGGTGATCGTGTCGACATTCGTGAGCGCGTTGAGCAGGCTATCGAAGCGAATGATGTCTTTGCCGTCACCACCGGTCAACGTGTCGTTGCCCAAGCCGCCATTGAGCGTGTCGTTGCCGGAGAGGCCGATGAGCGTGTCGTCGCCGGCGTTGCCGCGCAGGCTGTTGGCCAGCGTGTTGCCGGTCAGGGTGGCGGCGGTGGCGACATTGAGATACAGATGCTCGACATTGGCGGCCAGGGTGTAGTCGGCGTAGGTATAGACGCTGTCGCTGCCTCCGCCTTCGTCTTCGACGGCGCTGTCCCCGGCACCAAGGTAGTAGATGTCGTTGCCCAAGCCCCCGGTGAGCACGTTGGCGGCAGTGTTGGCGTGACCGTAGAGCGTGTTGGCCAGCGCGTTACCGGTGGCCGTGGTGGTGGCGCTCCCGGTCAGGTAGAGACGCTCAATGTGCTCGCCGAGGGTCCAGGAGATGCTGCTGTAGATGATGTCGTTGCCCTCGTCGGCGAGTTCGACGACGCTGTCACCGACGTTATCGACGTAGTAGATGTCCGAACCGTCGCCGCCAATCAGGATGTCGGCACCGGCACCACCGTTGAGCGTATCGTTACCGGCGCCGCCGTCTAGCCGATTGGCGAGACCATCTCCGGTCAGGCGGTCGGCATACGCGCTGCCGACGAGATTCTCGATGTTGACCAGGGTGTCGTTGCCCAGACCGTCGTTGGCGTTGCCGGAAACCCCATTGAGGGTGTCGTTGCCGCTGCCCCCGTCCAGGGTGTCGTTGCCCGTGCC
>ERZ761609.3164-NODE-3164-length-11161-cov-120.345219_pt1 | contig 11161 bp, 14 predicted proteins | sample MGYA00511163_ERZ761609 | MGnify/ENA primary metagenome ERZ761609 (study PRJEB28899, sample SAMN02445070) | bioreactor sludge metagenome | biome: EBPR sludge | place: Australia: Brisbane, Thorneside Wastewater Treatment Plant | collected 2011-12-16 ... | reverse complement strand
AGATTGGTCAGTGACTGGAGTTCAGACGTGTGCTCTTCCGATCTGCCGCCCCGGCACGCAGGGCCGGGCGGATGGCGCGGCCCTGGACCGCGTGCGGAAGCATCCCGAAGGCGCGCACGACCGTCTCGTGGCCGTCCAGACGGAGCGCGACGAAGGCCTTGGCCATCAGGGCGCCTCCAGGCAGAAGACCTCGACGTAGTCGGCCTCCGGCCGCCGGCGCACCTCGACCACCCCCAGCGTGCGCACCCGGCCCCAAGACTCGAACCGGATCCCGGACACAAGCGGCGTCAGGTCGACCGGCTCGCGAAGGGTCACCATCGTCTTCACCCGGGTCCCGGCCGCGGCCGCCTTGTAGACCATCCCGGCCGACAGGTCGTCCACCCGAGCCCACCGCGGCTCGACGTCGACCCACTCGCGGACCACCTGCCCGTCGCTCGCGCGACGCGACTCGGTCGCCCGAAGCAGCATCACCCGATGCCGGAGCTTGCCGGCCGCGAGCGCCATCACTCCGGCTCGGGCGGCGGGGGCGGCGTCACCGGCACCTTGGACCCGCTCGCCAGCACGGCCACGAGCAGCAGCGAGGACGTCGCCGCCGCGCCGACCAGCGTCAGGTAGACGTCCTCCTCGGCCAGGTCCTCGATCGGCGCGATCCCGCCGCCGTCGGCCACCACGTAGGCCACGCCCGGCGTGAAGACGTCGGCGCCGTAGTCGATCCGGCCACCGCGCTGGATCGTGATCGGCTGCCCCTCGGCCGCCGCCGTCAGCGTGATGTGCGTCGCGGCCGCTTCGGCCGCCGTCGCAGCGCCCGCATCGGCCGCCTTCACCTTGCCGGTCGCGTCGACATAGACCGGCACCCCGACGCCGAGGGACTCGCCCGCCCTCCGGTGCTCCTGGTTGCCGCCGCCGGCGCTCAGGACGTCGTCCGTGTCGTAGGTGATGTTCGCCATGATGTCGTCTCCTACGGGATCCGATAGGACCCGATGATCGCGTCCAGCGCGTGATGCACGGCCGTCGAGACCACTCCGGTCACGACGCCCTCCTTGTTGCGGAACCAGTGCCCGAGCACGAGCCGAACCCCCTGCACAAGCGAGGGCGGAACGTCGGACGCCGCGTCGCCGTACCCCACCTCGGCCGAGATCGACACGGCACCCAGACCCTCCCGCGTCGAAGGCCAGCCGTCCGGACAGGCAATCCGGGCAACCGGGTTGGAGGTGTCGAGCTGATAGGACGTCGGATCCAGCGTCCGCAAGACGCCACCCTCGTCCCGATACTCGATCTCCACCGACTGCACGGGCCCGAAGTGCATCTCGATCATCCCGCCGCTCGGGTCATCGACACACGGGAACCGGTCGAGAATCAGCGTGTGCGCCTGCGTGAGCAAGAATCGACCCGTGTCGCGCTCGATGTAGCCGCGCGCGGCCGCAATCAGGTCGAGGATCTCCGCATCCCGGTAGGACCCGTCGACCCCAAGATAGGTCTTGGCCGACTCCAGGTCGATCGGCTCGACCTCCGGTCCGGTCTCGAGGACGAGGCCCATGGCGTCACATCGGCACCGCAGACACGGAGAACGTGAACAGCCCGTCCGCGTCCGCGTCCACGATGACCCACCGAACACGCCAGGCGTCCCCGCACAGGTGCCGCACGGCCCCAGCCGCCAGCGACGAGCCGTTCTCGAACATCGCCTCGGCAAGCCCGGCGCTCACCTTCGCGAAGTACCGCTTCGCCCCGCCGTTCCCGAGCATCTGCGTGAAGTGGACGACGTCCACCCACACCCCATTGACCAGCGTCTGCACGTAGGCGTCGAGCGTGTCCTCGGCGTCCGTCGCAGCCGCCGTAAGGTTCAACACGAACCCGTAGGCCGGAGCAACCGGAAGGCGTACCTCGTCCCCGTTCGCTCCGGTCGTGACCGCACGAGCGGCCGACGCCAGCAGCGTCGCCGACTCGTACAGGGCCCGGGGCAGACGAGGGACCGTCATCAGGAGCCCGAGCCGTAGTCGGCCGTCTGGAGCTGCGCCGACACGGCGCGAACGGCCGGGCTGCCCAGCAGCCGAACGGCCACGTAGTACCCCGTCTTCGCCGACGCCTCGATCGACAGGATGTAGCTCCCGTCGGCCAGCGTCTGCGCACGGATCAGCTTCTTGGCGACCAGCGCGGCGAGGTCGTAGCCGCTCGCCGACTTCACGGCCACCGCCCCGCTCGCCGTCGTGCCCGTCAGGCCGGCCCCGGTCGCCGCGCCCGACAGCCAGATCTCGAAGTCGAAGATCCCGGCCAGCGGCTCGCCGGCCGCGTCGAGCACCTGCACCGTGACCTCGCAGATGTCGGCCGCACCGGGAGCCGCCGAGAACGAGACCCCGCCCGGGATCCCCTCGAGCAAGTTCAGCTCATCCGCGCTCGCGTCGAGGTCGTTCACGGCCAGCGTCGAGTCGTTGATCTCGACGCCGGCGACCTCCAGCGTAGCCCCGGCCTTCACCTCGACCTTGCCGCCCGCCTCGACGAAGACCGTCTTGCCGTCGGCGCTCGCGTGGAAGGTTTCCATCGTCGTGTCTCCGGTCGCCCGCGATCACCCGCGGGAAGGATCAGGTGATGAGCGTCGCCGTCAGCCCGGTCTTCCTGAACCGCGGCTCCCAGCCGATGTAGGTCACGTTCGCCTCGTCCGTGGAAGTCGCCATGGTGATCCGAGCGGCGACGTAGCGCAGCGCGGCCCCCAACTGGCGGATCTCGGAAGCCAGCGCCTCGAGGAACACGACGTCGTTGAGCGAGTCGGCCACGATCGCGCCCGAGTCCTTGATCACCGTCAGGTTCGCCGACATGGCCGCGTTCTCGGCCGCCACGATCTCGACCTTGACCACGCCGTTCCCGGCCACGATCGTCGGGCGAACCTGCACGCCGAAGGCGCGGATCCCGTTCGAGAGATCCATCACCCGCTTGGTCGTCCCGCCGTCCGGCGACGTGATGATCGCCGTGTCCGCGCCCGGGTCGTGGTCGTACGCCATCAGGAGCAGGTTGGCGCCGATGATCTCGCTGGCGACTGCGCTGGCCATGTCAAATCTCCAGTCTGGGTCGATGGGATGGGGCCGAGGACTACAGCGCCTCGCGCACCACGAAGGGCGACATCGTGTGCGACTGCATGTTCCGGGGCTTGAGCGGAGCGTCCCACCAGCAGGCGCCCGCGTTGCGCTCCACGAACTTGAACGCGCGCTCGTGCGCCTCGAAGCGCACGTGCACCGACTCGGCCGCCTCGCGCGTCCCGAGCACGCCCTCGAGGTACTGCGACCAGTTCCCGAGGATCAGGTCGCCGGCCGACCCGCGCGACTTGCAGAACTCCGTGAAGTAGATCGGGCGGCCGAGCAGCGTGTCGGGCGCGTCGTCGCGAGCCGACACCTGCCAGGCCGGAACGCCGCCCACGCCGACCTGCTGGTTCATCTTCTGCAGGTCGGGCAGAAGGTCGGGGCCGGCCAGCCAGACGGCCCGGCCGTAGCCGTAGCACCGCGACCGCATCTTGGTCACGTTCTCGTAGAGGACCGGCGTCGCGCTCGTCTGCCCGGACTCCTTGGAGACCGTCACGAGACAGGGCGAGGTCAGGACGCCCTGGAACTCGCCGCTCGCCGAGACCCCGCTGATCCGCTCGTCGAGCTTCTTGGCCCCGAACTCCTCGCCGTAGCCCATCGAGAGCAGCGCCGCGAAGGAGATGGCCGAGTCGGCGAGGATCTCCTCCTCCGCGAACGAGATGCCCATCATCGAGCCGACGCGCAGCGTCAGCTTGCCCATCGCCACGCGCTTGGCCGACACGCTCTGCGTCGTCGCGCGGCGGTACACCTGCAGCCCGCCGGAGACCGACGTGGCGTGGTCCTTGTCCACGCGGTACGGCAGCTCGATCGACGGCGAACCCATCGGGATCCGGGTCACCAGACCGGCCACCGGATCGGTCTCCGCGCTCACCTGCAGCAGCGTGGCGTTGAAGCCGGGCGCCACGAGGAAGTCCCCGTAGGGGCCCGAGTTGCCCGACGCCTCGTCGCTCCCGGCCGTCATCCGCAGCGACTCGAGCTGCGGGCTCACCACCCCGCGGACCTCGTAGTCCATCACCGCGAGGCACTGGTCCCGCAGGGTCGCGAACCCGCGCTTGGGGTCGTCCCGCCACGCCTCACGCGCGACCAGCGAGCCGATCTGCGCCGTCGAGGCCGGCTCGCGGAACTTCGGCGCCGTCAGGCGGTCGCCCGACTGCGCCGCGACCCGCTGCTTGAGGCCCTCGCCGCGCTGCGCCCGGATCTGGGCCGTCAGGGCGTCCGTCTCCGTCGTGAGCGCCTCCACCTCGCCCATCTCCTCGTCCGTCAGGTCGCGCTTCTCGGCGTCGGCCTGGGCGAGGATGGCCTTGGAGCGATCGACCTTGGCCGCGCGCTCACGCAGCAGGTCCTGAAGCGTCGGGATGGCGGGGGCGGGCATCGGAGAACTCCGGGCACGAAAAAAGCCGCGCGATCCGCCCACCCCGGGACTCCGGGGGAGACAGACCGCGCGGCTCTGCGTGCGGGATCAGGGGATGTTCAGCGGCCATCTAGACGGCTCTGCGTCTAGACCAGCCAGACAGGTACTGACCTAACCGATCTAGTTGGGCGTGCTAGAGAAAAGTTCTCGGTCACCCCCCGGCCAGCCGGATCCGTGCCGCCGCCGAGACGGACAGAGCCCGGCGGCTGGCGCCCCGAGATGAGAGGCCCTCGACCACCTCGTCGATCGACCGCACACCGTCGATGAGCCCCAGGCGCTGCGCGTCCGCGGCGATCCAGGCCTGCCCGGTCGTCACGGCCTCCATCTGCGCCCACGTCAGGCTGCGGCCCCGGCGCACCCCGTCCACGAAGTGTCGGTTGAGGTCCTCGACCATCCGTCGCTGCTCGGAAAGCACCTCCGGCGTCACCGGGAGGCCCGGCTCGGTCGCGCCCTTGTGCGCCCCCGTCGCGATCACGTGCACCGTGATCCCCTCGGCCTCGAGGCGCTTGGACTCGTCGACCAGCACGTGGTAGGTCCCGATCGACCCGACCAGCGCCGTCGGCCCGGCCCAGACCTTCTTCGCCTGGGAAGCCACCCAGTAGGCAGCCGAGGCGCCGATGTCCTCGATGTAGGCCTCGACCGGCTTGCGTGCCGCAGCCGTCGCCACGTCGGCCGCCAGATCGGCCGTGCCGTCCACGTACCCGCCCGGCGACGACACGAGCAGCACGATCGACCGGATCTCGTCGTCGGCCATCGCCTGCCGCACCGACCGCCGAATCATGGCCGTGCTCGTCGTCCCCTCGAACTTGCTCGCCCCCTTCATCATCACGCCCGAGATCGGGATGATGCCGACGCCGCCCTTCTGCACCTGAATCGGCACCCCGCCGTCGACACGCTGCACGGCCGCGCGCATGGGCAGCAGCCGCGCCTGCGCCGCCCCGACCAGCGCGCGGAGACGGCTCGGCTCCATCGCCCACATCCCCAGATGGCTGCCCACGCACTCGGGTAGGTACATCAGACGACCTCCAGGAAGGATGCCAGCAGGCTGGCTGAGACCTCTTCGGCCGCAATTCCGAGACCATCGCAGAAGCGGGCGATCATCAGGTCCCCGATACGACGAGCGGCCGCCGGGCCCCAGATGGCCCCGCGATCCTCGAGCACCGGAGCCGACCGGGCCACGAGATCCGACTGGACCTCATCAACAAACCCGGCCGACCAAGCGCGGAAGGCCTCGATGTCGCCTTCGTGTCGCTTGGCCGCGCGCGTGAAGGCCGAGGCCGCCTTGCGGCCGACCCAGTCGGCGAGCATGGACCCGGCCGCACGCGCCCCGGCCGATTCGTCGCGACGCCCGGAGTCAGGCCCCACAGGCGCCACCGGACCGGACCGCAGACGAGAGATCGGAGCCATGGCCCCCTGCATCCACAGCAGGTCGGCGCCCGGATCGCTCGACGGGTTGAGGTCCTCGAGCTCGCGCGCCTCGTTCGGCGTCAGCACGCCCGCCCCAATCAGCGACCGATACCCCTCCGTGCGCGTCTTGAAGTCGCCGCGGAGCCGGCCCTGGAAGAAGAACACGACCGATCGGCCCGACTCGCCACGCATCAACTTCCGCTTCGCCTCCTTCTCCCATCGAACGGCCCACGGAATCAGAGTGTCCGTGACATAGTCGATGTTCTCCGATTCCAACGTCGACCAACCGGCCGCCTGCTTGCGATGCCCCATCTTGTGCGGGGGGCAGCGCAGGATGCGCGCCACGTCCTCGAGTGACCAGCCCTGCGTCTCCAAGAGCTGCACATCCCCGGGAGGCGCCCCAAGCCGGGTGATCTTCGCGTCATTGTCCAGCACCAACACCCCATGAGATCGCTTCACGCCGGAATAGTGAGACTGCAGATCAGCCCGGAAGGCCTCACGCTCCGGACGGGGAACGCGCCCGGCCAGCGTCACAACTGCGCCGAGCTCCGTCGCGTTGCCGAAGAAGGAGGCCGCGAACCCGCGAGCCGCCAGACCCAGCCCGAGCGCCTCGGCCTGCAACTGCACCACCGACCAGCCCTGCCACTGATCGCCCGTCCCGCGCAGATGGAAAATCTCCTCCGGACGGTACGTCACGGGTGGGCCGGACTCGCCAAGCAGATCGTCCACCGACACGACGTAGACCGGCTCCCCGCCCTCGAACGTCAGCCGGATCCTCGTCGGGTTGATCGGCCAGATCGCGGTGATCTCGCCGCGGTCGTCCAACTCGATCTCGGCGCACCCGTTGCCGTACGCCAGCGCCCAATGCGTCAGAGTCTGCACGCCGACGAAGGCGTCGCAATGTGGATTGAAGGCCTCATGGAGCAGCCGAGTCACGACATGGTCGTCCAGCGGGCGCCGGCCCCTAGGCGACAGACGCTCGACGACCGAGCGCGGCACAGACGCCAGGTCCTCGCTGATGTTGCGCAGACCGGCGAAGTAGGCCGGGAGGCTCAGTGCCCTCGTCGGCGTCACCCTCTCCCCGCTCATCGTCTTGGGGGACGATAGCACCATGGCCCCGCCGCCAGAACTCCAGGAGACTCCGGCCTTGCGGCCACGGGCCGGAGGACTGCGCTTGCGCGACGATCTGGGGCGCTTGGGGCCAGACGATGCCATGGATCCCTCCTAACCGATTCCGAGAGCGTAGTCGCCGATCATTCGTCACCCCACAGCCACTCCTCGAGCCGACGCTGCTCCTCCGATAGATGCGTCGGCGCCTCGACGGCCGCCGGCTCCGGCTCCGGCTCCATCGGGGCCGGCTGACTCGACGGACGCCGGCGCCTCTTCGGGGCCTCCTCCAGCTTCGGCGCCTCCTGGGGAGGCTGGGCCGGGGCCGCAACCGTCGTCCCGACGCTGGCCACCCACGGCGCCTGCGCCGCGCCCTCGGCCACCGACAGCAGGTGAGCCCCCATGGCCATCATCAGCGCCACGATCGGGTCGATCCGCTCCGTGCTCCGTCGCTTGCTCGGCATCCACCCGCCCACCCGGTTCACCTCCCAGACCACGTTGCTCGCCGCCCAAGAGGCCACCGGATCGTCGCCGTGGGCCAGCATGGCCCGGCCGTTCACGATTCGGTCGAGCTCCTTCGCCGGCGGGTCCATCGACACGAAGGACTGCCCGAACTGCAGGATCGGGATCCCATGCACGTCCCGCAACGCCGTCACCGTCTCGTTCGCCCCGTACCGGTCGAAGGCCAGCTCGACCAGGTCGTAGTCGGCCACGGCCTCGACCACGTCGGCCCGGATGGCTCCGTAGTCGACCGACCGTTCGTCCGGGCCAGATCCGGTCAACCGAAGAGCCCCGGCCCGGGCCCAAGCCGTGTAGGGCACCCGATCGTTGCGCTCCCGGTCGGCCGCCGAGTCCCGCGGGCACCAGTGCCACCACAGCGCCGCACACTCGGACGGGAAGAACAGCGCCATCGAAGCCAGGTCCCGCGTGCTCGCCAGGTCCAGCCCGCCCCAGCACTTGCGACCCCGAAGGAACTCGCGGAGGGCGAGGAAGGACATCGAGCGCACGCCCCCCGATGCCCCCGAGGTGCACAGGCTCCACCGCTTCGTGTCGATCGCCGACACCTTCGCGTTCGTCCGGATGTTGAGGTTCGTGCGAAGGAACTCGTCCCGGTACCCGGGCGACGTCGCCGCCCGCGCCGACTCCTCCCGCAGCGCATCCTCCCGCACGGACACGCCCAAGTTCGGGTTCGCCTTGCGCCAGGTCGCCGGCGACGCGATGTCGTCGGTCGGATCGGCCTCGTAGATGATCGGCAGATAGTGCGGCGCCTGAATCACCCCGTCCCGAACCTGGCAGGCGTAGCGATAGACCTCGTTGCAGATCGACGGCCGCTCATAGTCCGAAGTCGTGATCACGCCGAACACGGGCGCCCGGCGCGAAGAGGTGCGCGTCTTGAGGACGTCGTACAGCGCCCGACTCTTGTGTGCGTGCAACTCGTCGACGAACACCCCGTTCGCATTCAGCCCGTGCTTGGTGTCCGCGTCGCTCGAGAGGGTCCGGAGCAGCCCCATGGTCGACGGGACCTCGATCGACTTCCACGCCCGGTAGACCTTGCAGATCCCGCCGGACTCCTCGCTCCACTCCGGATTGCGCGCCACATACCCGGCCGCCCAACGGAACAGCAGCGCCGCCTGATCCTTGTCGGCCGCCGCGAAGTAGACCTGCGCCCCCGGCTCCCCGTCACAGAGCAGTAGGTAGAGCGCAATCCCAGCCAACAAGGGGCTCTTACCGTTCTTGGCTGCCACGAACAACAAGAACTCCCGATAACGCCGAATCCCCTCCGGGCGCAGCCACCCAAACAGATTGACCACAAGCGCCGCCTGCCAGGGCTCCAGGACGAACGGCGTGTCGGCCCGGTCCCCCTCGATGAAGACCAGGTGATCGGCGAAGAAGCCAAGGGCCGTTCTTGCTAGCCCGACGTCAAACACGCAGTCCCCGGCATCCCGCCAAGGGTCGTACTGCGGGACGAAGCGCGCCAGCCGCTCGATCGCCGACGCACACTCGACGCACGGCTCATCCTCCAACCGACGCTCGCACCCGTTGACGTGCCGCAGCGCCGCGCGACCGGCCTCCACCACGGTCGGCTTCGGAACCCGCTCGCTCTCAGGACTCGTCGGGACACGCCCGGTCGTGCGCTTGCGACGCGCCGTCGGTCGACGTACGGCCACGCTACCCACTCGCCTTCTTCGCCTTGGCCCCCGGGATCACCTGCCACGGCTTCGGCTTCGGACGCTCCTTCGCCCCCGGGTCGGCCGGCACCACCGCGTTGAGACGAGCACGCGCGGCCGGCGAAAGCCCGAGCCGGTCGCCCAGCTGCCGGAGCTCGGCCGCGTACCCCATCTGCATCGCCACCTCCGGACGAGGTAGCAGACGCTCGTGCCCCTCGCGCGTCGTCTCGGCGTACGTCAGGCCGTCGCGCTCGAGCACATCCACGCATCGCCGCCAGTGCGCCCAGGTCGTGCACCACGTGGCCACGGCCGCCTGATCGACCAGCGAGAGCACGCCGAGGTCGACCAGCAGCGGCACGAGGTAGTCCCAGGCCGCCTGCGCCTCGGCCGGGAGCCATTTCGGGCGAACCGGAGCCTGCACGCCCGGCCTCGGCTCGTTCTTGCGCCCGATGGCCGTCGTCGACCCACGCGCCTCCAGCACGGCCGTCGGCGTCGGCTGCGGTCCTCGAGCGCCCATCAGCCGTCACTCCCCGGGTGGGGGAAATCCCCCACGGGGGACCGAAACCCCCGAAAATCGTTCGATCCAAGCGCGCCCGCTCTAGCAGTCGATTGGTTTGGAGACTCGACCGCCCCCCTCCCGGTGGTGGGCGTGCTCCCTTGCGTTTGCCGCTCACGTCGCTCGCGCTCGGACTTGCGAGCGTGGCAGGAGGCGCAGAGGCCTTGGAGGTTGGCCGGATCGAAGATGATCGATTCGTCGCCACGAGCGAGCGAGACGAGGATCGGCTCGAGGTGGTCGACCTGGGTGGCCGGCTCGACGCGGTCGATGGCGAGGCAGGCGACGCAGAGTGGATCTCGACGGAGGATGTGAGCGCGCAGGCGTTGCCAGCGGGCCGTCGAGCGGAGCGCGTCGGCGCGTGCTTGGAGGGGATCGGCCGCCCGAGCGAGGCGAGCGAGCCGGGCGTCGGCTCTGGCCGGAGCGGCCAGTCGTCGCCAGCGATCGGCGGTGGTTGAGGGGCGAGAGGGCACGGGATCTGGCCTAACACGTTTCGGGGCGCTAGTCGCGGATCAGGCCGCACCGCTTGCGGGCGGGAGGGGGCGGGAGGCAAAGGCCAGTCCGCGTGCCACGGCCGCGTCTTGCCGCGCCCAGGTGGCGGCTTGGATCTCGAGGATGGAGTGCATGGACTCTTGCACGCGGGGCGGGATCCACCCACCGTCGCCCTTGGCGCGCCCGACGATGGCCGCGTGGGCCGAGCAGGCCGGAGGGTGCCCCCACGCCGGTCCGAGGTCTTTGCCGTCGTCGGTGCGGTAGCGGGAGGAGGGGAGGTAGGGTGCGTCGGCCGGGCGTGGGGGATAGAGGGTGGGGTATCCCGGGAGTCGCCAGCCGCCCTCTTCGCGACAGAAGTGACAGGGGATGCCGGCGCCGTCGTGGAGGGTGGCGAGGTCTTCGGCCTCGGCGCGACGGTAGATGGCGATGAGGGCCTTGACGGAGGGGAGACGGTCGCATTCGTGTTGGGCGCGAGTGATGGCCTCTTCCATCCAGCGCCAGGCGTAGCCCTTGAGCGCGACAGCGTAGGCCTTCACGGTGTCGTCGCGGGCCGAGAAGAGCCCACCGAGGCGGGTGGCGAGAGAGAGGGCTTCGATGTCGGTCATCGTGGTGCTCCGTTCTGTGATTGCATGTATCGGAGGATGCTTCGGTCGCGAGCCGAGAGGGCCTGGGTCGGGTGGGATGGGGGGCCGGACCGAGCGAGGTCGAGCCATCGGGGGGCTTGTTTGGGCTGGAGGAGGAAGTCGAGGTCGGCCACCCAGGCGCGGTCGTTCTCGCCGCGGTGGAAAGGGGAGGCGAGGAGGTGGTCGATGGCGCCGGCCCAGAGGTCGAGGTCGGGTTCTTCTCGGAGCCGGGTGGCTGCGACGCGGGCTCGGGCGGCCGACCAGGCTCGGACCGGCGGGAGGGGGGAGCCTTCAACCTTTCGGTTCCAGACCTGGGCGAGGGGGGGGAGGGG
>ERZ761609.3162-NODE-3162-length-11164-cov-35.137456_pt1 | contig 11164 bp, 4 predicted proteins | sample MGYA00511163_ERZ761609 | MGnify/ENA primary metagenome ERZ761609 (study PRJEB28899, sample SAMN02445070) | bioreactor sludge metagenome | biome: EBPR sludge | place: Australia: Brisbane, Thorneside Wastewater Treatment Plant | collected 2011-12-16 ... | reverse complement strand
AAAGAAAGTTGGCTCAGTTGGCAGATTTCTCTCCTAACCTTGCGTTGTAATATTAGAGAAACGATCAACAAGGAATGGAGAAATTGCATTCTTGATCACTGCATATTTTATTAGCGGAAGTTCAAGCAGGAAAAAATTAACACAAAAATATGAGCAAAGGGTTTAAATACATTCGTCGCCTTGGTAGGCGACGAACGATCTCTTTCTACACATGGTAGATGAGGCTAGATTCAGTATAGCAAATTTGTATACATTTTGTCAACACCCTTTACAGAAATGTGAGATTTTATGCCACCACGCGGAACCGAATCCACCTTTGAACTGACCACCCTGCAGCGACTCGACGCGCTGAAATATCAGCACGCTTTCGGTATGGATATCGAACGCCCAAGTGGAGACGCGGGAGCGGTCCTGCGCGATGTCCTCCGCGCCCACCTTGCCAGCCGCTATCGCGACCTTCCCGCCAGCGCGCTCGATGAAGCCGTGCGCATTATCAGCAAACCCGAAGGTGCCGACACCCTGCGCCGCAACCTCGCCTTTCACCAAATGCTCACACGCGGCATCGAACTAAAAGTGGAGTTTCCAGACGGGCACAGCGAGCATCGCCACATCTACCCAGTTCATTGGGATGAGCCGCACCAAAACGACATCCGCGCCATCAATCAATTTCCCATTCATGGGCAAAACGACCGCCGTCCCGACATCATCATCTTCATCAACGGCTTGCCGCTGATCGTCTTCGAACTCAAAAATCCCTACGACGAAAAACCCACCGTCGAAGACGCCTTCAACCAGGTCCAACATTACACCCACGAGATTCCCCAACTCTTCGATTACAACTGCTTCGTCGTCATCTCCGACGGCATCACCACCCTGCACGGCGCGTGGACGTCCAGCCGCGAATGGTACAACCCGTGGATGTCCATAGACGGCTTCGAGATCGAGCCGAACACCACAGGCTCCATGAAGACCCTCATCGAAGGGCTTTTCCCCAAAGATCGCCTGCTTGCCTACCTGCGCGACTTTATCCTCTTTGAAACCGTCAACGACAAGATAACGAAGAAAGCAGCGCGCTATCACCAATTCTTTGCCGTGCGGATCGCCGCCGAAAAAGTCCGTGAGACGTATCACCGCCTCAAATCGGACCCGAATGTTGGGGCGACCCATCAAGGTTTATCCAACGCCTCAAACGAATCGGAACGGGTCGCCCCTACGCGACCTGATCGTCGCATTGGGGTGATCTGGCACACCACAGGCTCGGGCAAATCCCTCTCCATGACCTTCCTCGTCGGTCTCCTGCGCCGCCTGCCCGAACTCGATAATCCAATCTTCCTTCTCGAAGTAGACCGCAACGATCTCGACGACCAACTCACCGATCAATTCATTGCCGCCCGTCATCTCGTCGGCGATGTCAAACAAGCGGAAGATGTTCAGCATCTGCGCGAACTCCTCCAAACACAGGGTGGGGGTGTGGTGCTCACCACCATCGAAAAATTTGCACTGCGCAACGGCGAAGTAACCCATCCCGTGCTCAATACGCGTTCCAATGTCATCTTGATTGCCGATGAAGCCCATCGCTCCCAATACGGCTTTGAGCAGGGTTATGCCCGCTACTTGGCAGATGCCGTCCCGAACGCCATGCGCCTCGGCTTTACAGGTACACCCATCAGCATGAGCGGTGCCGACACCGTTGAAGTCTTCGGCGATGTCATTCACACCTACGACATCCTGCAATCTCAACTTGATAAGTCCACGGTTCCCATTTATTACGAACCGCGCCAGATCCGCCTGCAGCTCACCAAAGAAGACCTCGATGCATTGCTCGCGCGTCTCGCTCAAGGGCGAAATCCTGATGAGATCAATCGCAACATCTCGCGCTGGGCAGCCATGTCCGCTGCCGCTCGCGCCGACAGTCGCTTGAAAGACCTTGCTAGTGACCTGCTCGAACATTATCTGAATCGAACTGCCACTCTCAAAGGCAAAGCTCTGATCGTCTGCATGGAACGTCTGAACTGCGTCCGCGTGTACGAATCCCTGACCGCATTGCCCAACTGTCCCGAAGTCCGAATCGTGATGACGGGCAACCTCTCCGAAGATCCACCCGAATGGAGTCAAAAAGGCTACCTCACCACCAAAGCCCAACGCGACTCCATCAAACAACGCATGATCGATCCCGACGACCCGCTAAAGATCGTTATCGTCTGCGACATGTGGCTCACTGGTACCGACATTCCCTGCTTGCATACCTTGTACGTAGACAAGCCGATGGAAGGTCACAACATGATCCAAGCCATTTCGCGCGTCAATCGTGTCTTTAGCGATAAACCGCATGGCTTGATCGTGGATTACATCGGCATCGGCGATTCCTTGCGGGAAGCCACCAATCAATATAAAAAGGGGAACGGCAAAGGCGAACCCGCTCCCGATGTGGAGTCCACTGCCAAGCCAATCTTCCACCAGGCGCTGCAGGATGCCCGCACTTGCTTACCCAGTGGCAGGAATTATGGCGGCTGGCGTGCCATGTCTGACATTGATATGGAAGATATGTATGCGTTGGTCTATGGCTACCTCGCCGCAGACGATACCAAGCGCGATGACTTTATCCAGGCGGAAGCAGTTCTATCGTCTGCCTTCCTGCTTGTTAAACATCTTGATGACTGCCGTCAATACGCAGATGAGGTTATCTTCTATCAACGCGTGCGCAAGCAGATCCTGAAGACTACCTCGCCACGTCGCACCGCCGACCTCGACCGCGCCGTGCAAGACCTGGTGGATGACAACATTCACACTGAAGGGGTGGTAGATATTTTCAAAGCAGCAGGCATTGAAAAGCCTGATATTTCCATCCTTGATGATGCCTTCCTGCAAACCTTCAAAGATCATCCGCTTGAAAACTTGCGTGTCCGCCTGCTCGAACGCCTGATGGCTGATGAGATCTATCGTCGTCAGCGTACAAACCTGGCACGAACAAAATCCTTCCGCCAACGGCTTGAAAAGACCTTGCTCGATTACCACAACCGTCTGATCGATGCCAAAGCCGTCATCGAACAGATGATTGCCATTAAACGAGAATGGGAGGCTGATGATCAACGCGCTCAGGCGCTTGGTCTCACCCCCGAAGAGATCGCCTTCTACGATGCAGTCGCAGGCAACTTCATGACCATCTACGACCAAGCCACTTTGCGCGATATTGTCCATGAAGTCGTCCAAACCCTCAAGCGCAACCTCAAAGTGGATTGGACCGAGCCATCCAGAGAAGAAATCCGCGCCGGCGTAAGGTCCGCGGTGAAGACGGTTCTGCGCAAGAAAGGCATTCAAGAAAAGGATCTCGAGCCCTTCCTCGGTTCGGTCATGGTGCAGGCGCAAGCACTTTATGCCGAGTGGCCGGTTATATAGTTTGGTGATTTTTTAGATGACAAGGCGACAATTATAAGAATTTAATTTATATCTACTTCACAGCCTTTTACAACGGAAATACCTAACTAAGCAGAGAGGTATGTATGGTAAGAAATAATAAGATCATGGAAACAAAGAACAAAGATGGGACCATTTATATAACCATCGATCTAAAAACCAAAAGAGGGATATATCGAATATTGCCCAAACCTGGTCAGAGAAATAGCCAATTTGATTACTGTGAAGAGATAAAGTTCGAAGGGTTTTCCAGCTTACCAACAGGATTTTACAAGAATGATGGGATCGGGTTGGCAGGAGGTGGTTTCCAGGTCTTGAAGATATTAAGTGAACACTTTGGTAAAAAGGTCGAACTCACATTAGTAGCAAATGGAAAAGCCAATATCAGTGCTAAAGGATATAAGGTAAAAATAACACTTCCACATTCTGATTTGCGAGTTCTTAATTCTAAAGTTAGAGAAATCAAGCAAGTCAAAAATGAGGAGATTCGCTCGACGATTCAAAATTTTCTGTCTCGCAATTTCCCTAAGCGATTTTCAGAAACTGTAAAAGGAAAATATAAATACATATCAGGGTCATTAGCTGGTGTGCTTGATCGAAGTGATGTACTGACAAGGTTGAGTCCCCTTGATCGACAATATCTGGAAAAATTAATTCCAGACTACCTTTCCAACATCAAAGCCACCCTTACTGCACCTGAAAAATTGAAGATCATCTATGAGTCCTTGGATGCTGGTAAAGTAGTCTATTTCAAAAAGGTTATAAAGGAATTTCGACGAAGGCTTAAGAAGTCAAATCAGAGCGAATCCGATTGGCAGGCTTTCCTATCTGAACATATCTTGGTTCTAAAAAGCGGTTATGGACATGTTCTCGAAAAAAACAGCGTGACTTTGCAAGGGAAATACCCTGATTTCATGTTAATCGACCCATACGGTTATTTGGATATTTATGAGATCAAAAAGCCAGCCACGTCGGTCCTGAAAAAGGACAAGAGTAGGGATAATTATTATTGGGATGTGGAAATAGCGAAAGCAATTTCGCAGGTTGAAAATTATTTACATCAGGTACAGAGAAACAGTGACGGATTAATAAACGACATAAGAAGGAACAAGAAAGTCGATATCAATATTGTACGTCCACGAGGCTATATTATTGCGGGTATGCGCAATCAATTGCTAAATCAAAAAATGATCGATGATTTTCGTATGTTGAATGAGGCTCTGAAAAACGTGGATATTATTTTCTATGATGATTTGGTTGAAAATCTGGATATATTTGTGAAGAGAATTGGAAATTGATCCTGGCATTTGAAGATAAATAAATCTGGTAATTATTAATTAAAATGATCACCTTTACTGCAAAGACACGATAAGACAATTATGTCATCTAACCCTATTACAACCTCTGAGACTCGGCAAGGCCTATTGAAGGTTCTAAAGGTGCTTGTGAGCATGCCTGCTCAAGCACTTTACTATGGCTCTGCATTATTGGCAGTTTGGTCAACAGGTGGGGCAAATTTGCCAGGGGCATTAGGCACATTGGTGACCGCAGTTGGTATGAATGTACTGACTAATGTACTAGAGCGAATTGCACGAGGCGATGAGGTTTCAGATGACGAAGTGCACAAGGCAGTTGATGATGCTGTTCGGAGTTTGGAAATTGACAGACTGGCGACGAGTAACGAGGTTCAACGAGCGATTGCACACATGTTTCGGCAATTTGACTTAACAAAATACGCAGTTCAAAAAGGGGAAATAAATCTTACCAACATACTCGTCGAGCAGTTTGCAAAATACGATATTGTGCTAGATGAATTGCAAGCGGAGTTGTCCATTGTACGCGGCCAAAACACCGAGATACTTGAAGGTGTTAAGTTTTTAACTGAAGCTCAAAAAGCAGGATTAGAAAATAAACAATCGATAGTCGTTTCTTACACCAATTATCCATCTGCTCTTGTTGATCAGAAAATCGAAGAAACTATTGAGAAGCTTCGAAAATCTCGTTTCTTCTCAGAGTTCGATAGGACAGGCTTTTCACTAACTTTTGGAGAACAACTTACATTTGGGGAATTTTCGGGTGGAACCTCTTCTGTAAGAAGCCGTGCCTTGGCTTGGTGCTCGCGTACACTATCTTATGCAGAAGGTATAAACAAGGCGGAGGAATACTTCAACATTGCCAAGCAGCTGGGAGGAGGAGCGCCTGAAATTGAAATTGCACATGCTTTCATTTTGTCACAAAAAGGGGATAAGAATGCTGCCCTAAAAATTCTGGCTGATATTGATTTGCCTATAGCTCGAAGTGCTGCCTACATAATAGTTGCTAACCATGACGGTCAAAGTAATTCCATCAATTGGTTAAATAATGCTGGAATACTTCCGTCTAGTTTGGATCCTGACGGGAAGCGTTTCCATTTAGCGCAGATGCTAGAATTAGCTCAATGGAACTCTGCTCTGAAATACATAGATGAGCTAACCGACCAAGATCTGGAGGAATCGCCTATCCTTTATCACTTTGTAGGAATTACATATCTATTAAGTGCAATTCCTGAAGAATTACGTAAATATGTTTTTATTCAAATGCCTTTAGAAGTAGGGACATTCCCCTTGGATTCAAGTGCACATGCCCTGATCGCGCGTCGAAAAGCCATGCATTATTTTGATGTTGCATCGAGGGTCGCAACACAATTAAAATGCTTCAATGCAGCCATAATCGATAACGAATATGCACTCTGGCTTGAGTTGGCGGACCCAGAAGAGCATGCTTCAGGAAAACAAAAACTGGAAGAAATACTTCGTGGTCCGAAACGAGTGCTTCGATATGTCAATTTAGCCATTCAGTTTGGTGTTAAATTAAGTGTTGATTTAGTTGAGCGAGAGATTGAGCAGCAAATAGCTCTTCATGGCGGATATACGGTTGATACAGCAATAGCACGGTTTGCACTTGTTTACACTGAAAAGACACCGGAAGCAGCTGCAGTTTACATTTCCCAATATCAGGATCAACTTACCAAGTTTCTTGATAAAAAATACTTGTTATTTTTTCAGGTTGAAATGTTTTTGAAGGCTGGATTAATTGAAAAAGCGAAGAACTGTCTTGACTTACTTCTTAGTGAAGGGATTTCTGAGGAAGAGGAAAGTGGAATTCGTAGAAGAATTTCCGAATTTGAAGGTAGTGATGCTGTTGAGGTGCGGAAGGAACAATTTAGAAAATCCAACTTACTAATCGACCTAGTAAACTTAATCGATGAATTAGAAAACAGAAGAGATTGGGGCAGTCTTTCTGATTATGGACAGTTGTTGTTTGAAAGAACACACTCTTTGCATGATGCGGAGCGGGTCGCACATTCGCTGAATGCTACTCATAATTATGAAAAATTAGCTAGTTTTTTAAGAATTAATGAAGCTCTATTATCTCAATCAAAGATTCTGCGATTTTATTATTGTGTCTCATTATATTACGAAGGCTCTTTGTTGGAATCGCAGTTAGAACTCAATAAATTAGACACGAATTGGGATAATCAAAACTATCGCATGCTTCAAATAAACCTTGGGATTGCTTTGGGGGAATGGAATTCCTTGTTGTTAATCGCTGCTCATGAACTTGCTGAGAAGGAGAATAGAAGTGCTCAAGAATTATTGTTTGCTGCTCAGTTAGTTGTAAATCTGGATTCTACGTACGCTAAAGATTTATTATATGCAGCTGCAGATATGGGCAAAGACGATGCTGATGTGTTGACGGCCGCATACTTTATGGCATCAAGAGCTGGGTGGGAAAATGAAGAAGGTGTCTTTCGTTGGCTTGAAAGAGCTGCGGAGCTTTCTGGCGATGATGGTCCAATCCGAAAAATGACATTGCAAGATATTTTGGACAAAAAACCAGAATGGGATCGGCGAGCGTCAGAAACATGGAGATTGTTGAGCCGTGGCGAGGTTCCTATTTTTGTTGCTGCACGGTCTCTTAATAGAACACTAATTGATATGATGCTTTTCCCTGCTTTAACAAACCTAACGCAGAAAGATCCAAGGCGTAGGGGAATGGTTGGTGCATATAGCGGAAAGCGCCGAACAAATTTAATTGAAAGCTGTAAATCCGTCGGCTTAGATGCCACTGCCCTACTTACGTTGAGTTTTATTAACCAACTAGAGAAAATATTTGATGCATTTGATTTAATTTATTTACCACATTCCATTCTTTTGTGGTTGTTTGAAGAAAAGAGGAGATCTCTTTTTCATCAGCCGAATAGAATTCGTGATGCACATAAGATAAGTCAGATGCTATTGACCGGCGCTCTTGAAAAACTGGTTTCGAGCGCAGAGATCAATAGTGAATTATCCTCTCAAGTTGGGGATGAGCTATCTGAACTTATCTCTGAGGCATCTAGAGGGAGCATATCTGATAATAACCAGCATATAGTTGTGCGCTCATCGCCGGTTTATCGACTTACATCCTTGATGGAAGAAGAAGCTGACCTGACGCAGTATTCTGCAATATTGAGCAGCTGCCAATCTGTTGTAGAAAAACTACGTCAAAAGGGTCAAATTACGGGAGAAGAAGAACGAAAAGCTAAAGCTTATCTTCGCTTTCAGGAAAAGTTATGGCCCAATCAACCGCAAATAGAAGATGGGGCTATCCTTTATTTGGATGATGTGACTGTAAGTTATTTTCTTCATCTGGGGTTGCTGGATAAAATTAGTGCTGCTGGTCTTAGATCCGTTATTTCACGGAGGAAGATATCTGAAGTGAATGAGTTGATATCTTTTGAAGAAATTTCCGGTAAGTTTAGCGGGATGATTGAACGTATCCGATCTGTTGTAAGTTCAGGAATTAAATCAGGGAAAATCAAGATAGGGAGGCGACAAAATATTGACGAAGATGGGGTGCAGCCATTTTCACACCATCCAACAATTGAAGTAATTGGGTTAGCAAAGAACTGTGATGTGATAATTGTAGATGACAGGTTCTTGAATCAGAACAACCATATTGAAATTGATGATTTCAAAGTTCCAGTTCTCACATCGTTGGATATATTAGATATATTAGCACTCGCTGGGGTTGTTTCAAATACAAGCAAATTGGAATGCTATACTTTACTTCGGCAAGCAGGGTATTGCTTTTTGCCCGTTAATTATGATGAACTGAAAGCTCAACTTGTTATATCCGATATTGAGGGCGAATCTGTTGTTGAAACAGCCGAACTTAAATCGATAAGAGAAAGCTTTTTGCAAGTTCGAATGAGTGATTGGCTTCAACTTCCTCAAGATGCAGCATGGCTTGATATGTCAATTAGTACATTGATCCAAGTACTTAAAGATTTGTGGGAGTCTGAAACTAATCTTTTAACTCTAAAAGCAAGATCAAATTGGATCATTGAACAAATAGACATTCGTGGGTGGGCCCATCGGTTAGGCAATGATGAGGGGGATAGCTTTGTGAAACCTGGTCGAGGTATGCAAATATTGTTATTGCTTATGCCACCAGGTAATGCAACAGAAGGTATTAAGAATGAATATTTGGTGTGGATTGAGGAAAAAATCTTAAAGCCAATAAAAGAGTCCAGCCCTGATCTGTATTCTTGGGTATTAAATTGGCAAAGAACTCAAATCGCAAGAATAGTCAATATGGATTTTAACGAAGCCATAGGGGATACCAATGAATAGCCTTCATGTTAAATCTGAATTAGCAAAAATGGCATTGAAACGTATGCCTACACTAATGCGTAATGATTTACTTGCGGATCCAAATTTCCTAGAAGAACATGGTTTTGGGGAAGCAGCAATTCTTTCTTTTGACGAACTCGGAATTACATTAAAACGTTCAGATTTATTTAATGCTATTCGGTTTGTTATGCTTAATTCAACATCGACTGAAGTACCTGATTTGGAAGGTCAGAAATGGCAAGTGAATAATGTTAATAGCGTTGGTGGGCTACCAAAGCTCGAAGTATCAAGAGGTGACCGAAGGTTTATTTTGCCAGACCTTTCTGTGCTTTCACCCAATGCTGAAGTGCGTTTGCGCTACTTGGAAGATATGTGTGCTGATGTAAACATTCCTCTTGCTTCAAGAGAAAAATGGCAGAACATTTTAATAGAGCGTGAACTCCATGACTATGAAGTGGACCTGCTTTTCAATGATTTTCGCGATACGCCAATTGAAGTAATGAGATCTATTCGCAACGAAATTGTGAATAAACATATTGATATATCTACTCTGATTCCTTCTTCTCGTAGGTACTATGAAAGATTGGTGGGCATTTACGATGGCAGTGCTGACATCCGTGAATATGCAGTTAAAGTTTGTCGGACACTTTTTGGTCAATTGTCTAGTTGGAATGCAAGAGAGGGTTTCTTATTATCGTTACTCCTTTCAGCACACTCATCTGTGTCTGACCAAGTTGATTTCAGCCAATTAAGTGGTGAAGATTTTATAGATATTCTCACATTTTTGGAAAAATCTGGAGATAGAATTTCGCAATTATGTGCTATTGAAGTTGGTTTACGTGCTGTTCCATATATGCCAGAAATAAAACCACGGTTACTTCGACTTATTGAATTGATTTTTATTGATAATGTAAATGAACCAACGAGCGATTTCAACCTGATTTCAACTCTGTTTGTCCTCGTTGATGGAGAGTTGTCTAGGACTAGATTGTTCTCAGATGAACCTCCATTTTACAGGAGGTTAGTTGCATTATCACAAGTAGCACTGATTCACCGTCAACTTTCAAATTCAGAAATTGACATAGCTGATTTTTGTGATTGGATAACGAGTAAAGGTAGTGGGCAGTTTTTTGTTCAAACTTTGGTTGATATGCGTTTGGAACCACGTTGGAATCCTGATTATTCAGTGGCAGCACAAATAAAGGCAGATTTTATTGGGCGCCTTATGAATGTAGCAAGATTATTTAGACAGGAGACCGGTGAAAATGAAATTTCCGACCTAATTATGACCAAATTAATTAGCAGTTTTGATTCAAAAGTTGATCTTATCCGTCCATATATGCCAGGTCCATTGGAAGGGAACATAGGATCAATAGTTGCTATGCCTGATGAAATTGTAGAGTCTATACAGAAGCAATTGGGAGAGGAAGAAACAAGTCCCGCATCGTTTATTGCTTTGATAAATTCAGCTTTATTGTTTAGTGTTGATGTAAAGCAAGCTGAATTGGCAGCAAAAACATTGAAACTTGGCAGTCACAGGCTCAGAAACATTGAAGACGCATCTCAAATAATGGTTGTATTGAATGGATTAGCGATTGTCGCAGCTGTCTCTCGCAGTAGATTGCTTGCAGATGAATTGAGGATTCTTGTTCGAAGATACAGATATGATTCTCAATTCCGATTATCTATTGAAGAAGCAATAAGAATCTGTCTTATGTCTTCTGCTTCCTTTGTTGATTTGATCGAGTGGAGAAATTATGTAGGAGATTGGATCACAGAACTGGCTTTTGGTGATTTGCGAGATATGGAAGGTGAAAAATTTGCTACTTACTTGCATTATCTTCTTCAGATAGTTCCTGGATTGTGGGTAACTTGCGGAAGGGCTGATGCAGCTTTGCAGGCGTATAACTCTATGTAATTCTGATTAGACGATGTATTTCTCATTAGTTTGTTTCTTTGTTTTGGATTATGCGACAATATTTATTATCAATAATACGGCCTGACAGAAGCTATAAATGAAAATGTAAACCCAAATCTTGTCGCACAAGAGCAGTTATGTAACAAAAATTTTGAGGGATTTTACAAGTGAGATG
>ERZ761609.3161-NODE-3161-length-11166-cov-5.145981_pt1 | contig 11166 bp, 9 predicted proteins | sample MGYA00511163_ERZ761609 | MGnify/ENA primary metagenome ERZ761609 (study PRJEB28899, sample SAMN02445070) | bioreactor sludge metagenome | biome: EBPR sludge | place: Australia: Brisbane, Thorneside Wastewater Treatment Plant | collected 2011-12-16 ... | reverse complement strand
GACCACCGAGATCTACACTCTTTCCCTACACGACGCTCTTCCGATCTGAGCCGCCTTGTTCACGACCGAGTCGCCGAACCCGCAAAAACAAGTGCCGGACTTGCACCGCTATCGCTCCATGAAATAAAGCAACTATCATTTTTTACAGGACAGTGTACGGCATTCTCTAGCTGCGATGAAATGTTTGAGTTTCTGTTATATTAATTACAAATTATTGGGATTTGCTGTGCTCGCTGCGATAACAGCACAACACATCGTCTGCTTGCTGCAGACGCGAAGGATTGTCTCTCCGGGAACTCGCGCCTAGGATGTTCAAAATGCCGGGCGAATATCGCCCCACAGTTAAGGAGCCTGCTCTCGTGCAGCTGGATCTATGGGAGCGTCTGGCGGTGCGTCGCGACAAGCGCCGCCGGGCGCACAAGCTGCTGCGGCGGATGCGCACGGCCGACGCGGCGATCGTTTCCATCGGCAAGAGCGGCCGCACATGGCTCCGGGCGATGGTTTCGCACATCTATCACCAGCGCTACGGCCTGCCAGCGGACGAGTTGATTAACTTCGATAACTTTCACGAGCAGCACGCCGCCATCCCGCGGATTTTGTTTACGGGCGTGGCGAGTGACGATCGGAGCCCGCTCGGCCGAACCTGGGGTGAGCAGCTCGCGTCGATCGAGCGCGTCGTTGTGCTGACCCGCGACCCACGCGATGTCGCCGTGTCGTTCTACTTTCAGATGACCGAGCGGGCGACCAAGCGAGAGCTGCGGCGCAAGGGCGTGAATTCGCGCGCGGCATTACGCGACATGAGGCTGGTCGACTTTCTTGTTTCCCCAGGCCATGGCATTCCCCGGGTTACCCGCTTTGTGCAAGGCTGGGAGGACGCTCTCGCCACGCATCCCCGTACCATGCGAGTCACATACGAGGACCTGCGCGCCGACACGACCGCGGCCTTCGGCCGGATTGCCCGCTTCCTCGACTCTCAAACCTCTGGCGCCGAGATTGCCGCCGCCGCCGCGTTCGGCGCGTTCGACATTATGCAGAGCCGGGAACAAGAAGGCTTCTTCGCCAGCGAGAGGCTCCAGGCAAGCGGCACCACACCAGAGGGACGCAAGGTCCGCCGTGGCAAGATCGGCGGCTATCGCGACTATCTCTCAGCAGAGGAAGCGGCCATTGTCGACCGGCTGGTGCAACCGCACCCCGCGGTCGTTGCGCCGGCGGAGGAATTGCCCGCCGCTCGGTAGGCGGCCAGGGTAGCGTCACCTCGCTACCGTCACGTTTCCGAAGACGATCCGCAAGGGCGCCATCGAGGTCAGTCATGTCGTGCCCCTAGTCTCAGGACAGTGACTGAACGACACGCGGATCGCTCCTCAGAGATCTCAGAGGAAGCGCTCTATGTTGATGGTCAAAGTCTTACGCAATGCAGTCGAACCATGTCCCTTCATCGGCGGGACCGAGTGCCAGGAATTGAAGGTTTTGATAAAGATCACAACCTGATTGGCGGCATATGGATAGGTGGCGACAACATTCATGTCTTCGAACGTCGCCAAACGGTTCATGTGATTGTACGCTAGTCGGTCGTCGCGAGCCTCGTTGACGTCCGTTCCACCGCCGAACGCGGCGTCCCACTCGCCAGGGCGCATCATCGACACGATCAGCGTCACGATCTTGGTCGGCGCATCTGTGTGCGGGATCAGGTGACCGCCGTCCGCCGGCATAGCCGAGAACTCGAAGCGGGCTCGCAGGCGCGCCGCATCAGGGCTTAGCCTGCCTCGTGCCAAGTCCTTGGCCCTCTTTACCACGCGACGCCCAGGACGCAGATAGTGCGGCCCAAGATCTATGTCTTTGTCCCGCAGCACATCCAAAATGCCATAGACGAAGCTGTCGCTCTTGATCTCGTCGTGGATATCTTGCCAGACTGGACTGCTTCGGATGAACTTATGGAACGCTTTGGGATTCTCTTTCTCTGATAACGTATACTTCTTTCCCGGCTTCAGGATCTTGTCATAATTGTCGAAGAGATCGAGTGGAGGAAAGCTCTCCACGCAGCGGCGATAAACGTCATCCGCCATCGCCGGCTGGGCAATGCCGATGGGGTAAGGGCGGTAGCGAATTTTCAGCGCGTCCAGGTCGAGGAACATGCGACCGGCTTACCTAGCGGGCTTCGATATTGATCGTCAGCGTGCGGCGCATTGCCTGGGATCCGACGCCGGTCATCGGCCGGACCGAATGCCACGAATTGAACGTCTTGACGAAAACCACCGCCTGGTTCGGCTGAAAGTCATAGGTATCGAGAACGTCCATGTCCTCGAACCGACCCCGCGCGTTGAGCCTGTTGAAGCTGGTCCGCGGATCCTTCGGCCAATTGACGTCGGTTCCCCCGCCGATCGACGGATTCCACTCTCCCTCGCCGACCATCGAGACGATGATGGTGACGATCTTCGACGGCAGATCGGTATGCGGCAGGACGCTGCCGCCATCGGCCGGCAACATCGAGAACTCGAAGCGCGAACTGAGTTTGCGAAACCGGGGCTTCTGGCTGGGTCGCAAGGCGTGCTTGATCGACTTTAGCAGCCGCTGCCGAGCCGGGGGCGCGGCGCCGTAGCCCAGATCAATGCCGTGCGCTCGCAGCGCATCCATGACTTCGATGATAAAGTCTTCGCTCTTGACCCAGGCGTGAAACGCGCGCCATAGCGGCTCCTCGCGCAAGAACCGGTGATAGGCCTCGCCGTTGAACTTCTCCGACAGGGTGTACTTGTGGCCGAACTTCGGCATGTATACGAAGAGGTCCCTCGGCGGATACCTGTCGATCAAACTGCGATACAGGTCTTCGGGAAGGACAGGTCGCGCGGCCCCGATCGGGTACGGCTCGTAGCGGAAGCTGAGGTTCTCGAAGGAGAGCCGCGGTTCATGGGCGACGTCGGCCGTCTGAAGCGCCTGGGGTGAGCGCGGCGGTCTATAACCTTCGTTTTGAATCAACATCGAACAACTCGCTCGCGATCGCAAGGCGGCTACTGCAACGCAGCATTCCGGTCCTATGCATACCACTGCATCGCAGAGCCGGAAATGTCAACCGATGCCACCATTGTATATGATGCCACCATTGTATATAGGGTGTGTCGCGCGCAACAACCTACGCCGAATGATCAGCCATAGAACTGCCGCGTCCCGCACAACGTCATCGCGCAGGCCTAAATCGCGCGAAGGTCCGGCGCGGTCGCGGCTTCCTTCGTCGGAAGAAGCGGGATACCCGTTCGCTCGGCAACGATGGCTTCGGTCGTCAGCAGGGAGTTGTGCTGCTCCGAGATCCGCCGCAGCACGGCGATGTCGGTGTCAGAGTGCTTGCTCGTGAGGACCCCGCGCGTTCCGATGAGAGGGTTTTCGGCGTAGGCATGGCTGATCTCGAAACTGAACCCGCTGAGAATGACCTGGCGATAGCCACGCGCGGCCAGCCCCAAGGCGACGGCGACCACGCCGGTCGACGGGTGCTTGACGCTGAGGAGCGCATCAACCTCCCGGTCACCGGCGCATAGCGCACGAATCATGTCGATGTAGTACGCCAGGGGCTTGGCGGTGAAGGCGTCGAAGCGAACCCCGGTCGCGCGAATGGCCTGCTCGAACGAACGTGGTCCGCACGCCCGAACCTCGCGGAAATGCAGCAAACGCTTGAGCGGCGCGTTGCGATACATCTGTCGTGGGCAGTAGTAGAGCGTCCCGGTTTCGAGATTGGTGAGCGCCTCGAGCGCGAGACGATTGGAGGCGTTCTTGCCTGACGTCAACACGCTTGACATCACCGTGAAGGTGGATCTCCGTAGGCCGAGTTGATAGGCCGAGCGACCGGAGGCATTGGCGCAAGCAAGATCGTCATAGGCATCCGGAGACGGGAGGGCCGGATTCGGCTTCGACCCGAGGACGAGAAGGACAGGCATTCACAACACTCCCGCCACACTCATCCCTCAGCTTGACTCGATCTCGTGATGAGCGGTTGAATTTCGCGAAGCTTACTTGTGCGATTAGCGTCGCAAGGCATAGCGAGCGGTGGCATAATCAACAAGCGATGATCAGCAAACTATTACTACCTCAGGTATGTTTACGCACTGCCTCCCACCGCGATGGTGATCCAGTTGGCGCTGACGCAATCGAACAGTAGTCGGATGAACAATTCTTTCCAACGGCCCATAGCATGTTAATCGCGGTTTGCATTTGCACCTTCCGTCGGCCTGATCGTCTGGCTGAGACTCTGCGTGGAATCGCGCGCCTGCGGTTCAAGAGATGCCCCCCGCCGGCGCTTCACCTGATCGTCGTCGACAACGACGGCAACGACGCCACCCGTGCGGTCGTCGACGCCTTCGCGGCGCCGGACATCCCGATCGACTACGCGGTGGAGAAACGACGGGGCATATCCTCGGCGCGAAACGCCTGTCTCGACCGCGTGCCGGCGACGGCCTCGTTCATCGCCTTCCTCGACGACGACGTCGTGCCGCGCGAGAGCTGGCTTGAGGAGTTGCTACAGGCTCTTCACTGTACCGAGGCGGAAGCGGCGACTGGCCCATACGTGCCTGTGTATGATCCCGGGACCGCGCAATGGATCCGCACCGGGAGGTTCTTCGCCAGCCCCCGGGCGAAGTCCCCGCAGAACCTCGCTTCGGTCGATTTCGGGGTAATGGGCAACTTCCTGATCCGCTCGTCTCTTGTCCGCAGCGCCGGCCTCCGGTTCGACGTGCGACTCGGCCTCATTGGTGGCGAGGACCGGAAGTTCTTCAACGATGTCTTTGCCGCCGGCGGACGGGTCGTGTGGGCGGGCGACGCCATTGTCGATCACCACATCGCGCCCGAACGGCTGAGCTTCGCCTACATTGTTCGCCGCGAGTTCGGCGTCGGCTGCGCCGCGGCGATCCTGAAACGCGGCGCCCCGCTGAGCGGCATTCGGCTGGTCGGCTACGGTGCCTACGTGACCGCCAAGCTGTTGCTGAAGCTCGTCCTGCTCGCGCCGAACGCGCTGCTCGCGGCGATCCGCCACAACGCGTTTCGCAGGGTCAAGCCGGTGCTCGAGATTGCCAACCTCAGCGGGCGGCTCTATGGCCTCTGCGGAATGAAGTACGAGGTCTACCGCTAGGTTGCCGACCGGCGCTGGCGGTGGGAGGCTGGGGCAAATGACCCAAGTCAGTGCACCCGTTCGCCCGGTCGAAGCGGCCACGAGTCGCAGCCCGGTCGTCGCAGTCGCCATCTGCACCTACCGGCGCGCCGATGGACTCACCCGCGCGCTCGACGGCATCGCCGGCCAGGTCTTCACGACCGCGTCGGCGCCATCGATTTATGTCGTGGTCGTCGACAATGAAGGCGATCCCGGCATCCGCTCCATCGTCGACACATTTGCCAGGCGGTCCGGCATTGCCGCGGTCTATGTGGCGGAGCCGCGGCGCGGCATTTCCCAAGCGCGAAACCGGTCGCTGGCCGCGATCCCCGACGATGCCGACTTCGTCGCGATCATCGACGATGACGAAAAGCCCGATCCCGGGTGGCTCAACGCCCTGATCGAGACACAAGCGCGCACCGGCGCCGCGGTCGTCTGCGGACCGATCTTACCGATCTTCGTCAGCCCACCGCCGGCGTGGATCGTCGCCGGCGGTTTCTTCGTCCATCCGCGCAGGCCCGATCGTGGGGAGCCCGCGCTGGCCGACGGGGAGCGCATCGCCGATGCGCGAACAGGCAACGTCCTCATTGAGACACGCGCCATCGTGAATACGGGCGCTCGCTTCGACGACGCATTCGGCCTCACCGGTGGCGAGGACGCGCTGTTTTTCCGTCATCTCTCGGCCGGTGGCGCGGTCATGGTCTGGTCAACCGAAGCCGTGGTTCGCGAGTGGGTGCCGGCCGCCCGCGCGCGCTTCGCCTACCTCATGCGCGAGTACTTCCGCTGCGGCAACGTACGGGCCACGATCGAGAGGCTCGAGGGCGCAAGCCCGGCATCAACCCTTAAGAAGGGCCTCAAGAAGGCGCTGGCCCACGGCGCCGGCCTGCTCGCGGCATTGACCGGTGGACGAGGACGGGCTCAGATTTACGGACAGATCTTCGAGTTGGCCAACGCTGCAGGTCGGCTCTGCGCGCTGTTCGGGCTCCGCTACCAGCACTACCGCTGACGCGCCAAGGCCGTCGGAACCACCCGCCGTTGTTCCGCAGGCCGATATGCTATACTTGATCGCCAGGAAGGCTCGGGGTGCCGCGCCGACGACCGTCGGCTCGATGGCGTCGCGCGCAGGGACCGCCGGATGGCGAAGGGACGGAGTTTTGACGTGAAGGCGACGGTCTTTATCCACACCAACCCCAAACAAATCGTCGGCGCGATCGTCTCGGAGTACTCGATGCGACGCAATTCGAAGCGCCCTGACGACTTCGACATACGCGTCATCAACACGGCTGACCACGCGTTCCTCCACGCCCGCGAGGGCCAGCCGTACCTGCGCGACGGCGTTACCCGCGTTTGGCACAACGACGATCTGCAGTCGTTCACCCCGCTTCGCTTCATGCCACCCGAGCTGGTGGGCTACGAGGGCCGCGCCATCGTCGTCGACCCGGACGTCTTCGCCGTTGGCGACGTGTTGGATCTGCTCAGCCGTGACATGGGATCGGCCGCGATCATGTGCCGGCCCCGCTCCGGCTCGAAGGAGAAGCGCGGGATGATGGCGACCAGCGTCATGCTGCTGGACTGTGCCAGACTCAGCCACTGGCACTGCCAGGCGCAATTCGACGAGATGTTCGCGTTCAAGCGCGACTACATGCAATGGATCGGGCTGCTCTACGAGGACCCGGCGAGCATTGGCCTGCTCGAAAACGAGTGGAACGACTTTGACCGGCTGACGCCGGCGACGAAGATGCTGCACAACACCAAGCGCAAGACCCAACCATGGAAGACCGGACTGCCGGTGGACTTCTTACCGCCGGAGAAACCATCCGGCTGGATCATGCTCGGCACACTGAACCGGATGCGCCGGCGTCTTTTTGGGGACTATGCCTTCCTTGGCCACTACAAGAAGCATCCGGATCCAAACCAGGAGCGATTCTTTTTCGGCCTGCTGCGCGAGTGCATGGACAAGGGCCTGGTCACCGAGGAGATGATCCGGGCGGAAATGCGCGAAAACCATGTTCGACACGACGCCCTCGAGGTGATCGAGCGCACGCCGCCGCTGGCCGCCTGACCGCCCGACTTGGCCGCGAAATCGACTGGGTCCGCGTCGCAGACTTGGCACGCGGCAAGCGTGAAGTGCAACCGATTATCAAGGTCGAGACCGCTCCTGTTGCGACCGTAGATCCCGTTAGCAATTGACCTTATTCCACTTTCGGCTAGAACTCCGCGGAGCCAAACGCCCGCCGGAGTCCCGACCCCCATGCGCATCCTGTTCATGACCAATGAGTTTCCACCGAATATCTATGGCGGCGCCGGGGTCCACGTTGAGTATCTGTCCCGCGAGCTGGCGAAACTGGCACCGATTGAGGTGCGAAGCTTTCATGACCAGTCGTTTGTTAACGGCAACCTCACAGTGCGCGGGTCCAAGATTGACGGCGCTCAGTTTTCCGGTTGCCCGGCGCCCTTGATCTCACCGCTGCGCGCGCTGTCGACCTGCATCGCCTTCAACGGCCAGGGCATTGATGCCGACGTCGTCCACTGTCACACTTGGTATGCTCATTTCGGCGGCATTCTCGCGAAGCTCCTTTACGGGCTGCCGCTGGTCGTCACCGTCCACTCACTGGAACCACTCCGTCCGTGGAAGCGCGAGCAAATCGGCCGTGGGTACGATCTTTCGAGCTGGGTCGAGAAAACCACCCTCGAGATGGCTGACACGGTTATTGCCGTCTCGAAGAGCACCAGCGACGACTTGACGCGGCTGTTCGACATCGAGGAGAGCCGGATCCGGATTATCGCCAACGGCATCGACACCGAAGAATACAAGCCGGCCGTCGACGCCGAGGTCCTGGCCCGGTTCGGAATCGACGGCAACAGCCCATACGTGCTTTTCGTCGGCCGGATGACGCGACAAAAGGGCCTGTATTACCTTCTGCGCGCCGTCGACGACATCGACCCGAACCTGCAGATCGTCCTCTGCGCCGGCGAGTCCGATACGCCGGAACTGCAGTCCGAACTCGAGGGGATGGTCGAGGCGCTCAAGGCCCGCCGGCCCGGAGTCCACTGGATCCCCGGCATGGTCGAGCGCGACGCCGTCATCGGCCTCTACAGCCAAGCCGCGGTCTTCTGCTGCCCTTCAGTGTACGAGCCGTTCGGGATCATCAACCTCGAGGCGATGGCCTGCGGCACGCCGGTCGTTGGTAGCGCCGTCGGCGGGATCCCGGAAGTCGTCGTCGACGGCGAAACCGGGCTGATTGTCGATCCCCAGCTGTCACCGCAGCCGCCTCACGATCCGTCCGACAGCGAGGCCTTCGCCAAGGGCCTTGCAGCCGCCATCAACCGGCTGGGACTCGACCCTCAGCTCTCGCGGCAAATGGGCGAAGCCGGGCGCAAGCGCGTTCTGGAACATTACAGCTGGAAAAGCATCGCTCAGCAGACGCTCGCCCTCTACGAGGAGCTGGCGTCCGAGCGGTCGTAGCCGCGGTTTTGCCGGAGGTCGGTCGCAACCTTTGATAACCCCCACGCAGCGGCGGACGCCTACAGTCGGCGACAGTGAACCAAACAACATGGTGCGACAGCAGGAGGGTGCCTTGGCTGAGGGACTACGGATCTACAACCTGTTTCCGACCCTCGTCGGATCTGTTGATGCCTGGACGAAACAACTCGACCGCATCGCCGGGATGGGATTCAACTGGATCTTTCTCAACCCAATTCACGTTCCAGGTGGGTCCGGAAGTCTCTACGCGGTTAAGGACTATTACGCCCTTAACCCCCTCTTCCAGGGAAGCTCAAAGAAATCCCCCGACAAGCTTCTCGCCGGCTTCCTCAAGGCCGCGGAGAAGCGCGGGCTTAAGGTGATGATGGATCTCGTCATCAACCACACCGGCAATGATTCGGTGGTGGCCGAGCAGCATCCCGATTGGTTTGTCCGCGAGCCCGACGGATCCCTCGCTGCCCCGTTCGCCCTTGATCCGAGCGGGTCGGGCGGGAAGACCGTATGGGGCGATCTGGCCGAGATCAACTACAGCGAACGGCCGGAGCGACAGGAAATCATCGACTACTTCGCCGACGTCGTCCGCCACTACATGCAACTTGGCTTCCGCGGCTTTCGCTGCGACGCCGCCTACAAGGTGCCGAACGCGGTCTGGCGAGCGATCATCGACATTGGCCGCGAGGTGGACGAAGAGGTGGTGTTCGCTTCGGAGAACCTCGGCTCGATGATGGAGGAGGTCCTGGAGCTGCGCGGTGCCGGCTTCGACTACCTGTTCAACAGCTCGAAGTGGTGGGACTATCGCGAGGAATGGCTGCTTGAGCAGTATGAGCTGTTCCGCTCGATCGCGCCGTCGGTCGCTTTTCCGGAGACCCACGATACCGAGCGGCTCGTCGCTGACCTCGTCGCCGAGGGGATAAGCGACGCCAAGTCCCTGGAGTGGCGCTGCCGTCAGGCGTACCTGTTCGCCGCAATCTTCTCGTCGGGGGTCATGATCCCCATCGGCTACGAATACGGCTTCAGAAAGAAACTGCACGTGGTCGAAACGCGGCCCAAGCACTGGGAAGAGCCGGCGTTCGACCTCTCCGACTTCATCGCAAAGGTCAACCGCATGAAGGCGGAAACCGCGGTGCTCAATGAAGAGGGACCGCAAAAGCGGATCTTCATGAGCGACGAACGGGTCGTCTGCCTGTTGCGGCGGGGCATGCGCGGCTCCGATTGGGCGGTCAGTTTCCTCAACAGCGATTACAACAGTCCTGTAACGGCGCGCATCCAGAACCTCGACAGTGACGTGACCGAGGGCCGAGAGATCACGCCGGGCAAGGACAAGACGAGGTTCGTGCCAGGCGACGAGATCAAGCTGGAGCCGGGCGAGGTTCGTATTTTCGTCAAGTCTTGAATCAGCGCCGCAAATCGACGGGATCGACGCAACGCTGTGGCTAGCGCCGCCGACATGGCTTAGGTTGCGTCGGCGCCACGTGCTCCGCCGTGCCGTTCAATTGCAACGCACGGCTGGCTCGTGGGTCATGTTGGCACAGGGGACAACGGATCATCGGTATCAGGGCGGGGACAGCCATGACAACGCACGTCGGAACGGGATCAACCCACGTCGTCGGGTCGGTCGATGCGGACCTGAGCGCGGGCCTGAGCAGCCAACCGATCATCATTCAAAACGTCCACCCGAACGTGGACGACGGGCGATACCCGATCAAACGCGAGGTCGGGGACATTCTCGAGGTACGCGCCGACATCTTCCGCGAGGGCCACGATAAGCTCGCCGCCGTTGTTCTCTACCGCCAGCTTGAAGAGGACGGGTGGCACGAGGCGCCGATGACGTGCGTCAATCCCGGTCTGGACCTGTGGGTCGGCGCGGTCGAACTCAACGAGAACGCGACCATGGTCTACACCGTCGAGGCCTGGGTCGACTACTACGCGTCCTGGGTCGATGAGGTCCAGAAGAAGCTGGCCGACGGCCAGAATGTGTCGGTCGAGCTGATCGAAGGCGTCAACCTGCTCTCGGCAACGACGCTGCGCGCCCGCGGCAGCGACTCGGACGCGCTCGGCGCCGTGCTCAGGTCAGTGGAAGCCGGCGACGACGCGCAGAAGGCCGAGATTCTGCTTGGCCAGGCCACCCGCGACCTGGTCGGGCGCTATCCCGACCGGAGCGAGGCGGTGCGGTTCGATCGCGAGCTGCGAGTGATCGTCGATCGGGTCGGTGCCCGCTACGCAGCGTGGTACGAGATGTTCCATCGTTCGCAGGGCACCACGCCAGGGAAGAGCGCAACGTTCGCCGACTGTGAGCGCCGCCTTCCCGAGATCAGGGCGATGGGCTTCGACGTCATCTACTTCGTCCCGATCCATCCCATCGGCCGCTCGTTCCGCAAGGGGCCGAACAACACGCTGACCGCAGGACCCGATGATCCGGGAAGCCCCTACGCGATCGGCAGCGACGAGGGCGGACACAAAGCCGCCCACCCCGATCTCGGCACCCTTCACGACTTCCGCCGCTTCGTCCGCGCCTGCCATGCCCACGGCATGGAGGTGGCGCTCGACTTCGCCATCC
>ERZ761609.3160-NODE-3160-length-11170-cov-7.477013_pt1 | contig 11170 bp, 9 predicted proteins | sample MGYA00511163_ERZ761609 | MGnify/ENA primary metagenome ERZ761609 (study PRJEB28899, sample SAMN02445070) | bioreactor sludge metagenome | biome: EBPR sludge | place: Australia: Brisbane, Thorneside Wastewater Treatment Plant | collected 2011-12-16 ... | reverse complement strand
CATGACCGCGGGCAAGCCCTTCCCGCCCGGCCATCGCCTGCGCTGGCACGTCCGCCCCGAACGCGCCGACACGGCGGTCGTTCCCCTCTCCGCCGACGCGCAGGATGCGCTCGTCCCCGTCGCCGCAGGCCGCCTTGTCGTCACCCTCGAAGATGGCCTCGCCCGCGCCGAGACGATCGTGACCGCGCCGGAGAAGGGCCACCTCCTCGTCGAAGTCCCCCTCGAAGCAGGCATCGTCCGGCTCGGCAGTACGGAAGACGCCGCGACATTCCTGACCGTTTACGAACGTGCATCGGTGGAAGGCCAGCAGGCCCCGGGACAGCCGGCTGCCGCGGGCCTGGTCCCCGGTCGCGTCGTCGGATTGCTCCCCACCGTGCCGGCCGCCGTCACCTTGCCCGCAGGCTCGTATCTGTTGCGAACCGAACGCGGCAACCGCCGCGCCGACACGCCCGTTACGGTCGCGGCCGCCCAGATCCAGTCGCTGCCCTTGCCGCCGCGTGCCACCGTCGAGGTCACCTTGGCCAATCGCATCGCCGCCGATGGCAAGGACCGCAATGCCGGCCGTCCCGCGATCCTGTCGATCGAGGAGGACGATCCTTTGAGCCCGCGCGGCCGTCGCGAGATCGCACGATCCGCAGCTGCGCCCGCCGTCTTCACCCTGCCCCCCGGCACCTACACCCTCGTCGCCTCCCAGGGCCCGCTCGAAGTGCGCGAACGCATCGCACTGACCGCGGGCGAGCGTGTCCGCCGCACCATTCCGCTCGCCACCAGTCGTCTCATTCTCGCCATGCGTGCTCCGACTGGTGAGCCGATTGCCCGCGATGGCGGCCCGGTCTGGTTCGTCGTCGAGCGACGCGACGTGACCGGCGGCGAGCCGCGCCATGTCTTCGAACAGGCCCCCGTGATCGACGTGCCGCCCGGCCGATATTCGGTGACCGGGCATTTCGGAACCGCCACTGGACCGGTCGCAGTCGAAGTCGACGTTGCCGCAGGCGAGACACGTGCGGTCGTACTGACACCACAGCTCGGCACACTCGTGGTTCGTCCCGGCGCAAAGTTGACGGGCGAGGTTTCCTGGCAGTTGACCGACCAGGCCGGGCGTCGCCAGTGGCTGTCCGGTTCGGGCCCGATTTCAGTCAATCTGGCACCCGGGCGCTACGACCTGCGGGCCGCGTCACGCGGACAGGAGGCGGAGGGCCGCATCGAGATTCGTCAGGGCGAGCGGCGCGAGGCCACCATCGGCGATTGAGACGCAGTGGCAGAAATCCGACCGGCGCTGCGCCCGCCACGCGCCCTAATCCCGCTGCAATCACGCGGTTTCTGCAGGTTCTGCTCCGTTCAGGTCCCGTCGCTCCTTTCACCTCTTGCGTGACGGCACCGAACCGGCCAAACAGACGTCTTCGAGCGTCCTCGACGGAAGTCTGCGATGCGCACCGATCTCCACTCGCTCCGGAAAGGATCCGGTTGTCAGCCGCGCCCGCGTGGCCTGGGCCGACGCGTCTGGCTGGCTGGCCATAGTGCCGCGACTGTTGTGCTGTTCCTCGGCCTTGTCGCCGTCAACGCGGCGGCCCAGCCGGCCGGCAACTGGTCCACCGAGACACGCCCTCCTGCCTCTGCCTCGACCGCACCAGCCGCTGCGACACCTGCGCTACCCGTCGATCCGTCGGCTCAGGTCGTGGTGCAGGTCAGCGCCGCACTCACCGAAGACGGCCAGGCCATCGATCAGGGCCTTGTCTGGCATGTATTCCTCGATAACCCCGATCCCGCCGTCAAACCGCGTCTCGTCCGGCAGAGCCGCGAGGCGACGCCGTCGTTCAGGCTCGATCCCGGCGAGTACCTCGTCAACGCCGCGTTCGGTCGCGCCAACCTGACCCGACGCATCGTCGTCACATCGGGCCGGCCGATGAACGAGCGCTTCGTCCTCAACGCGGGCGGCCTGAAGATCATCGCAACCTTGTCAGGCAGTGAATCCGCTCTCGATCGTGCCGTGTCCTACGACGTCTTTTCCGAGGAGCGCGACCAGACCGGCAACCGCATGCGCATCGTCGCCGGCGCGAAACCGGGGCGCATCCTCCGCCTCAACGCGGGCCAGTACCAGGTTATCTCCACCTACGGCGATGCCAACGCGCGCGTTCTCACCGAAGTCAGCATCGAGCCCGGCAAGCTGACCGAAGCGACATTGACGCACGCCGCCGCGCGCATCTCTTTCCGGCTCGTCACGCGCCCCGGCGGCGAAGCCCTGCCCGAGGTCGGCTGGTCCATCCAGTCCGCGCAGGGTGAACTGATCAAGGAAAGTGTCGGCGCTGTCCCCACGCACGTCCTTGCTGCCGGAAAATACGTGGTGGTCGCCCGCCGGCAGGGTCGTGCCTATCGCGCCGAATTCACCGCCAATGCCGGCGACAACACCGCCGTCGAGGTCGTCGCGCGTTAGGGATGATCGGACTTCGGCACGCCCCCACGTGCACGACACCCTTTTCGGCGCTGTCAACTAGGTAGGTACCTAGGTGAAGCGGCGGCGCCGTTCCGCTACTGTCCGAACTGCGAGCCGTTGACCCGGTCGCCGGACCCGCGACGCGGCGCTACTCGAGGCGCTCCCGCTGCGGACTGGAAAGTGATCCTGGACAGGTTGCTTGCCGGGTCACGGCTCGCTGAAACACGAAGGCGGCGCTCCGGCGCCGATCGCGCGCTGGATCGAACGATGCTACCCGACATGACCTGCGCTACCGTCGCGAACTGCAAGCTTGGTTTTCTCCGTCGCTACGATTTTTGCGCCACCTTTTTCGCCAACCCGCTTAACCACGACAATGTCCCCGTGACCGGCGATCTCCACGACTTCCGGTCCTCGCCCCGTCACCACCCGGCCCGCTCTTTGGCTCATGGGACCACCGGGGCCATCTCGCGCCACGACCTGCGGACGAAGGAGCGAAAACTGTTTCCAGCCGCCGCCGGAAATCAACGCGCGTTCGACAGCCCGCTCCGGGTTCTGCAGTCTTGCTTCCGGCGCTGGGTTCACCTGCCCATGCGTATCGGCTTGGAGAACACGCAGTATCCCTAAACCTCAGGCGATGACCGACGCCGTCAGGATGTAGTCCCTGCCGCCACGCGCGAACGGCAGGACCAGGCGTTGATAACTGAGCCGCATGCCTGCGGTTCGTCCGAACCCTACCGTCGCGTCGATCGTCTCGGCACTTGGCCCCCTGTCCGGTGTAACCGGAGAAAACCCTTCGTCGATCCACTGACCGTATTCGGTCGCCGGCAGCATCCGGAACGGCTCGCCCAGCTTGATGAAGCCCGTGCGCTGCGTATACGCGCGAATGCCCGATCCGATCACGGCCGCCACATACAAGTCGTCGGCCCTTTCGCGCGTCATGAGGGCATACGTCCCGTTGAACAGGCGATCGAGCGCTTCGATTGCGTCTTCCGGCCGCTTCGTCGCCAGCAAGGCGGTCAGCGCCGTCGGCCACCGCTCGGCGAAGAACGACGCGTCGATCGGCAGTGTGAGGCGCGAGAATTTCGGCCGGGCCGTGCGTCTCTCGAGTGCATTGGAAAGCACACGCAACGCCTCCTGCCGCGAACAGACGTGCGCCAAAGGCCCCGGCTCTGCGACGTCCCGCAGCACGACGCGTCGCACCTCGGTCCGCGCGAGAAATACGAAAGCACGCGTGAGCGAGCGCGGATCGGCCGACGAGCTGTCATAGGTGAGTATGACCGAACCGGTCGTGTGCTGGACGGTGATGCCTGCCGGATCGAGTTTCTGACGAAGCACCAATGCGCCGCCGTCGTCGATGGAATAGTGTCGCGACATGGCCGCTCTCGAAAAGAATCCCTCGGCGCAAAATGAGATCGCCGCGCACTGATTATTTGCGACGCCGCCACGGTTGCAAGAGGCAGTCCCGTCACACTCCCGGTTTTATCGCTCGTTGCGGTATGGTCGATCGCTGAGACCCAATCCGTACAACCGGGAGGCCACCTCGAACGTTCCGAGATAGCCGCGCACCGACGCTTCGATCGGCTCCGCATACCCGCCGCCGATCGCGATCGAAACCGGTATGCCATGGTCCTTGCAGGCCCCGAGAACGAGCGCGTCGCGCCGTGCCAGACCCTCGTGGGTGAGATCGAGCCGCCCGAGCCGGTCCTCTTTCAGCGGATCGGCGCCGGACAGGAAAAAGACGATGTCCGGCCGATGTGCCAGGACCCTGTCGAGCGCCGGCGCGAGTGCTGCGAGATAGTCGTCGTCCCTCGTCCCGTCCGCCAGTTCTACGTCGAGCGTCGAAGGCACCCGACGAAACGGGAAGTTCCGCTCGCCCTGGATCGAGAGAAGGAAGATCCGCTCGTCCCCACCGAGGATTGCCGCCGTCCCGTCGCCCTGGTGCACGTCGGTATCCACGATCGCGAGCCGCGCGACCCGTCCCGTCTCGATGAGAGTGCGCGCTGCCACGGCGAGGTCGTTGAAAACGCAGAACCCCGAGCCGAAATCGGTATGTGCATGGTGCGTGCCCCCGGCGAGTTGCCCGCTGATACCATGCTCGAGCGCAGACCTCGCCGACGCGATCGCCCCTCCCACGGTCGCCCGGCTTCTGAGGACGAGCGTCTCGCTCCACGGCAGCCCGATTCGCCGCATGGCGTCCGGCGTCACGTTCCCGTCCAGCATCGCATCGACATAGCCGTCGGCATGGGCCCTGAGCAGGTCCTCGCGTGCTGCGATCGGCGACGGCACCAGGGTCGCGCGCGCCAGCGTGCCCGCTCGTTCGATCGCCGCACGCAGCATCCCGTATTTCCCGGCCGGAAACCGGTGCCCGGCCGGCAGCGGGATGGGCGGCACGTCGGGAAAATAGAACGCCGGTCCGTCAGTCACTCAGTCAGGTCTTGTCGTCTGGAGTTCTGTCAGCTGAGAATGCGGCAGACCGCTTCGATCTCGACCGTGATCCCGTTCGGCAGCGACCCCATCCCGACCGCCGAGCGCGCGTGCCGGCCGCGATCTCCGAGCACGTTGACGAACAGGTCCGAGCACCCGTTGATGACCGCCGGTTGTTCGCCGAATTCCGGCGTTCCCCGCACCATCCCGAGTACCTTGATCACTTCGACCTTGTCGAGGTCCCCCGCCGCCTGCTTCATCGCCGCCAGCAGTCCGAGGCCGACCAGCTGCGCGTGCCCATACGCTTCCTTTACGCTCACGTCCTTGCCGACGATCCCCGTATGCAGCGTCCCGTCGTTTCGTCTCGGCCCCTGGCCCGACAGATACAGCATGTCGCCGGCGCGCTTCCACGAAACGTAATTCGCGATCGGGCGCGGCAGATCCGGCAATGTGAGCCCGAGCTTTGCGAGATTGTCTTCAGCCGTCATGTCGAACTCCCAAAGAGCGCCAGTTTCCCGTATCGGCCGCGCCCTGTAAATGCCGTCCAGGCGACCGTTGCGCACAGCCACCCGTGCAGAATTGACACAGCACCGGGCTGTGATCACGTCCGCAGAGCCCGCACTTCTTGTCGCCGGACCACCCTATCGTCTAGTGTCCCGTCACGTTTCGCGTGATATCGCCCAAGTCGTCCAGCCCGCTCTGATCGGGGCCCGCTTTCGGGGAACCGCAATGATTCGTTCCGCCTCCGCGGCATTTGTCCTGTTGTCCGCAATCACTATCGCCCCGTCCGCAGCCACCGCCCAGGGGTCCTGGTCGGGCGGCAGCCCCGTCTACCAGAGCGATATCGATCGCCAGAACGAACAGGCCGAAGCCGCCCGCGCCGCGCGCCGTGCCGCTGCTCCTGCCCCGGTGAAGTATCCTCCCTTCATGGACGGTGGCGCCAAGCCGAACATCGCGCCGGCCACCCCGCCGATCGTCTTTTTCGATCAGCCCGAAGAGCCCGGCACCATCATCGTCGATACCAACGGCCGCAAGCTCTATTACGTGCTTCCTGGCAAGAAGGCCTACGAATACCCCATCTCGGTCGGCCGCGACGGCTTCACCTGGAGCGGCACCGAGCGCATCAGTCGCATCGTTGCCTGGCCGTCCTGGACCCCGCCCCCGGAAATGCGCAAGCGTCAGCCCGGCCTGCCCATCACCGTGTCCGGCGGCGTCATAAATCCGCTCGGCGCGAAGGCGCTCTATCTCGGCAACACCATCTATCGCATTCACGGCACCAACAACGAGCGCTCGATCGGACGTGCCTCTTCGTCCGGCTGCTTCCGCATGATGAACGAGCACGTCGTCCATCTCGCGACCTTGGCCAAGGTCGGAACCAAGGTCCGCGTCGTGCAGGCCTATAACGGTGGTGTTAGTCAGAATGCACCGCTGTCCTCGATCTTCAGCTTCCTCGCCTCCGACGATGAGCCGCAGCCGACCGCGAAATCGGCACCGAAGAAGAAGACGCGCCAGAACTGAGGCGTCGGCGACAGCCGCACTTGCGACAGTGCGGCCGGTCAGGCCAGCAACCGCTTGAGTTTCCGCACGGCGCTGTCGGGCGTCGTGAGAACGGGTTTCCCGGTTGCCGCAGCGATTCCGTCTGCTGCCCGCGCCAGGCTGAACTGAGCGAGCGCGATCGCCTTCGTCGCGCCAAGCCGTGCCGATGCCGCAGCAACCGCCAGCCGGTCGTGCGCGCCGCCGTCCCCGCGATCCAGTGCCGCAAGCGCCCCCTCGACGAGACACGGCACGAGCTCTATCCCGCGCGGAAACTCGGGCGGCATCGACGAAAGGGTCGGGGCGAAGGTCGCAACAAGCCCGATCGGCCCGCCGATGGCCTGAGCTTCCTCGATCATCGCCTCGTTCGGCTTGAGCACCGGCATCGGTGCAAGATCCCGCGCCACCGCCTCGATGCACTGCCCGAACGCCGAACACGTGAACAGGATGCCGTCCACTCCGGTCGACTTCGCGTAGCGTCCGAGCGTCAGGAATCGCTCCGTCATACCGTCGGTGAGCTGACCCGCCCGCGCCAGATCGGCTGACAGGCTGTCGTCGAGCAGGTTCATCAGCCTGGGCTCCGGCCACAACCGCCCGAACGCGGCCTCGATCGGTCCGATCGAATGCTTGAGCGCGTGAATGAGCCCGATACGCAATCATGCCTCCCAGGAACTGGACCTCGACGGCTGGACGGTTAGAGACCGGGTCCTCGGCCTCTATGCCGGCGCCGGGCCTGACGTTGCCCGCATCCGCTGCCAAAGATAGATCGGCAGGCCGATGCCGAGACCCACGATGTCCGTGACCCCACCCGGATGCATCAGCGACAGCGCTGCGATCGCGAGCACGAACCGCAGCGGCATGGCGAGTTTGCCGCCGAACCATCCCTCTGTCGAACCCGCCAGGAACCAGACACCGATCGCCGCCGTCACCGTCGCCTGGATGATCTCCGGCCAGCTCCCCTTGAACAGCAGGACCGGCGAGAAATAGAACATGAATGGCACGATGAAGGTTGCGAGCCCGAGCTTGAGCGCCGTCCACGACGTTTTCCATGGATCGGCCTGCGCGAGCCCGGCAGCCGCGAACGACGCCAGCGCGACCGGCGGCGTGATTGCCGACACCACCGCGAAGTAGAAGATGAACATGTGCGCGACGAGTACCGGCACGCCGATCTTGGCAAGCCCCGGCGCGATGACAGCCGCACCGATCGCATACGCCGCTGTCGTCGGCATCCCCATGCCGAGGATCAGGGCGACACATGCCGCGAAGAACATCGCGAGCAGCTGGTTGGCGCCTGCAATGGCGAGGATCAGTTCGGAGAACCTGCCGCCGACGCCAGTGAGTGCCACGACGCCGACGATGATGCCCGCGCAGGCGCAGACGGCGACGAGCTGGATGCTGTCGCGTGCTGCGATGTTGAGCGCTTCGAGCGTCCGCCGCCAGCCGAACATGAGAGCCGGTATCGCGACGAGGCCGATCGTCATCGGCACGGAATAGGCCTTGCCGAAGGCTTCGGTTCCGTAAACTGCGGCGGCCCCGAAGGCGACGCCGAACAGTGCGAGCAGACCGAACCGGAGAATGGCCCCGAGCGCGACGCGCATGATGCTGTCGGAGCCCTCGGTCGAGACAACGCCGTTGGCATCGAAGTCCTTGAACTGTCGCGCGAGCCATCCGCAGACCAACGCGGACAGGATACCGAGACCACCCGCTCGAAACGGCGAGTATCCTTCGAGCAATGCCCAGACCAGCACGAAGATGGGGGCGAGCAGATAGACGCGCTGTGCGATGGCGCCGACCGGCGGCAGCTCCGACCGCGACAGGCCCCTGAGCCCGAGCCGGATCGCATGCAGGTCGACGTGGATCCAGCACGCGATGTAGAACAACAGCGCCGGAATGACGGCCGCAAGCGCGATGTCGCCGTAAGCGATGCCGGTGATTTCCGCCATCAGGAAGGCGCCCGCCCCGAGAACCGGCGGCGTGATCTGCCCACCCGTCGACGACGTGGCCTCGATGGCGCCCGCAGTCGCGCGATCGTAACCAACCTTGCGCATCATCGGGATCGTGACCATGCCGGAGGCGACCACGTTCGCAACGGCCGACCCCGAGATCGCGCCGAACAGCACACCCGACGCGACTGCCGCCTTCGCTGGTCCGCCGCGCGCCCATCCGAACAGCGAATTACAGGCGTCGTTGATGTAGTCGCCGGCTTTCGACACGGTGAGGAAGGCGCCGAATGCCACGAACAGGATGATGTACGATGACGATACCTGTGTCGTCACGCCGAACACGCCGTATTCGGAGTAGATGTAGGTGAAGAAGCGATCGATCGCGAAGCCCTTGTGCGCGAGCACGCCCGGCATCCACGGCCCGACGAAACAGTAGATGATGAAGATGCTGGCGATCAGCGGCAGCGCAAGGCCCGTCATGCGGCGCGCGAGTTCGAGGATGAGGAAGGTGCCGACGACGCCGACGATGACGTCGGGCGTCGTGAACTGCGCGCCCGCCCGGAACAGCAGGCCGTCGAGTTCGACGGCAATATAGATCGCACAGGCGATCGACGCAGCCACGAGGATCCAGTCGTACCACGGCACGCCATTGTTGCCGGTGCGCCGGAATGGTGCCGACAGGATGAAACCGATGGCGCCGCCCCAACCGACGTGGATGGCGCGGAACAGAAGCGGCTCCAGCGAGTAGATGTTGAGAACGTAAAGGTGGAACAGCGTGAAAGTGACGCAAAGGAACGTGACAAGGGCGGCTTCCCACGGCCGCAACAGTCGCTTCGGCGCGGAGAATTCCTCCTCGACTTCGACGGGCGGTGCCTCCGCGGCGTCGAGAGCCGCAGCCTTGTTTCCAGTTGACATCTGCGTCCCTCCCGTCCCCGCGATGCGACGCCCGTTACCCGTGCTGCCACTCGCATGACCTGAAATACAATACGGCTCCCCATTGTGTTTGGGGAGCCGTATTTTCAGGTTTCGTTCAGCCCTTGTACTCTGCCGGGATCAGGTTCTTCGGAACGTTGATCCCCTTTTCCTTGAAGTAGCGGATGGCGCCCGGATGGAACGGCAGGAAGGTGTTGCGGTTCCAGTTCTCGAGCAGCGTCTCGACGGAAGCCGCGTGGCCCTTCACCATGTCGGCGTTGTTCTCGAGCACCGCTTTCGTCACTGCGTAGGCGAGGCTCTCCGGGACGTCCTTGTGCGCGATCGCGAAGTTGAACACGCCGACCGTCTTGTGGTCTTCGGTCAACTGCTGGTAGCTGCCCTTCTTGATGACGCTGTCGGAGAGTTCCGGCAGGGCCTTCTTGAGCGTCGCGATTTCCGCGTCCGTGAACGTGAAGAAGCGGACCTTGTTCGTCTTCTCGAGTTCCGAATACGCCGCGATCGGCACGCCCGCACAGAACGGGAACGCGTCGATCAGACCGTCGGCAAGGTTGGCCGCCATGTCGGAACCCTGACCGTTACGGACGGTGACGTCGAGGTTGAGCGCCTTGAACATCAGCGGGAAGTAGGTGCCGCAAGTGCCGGCCCGTGGCCCCACACCGGCCTTCTTGCCCGCCAGATCCTTGACCGACTTCACGTCACTCTTCTCGAGCGCGATGAAGTGGAATGGCGTGTCATACATCGGGAAGAGCGCCCGGATGTTGGTGTACTTCGTGCCCTTCGTCCACTCGCCCTTGCCTTCCCAGGCTTGCAGCGCGACGCCCATCGTGGTCATGCCGAAGTCGATCTGTTTGCTGTCCGTTAGGATGATGTTCTGGTTCGGACCCTGCGTCTGCTGCGTCGAGATCTTGGTGCCGATCTTGTCGTTGACGAGGCTGGCCCAGACCTGACCGTAGACGAAGTAGGTTCCACCGACGGAAGCCGTGCCGAGCGTCAGCGTCTGCGGCCAGCTCGGATCGGGTTTGGCCTGTGCGAGAACGGTCGTGGCAGCCGCCGCCAGGGCCGCGACGCCGATGAGGGCCCGCTTCGCGTATTGAACAGTTTTCAAATCTGCCTCCCTTTGCAGTCGATAGTGTTGTCCTTGGATCATGCGCCGGTCCCTGCGAGGTCCGTGCACGGCCATGATGTGGCAACCTAACTCGGTAATTGGATCGCACACAATCAGAAACGCATCTCCGTAACCCCGTCACGGTCGCGCGATCCGGCTGATTGGCCTCCGCCACGCGGTTGATACGGATCAATTCCGCAGGTTCCACACCGTATTTTCCGATCGCTCCCGAAGGTATTGTGCCGACCCGGATGGTCGTCGGCGACGCGATTTGGCCGCGTCCGGCCGGCTATCGGAAGAGGGGAGGGGCGGTCGGCAGCGGACCAGCCCCGTCACGCGCCGGACATGGGCGCGCGGCATACAAGGGCGGGGAAAGCAGGAGCACAATGGCCGATTCGATTTCCTTCATGCCGCTTGGCTCGATCGACGCCATCGTGTTCGACACCGAGACGACGGGTCTCGATGCTCGCAAGGCCCGCATAATCCAGATCGGCGGCATAACCATCGCAGCCGGCGCCATCGACGCAGCGCGCAGCTTCGAGGCCCTGGTCGATCCCGGCCAGCCCATCCCGCCGAGTTCGACCGTCGTCCACGGCATCTCCGACGCCGACGTCGCCGGCAAGCCACCCTTCCGGGAGGTCTACGACGAATTCCGCAGGTTCGCCGGCACGCGCCTCCTGATCGGCCACTCGATCTTCTACGACTTCGCCATCTTCCGCGAGGAGTGCAGGCTCGCCGGCCTCCCCTGGGTCCAGCCGCGCTCGCTCGACCTCCGCAACCTCGCCCGCGTCGCCGCCCCCG
>ERZ761609.3158-NODE-3158-length-11177-cov-11.899479_pt1 | contig 11177 bp, 8 predicted proteins | sample MGYA00511163_ERZ761609 | MGnify/ENA primary metagenome ERZ761609 (study PRJEB28899, sample SAMN02445070) | bioreactor sludge metagenome | biome: EBPR sludge | place: Australia: Brisbane, Thorneside Wastewater Treatment Plant | collected 2011-12-16 ... | reverse complement strand
GGTCGCCTGGAGTCTTTCGGCCGCCTGTTCGGGCGCCAGCACCGGAGGCTCGGCCACCGGAGGGGGGGCTGCCGCCTGGACCTGAGGCTCCCGAACCCTGGCCGCTGCCGGAGGTGCAGCCGGCGGCGCCGGATGCCAGGCCGGTTGCGGATTGAATGACGGGTCCGCGACCGGAGGCGACGCCTGGAACTGCCCGGGATGGTGGCGCGGCGCTTCCGGCGCAACGAAGCGCCCGTGGGGATCGACCATCGCCGGCGGCATGATCTCACCAGCCGGATCGGTCATGAAGACCTGACGCGTGACGACCATGGCGCAGCTCAGGATGAGCGTGGCCAGCGTCGCCAGCAGGATCATTGGCAGCTTTTTCGGGAAGGCCGGCTTCTGCGGAACGATAGCGCGGGAGAAGATGCGGGCATCGGCCGGCGAGGCGGCATCGGAATCGCGCGAAAGGGAATCGCGGTATTTCGCCAGATAGGATTCGTAATTGTCGCGCAGCGCCCGTGCCTCGCGTTCCAGGGCGCGAAGCTGGACCTCGCTGCCGTTGGCGTCGGCGGCGGTGCGCTTCTGTCCCTCGAACTCGGCTTGCAGGCTCTGCATGCGCGCGCCGGCAACGCGGGCGTCGTTCTCCAGTGTCCGGGCCGTGCGCTCCGCGGCGGTGCGGATCTGACCCTCCAGGTCATTGAGCTGAGCGGTCAGTTCCTTCATGCGCGGATGGCCCGGCAACAGCGTGCGCTCTTCCAGTGCGATCTGCGTCTTCATCGCGACGCGCTGTTCCAGCAGGCGGCGGATGAGTTCGTTGTTGACCACATCGGAGGTTTCGAAGATGCGCCCGTTCTTCAGGGCCTCGCGAATCAACCGGGCCTTGGCTTGCAGATCCGACTGCGCCGAACGCGCGTTCGAGATCTGCGTGTTCATCTCGCCGAGTTGCTGGGTGGTGATGGTCGCGTTCGACGAGCCGATGAGCAACCCGTTGGCTGCGCGGTAGTTCTCGACCTTGGCTTCAGCCTCGGCGACCTTGGCCCTGAGCGTCTCGATGGTCTGCGAAAGCCAGGCGCTGGCACCCTGGGTGGTCGATTTCTTGGCGTCGCCCTGGAACCGGATGTACTCGTCGGCCACCGTGTTGGCGGCGCGGGCAGCCAGATCAGGGTCCTTCGAGGAAAAACTGACGGAGATGACACGGGACTTGCCGACAGTGACCACAAGCAGCTTGTCCATGTAGGCTTCCAGGACACGCTCCTCCGGCGACGAGGCCAGCGGGTCCTTGGCCAGTCCGGCGATCGCGAGAAGACGCTTCAGGCTGCTCGCTTCACGGCGGGCGGAATCGAACTCCTCCTTCGATGAAAGATCCAGCTTCTTGATCACGGCGCGCGCGATGTCGCGCGACAGGATCAGTTGCACCTGGCTCTGCACCGCTTCCGCGTCAATCGATGGCTCGGCGCCACGGGAATCGCGATCGGGCCGGGTAAAGTAGTTGTCGCGGTTCTCCAGCAGAAGCCGGGCTTCGCCGGTGTAGCTCGGCGTGACGATGTTCACGAACGCCGCCGTGGCGACGAACGCCATCGTCGTCGCCATCAGGATCCACCACTTGCGCCGGTTGAGCGCCGCGAACACGCCTCCGAGACTGGCGTCGGCGGCGGGCGCCTGCCCGAAATCCGGCTGTATGGGACCACGCATGAACCGATTCTCCGAACGCAAATTCGAAGGGATTACGAACGAACATGGTTAGTGGTGCGTTAAGGCGCTCCCAATTCGCCAAAATTGGTAAAGTGTTAACCATAACCCGCGCATTGTCGGGGCTGTTCGCAATCACCAGTACTGTCGCGATGCGCTTGCTCCGTATTCTCCTTTCCCTGACCTGCGCGCTGACCGTTGCGGCCTGCTCGCCACCCATCATGCCGCCGGATGTGCTGCAGGCGAGCCTGAGCCAGCCCTACACGCTCAATTCCGGCGACAAGCTGCGGGTGATCGTGTTCGGACAGGATGCACTGTCGAACGTCTATGCCGTAGATGGCGCCGGGCGCATCTCGCTGCCGCTGATCGGCACGGTCGAGGCGCGCGGCTTGACAACCGCCGGGCTGGAACGCTCGATCGAGGGCCGTCTGCGCGCCGGCTTCCTGCGCGAACCCAAGGTCAGCGTCGAGGTCGATACCTATCGGCCCTTCTTCATTCTCGGAGAAGTGACCACATCGGGACAATACCCTTACGTCAACGGCATGACCATCCAGACCGCCGTGGCGATCGCCGGAGGGTTTTCCGCGCGCGCCGCACGTCACTATGCTGAGGTGACGCGCGTCGTGAACGGCGACCTCCTGACCGTCAACGTGCCGATCACCACCCCCATCCGCCCGGGCGACACGATTCTTGTGCGCGAACGGTTCTTCTGACCCCTGCTGCAAGGACCTGACAGGATCATGAGCGCCTTGCGCGTGCTGCTGGTGTTCCGCGCGCCACTCGGCGGCCTGTTCCGGCAGGTGATCGATCTGGCGCGTTACCTGATCGCTGATGGACACTCCGTGGGCATCGTCGCCGATACGATCGCGGACAACCCGCGGGCCGAGGCGACGTTTGCCGAGCTCAAAGACCAATGTGCCTTGGGCATCCACCGTCTGCCGATGCATCGCAATCCGCACTGGACCGACATCGGTAACATCCGGCGCATCCGCGCCATCGCGAAGGAAACGCAGGCGCATGTCCTGCATGGCCACGGCTCAAAGGGCGGGCTCTACGCCCGAGCCGACGCGGCGCTGGGAATGGGCGGTCCCGTGCGGGTCTACACGCCGCACGGCGGCAGCTTCAACTACCAGCCCGGGACCATGGCGCACCGCGTCTACATGGTCATCGAGACCCTGCTCGAACGCGGCACCGACGTCTTCGCCTTCGAAAGCGAATTCATCGCGGGCAGGTTCCGCGCGGAGGTCGGCCAGACCCGGAAGATCGTCCGCATCGCCCTGAACGGATTGCACCCGCACGAGTTCACGCCACGACAGGTGGCCGCCGACGCCACCGACATCGTGTTCATCGGCGAGTTGCGCCCTGTCAAAGGCATCGATCTTCTCATCCATGCCATTTGCCGGATCAAGAAGCAGGGCCGCTCCCTGACGGCGACGATCATCGGGAGCGGACCGGACGAAGCCGAACTCAAGGCACTGGCCGAGCGGGAAGGAATCGCCGGACAGCTGCAGTTCACCGGGCCGATGCCGGCGCAGGTTGGCCTGACGCGCGGCCGCATCATGGTCGCGCCGTCCCGCTTCGAGTCCCTGCCCTACATCGTCCTGGAATCCGTTGCGGCGCAAATCCCGCTGATCACCACCAGTTGCGGCGGCATTCCCGAGATTGTCGGTTCAGACTACCCTTGGATGCTGCCCGTCGACGATCTCGACAGGCTGGTCGGCGCGATCATGGAAGCCGATGCCATGTCCGACGACGCGTTGCGGATCCGCGCGGCCGCGCTGGCGGATCGCATCCGCCCGCTGTTCGATGCACAGCGCATGGGCAGAGACATCGTCGCGGCCTACCGGGCCGGGCTGGCCGCGCGTCAAGGTTAACCGCGACTTACCGGCGAACCCAACGGTCGAAACTGCTATTCTGCAAGCCAATCGCAACAGGAGATGCGCGATGCTTGCGGAAGGCCAGGGTGGCCTCGCCCTCGAAACGGCAGGGATTGGCGCGAAGGGAACCGGAGCGGTGCGGCTTCGGCCCGCCGAGGCGTTTTCCCCCATGCCGCTGGGACGGGGACGCATCTCGCCGATCGTGATTTCCGGCGCGGTGCGCATCCTGGAATTCATCGTCGTCTGCCTGACCGGCGCGGCTATCGCCTGGGTCTATCTGCCGGTCGAAGTGAGCGCCAGACCGTACTGGGTTGCTCTTCCCGGCGCAGCCGCGTTGACGTTGGTGGCTTTCCGATTGCTCGACATCGACCAACCCGGAGCCCTTCGGAACTTCGTGGGCAGCGCCTGGAAGGTGGTCGCAGGATTCGCGCTGGTGTTCCTCGTGCTGTTCGCGCTGGTCTTCTTCCTCAAATTCGAGGGGGCCTTCTCGCGGGTCGTGTTCGCCGCCTGGTTCGTGTTCGGACTGGCGGCGCTGCTCGCGCTACGCTTCGTGGTCCACCTTGCCGTGAAAGCCATGACGGCACGCGGACTTCTGGACCGGCGCGCGGCCATCGTCGGCGGCGGCGCAACGGCCGAAGCCCTCCTGGAAGCCTTGACTCGCGACAAGGACAGCGATCTGCGCATCGTCGGACTGTTCGACGACCGGACGGATGGGCGATCGCCGGATCTCGTCGCCGGTTATCCCAAGCTTGGCGGCATTGACGAGTTGATCGGCTATGCACGGAACGCTCGGCTCGACACGATCATCTTCGCCCTGCCCGTGACCGCGGAAGCGCGAATTCTGGACATGCTGAAGCGGGTATGCGTCTTGCCGGTGGACATCCGGCTGGCCGCGCACACGCAGCAGTTGCGCTTCAAGCCACGCAACTATTCCTACCTCGGCTCCATGCCGGTCTTCGACATGGCCGACCGGCCGGTCGCCGACTGGGGCCTGGTGTGGAAGGCGGCATTCGACCGGGTCGCCGGTGCGCTGCTGCTCCTGGCGCTGACGCCGCTGATGCTGCTGATCGCCCTGGCGGTGAAGCTCGATTCGCGCGGACCGGTGCTGTTTCGCCAGAAGCGCTATGGCTTCAACAACCAGATGATCGAGGTCTTCAAATTCCGCTCGATGTACGTCGAGCAGACGGACGCGACCGCCGCCAGGCTGGTGACGCGGGATGATCCGCGGGTGACCCGCGTCGGCCGTTTCCTGCGCAAGGCATCGCTCGACGAATTGCCGCAACTGTTCAATGTGGTGTTCCGCGGCGACCTGTCACTGGTCGGACCGCGCCCGCACGCGGTGCACGCCAAGGCGGAAGACCGGCTCTATGACGAGGTTGTCGAGGGCTATTTCGCGCGCCACAAGGTCAAGCCGGGCATCACGGGCTGGGCCCAGGTGAACGGCTGGCGAGGCGAAACGGACACGCACGAAAAGATCCAGAAGCGCGTCGAACACGATCTTTTCTACATCGAGAATTGGTCGCTCGCCTTTGACTTCTACATCCTGCTGCTGACGCCGTTCGCCCTGATCAAGAGCGAAAATGCCTACTGACCCGTCAGCAAGCGGCCGTAAACCTGCTCCAGCCGGGACACGTGGCGCTCCAGCGTGAAGGGGTCGGCCCAATAGCGCCCATAGGCAGCCCGCGACATCGCGGCGACGCGCGCATCATCCCGCATCATCGTGATTTTCTGAGCAAGATCATTCACATCCGCCTGCCTGAACCACAGTCCGGTGACGCCATCGACCACGCTTTCTCGTCCCGCCGATCCGTCGCCGGCGATGACCGGCGTGCCCATCGCAAGCGATTCCAGCACGGTCAGCGGCTGGCCCTCGTACCAGAGCGAAGGGAAGACGAGGCAGCGCGCCTCGCGCAGCGCCCTGCGCACTCCGGCGATGTCCTGCCAGCCATGAAATCTGGCCTGCGGATAGCGGCGCTTAAGGTCTTCCGCCGCGGGTCCATCGCCGACGAAGGCCGGCACGACCCCCGCTCGCGCCGCCGCCTCCGCGAAAAGCGGACAGCCTTTCTCTGTAGAAAGCCGCCCGACGAAGACGAAATCACCGCGTTCGGGCGTTGACTTCGGACCAAGGTCGGCCGCTTCGATCGGGTTGGCGATCTCGTGGAAGCGTGTGGCGGGGGGCAAGTGCGGGGCGATGATCTGCTTCTGAAAGCCGTGGAAATGGGCGATGTCTGTCAGCGTTCCGAACACGTCGGCGATGCGGCTGGAGATGACACCCCGCGCGCCACGCCACAGCTTGAATCCGTAACTGCGCGTGTCGCAATGAGTCTTCCAGCAGGCGGGCGAAAGGGGCTTTAGCGTGCAGTGGTGGTTCTCGCGGTAATTGTAGAAGCCGCCATTCGGGCACAACAGGTAGTACTCATGCATGGTGTAGAGCACGGGCAGGCCAGCGGCCCGAATAGCCGGCACCACGGATGACGACAGCGCCTTGGCGTAGCCGTGCAGGTGGACCACCGTATCGCCCTGCGGCAGGCGCGCCAAAAGGGTTGCCAGCGCTTTCCTCGCTTCGAAGTTCCAAAGTCCCCGCAAGGCCGCCGCCGCTTTCGACGGATCCGTCACAAACTCGTGCTGGCCCAGGCAAACCGTCTCGATTCCCGCAGCTTCCAGTTCCGGCATCACCGGCCCGGAGGCGGCAAAGACGACAGGCGTGTGCCCGCGCGCCTTAAGACCGAAAGCCGAATCGAGCGCGACCTTGGCCTGGCCACCGTTGACATGGGCCTGGTCCAGAATGATGACGACGTGCATGGGCCATTCCCAGGCTGCCGGCGGAATTGCCGGTGTGCGCCCGCACTTTCCTACCCACAAGTGGTGAAGAAAGGCTCGCTCGCCGGAATGCCGATCATGGATTGCGCCCGCGCTCTACGGTGTTATAAGCGCCGCCAGTCGGAGTGTAGCGCAGCCCGGTTAGCGCACTAGTCTGGGGGACTAGGGGTCGTGGGTTCGAATCCCGCCACTCCGACCATTCAAGATTCTGATTTTTCTTCACTTTACCGCCCTGTTGCGCCCCCTGCGACCGGCGCAACCGTGGCGAGCAACAGCCCAGCGAATGATCTTCGCCCCTTACGCCCCTGGCTGGGTTGCATTGGCGAAGAACAGCTGCTCGCCGTTGATCTTGTAGTCGGCGATGGCCTTCTGGCCTTCGGGGCCGGTCAGCCAGTCGATGAAGGCCTGTCCGTCGGCCTTCTTGACATGGGCGTGTCTGGCCGGATTGACGAGAATGACGCCGTACTGGTTGTACAGCCGACGATCCCCCTCGACCACGATCTCAAGCTCGCCGCGATTCCTGAAATTGAGCCAGGTCGCGCGGTCGGAGAGCACATAGGCGCCCATCGCGCCGGAAGTGTTGAGGGCCGCGCCCATGCCCTGACCGATCTCGCGATACCAAGGCCCCTTGGTTTTCTCGATGTCGATCTCGGCCACCTTCCACAGGTTGAGTTCGGCGGAATGGGTACCGGACTTGTCGCCGCGCGATACGAAGGGCGTGGCCTTGGCCTGAATGGCCTTCAGCGCGGCGGCAATGTCCCTGGAGCCCTTGATGCCAGCGGGATCCTGCTTTGGCCCGATCAGGACGAAGTCATTGTACATGACCGGCTTGCGCTCGACGCCGAAGCCGTCCTCGACGAATTTCACTTCCTGCGCGCGTGCATGCACGAACACCACGTCCGCATCACCGCGCCGGCCGGTATCCAGTGCCTGGCCGGTGCCCTGGCTGACCACGCGCACCTCGATGCCTGTCTTGGCCTTGAAGGCAGGCAGAAGGTGGTTGAACAGGCCGGAGTCGGTGGTCGAGGTCGTCGAGGACACCGTGATGAACCGAGTCCCGGCGGCCGCGCCGGATTGCGCGGGGGCGGCAGGCTGTGCGGTCTGCGCGAGGGCAAGGCCGGTGAACGCGAGGCTGAAGCCGGCGGTTATCAGGTTGCGTTTGGTCACCATGGTCGGGTTCCTCTCTTCCTGGTTTGAAGGGTCGTTACCACAGGAGTTCTCCTGCGATGAAAGCCTGGCCCTCCCGGGTGCCAGGAGCGGCGAAAAATCGGGCCGTGGCAGCGTCCTCGATCAGACGCCCCTTGTTCAGCAACAGTATGCGCACGCCAAGGCGCCGCGCCTGGCCAAGGTCATGGGTGGTCATGAGGATGGTCATTCCTTCCGACGCAAGGCTGGCGATGATCCCCTCGATTTGCCGAGTCGCGCCCGGGTCAAGCTGCGACGTCGGCTCATCGAGAAACAGGACTTCGGGCGACAGCGACCAGGCGCGGGCGATGGCAAGCCGCTGTTGCTCGCCGCCCGACAGCAGGCGTGCCGGGCGCTCGGCGATGTCGTTCAGGCCGAAGCGCTCCAGCGCCGCTGTGACGCGCAGTGCCGCATCGGCGGCGCCAACGGCCGACAGCGCGTGCACCAGATTGGCCCGGACCGAGCGACGGAGCATGATGGGCCGCTGAAACACCATGGCGTGGCGTTTGCGCCCGACTGCCGCACCCGGTGCAGCCCCCCAGTGCACGGTGCCGGACGTCGGCGTGAGCAGACCATGGCAGAGCCTGAGCGTCAGCGACTTTCCGGCCCCGTTCGGCCCGATGATCGTGGTGACCCCACCGCCCGGGAGCGTGAAGCTCACGTCCTCCAGAAGGCGCTTGCCATCCGTTTCGAAACACAGCCTCTGGACCGAGAGCGGCAAGATGCTGGGGGTATCCCGCATGGACATCACCCAGCGAAGCGCGCGCCGACGCGGCTCGCGCCGTAGGCTGCCGCGTTGATGGCCAGGGTGAGCGCGATCAGCACGATGCCCAGGCCCAGGGCCAGGGGCAGATCGCCCTTCGAGGTCTCCAGTGCGATCGATGTGGTCATCGTGCGGGTGTAGCCGGCGATGTTGCCGCCCACGATCAGCACCGCGCCAACCTCAGCGCTTGCCCGCCCGAAGCCGGCGAGCAGGCCCGTCGCGAGCGCGAAGCGGCCATCGAAGATCAGCGTGGGAATGGCGCGAAGTCCCGTCATTCCAAGCGAGGTCAGGTGGTCACGGTATTCGCCCCAGAGTTCCTCGAGCGTGCTACGGGTCAGCGCAAGCACGATCGGCAGCACCAGCAGTGTCTGCGCGATCACCATGGCCGTCGGCGTGAACAGCCAGCCCAGCCCGCCGAGTGGCCCGGAACGCGAAAGCGCCAGGAACACAATCAGTCCGGCGACCACCGGCGGCAGCCCCATCAGCCCGTTGACCAGCACGATCACCGCAGAGCGTCCCGGAAAACGCGCCAGCGCCAGCCAGGCACCCAGCGGAACGCCAATCAGCGCCGCCAGCAGCACCGCCGTCAGCGTGACGCGCAGCGACAGTCCGACGACCTGCAGGAATTGCGGATCGAGGCCAACAATGAGCGCAAATGCGGCAGCGAAGGCGCCGGAGACATCCAAGACCCGAAAACCCCGTATTTTCTGTTGGCTTTTATATGGGTTTTGCATAGAAATACTCAAGTTCGGAATCTACGCAGTTAAAAACAATCAAACGCATGAAAGCCTATCTCAACACCGAGGAAGCCGCCGCCTATCTCGGCATCAAGGAGCGCAAGCTCTACGAACTGGTTGCCAATGGCGCGGTGCCTTGCTCGAAGGTGACGGGCAAATGGCTGTTCCCACAGGCCGCACTCGACCGCTGGGTGGAAGCGAACCTCGCACACCCGGGAGGGTTCTCGCCTCTTGCACCGCCCCCGATCATCGGCGGCAGCCACGATCCGCTGCTCGAATGGGCAGCGCGTCGTTCGGGGTCGGGATTGGCGCTGCTCAGCGAAGGTTCGAGCGCCGGTCTCGCCAAGCTCGACCGCAACGAGGTCGCCATGGCCGCGATACACCTGCATGCGGTCGGCAGCGATGCGGACGTCAACATCGCGGGCGTGCAGGCGTGCCCGAAACTGACTGACGCGGTCGTCGTCGCCTTTGCGCGGCGCGAACAGGGCCTGCTCACCGCGACCGGCAATCCGCTGAAGCTCGTGACGCTCGCCGATGTAGCATCTCGCGAGGCGCGCATTGGCTTTCGGCAAAGCGGCGCCGGCGCGCAACTGTTCCTCGAAGTCCTGGCTGCGGCAGCCAGACTCCCGCTGGACGCCCTCAACCGGAAGGGGGATCCCTTCACGACGGGCCATGACCTCGCCTTCGCGATCCGCGCCGGCGAGATCGACTGCGGGGTCGCGACCCGCGCCGACGCCGCAGCCAATTCGCTAGGCTTCGTGCCGCTCGCTTGGGAGCACTTCGACCTCGTGATGCGCCGCCGGACGTATTTCGAACCAGGGCCGCAGAGACTCTTCGCGCTGCTGCGCGAGCCGGAGTTTCGCCGGCATGCCGACATGCTGACCGGATATGACATCTCAGATACAGGCAGCATCCGCTTCAATCGCTGAACGGCCTTGCGCCAGCGCCTCTCCAATCACGCCGATGCGGGTAACCGGTGTATTCGCGATGGCCTCACCCTTGGTCGCGCCTGGTGGCGGCCGGTCCGCTCGGCCTCCCGAGGGCGTCCGGCAACACCGATACGAGGGCCCATGCGCACGCCATCGGTGAAGCCCATGCCGGGCGCCGGTGACGCCATGCCTGGCGGTTGACACTGGCTTCGAAACACCCATGAATTGCAGTGGCAAGCCTCCGAATTGATCGTCACACGTTTGATCTTTCCGAAGACACGCATGCTTTGGACATCGGCGTTCTGGGGATGGCCCACCGCTCCAACAGGTTCACTCTCAGGCCGGGAACACAGATGATCTCCCTCGACGACATTCGCGCCGCCGCGGACCGCGTCCGCCCGCACGTGCGGCGCACACCGGTTCTCGATGTGGAGGCGGACGCGCTGGGCGTTGACCGGCCGCTGTCGCTCAAGCTCGAGTTTCTACAGGTCACGGGCACCTTCAAGGCGCGCGGCGCCTTCAACGCCTTGCTGTCCGCCCCCCTGCCCGCGGCGGGAGTCTGCGCCGCCTCTGGCGGCAATCACGGATTCGCCGTGGCGCATGCGGCGCGTCGGCTGGGCGTTCCGGCACGCATCTTCGTGCCGGAAATCTCCTCTCCGGCCAAGATCACCCGAATTCGCGAGACGGGAGTCGAGTTGGTGGTCGGCGGAGCACGCTACGCCGACGCGCTGACGGCCTGCGAGGCCTATGCCGCGCGCACGGCGGCGCGCTCGATCCACGCCTATGACGCCTGGCCAACCATCGCCGGACAGGGCACGGTGGGACTGGAATGGCAGGAACAGACACCCGGCCTCGACACTGTCCTGGTCGCGGCCGGCGGTGGCGGGCTGGTGTCCGGCATCGCGCGCTGGTTCGAGAGCCGCGTCAGGGTCGTGGCGGTCGAGCCGGAAGGCTCCTGCGCCCTTCATCGCGCCCTGGCGGCCGGCGCGCCGGTGGACGTCCCGGTGCAATCCGTGGCGGCGGACTCACTGGGTGCGGCGAACGTGTTTTCCCGCGTGCACCAGACCTGCGCGCGATATCTCGACCACGTGGCGCTGGTGCCGGACAGCGCCATTCTCGAAGCACAGCGCCGTCTCTGGCTTGGATTGCGCGTGGCGGTCGAGCCCGGCGGCGCCGCCGCCCTTGCCGCACTCGT
>ERZ761609.3157-NODE-3157-length-11182-cov-27.849735_pt1 | contig 11182 bp, 13 predicted proteins | sample MGYA00511163_ERZ761609 | MGnify/ENA primary metagenome ERZ761609 (study PRJEB28899, sample SAMN02445070) | bioreactor sludge metagenome | biome: EBPR sludge | place: Australia: Brisbane, Thorneside Wastewater Treatment Plant | collected 2011-12-16 ... | reverse complement strand
CACCGAGATCTACACTCTTTCCCTACACGACGCTCTTCCGATCTGGCAGGGCGCGCGCGCCCGCGGACTGGAGGCGGGCGGCACTGGCGCGGCACTTTTCCTCGTGGAAGTCCAGCAGGGCGATGGCGGCGCCCTGCTCGGCGAGGGCGCTGGCGAAGGCGGTGCCGAGGTGGCCGGCGCCGCCGGTGATGAGGGCGGTGCGGCCCTGGAGGCTGGCGAGCTGGGCGAGGGTGCTCATGCGGGGCGTGGGGCGGGGGGCTGGAGGCTCATGAGGAGCTCGACGACGTGCCAGTCCATCTCGCTGTCAATGTCCCAGGAGCGCTCCTCGGGCATGAGGTGGAGGGCGGTGCCGGGAAGGAAGAGGCGGTCCTCGGCGGCGAGGACGTCGCGCCGCCAGACGTAGATGGAGGCGTTCATGTCGTAGCACGGGGGGGCGTCCTGGCGGCGGAGGACGCCTCCGGGGAGGGCTTTGGCGGTGCGGATCTGACCGTCGGGGTGGCGCTCGATGAGGTTGAAGTAGGGTGAGCGGCGGGAGTGCATGGCGGTGAGGACATTGGGCACCCCGTCTTGGAGGAGGGCGACGGCGGCGCGGATGTCGTCGGGGGAGCGCAGGGGGGAGGTGACGTCGAGGTCCACAGTGATGTCGCAGGGGGCGCCGAGGCGCTCCTCCATAGCGAGCATGGCGTGGCGTATGGCGGGCACTTTGCCGGCGGTGTCGCTGGCGAGGCCGGCGGGACGGAGGAGGGTGCGGACGCCTGAGACCTCGGCGGCGCAGTCGAGGATGGCCTCGGAGTCGCTGCTGGCGACGATGGTGGTGAAGATGCCGCTGGCGGCGGCCTGGCGCAGGGTGTGCTGGATGAGGGGGATGCCGTGCATGAGGCGGGTGTTTTTGCCGGGCACGCCTTTGGAGCCGCCGCGCGCGCAGACCGTGCAGATGATGTTTTTCATGGGGGGGAAGGGGCGTCCACCCAGGCGCAGCGGCGCAGGGAGGCCTCAATGGACTCGATCATGTGGAGCACGGCAAGGCCCTCGTCAAAGGAGCATAAGGTGTCGCGCTGACCGTCCAGCCAGGCGCGGTCCTGGGCCTGGTAGGTGGCGTTGCGGATGGTGGTCCAGCTTTGCACGGGCTCGCCATCCCGCAGCAGGCGGCAGCCGAGCATGTCGGCCTCCCAGGTGTGGCGGCGGGTGTGGACGAGGATGTTGCGGCGCGGGGCGCGGTCGAGGTAGTTGATCTCGACGGCCACTTTCGGGCAGTGCCGCGCCTGCCAGAGCAGACCCACGGTGTCCTCGGTCTCGATCTCCAGCTCGCTGAGGTGGCCGCCGTGGGCGATGAGGCGCTGCCACGGTCCAAAGAGCCACAGGCCGAGGTCCAGCTCGTGGCTCAGGTCCCGCAGCACGCCGCCGCCCTGGGCCACGGAGGCGGAGTAGCTCTTCCGGTAGTCCCGCCCCGGTCGCCAGGTGGGCAGGTATTGCCCCACATACAGATGCGCGCTGACCGGTTCCTCCGCCTGCAAGGCCTCGCGCAGTGCCCGCACCGCCGGGTGAAAGCGCAGGTTGTACCCCACTGCCACGCTTTGCCTGAAGGAGGCGGGCAGGGGCGTCTCTGGTATTTGGCTGAAGAGCGGCTTCTCCACCAGCACATCGCCGGAGAAACCCAGCTCGTGCAGCCGCAGCAGGGTGCCGACGTGCTCCGCGGTGGGGTTGGCGATGACGACGCGCTCGGGCGCGGACTCTCGCAGCGCCTGCTCAAGCCCCGTGTAGCTGGGCAGCCCGGCATCCCGCCGCCGCGTGCAGGCCGCCACCTCCGCGCCCAGGTCCGCCAGCAGATCCGCATGGCGCTGGCCGATGGAGCCGAGTCCGATGATGAGAGTGCGGGGGCGGCTCTGGCTCATGCGACGCTGCTGTGGAAGATCTCCGCGGTGAGGCCGCCGGGATTGGGTTTGATGACGAGGTTCCTGTCCTGGCCGAAGACGATGGAATGCGGCGGGATGACGGTGTCTTTGACGTAGCTGTTGGCGGAGAGGATGACATGGTCCCCGATGACAGAGGCACCCACGACTTTCGAGTTCGAGAGCATGCTGACATGCGCCCCGATCACTGGATAAGCGCCCTTGTTCCCCCCCACCGTCACCCCCTGGGCAAAGAAGAAACCATTGCCGAAACGCGCGCGCCCGATCACCGACCCCAGCGGGTGCTCGACGCAGAACACGTCGGGCAGTTCCACCTGATGGAAGAGGTCCACTCCATTGAGCGCGCGGTTCAGGTAATACACCCGATCCGCCAGACCGGCCGCACCTTGCAGCGACAGTTCTCTTCCCAGGTAATACAGGAAGATGCAGTATTGACCAGAGTGGAAGGGATTGAAGACCACCGCGCCATCCTCCCGGCGGTAACGCTTCAGCACGATGCCGGAGAAGCAGCGCTCCACACGGCCAAGTGCCGAATGGATACCGGAATCAAGCGCTGCAGAGTCTTCGCCACCATCGAATTCAAAGACATTGCTCAACTGACGAATCACCAAGTTCCGCAGTTTGTCCAAACCCGGTTCAATGACCATGCCTGTCAAACCAGCCCCGGTGTGAGGGGAGGGGGGATGATCTGAAAATAGAGGCGCAGCCATGCCTAGCTCGAAAAAAATAAAATCAGCCGCCGCCAACACCACGTCAAGCCCGGCGGCGAATTCGAACATGTCTCCGTTCGTTATGCCGATTTCCATTCAGCGGTGTCTGCTATCGGAAATCATAATGCGCTTCATGACGTGGGCGGGCGGGTGACGCACCTTGAAATGGCCGCATGCAGATTGAACCATGAGCGTGCAAGATTTCTTTCTTATCATCCAGAACGCAGGGTAAGTGCTCCAAACCACTTCATTCCTCCCAATTCGGCTAGATCGTTCCAATTTTATAACTACACACAATATATGTAATGTAAAATAGTTGGGATGTGGGGCAGTTTGAATACGGGAATTGTGAAATAGCTCGGCTGCATTTTGGTTGGATGTTTATGTCAGTAGAATGGCAGAGGCTGATTCTTTTGAACTCATCTTTGGACAAGTTTGCATTCAGAAACCGTTTGGATTAAATGCTCCGTCGTCGTGTGCTTTCATCCTCCCTGGCCATGCTGTCTGTCAATCTGACAATGAGTCGGTCGCAGTCTATGGCATCTGCCAATTCAGACCGGCCTCGGAAAATCGCACAAATTGGGACTGCGCATGCACACGCCTCCGGCAAAATGTCAGCCATGCGAGCGCTTCCGGAACTTTGGGAAGTGCTAGGCGTGAGCGAAACTGACCCGGAGCTGCGTCGTTTGGCGGAAAAATCGTCAGCATATGCAGAACTTCCATTTCTGAGTGAAGCCGAAATTTTGAATCAGAGTGATTTGACGACAGTCGTCGTGGAGACCCGAATCGAGGATTCTTGCACAACGGCCCTGAACTGCTTGCGAGCCGGAAAAAATGTTCACCTGGACAAGCCTGGAGCACTGGATCATGCCGATTTTAAGGCCATGCGTTTAGAGGCTGAGCGATTGGGACTCGTAGTTCAGATGGGCTATATGCTGCGTTATAATCCTGCTTTTGAGCTTCTTTTTCAGTCAGTTAAGGAAGGGTGGTTGGGTGAGATCACGGAAATTGATGCCGCGATGGGCAAGCTCGCCGACCCTGGCACCCGCAAAACTCTGGCAGCGCTTGAAGGAGGCGGCATGTTCGAACTTGCCTGCCATGTGATTGACGCTGCGGTGACGATTCTGGGCAAGCCTCGTGAGGTTCGCGCTTTTTCCACTCCTGTTGGAGACGATGGAACCAAGGACAATCAGACCGCCGTGCTCGTCTATCCTCACGCCACAGCGGTCATACGTTGCAATCATGCCGACCCTTTTGGTGGTCCCAGGCGCCGCTTCAATGTCACGGGCACGGAAGGCACCCTTGAGATTGTTCCCCTGGAGTCAGGACGGATCAATCTGTCATTAAGCAAGGCACGCGGAAATTATCGAAAAGGCCATCAATCGATTGAAATTGAAATACCCAAAGGCAGATATGATCGCGAGTTTGTAGATTTGGCGGAGGTTGTCGCCGGGAAAAAGCCCCTGGCCTGGGATGCGGTCCACGACATCGCGGTGCATGAGACAGTGCTGCGCGCAGCCGGTGTCTGGGGCGAGTAGAACGGCGGTTCAGAGACGCATCCAGGGATGTTCGCGCTCTTTGAGGGGCAGGGAAATGCGCGCCCCTTTCTGACGGTGCGATTCGAAAACGCCGGCGGTCATCTCCAGCGCATGTCTGCCATCGGCGGCGGAGCAGAGCGGTTCCCTGCCCTCTTGTATCGCTGCAATGAGGTCGAGAGCCGGGGCTAGGTGGCCGCCTACCTGCTTGCGGATATCTTTGACAGGCTCAGGCACTCCCGGACCGCCGCTGGTAACAGGAATCCAGCCTGCGGAGGAACTGGCAATGGGACGGAAGGGGCTGCCCGCCCGCCAATGCGCGAGCGGCTCGGCATCCACGCGCAGATCGAGCACGCCCTCGGTGCCGATGATCTGCACACCGAAGCCGGTGTCGCGCACGCCGGCATTTTGCACCGAATCAAAAAACGCCGGCAGACCGTCGGCCATTTCGAAACGCGCATGGACTTCGTTGCCAGCGAGCGGCCCCACTCCCTCGGCGCCCTCGGAGAGATCCGCAGCGGTTACGGGTCTGCCTTCCTGCAGCACAGTGGCGGAGCATGTTCTGGCCTCGCCTGCAAAGAAATGGATGAGATTGAACAGATGGCAGCCAAGAACCCAAAGATCCAACGGTCCGCCGCGCGCGTCCTCCTTGCCCCGCGCCCGGTATTCCAGCACACGTCCGATTTTTCCCTGCCGCAACAAATCTGCCAGGACCGGCAATACGGGGTGGTAGCGATTGCGGTGAGCCAGGGCCAACTTGGCGCCGGAGCGCGCACAAGCGGCGACGATTTCATCTGCCTCACGCAGTGTGCGGCAAAAGGGCTTCTCCATGTAGATGCCGCGAGCGCCGGCTTCAATGGAGGCCAGGCTCATGGCGTGATGCTGGTCAATATGTCTGGGACCGATGGCCACGATGTCCGGCTTGGTCTCCGCGAGCATCCGGCGGTAGTCGGTGAAGCCCTGGCCGGTCTCCAACTTCGCCTGCGCGGCGGCCAGTCCTTTGACATCCGCATCCGCCACGGCGACCACCGTCACTCCCGGCACATCTTTCCACATTGTGTCCAGTCCGTGCCCGAAATTACCCCTTCCGGTATGGCCGATCACCGCCACGCGCAGGCGGGCTTCATCCGCTAGTCCCCTGCCAGTCATGGAGGCTGCCGCGAGGGTGGTGCCGAGAAATGCGCGCCGCCTCATGGCTCGTCCACCTTTTTCTCGATGGTGATCTTTGGCACGGCGCCACTGATTTTGTCGAGCATGTCAGTGATGAAGTTTCCACCAGTCTCCTTGGAATGCCGCATGGCCAGTCCGATGATGAAGGCGGTCACAAACAGCGCGATGACGATCACCGCGGTGGCACACCCGCTGTCGGAGGTGTCAGGATAGGAGGTGACCTTGACCTTGGGGTTCCTGCGCGGTTTTGGCTGCCGGTAATTCCGCTGCGGCATGGGCGGCGGAGATTCCGGGGCCGGCACCTCAGGGGCGGGCACATATATTACTTCCGGCTCGGGCGCTTCCACCATTTCGGGGGGCGCACCTTGATAAAAAACCGCCTGCACATCGCCAAAAGCCACCCTGTCGCCTTCCTTGAGCCTGGACTCCTCAATGACCACGCCGTTTACCCGAGTGCCGTTGCTCGACTTTTGGTCCGAGACAAAGCAGCCCCCTTCGCCCATCTCGATGATCGCATGGTGGGCGGAAACCGACGGAAACTCCAGAACCACCACACTGTCAGGATGCCTGCCGAGCGTCGTCACCCCGTCTTCCAATTCGTGGGTCAAAACAGAGCCGTCATCCAGGTGAAAAACGAGAGTGGGCATGCGTGCGTAATGTTTGCGGGATTGTGAAAGCCAACGGAGGACAAACTGAGGGCATTTCAATACAAAGCACACAGAATCTTGGCTTTTTGATGATGCAATGCCTATGTTCGACGTACAGCTTGTTTCCTGCCAAACGCCGCCATGTTTTTCCTCCCCCGACCTTCCCTTCTGATCCCGGCACTGATGCTTCTGGCCTTCTTCGCGCCTCTGTCCGCCGGTGAGGCGGATGACGCCGAGTCCGCCGCCCTGGCTTTGGTCAATGACCAGGAAAAGCAGGGCTTCACCTTCCGGGCCGAGACATGGGTGGCTCCTCTATCGAAGGATTTCGGAAAAGCCGTGCGCATGCAGATGTTCAAGGGCAACGAGTACTGCGTGGCCGTGGCCGTGCCGCGCAAATCAGGCATCCATGTGAAGGGCGAGGTGCTCGATCTTGATGGCAAGCCTGTCGGCGAAATCCAGCCCGTGCTCGAAGGCTGGGGTTTCCTGCTTTTCTTCAAACCCAAAAAGACCGGCGTTTATGTCGCCACGGTGCGGATGGAGGAAAGCGGCAAACTCAAGGACACCCATTGCGCCCTTATCACTGGTTATCGTTAGAGCGTGTCATGCACTTTAGAAGAGGTTTTTGAGCATGAGGAAGACGCTGGCGGGCCAGTGCAGACCGGCGAGCGAGTCGGGCAGGCGTTCATAGTCGCGGCTCAGACGGCGGAAACGCGCCTGCTGGTGGATGGCATGCCAAGGAGGCGGCAGATCATGGGGCAGCATCCGCCAGGGGCAGCCTGCGCGCACGATGTGGCGCGGCCGTTGAAGTTCGCGCGAGGAATGCTCGCGCTGCGGAGCGTCCTCTCTCTCATCAAGCACAGATACGGCCCGCAAAAAGCCCATTCCTCGTCACTGACATCGCTGGGATAACTGACTCTTCTCCGGCTCGTCGGCCTCTTTGGTTCTTGGGGCATCCGCAGCTCATGCTCGCGCCTTGTTCGAGTGTGCGGCGCTTTTTCACCTCGAAGTTCATAACACGCTCTAAGGATTCGACGGGCGCCGCGCCCGCGTCACCGGCGCGCAGGGGGACGCGGTGAGCACCCTGCCGCCGGGGTCTGCCGCCATCGTCAGCGTGTCCATCACCGGTGGCGTGCTGCAGATGTGCTTCGGCATCCCACGCGGACTGGGCGGTGATCAAGGCCCGCCCGGCGAGGTGAGCGAAGCGCAGCCCAACGACGCCATCGCCACCACGCCGATGAATGTGAACCACGTCAGCCCCCTGGAGTTGACCCCGCACTGGGAGTTCGACCCCGCCCAATTCCATGAGGTGGTGAACAAACTCAACGACCTGACCAACGGCGCTGGCCCTGAGGCCGGCGGCGCGCGCATTCCGGCCTTGACTTCCAGCGCGCTTTCTGCCGGGATGGGGGAGAGGAAACCCCGGCCTGAAACCGGGTTCACAGACCGCATTCCAGATGACCGCCGTGCCCCTTCATTTTCTCGTCGGAATCACCCGTTTGATTTCCATCCACTTTGCCTTGAAGAGCCTCGACAGCATCGGCGCGGCGGTGGTGGCGTATGGGATGCAGATTTCAGTCTCACCGGAAATGGCTCGGCAGTTTCCGAGTGTGTGGGCGCTCTATCTGCCGTCTTTGGCAATTTACCTGGGCTTGGTGGTTCTCACATGGTTCGCGGCTCCGGGCATTTGCAGGCTTGCCATGAGATCGGGCCTACCTGTCGAAACACGCGAGGACACTTGCGAAAAGGTGGCCTGGGGTGAGATCATGATCTTTCTCACCGGCATCCTGCTCATGTGCTGGGGCATCTCGCGGGCGGCGGCGGGCATCATGCCCATCCTGCAGGCCGCCAGCCGCGAGCTTCACCATGAGCTTGTCCTGGCTGACCAGTTGGAATTCTTCGTGGCCTTTGCCCTGACGGGTGCCGGCGGGCTTCTTGCCGCGCGTTTTCCGAGTGTTTACAGGTGGTGCGAGAGACGGAAAAGGGAAGCCGGCTCATGACCGGCCCGGTTTGCCGCTGCCATCAGGCGGCTGCGTCCCCGTCCGGGGCGGCCTTGCGGCGGGCGAGGTGGAAGGGCAGATGCAGGAGGCTGTAAAGGACGAAGGCGAGAAGTACGAGGCTGCCGATGTACCAGGGCCAGGGGCCGAGGTGGTCCATGAGGCTGGCCTGCTCGGGCTTGCGGCAGAGGAAGGCGTAGTTGGTGCCGAGGGCGGTGTTGATGAGGCCGGTGAGGGCGGCGTAGCCGAGGGTGAAGGCGAGCATGCGCCGCAGCGCGCCGGGCCGCGGGGCGCGCCCCATGCTGGTGACGACGTGGAGGGCGGTGACGACGACGCCGCCGTGGAGGAGAAAGAAGACGAGGAAGCGCGGGTCGGGGAAGTCGGCCTTTAAATTCGGTGTCAGCAGCCCCTGCAGGGTGCCGGCGAGGCCGAGGTAGTAAACGACCTCGCAGGCGGTCTGCCGGCGGGTGAGCAGCGCCAGCCCGGCGGCGATGCCGGCAATGTCGCAGTAGTGGAGCGGCAGGGCGTTGCCGAGGGAGAGGATGCCGGTGTGCCAGTAGGCCAGGACGGTGAGGGGCCAGATGAGCAGGAGCAGGAAGCCCAGCACGCGCTCGGCGCGCACGGCCTGGCTTTCATTCACCCGGCGCAGAAATGCCAGCAGCACGAGAGCGGCCAGACAGGCTGCCAGGACGGCGATGTGGCTGCGGCTGAAAGCTTGGAAATCGTAGGGCGGCATGGCTTTGACCGAAGATTACCCGGACGCGCGGGGTGAATGCACGCCAAAAATTCACCCCGGTCTGGACGCGGCGCGCGGGCTGTGGCTTCATGCGCCATGAACCCGCCCGCGAATGTCGTCGAACTCTGCCAGGCCCTGGTGCGCATTCCCTCGGTGAATCCGGACGGCGACCCCGGCACGGCGCGCACGGGCGAGGCGGAGTGCGCTCGTTTCATCGCGGCTTTCCTGGAGCGCTGCGGGGCCGAGGCTTTTCTCGACGAGGTGGAGCCTGACAGGCCGAATGTGATCGGGCGCTTCCCTTCCCTGCCCCGCCCCGGCGGCGGTGCCAAGCCGCGCATCGTCTTCGGTCCGCACACGGACACGGTGAGCGTGGGCGGCATGAGCATCGAGCCTTTCGGCGGCGAGCTGCGGGACGGGCGCGTGTGGGGCCGGGGGGCGAGCGACACGAAGGGGCCGATGGCGGCGATGCTGTGGGCGCTGCATGAGATGCGCGCGCGCATCCCGGCGCTGCCGGTGGAGGTGCATTTCGCCGGCTTCATGTCGGAGGAGTCCGCGCAGCTCGGCTCGCAGCATTTCGCCAGGCATCACGGCTCCTACGCGCTCGCTGTCGTGGGCGAGCCGACGGAGTTGCGCACCGTCTTCCGCCACAAGGGCTGCCTGTGGGCGGACGTGGTCACGCACGGTGTGGCGGCGCACGGGGCCACGCCGGAGCGCGGGGAGAATGCCATCGTGAAAATGGCGCGCCTCGTGCATGCGCTGGACACGGACTTCCGCGCGCTGCTGGTGGAGGCGGGCGGCGTGGACGAGTGGCTCGGCGCCAGCACCATCAATCTGGGCATGATCCAGGGCGGCGCGCGCAGCAACATCGTGGCGGACCGCTGCGCGCTGCGCGTGGACCTGCGCACCACGCCCGGCCTCAACCGCGCGGGCGGCGCGCTGCGTCTGCTGGCGGATTTCATCCGCAGGCTCGACCCGGGCGCGGAGGTGCTGCCTCTGCCGGAGACTTTCCCGCTGGACACCGACCCGGAAAACCCGCTCGTCCAGACCCTGGTGAAATGCGGCGCGCCCCTGGCCGGCGCGCCCTGGTTTTGCGACGCCGCTTTTCTCGCCGCGGCCGGCATCCCGGCCATCGCCATCGGCCCCGGCAGCATCGCGCAGGCGCACACGAAGGACGAGTTCATCAGCGCGGCGGACCTGGAGGCTGGCGCGGCTTTTTTTGTCCGGTTTTTGCAGAGTCTGGAGGCGGGGTGTTGAGTCAGGCGCCGCCACAAAGGGTGAGATCCGCCCACAAAGGGTGAGATCCGCCATTGGAATCATGGAGTGCTGGAGCATTGGAATCCCATCACTCCAGAACTCCAGAATGGGCATCACCAATCGTGATGATGCCGGCATAAATCCGGCGCGCGCGTGCCAGCGCCCGCCTTTGCTCACCGCCCGCGCTTTTTCAGCGCCGCCAGCACGGCGGCTTTGTCGCCGCGAAGGGCGGCTTCCACATCGAGCACCAGGCCTGGAAAAATCCGGCTGCGCAGCCGTCCGTGGCGGTCGGGCTTCATGCGGATGTAGGCGCCGGCCTCGAGTTGAAACCAGTCCACCTCCTTGTCCTCGGTGCGCCAGACCAGGTATTCGGCCACTTCGAGACGGCGATAGACGCGCAGTTTGTCGCGCAAATCTATCGAACCGGTGCTGGCCGCCACCTCCACCACCATCTCGGGCGAGCCGCACAGATAACCCGCCTCGTTCACCCAGACCCTGCCGCCCCGGCGCGGCGTGCCGCAGAGGATGGCGTCGGGCTGGAAGCAGTTCTCAGTGTCCAGCAGCAGGGTCGTGTTCGGCAGCATTTCCAGGCCGTGCTCGGCGGCGTAGGCAAACAACCAGCCATGAATGATTCCATCAGGCTGCGAGTGGTTGAGGCGGACGGCGGATGGCATGTGGACGACTCCTTCGATCAGTTCCGCTTTTTTCACCCCCTGCATTTTCTCGAAACGACGAAGAAACTCCGGCAGCGCCACCAGCTCACCGTTTTCAAGCGGGGAGCTGTGCGCCTGGCTTCGACTGGCGGGTGCTGGCACCGTGGCGGGCATGGTTTCCAATACACTCGCGCCGCTTTTTTGTCATGTCCTGCTCTCAGGTCCTGACGGTGGAGGGACGGAGCCGGGGGCAGGCCCGCCCTTGAAATTTCCCCGCATTCACGCGCCATAACACGCCTTGCCGGCGCGTTCATCCAGGGCACTTTTTCACACATGGACTCCAGTCTCCGCCCTGCCACCCGCCAGGCCCTTCAAACTTTCCGCGCCCGCCGCCGCACCCTGCTCGCCTGGCGCGCGCTGCTCTGCTTCGCGCTCATTGTGCTCGCGGCGGCGCTTTTCACCGCGCTGCTGGACCGCGCGCGTTTCATGCCGGAGGCGCTGCGGCCCTGGACGATGCTGGCGGCTTACGCGGGCAGATCGGAAGAGCACACGTCTGAACTCCAGTCACTGACC
>ERZ761609.3156-NODE-3156-length-11183-cov-10.630841_pt1 | contig 11183 bp, 6 predicted proteins | sample MGYA00511163_ERZ761609 | MGnify/ENA primary metagenome ERZ761609 (study PRJEB28899, sample SAMN02445070) | bioreactor sludge metagenome | biome: EBPR sludge | place: Australia: Brisbane, Thorneside Wastewater Treatment Plant | collected 2011-12-16 ... | reverse complement strand
GTGACCTTCGCCGCCGACAAGCCGGCGCTGACCGATATTCCCGGTGCGCCGCGGGTGCGCCTCGGCGAGCCGCCGCGCAAGCCTTCGGCCAAGGACATCGCCATCCTGCGCGGTCAGGCCGATTCCTACGCCTTGCGTCTGGCCTGCCACGATATGCGTCTGCACCGCCGCCTGCAGCCCGAGCAGCAGCAGGCGCGTGCGGTTTTCGATGCGGTGGAGCAGGCACGGGTGGATTGCCTGGGTGCGCGCCGCATGACCGGCGTCGGCGCTAATATCACTGCCATGCTCGAGGATCGCTATCTTCGCAACAAGTTCGACGAGATCACCGATCGCGAGGCCGCGCCGATCGAGGAGGCTGTGGCGCTGTTGGTGCGTGAGCGGCTTACCGGTCACCAGACGCCGAAGGTGGCCGCCAGCGTTGCCGATCTGTGGCGCTCGCATATCGAGAGCAAGGCCGGACCGGCGCTCGATGCCCTGTCAGGCGCTATCGACAGCCAGCAAACCTTTGCCAAGGCTGTTCATCGGCTGCTGCGCTCGCTGGAGATGACCGACGAGACCGATGCTTCGCCCGAGGACAGCAAGGACGAGGACAATTCGGACCGCCAGCAGGACCAGAACCAGCAGCAGGCCGCCGAGGGTGACCAGGAGCAATCACCCGAAGCACAGGAGCTGCGTGATACGGAGCGGTCGAAAGAGGACATCCGGGACGGAGAACAGGACGAGGCCGAGGCCCCTCCCGGTGAACTCGATGATGCGGACGCCGATCTCGACGATGCCGAAGACCCGTCCGAAATGGCCCGTCCGCCCGCCAGCAAGCAGCCGGAAAAGACGGCCGTCGATTACAAGGTGTTTACCCAGAAATTCGACGAGACGGTCGGCGCCGAGGAGCTTTGCGATACCGAAGAGCTCGACAAGCTCCGGGCCTATCTCGACAAGCAGCTCAGCCAGTATCATTCGGTTGTCGCGCGGCTGGCCAATCGCCTGCAGCGCCGTCTGCTTGCCCAGCAGAACCGCTCCTGGGAGTTTGACCTCGAAGAAGGCGTGCTTGACCCGGCACGCCTGCCGCGCGTCGTCATCGACGATTTGCGCGGCCGCTTCTCGCCTTTGTCCTACAAATGGGAGAAGGACACCGATTTCCGCGATACCGTGGTCACGCTGCTGATCGACAATTCCGGTTCGATGCGCGGCCGCCCGATTACCGTGGCCGCCACCTGCGGCGACATTCTCGCCCGCACGCTGGAGCGCTGCGGTGTCAAGGTCGAAATTCTCGGCTTCACCACCCGCGCCTGGAAAGGGGGGCAATCCCGCGAAGCCTGGCTGCAGGCTGGCAAGCCGGCAGGACCCGGCCGGCTCAACGATCTGCGCCACATCATCTATAAATCCGCCGATTCGCCCTGGCGCCGCGCCAAGCGCAACCTCGGCCTGATGATGCGCGAGGGCCTGCTCAAGGAGAACATCGACGGCGAAGCGCTCGACTGGGCCCACAAGCGGCTGCTGGCGCGCCCCGAACAGCGGCGCATCCTGATGATGATCTCGGACGGGGCGCCGGTTGATGATTCCACCCTTTCGGTCAATGCCGGCAATTATCTCGAACGCCATCTCAGGGCGGTCATTCACGAGATCGAGACCCGCTCGCCGGTGGAGCTGATCGCCATCGGCATAGGCCACGATGTCACCCGCTATTACCGGCGGGCGGTGACGATTGTCGATGCCGAGGAACTGGGCGGCGCGATGACCGACAAGCTGGCCGAATTGTTCGACGAACGCAGCTCACCGGCACCGTCGCGCCGTGCGGGTTGACGGCAGATCGGGCTGCTCTGCCGGACGGTCATTTGCCCAGAGCATTTTTCCTTCATACGGAATCATTCTGCGGTGCAGGGTTTGGGCGAAGGGCCGGGAAATTCCCGAAGAGCATACCCCGTGTATGGTCGAGGGGATTTTCCGAGTATTTGGCCCAAATCCTGCCCGTCCTTCGGATTTCCGGGCGGCGGGCGCCCAGTTTGGAAGCCGGCTTGACCGTATCGACGGATACGCTCTGCGCCGCCCTCCGCCTGGATCGCCGCCCCGCCCGAGAAACAGAATTGCTTCCGTATGAAGGAAAAACGCTCTAGCTCCTCGGCGGCGACTGACGCAGCAGCCGCCTTGCCAGCCACCGGGCGAATATGACAAGAGGATTGCGCCGGGCCCTTAGCTCAACGGTTAGAGCCGGCCGCTCATAACGGTCTGGTTGCAGGTTCGAATCCTGCAGGGCCCACCAGTCTTGATGGTCGAACCTGCCCTTCCGCAGCTGCGGATCGATCTGGATGCCGAGTTTCCGGACATATTGGATGACAGGCAGGACCAAGCACTTCAAGATGGGATTTCATCGGTTCAGTTGATTGCGCGGATTTTTCCCATGCCTGAAGGGTCCCGGGCCACAACAACAAATCGTCAGGCGCGGTTGGCCACGGTCCTGGTTGTGGACGACGACAGTGAGATTCTCAGCCTTGTAGCCCGCTTTCTTCAATTCAATGGCTTTGCGGTGATGACCGCCCGCAATGGCAGCGAAATGACCGCCTGCCTGAAGCAGAATTCGGTCGATCTGATCGTCCTGGATCTGATGCTGCCCGGTGCCAATGGCCTTGACCTTTGTCGCGACCTGCGACGCTGGTCTGCTGTTCCGGTCATCATGCTGACGGCCAAGGGCGATGAAATCGACCGGATCATCGGGCTGGAAGTCGGCGCCGACGATTATCTCGCCAAGCCATTCAACCCCCGCGAGCTTCTGGCCCGAATCAGCGCTGTGCTCAGGCGTACTCAGGCACGCCCGTCCAATCAGGCGGCGGGGGCGCAGCGGCTGGTCAAGTTCGCTGGCTGGCGGCTCGATACGACCAAGCGCGAACTGACCAATCCGCAAGGGATTGTCGTCGATCTGTCGACCGGCGAATATGATCTGCTGCTCGCATTCCTCGATGCGCCACAGCGGGTCCTGTCCCGTGATTTCCTCATGGAGGCGACCCGCACGCGGACGCTGGAGGCGTTTGATCGTGCCATCGACGTCCAGATCAGCCGATTGCGCCGCAAGATCGAAGTGGACCAGGAGCTGATCAAGACCGTGCGCGGGGCCGGCTATATGTTCATACCCGACGTGACGCGGGGACAGGCATGAACCGCCCCTCCTCCGCTGCACTGTTTCTGCGATCCCTGTTCGACGGGCTGGCGGCGCGGACCATCTTCATCGTGTTGATCGGCATCGGCGCCGTCCACCTCATCAGCCTCTGGACCTATCACCACGCATTGTCGCAGCAGGCCGAGCTGGCCGGCGATGCGCGGCTGGCTGACCAGCTGCTCAGCATGAAACGAGCCGTCATGCGGGAACCGCAGCCACGCCGCGAGGCCGTGGCACATGACCTTTCAGGCGGGCCGATGGAAGCACATTGGAGCCTGACCGAGCATGCAACGCCCGGCGGGCCCGGCACCGAGCAATGGCTGGCGCTGGCCGAACGGCTGAAGCAGGCCGCTCCTGAACTGGACGACGGTGGGCTGGTGATTGGCGCCAACCGCCGCAGCGCCGATGACCCGCATCTGGCCATCATCTCGATGCGGCTGCCCGACGAGAGCTGGCTGAATGTTTCCCTGGTCAGGACCTCGACCCGTTCGGCTCAAGGGCATGGCACGCTGATCTCCACATCGCTGATGGCACTGGGCGCGGTGCTGTTGTCGGTGGTGCTGGTGCGCTGGCTGACGCGGCCGCTCACCGTCTTTGCCACGGCGGCCAAGGGCTTTTCGGGATCGGCAACGCCCGTCAATGTCGCCGAGGAAGGGCCGCGCGAGGTCCGCGCTCTGGCCGCCGCCTTCAATGAAATGCAGCGGCGCATCGCGCGATTGCTGGATGAACGCACGCAGGCCCTGGCAGCGGTGTCACACGATCTCAAGACACCGATCACCCGGCTGAGGTTCCGGACCGAGGAAATCGCTGATCCGAGCCTGCGCGCAGCAATCGCCGATGACCTTGGCGAAATGGAACGCATGCTCGACCAGACGCTGGCCTATCTCAGAGGCGAGCGCACCGATGAAGCAATGCAGCCCATTGACCTGGTGGCGATCCTTGCCACGATCTGTGGCGACCGGAGCGATACCGGAGCCGATGTGCTCCTCGGCGGCAGCCGCAGCGCCACGATTTCCGGCCGCAGGCTGTCATTGAAGCGCGCCTTCGGCAACCTGATCGACAATGCCATCAAATACGGCAAGAAAGCCGAGGTAACGGTCCTGGAAAGCCCCGATACGATCGAGGTGCGCGTTGCCGATCACGGCCCCGGCATTGCCCCCGAGTACAGGGAGCGGGCCCTGGCCCCGTTCGTGCGGCTGGAACCCTCGCGCAACCAGGAGACGGGCGGGTTTGGCCTGGGCCTGACGATCGCCCAGACGATCATAACAGGCCATGGCGGAACCCTTTGCCTGTCGAACGGCGCCGAGGGTGGATTGATCGTCACAGTCCGTTTACCACGACATGTGGTCGCTGCCGGCTGAAACATTCTGTAACAATCCTGAAATCCGCAGGACAAGGAAGGCCTTCATCCTTGGCGGATGATTCTGTGCCCCGAGCGCTTCTGCGACCGCCATGTCATTGCCCTGGCCTTTGCCATCCTGTCGTTATGCACCCCGGTGGCTGGGCATGACGGGCATGATCATGGCGCCCCGCCGCCGCCTGTTTCCACCACGATTGCTCCGCGAGCAGACGCCTCTTCGGATCAGTTCGAGGTCGTGGCGGTGGCGCGCGACGGCAAACTGGTGCTGACGCTCGACACATTCCGCGGGAATGCGCCGTTGGCCGGCGCCGTGATCGAACTCGACACCCCTCAGGGCACACAGAAGGCCACAGCCGAGCCCGATGGCAGCTATGCGCTGGCTTTGCCCTGGCTGGACAGGCAGGGCAGCTATGACCTTGCCATCACCGTGCAGGCGGAAGGGGTGGTCGATGTTCTGACGGCGACCCTGACGATTCCCGGTTCCGCCGGGACCGGCAAGGCCGGAACGGCGGTCCCGGCCAGCCGCGACATCGCCCAGCGGTTCGCCGACGGCAGCCTTTTCGTGCCCAAGCACACCCAGCGCATCCTCGCCCTGCGCACCGAATTCACCGAACAGAAGACCTTTCGCGGCACCGTCGAATTGCCGGGGCGGATCATTCCCGATCCCAATGGTGTTGGGTATGTTCAAGCTTCGGTGGCCGGACGGCTGATGCCGCCGCCCGGCGGTTTTCCGCGTCTTGGCACGCCGGTCAAGGCCGGCGACATCCTGGCCCATGTCCATCCCGGCATTGGCGCGGCGGACGTGACCTCACAGCAGCTGCAGGCCCGCGAGCTTGACCAGCAGATCGCCCTTGTCACCCGCCGGCTCGATCGACTCCGGCAATTGCAGAACGTCGTCGCCCGCTCGCAGGTCGAAGATGCGGAACTGGAACTTGCAGGACTGACGGCGCGGCGCGCCAATCTCGACCGCGCCCCGCGCCATACGGAGGACCTGGTCGCTCCGGTCAGCGGTGTCATCGCCGCAGTCAACGCAACCGCCGGACTGATCGCCGAGCCATCGACCGTGATTTTCCAGATCATCGACCCCTCCCGGTTCTGGGTCGAGGCCCTGACCTACGACGTGCAGGCGATTTCCGGCACCGCGACGGCGCGCCTGACCAACAGCCGTTCGATTGCGCTGGCCTATCGCGGTATGGGGCTGGCAGAACGCAACCAATCCGTTCCCATCCACTTCAGCATCGAGGGAGAGACGCAAGGGCTGCGGGCCGGCCAGTTCCTGACGGTCCTTGCCGGCACGGCCGAGGAAAAGGCTGGCGTTTCACTGCCCCGTTCGGCCATCCTGCGCGGCGCCAACGGCCAAAGCTTGGTGTTTGAACATACCAATGCCGAGCGCTTCGTTCCGCGCGAGGTTCGTGTCGAACCGCTGGATGCCGCACGGGTGCTGGTGGTCTCCGGTCTCGGAGCCGGCCGGCGGATCGCCACCCAGGGCGCCGAATTGTTGAACCAGATCCGCTGATGTTCACCTTCATCGTCACCCGATCCTTGCGCAACCGGCTGTTCGTCCTGGCCTTCGCCGCGATTCTGACCCTCTATGGCGCCCTGATGGCCTCACGGCTGCCGGTTGACGTGTTTCCCGACCTCAACCGGCCGACCGTCACGATCATGACCGAGGCAGAAGGGCTGGCCCCGCCTGAGGTCGAACAGCTGGTGACCTATCCGATCGAGGCCCAGATGAACGGGCTGCCCGGTGTGACGCGCGTGCGATCGGTTTCCGGCGTTGGCCTGTCGATCACCTACGTCGAATTCGACTGGAACACCGACATCTTCCGCAATCGCCAGCAGATCGCCGAACGGCTGTCGCTGATCCAGCAGCAGCTGCCGGCCGGCATCCTGCCGCAGATGGGACCGATCAATTCCATCATGGGGCAGATCCTGCTGGTCGCCATGACCGGGCCAGAGGACGTTTCGCCGATGGACCTGCGCGAGACGGCCAACTTCATTGTCCGCCCCCGGCTTTTGTCTATTCCTGGAGTGGCGCAGGTCATTCCGATCGGCGGCGAGGTCCGGCAATACCGCGTCTCGCCCAATCCGGCGGCGCTGAGGGCACTGAAAGTCACTTTTTCGGATGTGGAGAAGGCGTTGCAGCAGTTCGGCGCCAATACCGGTGGCGGGTTCACGGACCAGTATTCGCGTGAGTTCATGATCCGGAACATTGGCCGAACGCGCAGCCTTGAGGACCTCAAACGCACCGTTGTTGCGACAGTGGCTGGCCAGCCGATCGCTCTGGAGCAGATCGCCACGGTGGATTTCGCACCCCGGACCAAGCGTGGCGAAGCCGGCTATCAGGGCAAGTCCGCCGTCATTGTTTCAATCGAAAAGCAGCCTGGGGTTGATACCATCCCTCTAACCCGGAAGATCGAAGCGGCCCTTGGCGAAATGACCGCCACATTGCCTCAGGGCATCCGCGCCGATCAGCTGCTGTTCCGGCAGGCTGACTTCATTGAAGCCTCGATCGGCAACGTCCGGACCGTGCTCTTGGAGGCGGCCGCCGTGGTCGCGGTGGTGCTGTTCCTGTTTCTCCTCAACGTGCGCACCACGGCGATCTCGCTGACGGCTATCCCGGTGTCGATCCTGGTGACGGCCATCGTGTTTCACTTCTTTGGATTATCGATCAACACCATGACACTTGGCGGCCTTGCCATCGCCATCGGCGAGCTTGTCGATGACGCCGTGGTTGACGTCGAGAACATTTTCCGCCGGCTCAGGGAAAACCGCGAGGCCGGCAATCCACGCAGTGTGTTCGACGTTGTGGTCTCCGCCAGCCAGGAGGTCCGCTCGGGCATCGTCTATGCGACGATGATCATCGTTCTTGTGTTTGTGCCGCTGTTCGCCCTTTCAGGGATCGAGGGCCGCCTGTTCGCCCCGCTCGGGCAGGCCTATATCGTTTCGATCCTTGTCAGCCTTGTCGTATCGATCACCCTGACCCCGGTCATGGCCTACTATCTGTTGCCCGGCCTCAAGCGGCTCGACCACCGCGAGAGCGGGTTGGTGCGCGTGCTCAAGCGGGCCAACCGGGCCGTGCTGATGCGGGCGTTCCGGGCGCAGAAGGCGCTGATGGCGCTCGCCGGCCTGGCTGTCATGATCGCCGGCTATTTCGCAACGCAGCTCCCCCGCGCCTTTCTGCCGCCGTTCAACGAGGGCACGCTGACGATCAACCTGCTGTTCACGCCCGGAATCTCGCTGGCCGAGAGCCATCGCGTCGGCCTGATTGCCGAACGGTTGATCATGGGTGTCGCCGAAGTGGAACGCGTCGGCCGCCGCACCGGACGGGCGGAACTCGACGAACATGCCGAGGGTGTGCATTCCTCCGAAATCGAAGTGGCTCTCAAACCCGGGGGGCGCGGCAAGGATGCGGTGATCAACGACATTCGCAGCCAACTTGCCGTCCTGCCCGTGGCAACCAATGTCGGCCAGCCGATCTCGCATCGTCTCGATCACATGCTGTCGGGTGTCAGGGCGCAGATTGCATTGAAGATCTTCGGCGACGATCTCGACACCCTGCGTTCGCTGGCCGAGACCTTTCGCCAGCAATTCGTTGCCGTGCCAGGCATCGTCGATCTGCAGGTTGAAAAGCAGGTCCGCATCCCGCAACTGGAAATCATCATCGATCATCGCCGCGCCGCACTTTACGGCGTGCAGCCGGCCGCCATCACCGAGCAACTGGAGCGCCTGTCGAATGGACGCATCGTCTCCCGCGTTGTCGACGGCAACCGCCGCTTCGATGTGGTGCTGCGGCTCGAGGATCACCAGCGCACCACCCACAAGCTCAGTGAGCTGCTGATCGAAACACCGATGGGTTGGGTGCCGGTCCGCCAGCTTGCCGATGTTGTTGAAACCGATGGCCCGAACCAGATCCTGCGGGAAAACGGGCGCCGCCGACTGGTCGTTCTCGCCAATACCGATGGCGCGGCGGACATGGCGCGTGTCGTGACGGACATTCGTGCGATTCTGGCGAGTGCCAGATTGCCGCCGGGCTTCTCGACCAGCCTTGAAGGCACCTTTCAGGCGCAGGAAGACTCCATGCGGACTATCGGCCTGCTGTCGCTGGTCTCGCTGGCGATGATCTTCGCCATTCTCTACAGTCGTTACCGCTCGGCCATGTTCGTGGCCATCATCATGGCCTCCGTGCCACTGGCGCTGATCGGATCGGTGGCGGCTTTGTGGCTGGCGGGGCAGCCGCTCTCGGTGGCCTCGATGATCGGCTTTATCACGCTGACCGGCATCGCCACCCGTAACGGCATTCTGAAGATCAGCCATATCATCAACCTGGCGATAAGCGATCAACAGCCGCTGGGGCCAGAGCTGATCCTGCGCGGCAGCCTCGATCGGCTGACCCCGGTGTTGATGACCGCACTGTCTGCGGGCGTCGCACTGCTGCCGCTGATGATCGACGCGCAGGCGCCGGGCAAGGAGATCCTCCACCCCGTCGCCATCACGATCTTCGGCGGGTTGGTAACGGCAACGCTGCTGGATGCGGTGCTGACCCCCACCCTGATGCTTCGCTATGGCCGCGCTTCACTGGAGCGCCTGGTCGCCGAGGCCGAACATGGGCCCCACTCTGCGCCGCAGGGTCAGGCCGCCAGCGTTGAACCCTATTGAGAGCAAGGAGCCTGCCATGCGCATAACACTCACCGCTGCCGTGTTTCTCGCCGGCAGCCTTGCCTTTGCCCACGAACCGCGCAAAGGACCGAACGGCGGCGCTCTGGTCGATGCCGGCAAGAGCTATCATATCGAACTGATTGCCACAGGGACGCCGGAGGTGATGTTGATCCTGTCGGATTCCGCTGACAAGCCTGTTGCTTCTACCGGCTTCAAGGCCAGCGCCATCATTGTTGTCGATGGCAAGCCGCAACGCTTTGCGCTTGAGCCGACCGACGGGGGGCGCCTTGTCGGACGGGCACCGGTCGCCGTGCCCGCCGGCAGCAAAGGCGCCGTCCAGCTCACGGCGCCGGACGGGACAACCTCCCAGGCAAAGTTCTAGAGCACTCTCAGCGAAATCCAATCCGCGTCAAAGTGCTCTATCTTCTTGTTTTTTCGCATTTTCTTAAAGCGAACCGGACTCCACTTCGCTTGAAAATGCTCTAACCCAGCCCGATATCGAGGTGCACCATGGATCGTCGTCTGTTTCTCGCCGGAGCCGCCACAGTCACAGGCCTGGCCGCCGCCCGCGTGCCGGCCAGCGCGCAATCCCCGCTATTGACCGTCACCACCCGGCAGATTGAGGTCGGGAGGCGCGGCGCGACCGTGTTTGGCGTGGCCGGGGCCAATGGGCGTCACGGAATCCTGGCCCGGGAGGGCGACCGTTTCTCCGGCGCGTTGCTCAATGCAACGGCCGAACCGCTCGTCATGCACTGGCATGGACAGATTTATGCGCCGGCCGAACAGGATCGCGCCCGCACAGGGGGCGGCGAACTGGCGCCCGGACAGAGTGATCTGCACGACTTCCGACTCACGCCGGGCACGCACTGGATGCACTCGCACACCCTGACCGAACAGCAGCTTCTGGCGGCTCCCATGGTGACGCGCGAGAAGGACGCCGGCGATGTGCAGGATGTGATAGTTATGCTGCACGACTTTTCCTTCCGTCCGCCGGCGGAACTGCTGGCAGGCCTGGGCGGCGTCAATGCTCATTCTGGCCATGCCGGGCATGGCGCTACACCGGCCGCGCCGGCACAGGCGGGCGGTCAGGGCGCCCACGCCGGACATGGCATGCAGCATGGCGGCGCCAATCATTCGGCAATGGGGCATGGCGCCGGCCAGCCGCATGCCAATGACATCCAATACGATGCCTTTCTTGCCAATGACCGCACGCTGGAGGATCCGGAAGTGGTCCGCGTCGAGCGTGGCAGCAAGCTGCGCCTGCGCATCATCAACGGCGCAACGGCAACCGCATTCTTCATCGATACCGGCGCGGTGACAGCCCGATGCATTGCAGTGGATGGCAGCCCTTGCCAGCCCCATCCGGGGCGTCGCTTTCCGCTAGCCCAAGGCCAGCGGATTGATCTTGTGCTCGACATTCCCGCATCCGGTGGCGCCTTTCCGATCTTCGCCCAGGTGGAAGCCGAACGGATGCTGACCGGGATCATTCTGGCCACAGCCGGCGCCACCGTCAGAAAGTATTCCGCAAAATCGGAACATGTCGCCAAACACACCGATCTTTCGCTGGATCTGGCGCTTCGCGCCGTCCATCCGCTGCCCACCAGAGCGCCAAGCCGCATCGAGCACATCATGCTCGGCGAGGGCCCCAACTATCGCTGGACCATCAATGGCGCGATCCACGGCGAGCACAAGCCGATCCTTGCAAAGGTTGGCGAGCGGATCGAATTCATGTTCATGAATCCGACCACGATGATGCATCCGATGCACATACACGGGCATCATTTCCAGGTCGTTGGCAGCCGCAGCGGGCGCTTTTCCGGCCCGGTGCGCGACACGGTTATTGTTCCGCCGCACACCCCTGTCATGGTCGCCATCGACTTTGACAAGCCCGGCAGCTGGTATCTGCACTGCCATCACCTCTATCACATGGCCACCGGCATGATGACCGAAGTGGTTGTGAGCTAAGGCGCGTGGGGATTTGGGATTCCCATTTGTTCGAAGATGTGATTCACAGTT
>ERZ761609.3155-NODE-3155-length-11184-cov-9.418277_pt1 | contig 11184 bp, 14 predicted proteins | sample MGYA00511163_ERZ761609 | MGnify/ENA primary metagenome ERZ761609 (study PRJEB28899, sample SAMN02445070) | bioreactor sludge metagenome | biome: EBPR sludge | place: Australia: Brisbane, Thorneside Wastewater Treatment Plant | collected 2011-12-16 ... | reverse complement strand
CTTAAAGAACGCTAAACCCGCGGGACTAAAATCATGGCCGGCCATTCCCAGTTTAAAAACATTATGCACCGCAAGGGTGCGCAGGACAAAAAACGCGCCAAACTGTTCAACAAATTGGGGCGCGAAATCACCGTTGCCGCCAAAATGGGGCAGCCGATACCCGAGGGCAACCCCAGATTGCGCGCTGCCATTCTGGCCGCCCGCGCGGCCAACATGCCCAACGACCGTATCAAACGGGCGATTGAATCGGCGAACCCCAACAGCGGGGATGCCAATAACTTCGACGAAGTCCGCTATGAAGGCTACGGCCCCGGCGGTGTTGCCGTGATTGTGGAGGCACTGACCGACAACCGCAACCGCACGGCGGCGGAAGTCCGCTCCGCTTTTTCCAAAAACGGCGGCGCGATGGGGGAGACGAACTCCGTCAGTTTCATGTTCGCCAAAATCGGCTCGGTCATCTATCCGGCTTCTGTCGCGGGCAATGACCAGATGTTCGAAGCCGCCGTCGAGGCCGGCGCCGAAAATGTGGAGAGCGATGGCGAGACGCACGAGATTGCGACCCAGCCCGAAGATTTCATCACGGTGAAAGAGGCGCTCGAGAAAAAATTCGGCGCGCCGCAATCCAGCGGCATCATCTGGAAACCGTCAAACACGGTTTCGCTTAATCAGGAACAGGCGCAAGAGCTGTTCGATATGATTGAAACGCTGGAAGACAGCGACGACGTGCAAAACGTTTTCGCCAATTTTGACATCTCCGATGATATCATGGAGAAACTGATGGCGTCCTGAGGGATGCCCTGCGGCCGGATGGCCAGGCGGGAGGCGACGTGAGGATTTTCGGCATCGATCCGGGGCTGCAGCGCACCGGCTGGGGCGTGGTCGATGTGACGGGCAACCGCCTGACGCATATTTCCCACGGCGTTATCCAGACCAACGCCAAGGCCGAAACGGCCGAACGTCTGACGCATATCTTCGAAGAGCTCATGAAAATGATTACCCTGTGGCAGCCGACCCATGCCGCGATTGAGGAAACATTTGTGAATAAAAACCCCGCATCCGCGCTGAAACTCGGCCTTGCCCGCGGCGTCGCCATGATGGCGCCGGCCAAGGCGGGGCTGCGCGTGGCGGAATATCCGGCCAATCTGGTTAAAAAATCCGTGGTTGGCGCGGGTCATGCGGAAAAAGAACAGGTGCAGGCGATGATACGCGTGCTGCTGCCGGGTATCGAGGCCAGCCATGACGCGGCCGATGCGCTGGCCGTCGCGATTTGCCACGCGCACCACGGCGCGACGCGCGAAAAACTCGGCGGTATCATGTCGGGGGGCGTGCGATGATTGCAAAACTGACAGGTGTTATCGACAGCGTCGGGCTGAACTACGTTATTATCGACGTGAACGGGGTCGGGTATCTGGTTTATGCCTCCAGCCGCACCTTGTCGCGCATTGGAAGCGCGCGCGGCACGCTGGTTGCGCTTTTGATTGAAACGATTGTGCGCGAAGACCAGATTACGCTTTACGGTTTCGCCGATGCGGCGGAAAAAGACTGGTTTCAAATTCTTTGCACCGTGCAGGGTGTGGGCGCGAAGGTTGCGCAGGGTATTCTCGGCACCGTGCAGGTCGAACAATTGCCGCTGGTCATCGCCGCGCAGGATAAATCTGCTTTGCGCCGCGCGGACGGGGTGGGGGATAAACTCGCCCTGCGCATCGTGACGGAGCTGAAGGAAAAAGCGGGTAAAATGGCGCTTGGCGCGGCCGCCCAGCAAAAAGCCGGCAAGGCACAGGCAGCAACGGGGGCGAAGGCTTCCGCCGCTGTGGTCGATGTTCCGCAGACGGTCAGCAATGACGCCGTATCCGCGCTGATTAACCTCGGCTATGGCCGCGCGGAGGCATTCGGCGCGGTCGCCAATGTCATCCGCGATAAGGGCGAGGGTATCGCCCTTGGCGACCTGATACGCGAAAGCCTGAAGGAGCTGAGCGCATGACAGCAGAACAAAACGCGCAGCGCGCCGTCGGCGGCGAATATAATGCGGATACGGATGCGGGCGAAACGTCCATCCGCCCCTTGTCGCTCGAAGAATTCATCGGCCAGAAAAAGGCGCGTGAAAACCTGCGCATTTTCATCGACGCCGCCAAAAAACGCGGCGAGGCGCTGGACCATGTGCTGCTGTTTGGTCCGCCCGGTCTTGGCAAAACGACATTGGCGCAGATTGTGTCCAAAGAACTCGGCGTCGGTTTCCGCGCCACCTCCGGCCCCGTGATTTCGCGCGCGGGCGATTTGGCCGCGATTTTGACGAATTTGCAGCCGAACGATGTGTTGTTCATCGACGAAATCCACCGCCTTAACGCTGCGGTCGAAGAAATCCTCTATCCCGCCATGGAAGACCGCCAGCTGGATTTGATTATCGGCGAGGGGCCGGCCGCGCGCAGCGTACGCATCGACCTGCCGCCCTTTACGCTGGTCGCGGCGACCACGCGCAGCGGTTTGATTACGCGCCCTTTGCGCGAACGCTTCGGTATTCCGCTGCGGCTTGAATTTTATAACGCGGAAGAGCTGGCGGGGATTGTCACGCGCGGCGCGAAAATCCACGGCATGGACATTACTGACGAGGGGGCATTCGAAATCGCCCGCCGCAGCCGCGGCACGCCGCGTATCGCCGGACGCCTGACGCGCCGCGTGCGCGATTTTGCGCTGGTGGCCGACGTTAAAACCGTCGATGCCAAAATCGCCGATGCGGCGCTGCTGCGGCTTGAGGTCGATGCCAAAGGCCTCGACAGCATGGACAGGCGCTATATGGCCTGCATCGCCGAAAACTACGCGGGCGGCCCCGCGGGGGTGGAAACCATCGCCGCTGCGCTGTCCGAACAGCGTGACGTACTCGAAGAAGTCGTCGAGCCTTATCTGATGCAATGCGGTTTTATCATCCGCACCCCGCGCGGCCGTATGATTTCGGATGCGGGATACAAACACCTCGGCCTCACCCCGCCCGCCAATGCCAAAGACAGGCAGATGGCGCTGCAAATGGATTTGCCGGTGGATGGGGATGTTTAATTTATGAGGCTTGCGACGTGGAATATTCAGCGCGGTGGTGGAAAAAGAATCCCAGCTATCATTTCTGAAATAGCCGCGTGTGCTCCAGACGTGGTTTGCCTGACTGAAGTTACAGTCAAAAACCTTTCCAAGCTAAAAGAAGCTCTCAGCGAGCAGGGTTTATCTTATGTTTCCGCGTTTTGTCCGGAAACAAATGATAATAGTGTTTTGCTTGCATCCAAAACCCCCTTCTCTGTATCTGGCGAAAAGATTGGGCGAGATGCGGAACGGTGGATTTCGGCATATTTTGAGCAACAAGGTATAAATTTGCTATGTGTGCATATACCTGGGGCTACGGACGCAAAGTTTGCAGCCGATGGTTTTGGTATTTCGGGAGAAAAACGTAAAAAGCTCTTCTGGGAGTCTGTCATTGAATATGCACAGATTTATAAGGATGGACGCTCCATCATCATGGGCGACTTCAATACAGGTTTAAAAGAAGATGCCGAAGGTACGCCGTTCAAGCTATCAGAGTTTATGCTGAGCTTACGCGAGATTGGTTTTCTCGATGTCTGGCGGTATTTAAACCCAGAGGCTAGGGAATATACATGGTATTGGCGCAGAAAAAGCAAAGAAGATGGAAAGCTCCACAATCATAACGGTTTTCGTTTAGATTATATATTTGTATCTCCATCGCTTCAGCGGGAGATTCTATCTGCGCACCATATTCATCAAGTCAGGGAACAGGGAATATCCGACCACTCTCTTTTGGTGGCAGAGCTTCGTCTTTAATATTAAAAAAACAACGGCAACATCACCAATAACGCCATCACGCCCCATACCAGCTGTTCGCGCGCGGTGCGTTCTTTCCACACCCACGCGGCCAGCAGCATGATGACGGGTTTTGTTGATGCCTGCACGGTGACGACGGTGGTCACGGGGTTGATGCTGACCTGCTGGTAGAATTTCACCAGTTCTGTGGCGGCATAGGTGAGCCCCGCCAGTATCGCGGGCGCGGCGAAAAGAGCGCTTTTCCACACCATCATCTGCCCGCGCAAAAGAATGACCGATAGCAGCAGAAGAACAACATGCGATACGCCGAGCAGCATGCACCAGTTCATCCCGCGCGAGAGTAGCGCATGGTCGAGCGAGCCGAGCAAAACCGAAAGCCCGACCAGCAGGGCGTAGTGAATGCGGGAGCGGTTATCGAGGTCGGACAAATGCCCCTTGAAGAAAAACGCGGCGGCTAGGGCACAAAGCCCCAGCGCCGATGCCCATTGCCCGGGCGCGAGCTGTTCACCCAAAAGCGCGTTGGTGACGGAAAGAATACCCACCGCCAGCGGCGTGACGTAATGCCGTGATGACAGGCTGATTTGCATCAACTGCTGGCTGACGACCAGAAGCACATAAAGCAAAATGCCTTTGCCGACGGCAAGGGCGAGCATCAGCGGATGCTGTTGTAAAAACGTAAAGCCATCGCGCCACAAATCCGCAAAAACCGGCGCGGTAGCGGCAAGGCCGGCCAGCACCCAGACGCTGACGAAAACGGGTGCGGTGCGGTGGTCCAGCCGGACGCTGCAAATTTTCAGCGTGACCAGATGCGCAATCGTCAAAACGAAAAGCAAAAGCAGGAGAAGGTGGGGGAGCATGAAAAACCCTTGTTGTCCGCTTGCCAGTATGGAGCCTCTGCGGCGGGTTTGCAATTCGCTCGACAGGGGGGCGAAATGGGGTAAAATCGTCCAAAACCATCAAAAACAAGAAGAAAAACATGACCAAAATTCACCAGCTGCCCGTCCGCGTTTATTACGAGGATACCGATGCCGGCGGCATCGTCTATCACGCCAGCTATATCCGCTTTGCCGAGCGGGGGCGCACCGAAATGCTGCGCGATGCGGGGTTCGAACATGCCCAATTATTCAAGGAACAAGGCATCGCCTTCGCCGTTGTTGCCATGAACATAAATTTTCGCAGCCCCGCCAAGCTGGACGAGCTTTTGGTCGTCAAAACCTCTATCAGCCGCCTTGGCGGTGCCAGCATGGACATGCAGCAGGATATTTACAGGGGTGGCGACTTGATATGTGAAATAAAAGTCACGCTCGTCTGTATTGATAACGCGCTGAAAGCTGTTAGATTACCGCAAGCCGTCAGGGACTTATTTAAATCAGAGGTTTAAGAGAGAATTATGGATCCGACCATTGCCGTACAGACCACGCAGCTTGCGGGCACCGTGCATCACGATTTGTCCGTTATGGGACTGTTTTTGCAGGCCGACATCATCGTCAAATCGGTGATGCTGATTTTGGCCGGCTCGTCCATCTGGAGCTGGGCGATTATTTTCGACAAGTGGATTACGTTCAAATCCATCAACCACAAGGCAAATAAATTCGAAGCGGCTTTCTGGTCGGGCGAAGTGCTGGATAAACTCTACAAAAGAATCCAGAACAAGCCGGGCGACCCCATGGCGCAAATTTTCTGCGCAGGCATGAACGAGTGGAAACTTTCCGCCGAAGCTGCCGTGCATATCGACGGCGATTTGCGCGCAGGGCTGCAGCAGCGTATCGACCGCGCGATGGTGAGCGCCATCGGCCGCGAAGTCAGCAAGCTGGAGCGTTATATGACCTTCCTTGCGACTGTTGGCTCCACCGCGCCTTTCGTCGGTTTGTTCGGCACGGTCTGGGGTATCATGAACAGCTTCGCCGCTATCGCGGGTTCGCAAAACACCAGTCTTGCCGTTGTCGCGCCCGGCATTGCGGAGGCATTGTTTGCCACCGCCATCGGCCTTGTCGCGGCTATTCCGGCGGTCGTGGCGTATAACAAATTCTCGACCGACCTCAACCGCTACAGCGACCGGATGGAGGCGTTTTCGACCGAATTCAGCGCCATCCTCGGCCGCCATTTCGAACAGCAGGGTAAAAACTAATGGGCGTCAAACTCGGCAATAGCGGCGGCCGCCGCCGCCGTGCGCACGGGGTGATGGCGGAAATCAACGTCACGCCCTTCGTGGACGTGATGCTGGTTTTGCTGGTTATTTTCATGGTGACGGCGCCGCTGCTGACGGCTGGCGTGCAAATCGATTTGCCCAAGGCGGATGCGCAGGCTATCGGCCAGCAGGATAACGCGCCGCTGGAAATCACGCTGGATCGTCAGGGCGGGCTGTTTGTCGGTGAAACCAAGATGACGGTGGAGCGTTTGACCGTCATGCTGCAATCGATTGCGGCGGAAACGACCGAACGCCGCGTTTATATCCGTGCGGACCAAGCATTAGATTACGGTAAGGTGATGGAAGTCATGGGACTGGTCAGCCGCCTCGGCTTCACGAAAATCGCATTGGTGACCGACCCGACATCGGGCAAGAAATAACTTTTGGATTGGAAACTGGCGCATGCGCCTTTCTTCTGTTGGCATATCGGCAGGGTTTCACATCGCGGCAGTGATTGTCACGATGGTCAGCCTGCCGTGGCTGAAGAAGGATTTTGAAATACCGCCGCCCGTGATGGTCGAATTCGTCGAGATGGGCAAAGTGACCGAAACCACCAAAGTCGCCACGCCGACGCCGCAGAAAAAAGAAGAAAAAAAGGACGAGCCGCCACCGCCGCCCGCGCCCAAGAATACGGCGAAAGAGCCGACGCCGCCCGCACCCAAAAAGCCCGAGCCTAAAAAGGACGAAAAGAAAGACGCGAAGCCGGAGGTTGACCCGCTCGCCAAGGCTGACAAAAAACCGCCACCCAAAAAGGACGAGAAAAAACAGCCCAAAAAAGACGACGCCAGCGATTTCAATTCTCTGCTTAAAAATCTTGCCGATTCAAAACCGGCACCGGCCAGCGATACGAAACAGCCGGATATGGGGCTGACGACGGCCGCGCCGGAAGTAGGGGCCAAAGCCCCCCTTGGCCAGAAAATGACCATGAGCGAGGAAGACGCCCTGCGCCGCCAGCTGGAGGGCTGCTGGAGCTTCCCCGCGGGCGCCAAGGATGCCGAAGATTTGAACGTCGAGATTTATATGGTTATAAACCCTGACCGCACGCTGCGCGAGGCGCGGGTGGTCGATACCGCCCGTTATAACCGCGATAGTTTCTTCCGCGCGGCGGCGGACAGTGCGCTGCGGGCGGTGAACAATCCTTCCTGCTCGCCTTTTGCCGTGCCTGCTGATAAATATGATGTCTGGAAGACGACTGTCGTGAACTTTAATCCGCGTGAAATGTTCTAAACCTAACGAACACCTATCAACAGAGGTCAATGATGCGTAAATTTTATGGTATTTTTCTGGCAGCGGCGATGATGCTCGGCATCACACTGGCCGCCGTGCCCGCGCAGGCGGAACTGCGCATCGACGTTACCAAGGGCAATGTCACGCCGATGCCCATCGCCATTCCCGATTTCAAGGGCAGCAACGGTGCCGACAACGAAATGGGCGCGAAGATGACGCAGGTGATTGCCGCGAACCTGAACCGCTCGGGCTTGTTCCGCACGCTTGACCAGCGCTCTTTCATTCAGGATTCCATCGCAGCGCAAGCCGGCCCGCGCTTCGGCGACTGGCGCGCCATCAATGCGCAGGCATTGGTGACAGGCGTTCTCAGTAAAACGGCCGAGGGTAAAACCCGCGTCGAATTCCGCCTGTGGGATGTTTTCTCCGAACAGCAAATGGTCGGCACGGCCTATATGACGACGCCGGAAAACTGGCGCCGCATCGCGCATATCATTTCCGATGCTATCTATAAACGCATCACCGGCGAAGACGGCTATTTCGACAGCCGCATCGTTTATATTTCTGAAACCGGCCCTGCGAATGCGCGTGAAAAGCGTCTGGCTATCATGGACCAGGACGGCGCCAACCACCGTTATCTGACCGATGGCCGCGCGCTGGTGCTGACGCCGCGCTTCTCGCCGACGGAACAGAAAATCACCTATATGGCGTATTACAACAACAAGCCGCGCGTCTATGTCTATAACATCGACACGGGCAAGCAGGAGGTTCTGGGCGATTTCCCCGGCATGACCTTCGCGCCGCGTTTTTCGCCCGATGGCCGCCGCGTTATCATGTCGCTGTCCAAAAACGGTAACAGCGATATTTATACGCTCGACCTCGGCTCCCGCGCTGTGCGCCAGCTGACGAATGACAGCTCCATCAACACCAGCCCCAGCTTCGCGCCGGATGGACGTCAGGTGGCGTTTGAATCCGACCGTGGCGGTACGCAGCAGATTTACGTCATGAACGCGGATGGCAGCGGCGCCAAGCGTATTACCTTTGGTGATGGCCGCTATGCGAACCCCGTATGGTCGCCGCGCGGTGATTTGATTGCCTTCACCAAAATGCTGAAAGGCCAGTTCTATATCGGCGTTATCCGCCCCGACGGCAGCGGCGAGCGTTTGATTACGCAGGCCTTCCACGTCGAAGGGCCGACATGGTCGCCGAACGGCCGCGTGCTGTCTTACTTCAAGGAAAGCCCGACGGGCGTGCGCCGCACCGGCCGCAGCGCGCAGGTCTATACCATCGACCTGACGGGGTATAACGAACAACGCCTGCCGCTGCCGCAGGATGGCTCCGACCCTGCATGGTCGCCGCTGAATAAATAAGCGCAGCGATGCCTCAATAAAAAAGCCCGCAGTAATGCGGGCTTTTTTATGGGCGGGCAGGGGTTTAATGGTGGTCCCATTCGTGACCTTCGCCCGAGCGCTCCATAGAGCGTTTATGCAGGGGCAGGTCGATGATGACGCTGCGGTCGCGGAAGATGAAATAGAGAATATACCCGACCCAGAACGCGCCAAAGTGAATGGCCGATATGCGCAGGTATTCAAGCGAGAAGATGTCAAGGATATGGGGCATGCTATCCACGCTCCACCACAGGCCGAGACCCGCGTCAATCAACAGGTAAATCGCGGGCAGCCATTTGACGCTGATGCTGCTTTCCTGCAGCCAGTAAATAATATCAACTTTGATGTTGGGGAAACAGGCGATATAGGCGCCCATCACGGCAAAGGCCGCGCCGCCGAACCCGACGACGGGCAGCACATCGCTGCCCATGCCCCAATACAGCTGCGCGAAGAGTCCGCCCGCAGCGGTAAGAAGGAAGAACACAAGATAACGCAAATGTCCCATGATGTATTCGACGTTATCGCCGAGCATCCAGAGCATATAAACGTAAAGCCCCAGCAGGAAAGGGTTTTGATGTATAAACATGCTCGCGCCCATCGCCTGCATATCGGCCTTGTTTGAAAACGCGATAGTATCTCCGGGTTTCAACATATAGGCATCGAGCGCGGCCATGGTAAAATTGCGGTCTTTGAAAACCGCATAGCCAAGGACGCCAAGACCCGCGAGGATAAAAGTCCAGTTCAGCCAGTGGTTGTCGCGGTGGTGGTTGTCATCGCCGACGGGAATAACGGGCATGGCGGCCTCACTTGCTCAGGCTGCGGGCGAAGGGGGCGAATTCCTGCATCACGCGGCTGTAAACATCGCGCTTGAACGGCACGACGTAATCCAGCAGCGTTGTCAGCGGCACCCATTTCCATTGCCCGAATTCGGGGTGCGAAAAAGCATCCAGGCGGATATCGGCATCGCTGCCCGTAAATTCCAGCGCGACCCATTTTTGCCGCTGGCCGCGGTAGCGGTTGTTCCAAAGTTTCTGCGCGGTGCGCGGCGGGATGTCGTAGTAAATCCATTCGTCAATCATGCCGAGGAGCCGCGCACTGCGCGTGCCGATTTCTTCTTCCATTTCGCGGAAGGCGGCGACGTCGATTTCTTCGCCCGCGTCGATGCCGCCTTGCGGCATTTGCCATGCGCCGGGGCCGTCCAGACGTTCGCCCACGAAAACGAGGCCTTCGCGGTTGAACAGGGTGATACCAACGCAGGGACGATAAAGGTTATCGTCTCTTTCAATCAATGCGCTCATGTCAGGGTGTCCTTGGATTTGCGGCGGCGGTTTTAAGTATTTCTGTCGGCGTTGTCAGCGTAAAGCCGCGGCGCGCAAGCCCCTCTGCCCATTCGCTGATGATTTCAAGCGAAGCCGGATAGGGCGCCGCAACGCCGAGGGCATAGCCTTTGCTCTCAGCCGCTTTTTCCAGCTGGTATAGCTGCTGGCGAATATCGCTGGGCACTGGGACGGTATCGATTTGCACATCCGCCGAAAGATAGCCAACGCCGGCGTCATGCGCGAAAGTGGCGGCGGATTGCAGCCCTGCCATGGCGGGGTTTTCGAAAAACGGCAGGCTACGGCGTTTCAGCTGTTCCATCAGCTTCATCATGCCGCTTTCATCGCCCAAAAAGCGCGAGCCCATGAAATTCATCACAGCATCCGGCTTGCCGAGAGACAGCAGCCAATGCAGGCTGGCGCTGTTTTCCGCATCGCTTTTGCGCAAGAGCAGCGCGCGCGGTCCCGGGTCGTCTTTGGGGTAGCTGAGCGGTTCCATCGGCAACAGTAAAATCGTCTGGCGTCCGTTTCCTTTCGCCTGTTCCATCAAGGCTTGCAGGCGCGGCGCGTAGGGCGAAAAGGCCAGCGCGACAGGCGCAGGCAGTTTTTGCATCGCGTTCAGCGTGGCGGCTTCGGACAAACCCGCATCTGTCAGGATAAGGGCGATGTTGGCCGTCTTTCCGGCGGGCAACGTCACCGCGCCTGTGTCTTGCGCAGGGGTTGTTTGCGGGTCTTGGTTGCCTGCTATGTCTTCCCCTGTTTGCGGCAGGGCAATGATGGCCTGCGGAATGCGTGCATCCCACGCCTCGCGCGTGGCGGGGGCATGGTGGTAAATCCATGCCGATAGGCAAAGCATCAGCACCAGATAAGCGGCAATACCCTGCAACAAGCGCTTTTTATAAAGCGGCGACAGGCGGGCCCAGAAAGAGCCCGCCTTGCCGTTTTTATCGCCTGTTGAATGGATGTCGTTCATCTGCCTGTTTCTGCGTTACGGCGTGGTCGGTGCAGGTTGCTGCGGGGCAGGCGCGGGGGCGCTGCCAGCGGAGCGGTAAAGCGAAATCCCCTGCAGAACGTCGATAGCGCGGATAAGCTGGTAATCGTCGTTCTTGTCCGCTTCGGCTTTCGCGTCCTTGGCGGCGGGCTTGGTGGCGTCTTTGCCTGCGGCGTCTTCAGGCTTTTTGCCATCGGGCTGCAACGTCGGCTCTTCGACCTTTTCGGCCGCGGTCGGGTTTTTGAGCGAGCCTTTCAG
>ERZ761609.3152-NODE-3152-length-11192-cov-8.899793_pt1 | contig 11192 bp, 8 predicted proteins | sample MGYA00511163_ERZ761609 | MGnify/ENA primary metagenome ERZ761609 (study PRJEB28899, sample SAMN02445070) | bioreactor sludge metagenome | biome: EBPR sludge | place: Australia: Brisbane, Thorneside Wastewater Treatment Plant | collected 2011-12-16 ... | reverse complement strand
GAAAATGCTGGAATCCGTCGCGCTTTGCCTGCTGAACGGCCACAGCGCCTACGCGACGCAGGGCGCGCGCCAGACGGACGTGCTGACGCGCGAAATGGATAACGGCTCCCCCGCCGGCAGCGCCAGCGTGCAGGGTTTGCGCCGCGGCCCCGGCCTTGGCGCGGCGATAGAAGCTTCGCGCAGCCTTGGCATTGGCGGTTATACGACCACATCGACGGGCACGGCGGCGAAATCATTCGCGCAGGCCTTCGCGGGTACCATGGACCATGCCTGGGTCATGACCCATGGCGCGGAAATCGGTGAGCTGACCTACGCCGAGCTGCTGGATTTGAAAAAACAAGGCAAGACGGCGGCGCTCAAAGACGCGCTGAAGGGCGATGCTTTTCGCAGCTTTGCCTTCGCGTATCCCGAAAGCGGTATTTTGCTCGTTGATACCTACGACCCCGTGCAAGGGCTTGAAAACGCCATCACGGTGATTAAAGAGCTGCGCGCCGAAGGCCTCGGCGCTCATTACGGCGTGCGCTTTGACAGCGGCGATATTGTGAAATACTCCAAACTCGCGCTCCGCCGTTTTGCCGAAGAGGGTTTTGTCGAGGGTCTCGATGCTGCCGCGGTCAAAAAAATGTCCGACGCGGATTTGCTGAAACATGCGGATAAATGCAGCGTATTCTGCGCCGCCGCCGATGGCATCGACGAATATACGGCGCAAAAAATGCGCGAAGACGGCGCGTTTTTCAGTGCATGGGGCATTGGCACTGCGGGCTCGCATGTTCCGCCGCTGGGGCTTGTTTACAAAGCCGCTGCCGTTTACATGGACGTGCTGGATGGTAAAGACGCGCCCGACGGTGCCGATATGACCCCCGTGATGAAAGTCGCCGCGCATGCGCCCGTCAAATCGTCGAACCCTGGCCGCATCAATTCCCGCCGTTTTTACGACGACAACGGCAAACTGGCGCAGGTGGTGATTTACGACGAACGCCTCGGCCTTGCCGAAGACGGCAAACAGGTGAACCTGCGTGATTTCGCGGATGTGAAAAACGCGCCGGCTAATCTGGCGCAAAAAGATTTGCTGGTGCCTGTTTTCGATGCGGAAGGCAAATATGTATATAAAGCCCCCGCGCAAAAAGAAACCTTCGCGGGCAGCGGCGTTCATACAACCGACCTTGCCGCCATGGCCGATTTTGTACGCGCGCAGCTCGATACCCTGCCCGAAGACGTGCGCCGCGTCAGCCGTAAACCGGAAGACGTTTTGAAAGAGCGTCTGCTGGCCCTGTTCAACAAGGCGCAGGCGGCGGGCGAAGAGGTTTTGAGCGTCGATATGAAAGCCCTTTCCGCCGAGATGCCCGCGCAGCCGAAGCGTATTCCGGTTTATCTGGATGCAAAATTGTTCGCGCAGCGCATGGACTGCGAACAAAAACACCTCGGCCAGGGGCGCGCGGCGAATAAAACGGGCGTTGACCGCTATACCGAGCGTTTCGAAGGCGACGCTGCCCCCGCCGTAAAGGCAAAACAAAAACAGCCCCGCATGGGCGGCAAGTAAAAGATTAAAGGAAGAATATCATGACCAAGGTTTTGTTGATTGTGGATGTGCAAAACGGTTTCTGCCCCGGCGGCAATCTGCCCGTGCCGGAGGGCGATAAAACCGTCCCTGTCATCAACCAGCTGATAGAGCGCGGCGGGTATGATTACATCGTCGCCTCGCAGGATTGGCACCCCGCCAACCACGGCAGTTTTGCCAGCCAGCACCCGGGCAAAGGCGTGTTTGAAATGGGCGAGCTTTCGGGTAAGCCGCAAATGATGTGGCCGGATCATTGCGTGCAGGGCACAAAAGATGCCGAATTTCACCCAGATTTGAAAATGGACAAGGTGAATTTTATCCAGCAAAAAGGTGAAAATCCCGCGGTGGACAGTTATTCCGCTTTCCGCGACAATGACCAGTCGGCCGTCACCGGCCTTGCCGCGCATCTGAAAAAGCAGGGCGTGACCGAGCTGCACGTCTGTGGCCTTGCCACCGAATTCTGCGTCAAATTTTCGGCGCTGGATGCGGCGGCGATGCTGGCGGGTGTGAAGGTCGTTTTCGTCGAGGATGCCAGCCGCGGGCTTTCTGCCGCGGCGGTTGACGCGGCGAAGGAAGAAATGCGCGCGGCAAATATCCGCATCGCGCAATCGGCCGAGCTGCTGCCCGCGCAAAATAACCCTGCGCAAAACAACAACGTGAAACCGAAAGCACGGAAATTCGCACCATGACAGATAAAAACCGCCCCGCGTCCCTTCAGATTAAAATTGCTTCGGCAAGCTGTAACCAGACAGGGGGCGACTGGCCGCGCAACGTGGCGAATATCTGCAAGGCCATCGACCGCGCGGTTGCCGACGGTGCCGATATTCTGGCGCTGGAGGAACTGGGGCTCAGCGGGTATGAGCGCGGCGACGATTTTTATTACTCCGACAACCAGAAAACCCGCGAAATGCTGCAGGTGATTGCGGATTATGCCGCCAGCCTTGACCCGCATCTGGTGATTTCCGTCGGTCATCCGTGGTATTTCGCCGACAAAAACCTGCCCGACCAGCCGGAGCGCCGCAAAAATCCGATTTATAACCGCATCAACAACAATTTCAACGTCCAGACGATTGTGACGGGCGGCGAAGTTGTGGCGATGTCGGCGAAGCGCTACCTCTTCAACTACGAACGCGGCTATGAAAAGCGCCATTTCGAGGAATGGAGCGACAGCCTTGCCGATGGATATAGCAACCATCACGGGCAGGGGCGCGACGGCACGATTATGATTGACCTGCCCGCGCTGACGCTGGCAGACGGCACGGTGATGCCGGAAAAGCCCATTCCCTTCGGCAGCCCCGTGGTGCAAATCGGCAGCGGCGACAAACGCGCGAACCTGACGCATGTGATATGCGAAGAATACTGGGTCGGCTCCCGCTTTGACAGCAGCCCCGACAACAGCGATTATAGCCGCGACAACCCGCTTGCGGACAAGGCGAAGCGGTTTGATATCACCGTAGCGCTCAACCCCAATGCCAGCCCGCCGGTCGAAGATAAAATCGACAAGCATAAAGAGCTTTGCAAACTGGCCTCCGGCCATTGCGGCGTGATTGTGCATACGGACGGGCTTGGCACGTCCGGCTCTACTTTTGCGCAGTTCGGCAGCCGGTTGATGGCGCAAAAAGGCGAGATTATTTCCGAAGGCCTGCGCAGCAGCTTTGCCGATATGGCCTATACCAGCCAGATTGTCAGCGTCGCCCCCGCAGCGGACAAGGGCCATGCGCCCCACGCCGTTGTGCCGCATACATTTAAAGGCGCGGCGAGCGAGCCCGTGCAGGACGGCCCCGCACCGTGGGAAAAATCCCCCCGCCGCGGTTTTGAAGAGGAAATGCGCAACGAGCTTCTGTGGCTGTTCGATTACATGCGCAAAAACAAATTGCAGGGCATCACGCAGGCGCTGTCGGGCGGGGCGGATAGCGCCTATAACGCCGCCAAGGTGCGCGTGATGGTGGAGCTCGGGTTCAAGGAGCTGGGGGTCGAGGGGTTTCTTGCCGCCATGCCGCACCTGTCTTATAAAAAAGACGTGCAGGCAGCTTTCGCGGCGGGCGGCAAAGACGCAGCGCTTGATGAATGCATGAAACACATGCTGACCTGCGTTTACATGGGCACGGATAACAGCTCCGACGAAACGCTGCGCGCCGCGCGCACGCTGGTCGAGGGCGGCACCGCGCCGGACGGCACGACCTATAAAGGTATCGGCGGCAAATTCGAATACCGCAACGTGCAGAGACTGGTCGAGGTATATGCCGAAATTTTCGCCGGGGTAAATCCGGGGAAAATCGACGATGAGCGCGAAGCGGAAATCCGCCGCGAAATCGCCAAAATCCTGCAAACGCGTAAAGATGATGCCTCGCGCGAACAGATTGACGCGCAAATCACCGCGCTTAAAGAGCGCTTTGAAGAAGTTGCCTATGACGTGGTAACGGTGGCCAAGGACGAACACCAGCTGGCCTATGAAAACATTCAGGCGCGGCTGCGGCAGGTTTTGATTATGCTGTTTTCGAACGTCGAAAACAAAATCGCGATTTCGAACCCGAACCTTGACGAGGGGCGCAATTCCTACGCCACCTGGGGCGGCGATTTGCACGGCGGGATGATTAGCGGCAACGCGCATAAAAACAAAGCCCGCCAGCTGGAACACATGCAGATGCTGTTCGACCACGGGCTTGACGGCCTGACGCCGGTCAAGGCGTTTTTCTGGGTGCTGAAAAACAAACCCTCGGCGGAGCTGCAACCCAAAGCAAAAGACGGCAAGGTCACGCAGTTTGACGAAGACCAGCTTGGTCGCAGTTTTGTGCAGATGGATGTGATTTCGAACCTGATGCTGAATGAACGTCCACAGGCGCAAAGCGACCGTAAAAACAGCCCCATCGAAGTTTTCGACAAGTGCCGCGTACATGGTGCGTTTGACGGGGATAGTATCGAGCTTTTGCATGACCGGATTCGTCTTTCCTACGACAAGTGGGCGCATGCACAGTTCAAAATCCACGGCAGCCCTATTGCCGCGACCTATGGCCGCAACGTTGACCATCAATCGTCGCTGCGCACGCCGAATATTTCGGCCTTCCACAAGCCTGAGCTGGCGCAGCTGGCGCTGCACGCGCTTGCGCTTGCTGCTGCGCGTGACGGCAGCACGTTTGAAAAACTGAGCGGTGGGCATACGCTGGCCGCGCTGCAAAAACGCGCGCTGCTGGATGCGGATTTTGCCGCCACGCTGACGTCAAAAATGTGGACGAAGGGCGCAACCGACGGCCGCAGCCTGAAACTGGCCACGCTTTACGATACCTTGCGCAATGACGGTTTTGGCGACATGCTGAAACCGACGGCGGTATCGGATGTATTCGAAAAAGCGGCGGCGTGGCGCCAAAAACAAGCGCCCGCCAACGGCAATGCTGCGGCGCGCATAAAGCCGGCACGGTAGTTTTTTTGCATATTGTGCGCGGCGCGCTGCTGTTTAGCGGTTTTGCCGCGGCGGCGGCGGTGCTAGACTGACGTAAATTTCAGATAGCGAAAGGTTACGTCCGCGCATGACATCGTCTTTGGCCATTCACGCCCCCGCCGCCGAAGGGCAGGACAGCATCCTGACGCCCGCGGCGCTTGATTTTATCAAAACGCTAGAAGCGGAATTCGGCGCGCGCCGCCGCAGCCTCATGGAAGACCGCGCGGTGTTGCAGCTGGCTTTTGATTTGGGATACCGCCCCGATTTCCTGCCCGAAACCGCCAAAATACGGGCGGAACAATGGCAAATCCGTCCCGTGCCCGCCGATTTGCAAGACCGCCGCGTGGAAATCACGGGGCCGGTTGAGCGTAAAATGGTTATCAACGCGCTCAATTCCGGCGCGAATTGCTTCATGGCGGATTTTGAAGATTCCAACACGCCCACATGGGAAAACCAGATAGCAGGGCAGGTGAACCTGCGTGATGCAAATGCGCGCACGATTGCATTTAGCGATGCAAAAACCGGCAAGTCTTATCAGCTGAATGATAAAACGGCCGTGCTGCTGGTGCGCCCGCGCGGACTGCACATGCAGGAAAGCCATGTGCTTTTGGATGGCACGCCGGTTTCGGCGTCGTTTTTCGATTTCGGTTTGTATCTGTTTCACAACCACGCCGCACTGGCGGCGCGCAAAACGGGGCCGTATTTTTACCTGCCGAAGCTTGAAAACTGGCAGGAAGCCGCGCTTTGGAGCGATGTCATCACCCATGCCGAAGATGCCCTTGGCCTTGCACGCGGCACGGTGCGCGTGACGGTTTTGATTGAAACCATCACGGCGGCGTTTCAGATGGATGAAATCCTGCATACGCTACGCGACCACATCGCGGGTCTGAACTGCGGGCGCTGGGATTATATTTTCAGCTTTATCAAAAAATTCGCGCGCGATGCGGCGTTTGTGCTGCCGGACCGCGGCAGCGTCACCATGACGTGCCCGTTTTTGCGTGCCTATAGCCAGCTTTTGATTAAAACCTGCCACCGCCGCGGCGCGCATGCTATGGGCGGTATGGCGGCGCAAATCCCCATCAAGAACGACGATGCAGCGAATGAAAAGGCTTTGGCCAAATTCGTCGCGGATAAAGAGCGCGAGGCCGCAGACGGCCACGACGGCACCTGGGTGGCGCATCCGGGGCTGGTCGCCAAGGGGCGCGAGATTTTCGACCGCCTGATGCCGCAGCCCAATCAAACGGGTTTGATGCGCGATGATGTTGTCGTGACGGCGGAGGATTTGCTGGCCGTGCCTGCGGGGGATATTACCGAGGCGGGACTGCGCGCGAATATCCATGTGGGATTGCAGTACCTGCGCGCATGGCTGTCGGGCAACGGCTGCGTACCCATTCACAACTTGATGGAGGATGCGGCAACGGCCGAAATTTCCCGCACGCAGCTGTGGCAGTGGCGCACCCACCGCGCCGTCATGGCCGATGGCCGCGTGATTGACGATGCGCTGATGCAATCCATGCTGGCGCAGGAAACGGAAAAGCTGCACGCAGCCGGTGGCGATAAATATCTGGAAGATGCGGCGGCGCTGTTTGAAAAACTCGTCATGGCGCCGAAGCTGGAAGATTTCCTGACCACGCCCGCCTACGATATGATTTTGACCTACGAAAAGGCGGCGTAAGATGGATATCGACTGGTCGTCGTGGCTGGGGCTTGCGCTGCGCTGGTTCCATTTGATAACAGGCATCGCGTGGATTGGCTCGTCGTTTTATTTTATCTGGCTGGATAACAGCCTGAAGCCGCCCGCGGACGAAAAAGATAAAAAAGAAGGCGTCGGCGGCGAGCTTTGGGCCGTACATGGCGGCGGTTTTTACAACAAGAAAAAATATCAGGTTGCGCCCCCGCACATGCCGGACGATTTGCACTGGTTCAAGTGGGAATCCTACGCGACGTGGATAAGCGGTTTTCTGCTGCTCTGCCTTGTCTATTACTACGGCGCGAGCCTGTTTCTGATAGACCGTGCCAAGATGGATTTGCATCCCGTCGATGCGGTGCTGCTGGGCTTGTCATTTATTGTCGGCGGCTGGGTTGTGTATCACAACCTGTGCAAATCGCCGCTGGGCAAAGATAACCGCGTATTCGGCGTTGTCTGGTTTTCTGTGATGACGGCGGCGGCCTATGCGCTATGCCAGATTTTCAGCGGCCGCGGTGCGTTCATTCATGTGGGCGCGATGCTGGGCACGGTGATGTCGGCGAATGTTTTTATGGTGATTATTCCGAACCAGAAAAAAGCCGTCGCCGCGATGCTGAAGGGGGAAAAGCCCGACCCTGCGCTTGGCAAAACGGCAAAACAGCGCTCGCTCCATAACAATTACATGACGCTGCCCGTTTTGTTGGTGATGGTCAGCAACCACTATCCCATGCTGTATGCCGTGCCGCATAACTGGCTTATTCTGGCTGGACTTTGCGCGGCGGCGTGGCCGATACGCGAATATTTCAACCAGAAGCACAAGGGCAATACCGACGCGCGTTATCTGATGGCTGGCGCGGCGGGGTTTGTTTTTGTGATGCTGGCGGCGTCGTGGATGCAAACGCAGGCGAAGCTGGAGCGCATGGCGAATGCGGGCAAGGTGGATGACAAGGCCGTGATGGCCGTTGTCAAAACCCATTGCGCGGCCTGCCATGCCAAGGTGCCGACGCATGAATCCGTCGATGCGCCGCCGCTGGATGTATCGCTGGAAACGATTGCCGATTTGCGCCTGCACGCACCGCGCGTCAAGGCGCAGGCGGTGGATGGCGATATTATGCCCCTTGGCAACGAAACCGGCATGACGGCGGAGGAGCGTGCGCTGCTTGGCCTTTGGATAGAACAGCAGCAGAAATAATCAGCTGCCGCGGTAAGTGGAATAGCCATAGGGTGAAACCAGCAGGGGCACATGATAGTGCGCCGCAGCATCTGTGATGCCGAAATCAATCGTCACAATGTCCAGAAACGGCGGCTGCGGCAATGCAACGCCTTGCGCGCGGAAATAGGCGGCGACCTCAAAGCTCAGGCGGTATTTGCCGGGGGTAAAGTTGTCGCCGTCAAGGATGGGGCCATCGACGCGCCCGTCGTCATTGGTGGTTTTGGCGCAAATCTGCTCGGTCACATCACCCACGCGGTACAATCGCAGCGCGAGCCCTGCGGCGGGACGGCCGTGGGTGGTATCCAGCACATGCGTGGTCAGCTTTCCGGACATGATTCACCTATGTAAAATCTGTTTCATGGTATAATGGCAAAGGCCATTATGACGGATATTGCCATGGAAAAAAGCCCCGAAATATGGCCTTATTTAAGACGGGTATAACAGGGATGCTTGTGCATGACCGCTCCGTCCGCACCAAAGACGCCAGATGCGCGTGATTATCAAGATACGCGCGACTATAAAGGCTACGGCAAAACGCCGCCGCAGGCCGCATGGCCGGATGGCGCGCGCCTCGCGCTGCAAATCGTTTTGAATTACGAAGAGGGCGGCGAGAACTGCGTGCTCAGCGGCGATGCGGGTGCGGAAACCTTTCTGTCCGAAATCATCAACGCCCCCGTGATTACCGGCAAGCGCCACATGAGCATGGAATCGATTTACGAATACGGCAGCCGCGCGGGCGTGTGGCGCGTTCTGCGCCTACTGCGTGATTTTAATATGCCGGTCACGGTTTTTGCGGTCGCCAGCGCGCTTGAAAAATATCCCGAACTTGCAAAAGTTTTTGTGGAGGAGGGGCATGAAGTTTGCTCCCACGGCTACCGCTGGATTAATTATCAGGACGTGGATATCGAGACGGAGCGCGCGCACATGAACCGCGCGGTGGAGATTATCGAGAAGCTGACGGGCAGCCGTCCGCTCGGCTGGTACACCGGCCGTACCAGCCCCAACACGCGCAAACTGGTCGTCGAAAATGGCGGGTTTTTATACGACGCCGATGACTACAGCGACGATTTGCCCTTCTGGTCCACACAGGAAGGCAAGCCGCAGCTGGTTATCCCCTATACGCTGGATGCGAACGACATGCGTTTTGCAACCGCGCAAGGGTTTCATACGGGAGAGCAGTTTTTTACCTATCTCAAAGACACCTTCGACGTTCTTTATGCGGAAGGGGCGGATGCGCCCAAAATGATGTCCGTCGGCCTGCATTGCCGCCTTGTCGGACGCCCCGGGCGTCTGGCAGGTCTTAAAAAGTTTTTTGAATATGTCCGCAGCCACAAAGATGTATGGGTTTGCCGCCGCGTGGATATCGCGCGGCACTGGCACGCCCGCCATCCGTATGGGGGAGGTGCCTGATGGAAGATAAAATGCTGGCCGAAAAACCAAGTTCTATGTCGCGCGACAATTTTCTGCGCGTTTATGGCGGCGTGTATGAACATTCGCCCTGGGTCGCGGAAACGGTATATGACGACCGCGACGTCGGTATTGTCGATACCGTCTGGACGCTTTACTCCGCCATGCGCATGGCGGTCGATATGGCGGATCGCGGCATGCAATTGTCGCTCATGCGCGCGCACCCCGAACTGGCCGTGAAAACGCCGGATATGGCGGCGGCTTCGGTTTCGGAACAATCATCGGCGGGGCTCGACCAGTGCAGCGGCGAAGAGCTGGCGGCGTTTAAACGGCTCAACCACGAATACCGCGAAAAATTCGGCTTCCCTTTCATCGTGGCGGTGAAGGGCATGACGCGCGGCGAGATTTTGCAGGTGTTTAATCAACGTCTGCAAAACGACTACGAAACGGAATTCCAGAACGCGCTTCAGCAAATCCACAAAATCGCGCGTTTCCGGCTTGAAAAACTCACCTAGAACAATCCCCAAGGAGTATCTGATACCATGTCACAGCCCGTGGCCTTGCCCGACTTCGCGCGTAGCGCAATCGACCTTGCCCATCCCGCATTGGGCGCCGAAGTCGTTTATGCGACCGATGATTTCTTCGCCGATAAATCGCGGCTGATTAAACCGGAAGAACCCGTTTTCATCCCCGACCTCTACGACGACCACGGTAAATGGATGGACGGCTGGGAAAGCCGCCGCAAACGCGGCACCGGCTATGACCACTGCATCGTCAAGCTGGGCGCGAAGGGCGTGATTTCCGGTTTCAACATCGATACCCGCCATTTCACGGGCAACTACGCGCCGGCGGCTTCGGTCGATGCCTGCGTGTCGGATAAAAAAGTGCCCGATAAAAATGCAAAATGGCACACGGTTTTGCCGGTGGTAAAGTTGGACGGCCATAGCCCTAATTTTCTGCCCATCGAAGATACCGGCGCATGGACGCATTTGCGCCTGAATATCTATCCCGATGGTGGCGTTGCGCGCTTGCGCGTATATGGTCTGGTATCCAAGGACTGGAGCAAGATTAAAAAAGGCGAAGTGGTCGATTTGCTGGCGATGGAAAACGGTGGGCGCTGCCTGTCGATGACGGATGCGCATTACGGCTCCCCCGTCAACGTGACCAAACCCGGCAAGGGCATCAACATGGGCGATGCGTGGGAAACCCGCCGCCGCCGCGAGCCCGGTTTCGATTGGGCGATTTTTCAGCTCGGCCATCCGGGCACCATCAAGGAAATCCATATCGATACAGCGTTCCACAAGGGCAACTACCCCGACAGCTGTTCGATACAGGCTTTCAACCTGCCGGCTTTCCACGAAGATACGATTGCGTCACAGGCGATTTATTGGCCGTACCTGCTGAACGAAACCAAGATGCAGGCGCATCATGTGCATAAATATACCAAAGACGTGCAAAAACTGGGCGTCGTGACCCATGTGCGCGTGAACATGATACCGGACGGCGGCATCAGCCGTCTGCGTTTGTTCGGCACCATCGGTTAGGGCGGGGGCGGCGCATGGCCATTGTTTTGAAACCTGCGCCGCTGACCGCCGCGGCTTTTGCCCCCTTCGGCGATGTCATCGAAACCGCGTCAGCGCGGGCGTTGCGCGATATTAATTACGGCTATACGCAGCGTTTTCACGACCTCGCGCGGCTCGACCTTGCGGGTGCGGGGGGCGTGCCGCTTGTCAGTATTTTCCGCTCAACCCCGCTCGCGCGCCCTGTGGGCGTGAAGGTGATGGAGCGGCATCCGCTGTCATCGCAGGCGTTTTTCCCGCTGGATGCGCGGCCTTATCTGGTGGTGGTGGCGGACAGGGGCGAATTTAACGTGGCGCATTTGTGCGCCTTC
>ERZ761609.3150-NODE-3150-length-11196-cov-5.188583_pt1 | contig 11196 bp, 7 predicted proteins | sample MGYA00511163_ERZ761609 | MGnify/ENA primary metagenome ERZ761609 (study PRJEB28899, sample SAMN02445070) | bioreactor sludge metagenome | biome: EBPR sludge | place: Australia: Brisbane, Thorneside Wastewater Treatment Plant | collected 2011-12-16 ... | reverse complement strand
ATCGCGGACGAAAGGCGGGCACGATCGGGAAATCTGGTCGGCCAACGCGCGCGCCGCGAGCACGGCTTCGTCCGTCACGATATCGGCAGTGTGAAGTTGGATGGCACTGTCGCCGATCGGGGTTTTCCGCATGACTGGGAAGTGTAACTCGGCGATGGCTTGGAAGGGACCCCGTCAGGTCGGAGTCGGGGGAATTGTCGGCAGCCGTTGGTCGAGCGATTCGACGGAGGGCTGGTTTTTTGGCGTACTTCGCCGGCGTGAGGTTGCTTCAGCGTCGTTTTCGCGGCAGAATTCGTTGGGTCAATTTTGCAGGCAAGGATGCCTATGAACATATGTTGGAAGCAAGTGGGGTCGGTCGGGTGCGGAATCTGGCTTTTTCTGTTGATCACTCTGCCTGCAGGCTGTGCGGGGCGCGATCGGCTTGGAAGTGATGGGTTGCCGGTGATTCGCGTGAGGCTCGCCGCAGATGCAAATCAGGTGGCTATTGGAACGAGCCGGCCGACGCTGACGGTCGCCAGTACCGCTGCCGGTGCCCGAAAACTCGCGCTGGTGGAAGGTCAGCCCGCAGCGATCACGTTCACAGGCAATGGCTGGCAGATTGGCAGTGTGAACGTCCCGGGCGACGACCTGACTGTGACGCCGGATGTTGACGGCACAATCAATATCAATGGCGAGTTTTACCGGGGAAAGTTCAGGCTCGTGCCGACGAGCCCTACAAGTTTTGATGTAGTTAATCATGTCGATGCAGAGTCATATCTGCTGGGCGTCTTGGCACGCGAACTGCTCCGCGACTGGAATGAGGAGGCGTATAAGGCCCAGGCGATCGTTGCGCGAACGTATGCACTTTACGAAGCCCGGACGCAAGGCCCAGGTAAGCACTGGGATGTGCACCCCGACACGCGCAGCCAGGTGTACGGCGGGGTGAAGGCCGAGACAGGCAAAGCGACTGAAGCGGTGGACGCAACCCGGGGTATCGTAGCGGCGGCGGGTGCGAGCGGAAGCGAGAAGATATTCAAGGCGTATTTCAGCGCGTGTTGCGGCGGCGTGGGACAAAGTGCGTATGACGCGTTCGGCGACGCTTACTCACCCGTCCTGAGCGAGCGAAATGTGGGTGGGCTTTGCAATATCTCGCCCAAGCACAATTGGGCGCCAGTGACGATCGACAAGCCTGAATTGACGCGTCGAATTCGAAGCTGGGGCGAGGCCCGAAACCACCCGATTGCCGGCATTCAGGCGGTCGACCGGATCGATGTAGAATCGGTGAATCGGTTTGGGCGTCCGGTCAGGTTTATCGTTTCCGACGTCAGTGGGCAGCGATACAGCCTCGGCAGCGAAGAGACGCGCTGGGCCTGCAATGCCGACCGAAAGGGGGGCCCGCAACTGCTCAGCAGCTATTTCAAACCCGTGAACCAACCGGCCGAGATCGTGTTTACCGAGGGCCACGGCCACGGCCACGGTGTGGGGATGTGTCAATGGTGTGCCGAAGCGATGGCCCGGCGGGGAATACCGGCTGAGGAGATTGTGCGGATCTCGTATCCCAAGTCGGTGTTGGTGAAAGCGTATTAAGCCGTCCAATCGCGGCGCGTTGCGGTATCCTCCCGATCTTTGTGGGCGATGTTGAGCACGAGCTTCGACTGCTTTGGGCGATCGTGCTGAACGGTCTGCTTCTGATAGCGGCATTTCAAACCGCTCGCGCATTCGGCGGTGGAGAACTCATACAAACTTGGCTTGACGCGCTGCTGCTTTGGTGGTCGGGGCAATACCTCGTCGTCGGCAGTCTCGGACTCATCGGCTGGCTTAGCCCCGCGACAGCGACGGCGGGGGGCGTGGTATTGTCTGTCATCGCATTCTTGGTGACGCGCGCCAGCTCGCGCTCCAACGATCTGCCAGTTGTTGCGGGGTCGGGTGCATCGGGGCGCTTTGCGATTCAACTCGGATTGGCGATTGTGAGTTGCGAAGTAGCTGCAGTGGTCTGGCAATACCGCGTGCTTCCGCCAATGTCGGACGACGCGCTCACCTACCACCTTCCCGCCGCGGCTACCTGGCTGCGCGAGGGGAGGATCGGCATTTATGAAACGTGGTTTTTCAACCCCGCCAACACGTTTTCTCCCCTCGGGGGGTCGCTCTTTGCGGCTTGGTTCATGATCCCATTTCAGAGCGACGTCGCGGCTCGATTTATGCAGACGCCTGCCGTGATTGCGATCTTTCTGGCCGGCGTGCAACTCGTCCTGCGGCTGGGCGGTAGTACGCGTGTGGCCGTCTTGCTCGCGACCGCAGGGGCGTTGTCTGCGCCTGTGGTGCGACAGATGGTGCTCGCCAAAGATGATCTGTTCCTGACGGCATTCGTGCTGATATTTATCAACGGTTTGTTGCGAGTCGATCGGCTGGGCGCGATTCGCCTCGGGCTTGCGCTCGGGCTGGCAGCGGCGACGAAGGTTACCTGTGTCTATGCGCTTGCGCCGGCAATGTTGTTGCTGCTACCGCTGCCGCTACAGAAATCCACTCGACCGCGGTTGAAACGTGTGTTGGCCATAGCGGGCATTACAATGCTGGTCGCGGGGCCTTGGTATCTGCGCAATCTCCTTCATTTCGCCAACCCGATCTTCCCGACCGAGGTACGCGCCTTCGGCATGACAATTTTGCCAGGTTTGTTCGTCACCACACACTCCCCCCGGCTGCGCGAATGGGCGGGGTTGAACGAGACTTTCATCACCGGCTATTTCAGCTTTGGATGGGTGATGGGGGTGTTGGCGGTGAGTGCGTGCGCCGGCGCGATTTTGTTCGGAAGGCGGGCTGTGTGGCACGACCCGATTGCGAGAATCTGCGTCATGGGGCCGCTGATTGGCACCGTTGCGTTTGTATTCACGTCGCCGTACGCCGAAGTGCGCTTTCTTTATCCCTGGTTCCTGACGGCGATATTCGCGATCGCACTCTGGCCCGCTTGCGTCAGGCTGGCGATGGCAGCGGTCGCGGTCTCGGCCTCACTTGCGACATCTTTCGCAAGCGATCTGTTGTTCGACCTCTTGCCCAAAGCGCTTGCTGGCGTGATTGTGTGGCAGATATTGCGCTTTGTGATGGGGTTGTCTCGGCGCGTTCGTGCCGGTGTGATTGGCACCTTGATATGCACGGCGGCGGGGGCTGTTTGGGTAAACTGGCGAAGCTACGTGCTGGGCTTGCCGGCGCTGGCAGATTATGCGTGGGAGGAGAAGTATCAGGACTTGGGCCGCGCGTGGGTTTTCCTTCGCAACGAAACGCCTGCCGACGCACCAGTGGCGTACACGGGCACCTATCTCACCCACCCACTTCTCGGCGCGCAGCTTACCCGCTGCGTGGCACATGTTCCGGTGAGCGCGACCGTGACATCACTCGCCAAATTGCCAGGGTTCACGATGCCGATGTCGGCACGCAACATGCTTCGCGAAGCAATCCCTGCTGCAGCGACCGATGCGGACGAGTCGTTGTGGAAGAGCCGGCTGAGTGGCTTCGGAGCAGAATACTTCCTCATCAAGCTCCACCCACCCGGTAATGCGACTGTGCCCATCGAGTGGCACTGGGTGCGGCGCGATCCTCGCTTTACCGAAGTGTTTCGCAGCGGCGATGTCTTTGTATTTGCCATCGCGCCAGCATCACCGGGTTAGTTTAGCCTGCATTGCAATCCCCTCGCCTTGCCCGCATAGTCGGCGGCTGTGAAACACGCAGTCAGGTATGAACTGATGTCCACCGACGGCAGCGCGCGGCGAGGAAAGGTGCATACGCCGCACGGGTCATTTGACACGCCGGCGTTCATGCCAGTTGGTACCCAAGGGACCGTGAAGGGCTTGCTGCCCGACACTATTGCCTCCACTGGCTCTCAGTGCATCCTTGGCAATACTTATCACCTCATGCTCCGCCCGGGCGAGAAGGCGGTGGCGGCGCTGGGAGATTTGCATCAGTTCATGGCATGGCCGGGGCCGATTCTGACCGACTCTGGCGGGTTTCAGGTGTTTTCGCTCGCCGACATCAACCGAATCACCGACGATGGCGTGACGTTCAAGAGTCACATTGACGGCTCGACGATCTACCTCACACCCGCCCGGAGCATCCAAGTTCAGAATGATCTGGGTGCCGATATCATCATGGCGTTTGATGAATGCCCGGATCCCACGAAGCCCCGGGAGTATCAGTTGCAGGCAGTGGAACGGACGCTTCGGTGGGCCGAGCGGTGCATTTCCGCGCACGCAAGAATGGCTGATCAGGGGCTTTTCGGGATCGTGCAGGGTGGCACCGATCTGGAGTTGCGGGCGCACTGCGCTAGATCGCTGATAGCGATGGATTTCCCCGGCTACGCCGTCGGCGGGTTGGCGGTGGGGGAGGGGTTTGCAGCGATGAAGTTAGTGCTCACAGCGGTGGTGCCGACGCTGCCGGATACCAAGCCGCGATATCTCATGGGAGTGGGATTCCCGAGGGATATCGCTGAGGCAGTTCGACATGGCGTGGACATGTTTGACTGCGTCATGCCCACCCGAAACGGCCGCAACGCCTACGCTTTCACCGCCGGGGGGGCGATTCGACTCCGAAACAGCCAATTTGCCCGCGACCGCGGCCCGATCGAGGCTGGCTGCGACTGCATTGCTTGTAAGTCCTTTACCAGAGGTGCGATACGTCACTTCTTTTTCGCAGGCGAGATGCTTGGCCCCATCCTCGTTTCAGTGCATAATGTGCGGTTCTACCAGCGGTTGATGGCGGATATCCGCACGGCGATCGCAGAGGCGCGGTTTGACCGCTTTTACGAGGCCGACCCCCGTTGCCGACTGTGTGGAAGTGATTCAGCGGCTGAGGTGATGATGTAGTGGGGTGCTGCGTGGTTTTGATACGTCACTAACTTCATTGCTGGATTTGAGTTAAGAAACACCACGAATCGACTCACTATAGAAGAAAGACGGAGACCCATTTGAACGCTTTGATGATCATCGTGGCCCAATCAACCCCCCCGGCGGGAGGGAACGCGCCGCCGCCTGCGTTTCAGTTTCTGCAGAGCTTTGGGCCGTTCATTCTTCTGCTGGTGGTGCTGTGGTTTTTTGTGATCCGCAGCAAGCAGAAAGAGGCCAAAGTTAAGAGAGACATGCTCGACAGCCTGAAGAAGAATGATCGAATTGAGACGATCGGCGGGGTTTTGGGCACGGTCGTTGAGGTGCGCGATGGTGAAGTGGTCGTCAAGGTAGACGAGACCAGCAACACAAAGATGCGATTTCGCAGAAGCGCGATCCATCGCGTTTTAAGCGACGACGAGAAGAAGTGATTGTAGAAAACGGACCTTTATCCCCTCACCCACGAACACGGGCGAGGGAGGAAACTCATGCCAACAAACTTCACGGGCCGAATAACGCTGATTTTTGCCATTACCCTGGCCATGCTCTGGGCAATTTTTCCGGGCATGTTTAAGGGCGATTTCGGGCACGGGTTAAAGCCCGGCATCGACATGGTCGGCGGGACGAGTTTACTTTACGAGATTAAGGCACCGGCAGGGACGGCCGATCCGAAACTGGCCGAACAGGTGATGGAGGCGCTCAAAAAGCGCGTCGATCCCGACGGCGTGCGCAATCTGATCTGGCGTCCCCAGGGTGGAACCCGCCTTGAGATTCAGATGCCGCTATCCAATCAATCGGGCCAGGCCAAGGCCCGCCGCGACGCCTACGCGACCGCCCAGCGATCGATTGAAGAATATGGTGTGCGCGTGACCAGCGTGGTGGACGCGATCCAAAACGCCACTGGCGACGCCCGCCGCGATCGCCTTGCAAAACTCTCACAAAGCAATACTCGGCGAGACGAGCTTTTCGGCGCCATGGCGAGTGTCTGGGACCAGATCCAGGCCTCCCGGGCCGCGCGCGACGCGGCGCGGCAGGCCGAGTTGGAGAGCCAGTTCGACTCCCTTCGCTCTCAGATCGACGAGACCAACCTGAGCGTCGCCGAACTGGAGAATGTGCTGCAGTTCAACCCCACACAGCGGGACGCGCGGCTGAAGGAACTGAAGCAGCGGTTTGATTCGCAGGGATTTGCCACACTATCGACAAAAATCGACGAGTTTGCCAAGGCCTATGACGACTATACGAAAGTCCGCGGTGCACTCGATGACTCTGGCGACCTGAAGCGACTGTTGCGAGGAAGTGGCGTTCTGGAGTTTCACATCCTGCCCAGCCCCGAAGAAATGCGCAGCATGCCGGAGGTGGCGGCGATGATTCAACGGCTGCGCGAACGAGGCCCCCGGGTGGAGGCGGGTGACACGCTGCGATGGTTCGAGGTGGCCCGCCCAGATGAAATGGCGCGGTCTCACCAACTTTTCTCGCCTGCAGGGAGCGACAAGAAGTATGTGCTGGGATGGGCGATTCCTGGCAAGCAGATGATCAACGCCGAAAACCTCCCGCGGTGGTCACTGGAGGCGGCCTACCGCACGCCGACGGAAATGGGCATTCCGGTGGTTGGGTTTCGGTTTGACCCGGTCGGCGCACGGCTGTTCAGTGAGTTGACCGGTGCAAATGTAGGGCAGTCGCTGGCGATTTCGCTCGATGACAAGATTATCACCGCGCCCAACATCCGCCAGCAGATCAGCCGGCAGGGCACGATCGACGGGGGCAGCGACGGTTTCACCGCGTCGGAGCTGAATTACCTCATCAGCACGCTTGCCGCAGGCTCGCTGCCGGCACAACTGGCGGAAGACCCGATCAGCGAGCGCACGGTCGGCCCGCAGTTGGGCAAGGACAACCTGCGGGCTGGGCTGACAGCGTGCGCATTTGGATTGATCGTCGTGGCGGTCTTCCTGATTGGCTACTATTACATCAGCGGCGTTGTCGCGATGATCGCCGTGCTGTTGAACGTCGTCTTCATTCTCGGTGCAATGGCGGCGCTGAACGCCACCTTTACGCTCCCCGGCGTTGCTGGCATTGTTCTGACGATAGGCATGGCGGTCGATGCCAACGTACTGATTTTCGAGCGTCTGCGTGAAGAGCAGGCGCGCGGTATGGGCATTCGGCTTTCGCTGCGAAATGCTTACGACCGCGCGTTTAGCGCAATTCTCGATGGTAATGTCACTACCGCCATCACCAGTTTTTTCCTGATGTGGATGGGTAGCGAAGAGGTGAAGGGGTTTGGCATCACGCTGCTGCTGGGCATCGTCAGTTCGCTGTTTACGGCGTTGTTTGTCACCAAGACGATCTTTGCATTGATGATCGATAAGCTGGGGGTCGAGAAGCTCGGCAGCGTGCCAATGAGCCTGCCGTGGTGGAACCGCTTCCTGCGGCCCAACATCGATTGGATGAAGCTTGCTCCGGCATTCTACAGCTTCAGCATCGTGTTTATGGTTATCGGGTTGGTCCTCTTCAGCATTCGCTGGAGCCAAAGCCGTGTGCTGGATGTGGAGTTTGCCAATGGGACGGCGGCGCAGTTTGAATTGCGCGAACCGATCAAGATCGATGAGCTTCGATCGATTATCCAGAGGGCGAGCGATGCTCACCCGGACAAGCTGCCTGCACCGGCAGTCGTCTCGGTCGGTGCTGATGAGAAAACTTATGAAGTCATCACGCCGAACGATAATGCAGCCGCGGTGAAAGAGGTCCTTAAGGAAGCGCTGCAGGGTAAGCTGAATCTGCAGGAGCCGAGCCAGTTTGCAATGGTGGGTGCCAGCCTCGGCGAGGCGATCAACCGGGCTGTGTTCCCGATCGAGCCGAATTCGATTTCATTTGACGGCATCACGCCCACCGAGGTGCGGGAACATATTGGCGGCGTGGCGTTCATTCTGAGGGATCTGCGGCCGATGATCGCAGGTCCCGATATCGAGCGTCGGCTTGACCAGCAGCGATTGCAGGTGGGTTCTGAGCAGGCTGGATACCGAAAGGTGAGCGTCGAAACGTTCCCGGATCAGAATGCCGCGGTCGTTTTGATGAGCGATGACGCGATTCCGTACGACAAAGATCCGGAAAAGTGGCAGGCCGAGCTTGCGGTGCCTGGTTGGAGACTGGTGAACGACGCGATCAACAACCCGGTTGAACTTCAAAAGGTCACTAATTTCAGCCCGCAGGTGGCTGGCGAAACTCAGTTTCAGGCCATTATCGCCCTGGTGGCATCGTGCATTGTAATCATGGCCTATATCTGGATTCGCTTCGGCAATCTACGATATGGAACAGCCACCATCGTTGCCCTGCTTCACGACACGCTATTTGTCGTGGCGGCGATTGGCGTGGCGCATTATGCATCTGAAATTGCATTTTTCCGCGACTATCTCCTGCTGGAGCCGTTCCGAGTCAATCTGACGGTGGTGGCGGCGATTCTGACTGTCATGGGTTGGAGCATGAACGATACGGTCGTAGTGTTCGACCGAATTCGAGAGAATCGTGGCAAGCATGGGGTTGTTGATCGCCAGTTGATCAATGACTCGATCAACCAGACCCTGAGCAGGACGCTTCTCACCGGCGGAACTACGCTTGTAACGCTCGTCGTCATGTACATTAACGGCGGGCCGGGAATTCACGGCTTTACATTTTCCATGGTGGTTGGCATTATTGTAGGGACTTATTCGTCGGTGGCGATCGCGTCGCCGCTGCTTCTCATCGGCCAGAAGCAGGTCAAAGATGCGCGAAAGCCTTCGCCAACAGCGCAGTTGCAGCGGGCGTAGGGTACAGCGTGGCATTAGGGTAAAAGAGTATGGACCGGCCCGTGGGTGATTCGGGTCGGGAGTGTACACATCATATTTTCGCACGAGGGAAAGGATTTCCCGTATGGTTCGCAAGGACGTGAAAATCGGCGCAGTGGTGCTTGCCATCCTGCTGGCAGTAATCGTGGTCTATGTTTTGGTCGTGCCCGGAGGTGCGCCAATTGATGGCCAGCCTGTCGTCAATGCAGACGATGCCTTCAAGGAACAGATGAAACGAGCCGAATCCGGCTCTGCCTACCCCCCCAGCGGGACTACGGGCGACGGTCAGGCTCCCGTCACCACTATCACACCCGCCAATCAGATCGCCGGCGGGCAGCCTGCGGCAAACGACCCGTTCGCCGACTCAGGTGAAAAGTGGATGCTGGCCCTCAACACTGGTTCGATGCCCCAGGGCCGGCTCAAAAGCAACCCGGGCACCAACCGAGGACCATCGCAACAGGGCATTATTCCCTCGGGCGATGGCTTCCGCTCCCCGCCAGCGGACAACGGCACCGCTGCCGGAAATGCACCGATCAGCATTCAGCCTGATGATTCCATCCGACCAACAGTGAAGACCCACACAGTGCAGCCGGGCGACTCCATTGCCCGAATCGCTGAGACTGTTTACGGCAGTCAGGTTTATTACAAGGCGATTCTCACAGCCAATCCCGGCGTCGATCCGAAGAGGCTCAAGCCGGGCACGGTCCTGCAGATTCCTGATGTGAAAGAGGTGAAGGCCAACGGGGGGGCGGACGATCCATCGCCGGCGCCAGCGCTGGCCAAAACCGAGTATCGCATAGTAAGCGGCGACAGTATGCACGGCATCGCCAAGAAGCTCTACGGAAAATCGGATATGTGGGAACAGATTTACGACCTGAACAAGGCCAGAATCGGCAGCGATCCCGCCAAGCTGAAAGTTGGGATGATTCTCAAGCTGCCTACCGCGCCGACGCATAACTAGGCCCGAGATTGGACAGCAGCCAAACCCTTATGGTTGCCATCCGCGCTGAAGGGCTTCTCGTCTTCGTTCCGCACGGACATGCAACCCTCACAGGAACTTCTCAGGCTATAATCTCCCTGAATGCTACTTGCCTTGATTGCGCTCGGTTTACTCGCGTTGGCACTCGTGGTCATGCGAATGCTCCGGCGGGGCGGTCAGCGCCGAAGTCTGACGTTCAGCGATCCGATGTCTGATCTATCGATGCTTCAGGATGCGCTTGAAAGCGAAAAAATCACGCCGGAAGAGTTTGAAGTGCTATGGATGAAGTTTCAACACCGGCGGCGCGAAGAAGGAATCTCCGCGCCGCCGGCAGCTCTTGAAGTTGTCTTTTCAGAAATGACTGATGGGCGATCGGAAGTCGCTCCCGACTCGCCTCGCTAAACGGCTACATCCGCCCCGCAGCACTTCTTATACTTTTTCCCACTACCACATGGACACGGATCATTTCGCCCTACTTTGGGCGATTCTCGCACGATCGTCTGAGGCTTGGCGCCTTCTCCCTGAGGCTGACTGGCGGCGTCGGAGCCCTCGCTGGCGAGCGTCTCTGCGACGCCGTAACTATCGCTGGTTTCATGGGTTGCAGCGGTCACCTTGTATTTGCTCTGCGCCTGGGGGGTCTGGCCCTGGACTCGGGCGCGGAAGATTAAGTCTGTCACCTTGTCGCGCACGCCGGCCATCATTTCTTCAAAGAAGCGGAAGCCTTCCTTCTTGTATAGAATGCGCGGGTCCTTCTCGGCAAAAGCGTGAAGGCCGATGCCTTGCTTGAGCATGTCCATCGCGTAGAGGTGGTCTTTCCAGCTTTGATCAAAGATCTGGATGAGCACGAACTGCTCCAAATCGGTCAACTCGCGCCGGAGAAAGTTTCGCGCGCGGTTGAGAAGCACATCGCGCTGGGTCAGTGTGCCGCTCCCATCGGCATCGCGGTCGCCCCCGCCGCGGGCGCCGGGGAGCTTGGGCTTGAGGTCCTCGATCGTCAGATTCTGGTAAAACCGCTTGTTGAACGCCTTAACCAGCGCCGCCTCATCCGGGTTTTCGCTGGTGAGTCGATCGATTTCCTGTTCCAGCCGCCCGTCTTCGATCCATTCTTCCTGTAGCGCGCACAGTTCTTCTCGCAGCTTTCGCACTGACTGCGATCGAATGTGTTCGAGGGTCATCTCAATGCCATACTTGCCCATGACCCATTGGCGGACGTACTCTCCCGCGTAGGCGTTGTCGGTTGTTCCCGAATCGCCGAAGCAGAACAGCAGGAGATGATCCACGGGATATTGAATCTCCCGAAGTGCATACGCATCGCGGGCCCGCTTTTCGATCAATTGCCCAATCTCAGCCGCGGGCTTGTTGATTTGCCGGCCCGCATCGAGCACAAACTCCTCGGCCTTGACATGCACGCCGAACTTATCCTCGGCCCAGTTGCAAAGCTGGTGAAGCGCATAGTTCTTCTCAAGATATTTCGCGATTTCTCCACAGTTTCGAGCCTCGATCTGGTCGATTGCCTTGTCGCGCAAGATCTCCTCCACCTCGCGGGAATCCATCG
>ERZ761609.3149-NODE-3149-length-11196-cov-34.256709_pt1 | contig 11196 bp, 10 predicted proteins | sample MGYA00511163_ERZ761609 | MGnify/ENA primary metagenome ERZ761609 (study PRJEB28899, sample SAMN02445070) | bioreactor sludge metagenome | biome: EBPR sludge | place: Australia: Brisbane, Thorneside Wastewater Treatment Plant | collected 2011-12-16 ... | reverse complement strand
CGCCGCGCGAAAGCAGGTAGGTGGGCGAGGGCCGGCCGCGATCCCACAAGGCGCGCACGGTGAGCGGCGGCAGCAGGCGCGCGCGCAGCGCGGCGAGTTTTTCATCGAACCCGCGCAGCTCATCCGCGAAGGCGGGGCGCTCTTTGACGAGCACGGCTTCCACAGGCCTGAACTCGGTCTCGTAACGCTTCACGAGTTCCACCTGGCGCAGGGTGCGGCGGATGGCGTTCGCTTTCACGGCGGCGAGAATTTCCTCCTGCCCGGCCTTGTCCAATGCCGGCCAGCGTTGCTTGTAAATTTCGTCCTGGAGCTTTTTGAGGGCCGCTGTGCGCGTGGTCTCCAGCGCCTTGATTTCTTTTTCCAAGGGGCCGTTCACTTCCTTGTGGCGGGCCATTGCCTCAGGGCTGGCGGTGTCGAGCTTCCGCGTCTTCCACGTCATCCAGTCGTGCTCGTCGAACGCGCCTTGGAAGACGGCTTTAAGCCGGTAGTAGTCGCGCTGCGGGATGGCGTCATACTTGTGGCTGTGGCAGCGCGCGCAGTCGAGCGTGAGGCCGAGGATGCCGGAGCCGACCACCTGGATCGCGTCACTGATGACGCCGAGGCGCTCGGGCACGAAGTTCATCGTGCGCGAACCGGTCTGGTCCACACCCATGCGCAGAAAGCCGGTGGCGATGAGGTTTTCAGTGACCTCGTCAGTGATCTTGGCGGGGTCGGTGTGGTCGGCCAGTTCATCGCCGGCGAGCTGCTCGTGCAGGAAGCGGTCCCAGGGTTTGTCGTCATTGAAGGCGCGGATGACGTAGTCGCGGTACTTCCAGGCCACTTCGCGCACAGGGTCCTCGGTGGTGCCGCCTTCGGAGTCGGAGTAGCCGGCCACATCGAGCCAGAAGCGGCCCCAGCGCTCGCCGTAGTGGGGAGAGGCGAGCAAGTGATCCACCATCTCGGCGAACCAGCCGTCGCTCAAGTGCTCCATCCAGCGTGCGAGTTCGGCGGTGGAAGGCGGGAGTCCGGTGAGGTCGAAGTAGGCGCGGCGGATGAGGCTGTGGCGCTCCGCCTCGGGTGAAAAGTCGAGCCCGGCGGCGCGCAGCTTTTCGTGAATGAAGGCATCCACCGGGCGCATGGGCAGGCCGTCCGGCGATGCTGGCACGGGCACGACGGCGGGCAGGGGTTGAAAGGCCCAGTGCTTGCGGTCCTCGTCCGTGACCAGCGGGTCGGGTTTGCCGTCGGCAATATCGGGCGGCGTCTCGCGCATGGAGGCGCCTGCGGCGACCCAATCGCGCAGCTTCTCCACCTCGGTGCCGCCGGGGCGCTCGACGAAGTATTTCAAAAGCTGGTCCTGCGGCGGGCACAAACCCTTTTCGACTCGCTGGATGGCGAGGCTTTCGTCCGGCTTGCCAGGCACGACGGCGGGGCCGGACTGGCCGCCTTGGAGCATGTTTTCGGCGAAGCGCAGGTCCAAGCCGCCGCGCTGCAACTCCGCTCCGTGGCAGGCCGTGCAGCGCAGCAGCAGCACGGGCAGGATGTCGTGTTTGCGCGGTCCATTCTCCACCGCCACCGGCGCCAGGCGGAAACGCGCGCCGCCCTCGATCCACTCGGCAATGAGCGCCACCTCGTCGTGAGTGAGCTTGTCGCCCTTGCGCGGCATCTCGCCGCTGTGGACGAGCTCGTAGAGCAGGCTGTGCTTGGGGTCGCCCGCCTTCACGACCACGCCCGCGTCGCTGCCGCGCAGGAGGGTGGCGGGGCTGGAGAGATCGAGATTGGCGCGTTTGGTCTCCGCATTGTGGCACTGCCGGCAAGAGCGCTCCAGCAGCGGGGCGATGTGGTCCTCGAAGAACACCTCCCGCGCCTGCGCCGCAGGCACGATGCCGGTCAAAGCCGCGCCGCAGCAGAGCGCGGCGGCTTTCAGGGATGACATCGGCTTGAGGAGTCGGATCACGGAAACAAATAACGTCTTTGCCCGGCGCTGTTTGTCTGACGCGCTCGAATCCTGGCGTTTTCACAGCGATCCACGGCCTTTCAAAATCAGGAAACACCTTGAGTTGGAGAGAATGGTGGAGGCGCGGGTTGGACGCGAAAACCGGCGCATGACGCCCTTACGAGCCGGAGCGAGGCGCGCACGGCTAATGGTTTCCACTATGCCTTGATTGCGGTGAGTCATCATGAATTGCGCCGTAGCCGCCACCAATAGCGGGGGAGTCAGGCGGAGCCTAGCCTTCGTCCGTCACACCACTCGACAACACCGCCATGAACACACGCACCACCCAACTGCAAGCACGTCAACGTTTCATCGAAAATCTGGCAGGGAGCGATCTCTTCCGCCACTACCAAACCGCGTTCCACACCCTCACCGGCCTGCCCCTTTCCCTCCGCGCCCTGGAGGACGAGGAGCATGTGGAGGAGGTGGTCACGCGCCGGGGCGTCGCCGGAGTGGTCCACACCCTCATTCCTGTGAAAGTGGGAAAAAATCCCGTGGCCCTGCTCGAGACCGGGCATGTGCGCCTCGAGCCAGCCAATGCGGACACCTTCGCCCCGCTGGCCAGCGCCCTGCTCGACGACGACCGCAGCCCGGCCGAGATCCGCTCCGCCAAGGTTCACTTCGAGCAGGCTCCCATGATGGCCCCCGCGCGTTATGACGCGGCCGTGTGCCTGCTGCGCTCCTTCGCCATCCAGCTCGGCGAGAGCGCCCACCGGCTGCTCTTCGCCCACGCCACGCACGAGCCCGAGGCGGTGCGCAACGCCAAGATCTTCATCCACGCCCACCTCGTCGAGCCGATGACGCTCGAGGACGTGGCAAAGGCGGTCAACGTGAGCCCCTTTCATTTCTGCAAGGTCTTCAAGCGGGCCACCGGCCTCACCTTCACCGACTTTGTGAACCGAGCCCGTGTGGAGAAAGCCAAGCGCATGCTCATGCGCCCCGACGCGCGCATCACCGAGGTGGCCTATGATGTCGGCTTCCAGAGCCTGTCGCACTTCAACCGCAGTTTCCGCCGTATCGCCAGCGAATCGCCGACCGAGTACCGCGGGCGCATGAAAAACGAGCGCGGCGGTGTCCTTGCCGCCGGCTGAGAGATCGAAAAAGAAAAACCCCGCGCCCGGAAGAGCGCGGGGTTTTTTTCGAATGAACCAGAGTCAGATCACAGCGAGCCTTTCAGCGAGCTGGAAGGCACGAAGCGCACGCTCTTCGAGGCCTTGATCTTCATGGACTCGCCGGTCTTGGGATTGCGGCCCGTGCGGGCGGCGCGCTTGGCGACCTTGAAGGTGCCAAAGCCGATCAGCTGGACACTGCCGTCCTTTTTGACGCCTTTGGCGATGGATTCGAGCACGGCTTCAAGGGCGTCGGAAGCTGCGCGCTTCGAGGTGTCGGCGCCGAGCGCCTTCTGGACGAGTTCGGTGAGTTCTGCTTTGTTCATGGTGGTGGGTTGATGGTGTTGATGATTTTTGCTTTTTCCGCCGGGATTTCTCGCGGAATTGCCGCGATTTAGACGCCAGCCAGCCAGTCCAGTCAATCATAAAAATCCCGCCTACCGCCCGCAAATTCAAAGATCATGAGCCGCAGTCTTCTGAAAAACTTCTTGCTTTCCTCCACCGCGCCGCGCGCGCATCCCACGGTTTTCACCGCGCCGGGAGCGGTCGTCCTAGGCGCGGTGGAGCTGGCCGAGGAGTCGAGCATTTGGTTTGGCAGCGTCCTGCGCGGCGACATCAACCGCATCGTCGTCGGCGCGCGCAGCAACGTGCAGGACGGCAGCGTGCTGCATGTGAGCGACGACCACCCCTGCGTGCTCGGCGCGCTCGTCACCGTGGGCCACCGCGCCGTGGTTCATGCCTGCGAAGTGGGGGATGAAACACTTGTGGGCATGGGCGCCATCATCCTCGACGGCGCGGTCATCGGCCCGCGCTGCATCATCGCCGCTGGCGCGCTCGTGCCGAAAGGCATGCGCGTGCCGGAAGGCAGCCTGGTCATGGGTTCCCCCGCGAGAGTGACGCGGCCCCTCACCCGGGAGGAGATGGACGCCAATACGCGCCTCGCCCGCAAATATGTGGAGCTGGCGCGCCGCTACCTCGGGCTGGATGCATGGGAGCCTGAAGCATAAATTCACGGTCAGGGGGTTGCCTTTGCCCGGCGCGGAGTTTTAGTCATGGCAGTCATGAACCGCGAAGTCATAGAAATCCAGGTGCGCGCCGTCCTCCCGCTGGAGGGCAGTTTTGCCGTGTTCCTCGGGAACGCGGACAAGACCTTCGTGATCTATGTGGACGAGAACGTGGGCACGGCCATCTCCATGTTCATGCGCGGAGTGCCTAAGGACCGCCCGCTCACGCATGATCTGCTGGGCTCTGTTCTCCAGGCTTTTGGCGCCAGGGTCGAGCGGGTCATCATCAATCATGTGCAGGGTGATGTTTTTCACGCGCGTCTGATTCTCTCCGCCGAGAATGAAATCCACCAGCGCAAAGTCGTCGAAATAGACGCGCGGCCCAGCGACAGCATCGCCATGGCGGTGCAGCAGGGCGCCCCGCTGTTCGTGGCGAGAAAGGTGCTGGATTCGGTGCAGGATGTCAGCGCCACCCTGGCGGAAATCGAAAAACGCGGTGTCGAGCAAACCCTGCCGGGCGCAGCGTCCGAAGATGATGAATCCGGCCCGGAGGCAGAAGCCGAGACTGCCGGCGACGAAGACGATGATGATGATGGTGACGATGACGATGACGACGACGACGACGTTGATGATGATGATCTCGAAGAGATAGATCCCGACAGCCTCGACCTCGACGACTTGCTTGCTGACAAGGACAGCGATGATGATGATGATGATGACGACAGCGGCGGCACCTACGACGACGGTTATCAAAACCTCGACGATGATGATGACGAGGGCGAGGAATGGAAAAAAGCGGACGGTTGAGAAAACGCCTTTCCCCGGAAGGTCAGCCGTCCATTTTCCAACACCCCCGCATGGTTCCTGACATCTCCACCGTCGCTCACAAACTCGGTTTGCCCGAGGTCCACCTGCAGCACCATGGCCGTGACAAGGCCAAGGTTTCCCTCAAAGCCCTCGAAGGGCGCTCCGCGCGCGGCAAGCTCATCCTCGTCTCCGCCATCACGCCCACCCCCGCCGGCGAAGGCAAGACCACCGTCTCCATCGGCCTCGCCCAGGGTCTCAAAAAAATCGGCAGAAGCGTCGCGCTAGCCCTCCGGCAGCCCTCCATGGGGCCGGTCTTCGGGCGCAAAGGCGGCGCCACCGGCGGCGGGCGCAGCACCATCCAGCCGGCGGAGTCCATCAATCTCCACTTCACCGGCGACTTCCACGCCATCACCAGCGCGCACAACCTGCTCGCCGCCGTGATGGACAACCAGCTCTTCAACAAACAGACGCGCCTTTCCCCGGACGGCGTGCTGTGGAAGCGCGTGCTCGATGTCAACGACCGCGCCCTGCGCTCCCTGCGCACCTCCGCCGGCGGCCCCACCGAGCGCGCCACCGGCTTTGACATCACCGCCGCCTCCGAGGTCATGGCCATCCTCTGCCTCAGCGAATCCCTGGCCGACCTGCGCGCGCGGCTCGACCGCATCGTCATGGGCTTCACTGCGGATGGCGCTCCCGTCTTTGCTAAAGAATGCCATGTCACCGGAGCCATGCTCGCCCTGCTGCGGGATGCCATGATGCCGAATCTTGTCCAGTCTGTCGAAGGCGTGCCCGCCTTTGTCCACGGCGGCCCGTTTGCCAACATCGCCCACGGCTGCAACTCCGTGCTCGCCACCCGCATGGCGCTGGCGCACGCCGACTACGCTGTCACCGAGGCGGGCTTCGCCTTTGATCTCGGCGGTGAAAAATTCATGCACATCAAGTGCCGCCAGTCCGGCCTCAAACCCGAAGCCGTCGTCATCGTCGCCACCGTGCGCGCGCTGAAGATGCACGGAGGCGCCACGCTCGACAGCCTGGCGCAGCCCAACACCGCCGCCGTGGAGCGCGGGCTGGAAAATCTCGACGCCCATCTCGAAGCTGCGGCGCTGTTTCAGCGGCCGGTCATCGTCGCATTGAACCGCTTCACTCACGACACTGATTCCGAGCTTGATCTCGTGCGCCGGCACTGCCAGGCGCGCGGCGTGCCCAGCGCCGTGGCGGATGTCTTCGGCAGCGGTGGAGAAGGCGCGGTGGCCCTGGCAGAGACCGTCCTCGCCGCGCTGCCCGCCGAAAGCCCGTCCCTGCCCTTCCTCTATGCCGCCACCGATGACGTGGAGGCAAAGCTCAGCGTCATCGCCACCCAGATCTATGGCGCCGAGGGCGTCACTCTCACCGAAGAGGCCCGCGCCCGGCTCGCGCAGTTTGAAAAAGCCGGCCTCTCCCGCCTGCCCCTGTGCATGGCCAAAACGCAAAACTCCCTCTCCGACGACGCCAAACGCCCCGGCCGCCCGCGCGGTTTCACCCTCACCGTGCGCGACTTCGAAATCGCCAACGGCGCCGGCTTCCTCGTCGCCCTCACCGGCGCCATGATGCGCATGCCCGCCCTGCCCAAAGTCCCCGCCGCCGAGCGCATCCAGGTCAGCCCGGACGGCGCCATCACAGGCATTTGACGCTGGGGTCTGACGCTGGTGCCAGGCTTTAGCCGTCCGGCCAGCTCCCCCCGCAGCGAAGCCTCAATGCCGCCTGCAGGCTGCTTCGCTCCAGCCTTTCCGCAAACATCCGATTGCGCCCGCGCGGCTTCCGCTTACAGGCCGCGCGTGCAAAAAGCCTTCGTCCTCGGCGCGGGACTCGGCACGCGGCTGCGGCCGCTGACCGACCAGCTCCCCAAGCCCCTCATTCCCGTTTTTCATCAGCCGCTCATCAGCCATGCCTTCGATCACCTGCTCGGCGCGGGCGTGGGTGAGTTCGTGGTGAACACACACCATCTTCCTCATGCTTATGCCGGAGCTTTTCCAGAATCCATGCACCGGCGCGCGCCCATCCGCTTCCGTCATGAAAGCCCTGAGCGCCTGGAAACGGCCGGAGGCATCGCCAATGTGCGCGACCTGCTAGGGGAAGATCCCTTCCTGGTCTATAACGGCGACATCCTCACCGACCTGCCCTTGCAGCGCCTGCTGGAGGAGCACGAAGCGAGCGGCAACCTCGTCACCCTTGCCTTGCGCAGTCACGGCCCCGCCTTGCACATCGCCCTGGATGAGCAGAGCGGCCTCGTCACCGACATTCGCAACCTGCTCGGCACCGGCCAGCCGGGCAGCCTGCTGTTCACCGGCGTGTATGCCTGCCAGCCTGAGTTCCACCAGTGGCTCACGCCGGGGAAAGTGGAGTCCGTCATCCCTGTTTTCCTGCGCATGATCCAGGCCGGCGCGCGTCTCGGCGGCGTGGTCATTGATGAGGGCCGCTGGTGGGATCTGGGCAGCCGCGCCTCCTACCTGGAGGCGCACCGCGAGCTGCATGAATCCGGCAGCGGCCCCGCCATCCACCCGGAGGCCCGTGTCTCGCCGGACGCCGTTTTGACCGGGTTGAATGTCATCGGCCCCGGCGCCGTGGTCGAGTCAGGAGCCGTCCTGGAAAACTGCCTGCTCTGGCCTGACGCCCGCGTCACCGCCAGCGCGCGGCTTTCCCGCTGCATCGTCCGCCGCGGCATCCAGGCGCGCGACAGCCACCAGGACGAGGATCTTTAAAGCCAGTTCCGCAACTCATCTGCGAAATCTGTGAAATCTGCGGATGCCCCGCCGCCGTCCCGCCAAATTCCAGGTTGCCCGCCGCCAGCGCGGCGCGTAAGTCTCGCCGAACCCCGTATTACCCCCGCACGACATGGTCGCCCCCGCCGAAACTCACGCCGCCTACGACTCAAAGATCGAAGGCAACGTCGTTTTCACCAAGCTCGACTCCGCCATCAACTGGATGCGCAAGAACTCCCTCTGGCCCATGCCCATGGGCCTGGCCTGCTGCGCCATCGAGATGATGGCCGCCGCATGCAGCCGCTATGATTTGAGCCGCTTCGGCATGGAGGTCATGCGCTTCTCCCCCCGCCAGGCGGATGTGATGATCGTCGCCGGCACCGTCACTTATAAAATGGCCCTCGCCGTGAAGCGCATCTGGGACCAGATGCCCGAGCCGAAGTGGTGCATCGCCATGGGCGCGTGCGCCTCCAGCGGCGGCATGTACCGCAGCTACGCGGTGCTCCAGGGCATTGACCAGCTCATCCCCGTGGATGTGTACATCTCCGGCTGCCCGCCGCGTCCGGAGGCCCTGCTCGAAGGGCTCATGCGCCTCCAGCACAAGATCGAATCCGAGCACTCCCTGGTGGAGCAGAAAAAAGAACTGCTCGCCGAGATGGCCTCCTGATTTCCCACCCTCACCGCCTTCCCGCCCCCGCCCTCATGAACGCCGCCCAAATGGCCGCCGCCCTCAAGGAAAAATTCGGCGACGCCGTGCTCTCCACCACGGAATTTCGCGGAGAGCACACCGTGCAGGTCGCCCCCACCTCGCTCAAGCTCCTGCTGAAATACTGCCGGGACGAGATGAACTTCGACTACCTCGTGGACATCTCCAGCCTCGACCACATGGGCGAGGAGCCTCGATTCGAGATGGTCTATGAGCTGTACGGCTACGGCCACCTCCATCACCTGCGCGTGAAGGCCAAAGTGGCCGAAACCCAGGCCGTGCCCACCGTCTCCGACATCTGGGGCACCGCCGACTGGCATGAGCGCGAGGTGTGGGACATGATGGGCATCCGCTTCGACGGCCACCCGGACCTGCGCCGCATCCTCATGTGGGAGGGCTACCCCTACTTCCCGCTGCGCAAGGAATTTCCCCTCGCCGGCAAGCCCAGCGATCTGCCCGAGGTCGGCTTCACCAAACCCGCCCCCATGGCCGACGGCCCCTTCGTCACCAGCGCCGGCGCGCCCGACACCGTGGCGCGCGAGCCGCGCGCCAGGCGCGTGGGCTGATCCGCCTACGCCACCCTGCCGTCCACATCCTCGCCTTCCGAGCGGGCGATAAGAACCGCGCCGACCGTGTCGCCGAAAACGTTCACCGTGGTGCGCGCCATGTCGAGCGGGCGGTCAATGGTGAGGATGAGACCCAGGCTGGCCTTGATCATGTCCTCGGAAAAGCCGGCGTTTTGCATGATGATAATGATGGCCACAAGGCTCGCCGCCGGGATGCCAGCCACGCCGATGCTGGAGACCAGCGCCAGCAGGACGACGATGAACTGCTGTGTCAAACTCAGGTCAATGCCCAGCACCTGAGCGGCGAAGACCACGACCACGCACTCATAGAGCGCGGTGCCGTTCATGTTCACCGTGGCGCCGAGCGGCACGACAAAGCTCGCCACCTTTTCGCTGACCTTCGAGTTCTCCATCAGGCTGCGCATGGTCACCGGAATGGTGGCGGTGGAGGACGCGGTGGAGAAGGACATCAAAAGCGGATCCTCCATGTTGCGAAAATGCGCGGCGGGTCTCACCCGGGCGATGAACCTCAGCACCAGCGGCATGATCACCAGCAGGTGAAACAGCAGCGCGCCCGCCACTGTCAGCACATAGGGCACCAGATTGTGCAGCACTCCCAGGCCCACCGTGGCGATGGCCGGGATGACCAGGCAAAACACCGCGTAGGGCGTGAACTTCATGATCCAGGTGGTGATGAGTGTCATCACATCCGTGAGCTGGTTGAAAGTGTCCTGCAGGGCGCGCGGCGGCCCGCCGGGCACGAGCACCATCGCCACGGCGAAAAGAATGCTGAACATGATGATGGCGAGCAGATCCCCCTTCGCGCAGGCGTCTATCACATTGGTGGGCACGGCGCGGCGCACGATGTCCACCAGAGAGGCGGTGCCGCCTTCCGCGTTTTTCATGATCTCGCCCACCTCGCCCGCCTCCTCGCTTTCCAGCGCCGCGTCCATGGCCGCGCGCAGGGTGGGGTTGGGCGCGCCGTCCACGAGGCCCGGCTGCACGAGGTTGACGAACATCAGGCCCACGCAAACCGCCACGAGGCTGCCAAAAAGATAATAGGCCCAGGTTTTCAATCCCATGCGCGCGAAACCGTCCAGAGATTTCAGCCCGGCGATGCCGCTGATGATGCTGGCCACCACCAGCGGCACGATGACCATTTTCAAAGCGCGCAAAAACAGGTCGGCGAAAAAGCGGCAGACTTCGATGATTTTGCCCGCCCATGCGGCCGGGTCTCCCTCCGCGGGGCTGACGAAGGGCTGGAGCACCACAGCCGCGGCGGCGCCTGACACCAACGCGATGACAATCGGCCAGTGATGGCCGTGCGAGGATTTGCTGGAGGACATGGGCGCGTTTATGCCGCTTTTCCCCTCCTGCGGCAAGAGCCGAATACTCAGTTTTGCACCGGCTTCTCCGGCATTTCCGCCGCCGCGCGCCCGCCGTAGAGGTCCATGACACGCCGGGCGATGATGTCAATGAGCGCGGGCTGCAGCGTGCGCGCGGCCACGTTGGAGACAGCCATGCCCGCCCAGACCATGGGCGATTTGTACTTCACCACCTGCCACACTGGCAGGATGCGCTTGTACCATTTGCTGGCGGTCTGCACCGCGTCGTGCGTGGCGATCTTGTGGGTCATTTCCCAGGTCTTCAAAGCCGTGCTGGCGCTCACGTCCACAAGCCGCCCGATGGAGCGCGTCTCCAGAAAGTCCGACACATCCTGCGCCGCCAGTTGCACCGCGCGCGCGAACTCGCTCAGACCCGGAGCCAGCAGCGGGTCGGGATGCGCCGGGTGGTAGATGCGGGCGATCTCGCGCACCAGGCGCGGCACCTCCTCGAACAGGGGCGGCAGCCATTCCGGGTTCACGCGTTTCTGCCAGCGCAGGCGGTTTTTGCACGCCTCCACGGCCTGGAGCGCCTCAAGGTCTTTGCCTGAGGCCGCCTCCTCCAGCCTCCTGGAGGCCGCGCGGCTGGCGGCCTTCACATCCGCCATGAAGCGCAGGGTCATCCAGAGCAGCCATGTGGCCGCCCCGCAGAGGAACCCCGCCGCGAATGTCAGGAGATAGGACAACATCCTGCGCCAACAAACGGGCGGGCGCGTGAAAACTCAACGCAAAGAATCCTCATGCGCTAGCGGCACGCGGGGCGTCAATCCTCAAAACGGCGCGGCTTGAAGCCTCCGGGTTTGCCGCCATAAGGCTTGCGGAAACCGCCGGGCTTGCCGCCACCGTATCCGCCGCCGCCTCCATAGCCACCGCCACCACCGCCGAAGGGACGGCGCGGAGGCCCTCCGAAAG
>ERZ761609.3148-NODE-3148-length-11198-cov-62.061922_pt1 | contig 11198 bp, 9 predicted proteins | sample MGYA00511163_ERZ761609 | MGnify/ENA primary metagenome ERZ761609 (study PRJEB28899, sample SAMN02445070) | bioreactor sludge metagenome | biome: EBPR sludge | place: Australia: Brisbane, Thorneside Wastewater Treatment Plant | collected 2011-12-16 ... | reverse complement strand
CAAACTTGTTTTATCAGCCGGAGGCTGGGTCTGCCCCCATTAATGATCTAGAGCCTCACTCCCCCACAATCATCTCGTAGATCCGTGTCAGATCATCAATCGAGTAATACTCGATCTCGATCCGGCCCCTCTGTTCCGACTTCGGCACGATCCGGACTCGGGTGCCCAACTTGCGTTCCAATTCCTGGATCGCTGCCCGCACATTCGGGTCGACTACGGCCTCTTCCGCAGGCTTTGCCTCCCTCGGTTCGTTCATCCTCTGAACCAGCCGTTCCACCTGGCGGACAGACAGCCCTTCGCTTGTAATCCGCCCCGCCACCTCGATCTGTGCCTCGGGATCTTCCAGGCCCAGCAACGCGCGGGCATGGCCGGTGGAGAGCCGGTGTTCGGCCAGCAGGATCTGTATGTCACCCGGGAGCTTCAAAAGCCGCAGCAGGTTGGTGACCGTCGTCCGGTCCTTCCCGGTCCGCTGCGCGATCTGTTCGTGGCTCAGTTTGAATTGCTTGTTGAGCCGCTCGAACGCCTGCGCCACCTCGATCGGGTTCAGGTCTTCTCGTTGGATATTCTCAACCAGGGCCACCTCCATCAGGCGGTCCTCGGCGAACTCCTGCACAACCACCGGCACCCTGTCCAGTCCCGCGAGCCGGGCCGCCCGCCACCGCCGCTCCCCGGCGATCAACTGGAACCGGTCGCCCGCCTTCCGGACCACCAGCGGCTGGATGATCCCGTTCTCGCGGATCGACTGCGCCAGTTCATTCAGACGATCCGCCTGGAATACAGCCCGCGGTTGCAGGGGATTCGGCTCGATCTGCTCAATTGACAGATGCAGTAGTCCGGACCCGGGCTCGGAGTCTGTCGCGGCGGCGGCCTCGGGCCGGTTTGGCAGCAGCGCCGACAAGCCCTTGCCGAGGGCCCTCTTAGGCTGATTGGACGCGGCGCTCATTCTGCACAATCTCCTTCGCCAGTCGGATATAGCTTTCCGCTCCCCGCGACCGGGGATCGTAGCTGATGATCGGTTTGCCGAAGCTGGGCGCTTCGGCAAGGCGGACGCTCCTCGGGATCACGGTCTCAAATACCTGGTTCTGGAAAAATTCCTTCAGGTCATTCGCTACCTGCCGCGTCAGGTTCGTGCGGTCATCATACATCGTCAACAGCACCCCCTCGATTCCGAGGTTCGGCTGAAAGCTGCTCCGCAGCCGGTCAATCGTATCGAGAAGCTGAGATATCCCTTCCAGCGCAAAAAACTCGCACTGAATCGGCACCAACACGGTGTCCGCGGCCACCAGGCTATTGATCGTCAGCAGATCCAGTGCCGGCGGGCAGTCGATGATCGTGTAATGATAGCCGTCCCGGTGCTCCGCGATCGCGCGCCGGAGCCTCGATTCCCGCTCTTCCTGGTCCACGAGCTCGAGGTTCGCCGCCACCAGGTTCTTGTCCGCGGGCGCAAGCATCAGCCCTTCAAACTCGGTCTTCGTGAGCGTCTCGTTCAGCTCAGCGTGGCCCATCAGCACGTCGTACGTCGTCCGCATTCCCTGCGTCTTCTCTATACCCAAACCCGTCGTGCAGTTGCCCTGCGGATCCATATCCAGGAGCAGAATCCGGAATTCGTTAGCCGCCAATGAAGCGGCGAGATTGATGGCGGTTGTGGTTTTGCCCACTCCGCCTTTCTGGTTGGCGACAGCGATCACTCGGCCCATGAATTGTGTCCGGTACGGAGAGTTTTCCGGCCAGGGGCTGGAAAGACCTATGCTATCACGCCCTCGAATCCCGACCGCAGAGGTTTCACGTGGAACGTGGGAAAGCCTTCCCCTTACGCGAATCTCCCCTCACCGGATGCGACGCGCCAAAACCCCGCTCACTCCCCGGACGTTTCACGTGAAACGTCCCCCACCACCAGCCACCGAGCCTCCCCCCATGGCAATTGCACGGCCGACACGGCCCCCAGCCGCCGATCCCCCACCAGCACGTCCTTCTCCGCAACCCCCACCAGAAACGCAATCCGCGACGCCAATCGCACCGCCGGCTCCAATAAATCTTCTACCCGCACCGCCCGCCCCACTACCCAATCCACCCGCTCCCGCAACTCCACCCCCCGCACGCACGCCACCCGCACATTCGCCGCCAAATCGGATGACTCCCGCAAAAACGCCGCCTTCCGCTGATCCGATTCAACCAACGTCACCCGCATCGACGGCCGGAACACCGCAAGTGGAAACCCCGGAAAACCCGCTCCCGATCCCACGTCGTAAACACTACCCCTCTCCACCCGCTCCGCCAGGAATAGAGATTCAGCGTAGTGCCGCTCCACCGCCGCCTCCAACTCTGTCACCGTCGTCAGGTTGAGCCGCCGGTTCCAACGCAGCATCAGTTGGTAATGCGCCTCCAGCGACGCCGCCACCTCGGAGGACACCGCCACCCGCCTTCGCAACGAATCCCCAAACTGCATCACCGCCTCGACCGCAAGCTCAGGTAACAGTCGATCACCGCCACCGCCGCCGGCGTCACCCCCGGAATCCGCCCTGCCTGCCCGAGCGTCTCCGGCCGCACCCGCTCCAGTTTGTCCCGAATCTCCCGGCTCAACCCCGGGACATCCCCATATTCAAACTCCGCCGGAATCCGCCGTCCCTCCGATTCCTGCAGACGCTGAATCTGGCGTTCCTGCTGCTCCAGATACCCGGCATACTTGACCTCCGTCTCGACCGTCATCAGCGCCCCTTCCCCAAACGAACCCTCCAGATACGGCCGCAACGCCCCAATCGACGCCTCCGGACGTCGCAACCACGCCTCCGCCAACGGCCGGTCCCCATTCAACCCAGGCAACGCATGCACCTGCCCGTTCAGCCGCAACGACCCCAACGCCCGCCGCAACTGCTCCTTCTCCCCCAATTTCGACGTCAACCGCCGCCACCGCTCCTCACAGACCAACCCCGCCTTGCGCCCTACCGGCGTCAATCGCTCATCCGCATTATCGATTCGCAGGTGCAACCGGAACTCTGCCCGTGACGTAAACATCCGGTACGGCTCATCCGCCCCCTTCGTCACCAGATCATCGATCAGGATCCCCGCATACCCATCCGACCGTCCCAGCACCACCGCCTCCCCGCCCCCAATCCGCGCCGCCGCATTCAGCGCCGCCAGCAACCCCTGGCACGCCGCCTCTTCGTATCCCGAAGTCCCATTGATCTGCCCCGCCAGGAACAACCCTTCGATCTGCTTCAATTCCAGCGAGTGATCCAACTCCCGCGGATCGATCGCGTCGTACTCGATCGCATAGCCCGGCCGGATCATCTCCGCCCGGTCCAACCCGGGAATCGATGCCACCATCTCCTCCTGCACATCCACGGGCATCGACGTCGACATCCCGTTGACGTACACCTCGTAGGTATCCAGCCCCTCGGGCTCGAGGAAGATCTGGTGCCGGAGCTTGTCCGGGAACTTCACAATCTTGTCCTCGATCGATGGACAATACCGTGGACCCACGCCCTCAATCTGCCCCGAATACAAAGGCGATCGCGCCAGACTCCGTTCAATCGCCGCGTGCGTCTCCGGCGTCGTGTACGCAATGTGACAGTGCACCTGCTCGCGCTCGATCCGGTCCGTCAGAAAACTGAACGGCACCGGCTTCTCATCACCAGGCTGTGCCTCGAACCGCGACCAGTCAATCGTCCGCCCATCCAGACGCGGCGGCGTCCCGGTCTTCAGCCGCGTCCACTGCAGGTTCAAGGCCCGGAACTGGTGTCCCAGCAGGTTCGATGGCGCCTCGCCGCTCCGCCCGCATTCAGACTTCGACTCCCCCACATGCGCCAGCCCATTCAGAAACGTGCCCGTCGTCACGATCACCGCCTCGGCCGCCATCGTGCGCCCATCCCTCAGCCGCAGTCCCCGAATCCGCCGCCGCCCCCCGGCGTCCCCCTCGATGACCATCTCCGCCACTTCCGCCTGCACGATCCGCAACAGCGGTTCGCGCTCCAGCGTCTCCCGCATCACGACCCGGTATTGCTTCTTGTCCATTTGCGCCCGCGGACTCCACACCGCCGGGCCCCGGCTTGTATTCAGCAACCGGAACTGAATCCCCACCCGGTCCGCCACCTCGCCCATCACCCCACCGAGCGCATCAATCTCCCGTACCAAATGCCCCTTCGCAATCCCCCCGATCGCCGGATTACAGGACATCTGCGCGATCAGATCGATGTTCATTGTCACCATCGCCGTCCGCAGACCCAGCCGCGCACACGCCCGCGCCGCTTCGCAGCCAGCATGGCCGCCGCCGATCACAATCACCTCGTAGCGTGGTTCCCTCATCCTGCCCAGATGTTCTACTATATTGTAGCTAAAGGAGATAGTGTCTTGAAAGTCCTCGTGATCGGCGGCGGCGGCCGCGAACATGCCCTCTGTTGGCGGCTCAGCCGCAGCGCTTCCGTGTCCCAGGTCTTTGTGACCCCCGGCAACCCCGGCTGCGCGGCCGTCGCCACCCCGGCTGCCACCCCGGACAATACCCCCCAGGGGTATCTTGCCGCCGCCCGCGCCGCCGCCGCCGACCTCACCGTCGTCGGACCCGAAGCCCCCCTCGTCGATGGCGTCGTTGACGCCTTCCGCCGTGAAGGCCGCCTCATCTTTGGACCCACCCAGGCCGCCGCCCGACTCGAAGGCAGCAAGATCTTCGCCAAGAACTTCATGGACCGTGCCGGCATCCCCACCGCCGCCTACGTCACCGCCGATGACCCCGAAACCGCCATCCAGGCCCTGTCTCAGTTCCAGGGCCCGCTCGTCATCAAAGCCGACGGACTCGCCGCCGGCAAGGGCGTCGTCATCGTCGAAGATCCCAATGAAGCCGAAGCCGTCATCCGCGCCATGTTCGCCGGCGCTCTCGTCGGCGCGGCGGGCGCCCGCGTTGTCCTCGAAGAATTCCTCGAAGGCGAGGAGATCAGCTTCATCGGCCTGTCGGATGGCGAACGCGTCGTCGCCCTCGAACCCTCGCAGGACCACAAGCGCATCGCCGATAACGACGAAGGCCCCAACACCGGTGGCATGGGCGCTTATTCCGACTCCCGCCTCCTCGACGGCGACATGCGCCAACAGGTGATGGACACCGTTATGCAACCCGTCATCGACCAGTTCCAGCGCGAAGGCACCCCCTTCTCCGGATTCCTCTACGCCGGCCTGATGATGACCGCCGCCGGACCGAAAGTCCTCGAATACAATGTCCGCCTCGGCGACCCCGAAACCCAGGCCCTCCTCCACCGCATCGAAGGCGACTTCGGCGCCCTCCTCCACACCGCCGCCGCGGGCCGCATCAACCCGGCCCACCTCGCCTTCCGCCAGGACCCTTCCATCTGCGTCGTCCTCGCCGCCGCCGGCTATCCCGGCAAAGTCCGCTCCGGCGACCTGATCCACGGCCTCTCCGAAGCCGAACAGGAAGGCGCCGCCGTCTTCCACGCCGGCACCAAATCCACTCCCGAAGGCGTCGTCACGAGCGGAGGCCGCGTCCTCGGCGTCACCCACTCCGGCGCCACCCTGCCCGAAGCCATCGAAAACGTCTATCGCGCCGTAGAACACATCCACTTCGACGGCATGCAGGTCCGCCGTGACATCGGCGCGAAGGGCCTCAAGCGCTGGCCCCTGACCGCCGGCTCCTGACGCGTTACCATCAGAAGTAGCCAGTGTGGGGACGTAGCTCAGCTGGATAGAGCAACCGCCTCCTAAGCGGTAGGTCGGCCGTTCGAATCGGCCCGTCCCTACCACCCGCCCTGCTGCATATACTGGTAGTCCGCCCATGCCCGAAGACAAGCCATTCGTCCATCTGCACTGTCACACCGATTACTCCCTCCTCGATGGCGCCTGTGAATCCAAACGCCTGATGGAAGCAGTCGAGCGCCAGGGCATGCCCGCGGTGGCCATGACCGACCACGGCAACATGTTCGGCGCCGTCGAATTTTATAACGAAGCCCGCAAACGCAATATCCACCCGGTGATCGGCTGCGAAGTCTACGTCTCGCAGCAGGACCGCCACATCAAGAACGACACCAACCGCTACAACCACCTCGTCCTCCTCTGCGAAAACCAGGAAGGCTACCGCAACCTCATCAAACTGGTCTCCACCGGCTTCCTCGACGGCTTCTATTACAAACCCCGCATCGACAAGGACCTCCTCGCCCAGCACAGCAAGGGTCTCATCGCCCTCTCCGCCTGCCTCAAGGGCGACATCAACGAAACGTTGATGAACGACAAATACGACGAAGCCCGCCGCCTCGCTTACGAATACCAGGACCTCTTCGGCCGCGAAAACTTCTTCCTCGAAATCCAGGACCACGGCCTCAACGAAGACCGCCACGTCATGCCGCAGGTCTATCGCCTCTCCTCCGAAACCGGCATCCCCCTCGTCGCCACCAACGACACCCACTACGTCGAGTACGCGGACCACCGCGCCCAGGACATCCTCACCTGCATCCAGACCGGCAAACTCGTCAACGACGAGAAGCGGATGAAGTTCTCCACCGAGCAGTTCTTCCTCAAGACCCGCGACGAAATGATGCAGATCTTCGGCGAACTCGAAGATGCCCTCGACCGCACCTGGCATATCGCCGAGCGCTGCCAGGTCAAACTCGAAAAGGTCAAGGAACCCTTCCCCCGCTTCGATGTCCCCGGCGGCCACTCCATCGATACCTACTTCGAATACGTCACCCGCCAGGGCTTCGAACACCGGCGCGGCCGCCTCGAAGCGCTCGCCCGCAAGGGCCACCTGCGGCACGACCTCGCCGAATACGTCGAACGCCTCGAAACCGAAATCCGCCTGATCCAGCAGATGAAGTTCTCGGGCTACTTCCTCATCGTCTGGGACTTCATCCGCTTCTCCAAAGCCAGCGGCATCCCCGTTGGACCCGGCCGCGGGTCGGCCGCCGGTTCCCTCGTCGCCTACTGTCTAGGCATCACCGATGTGGACCCCCTCCATTACGGCCTCCTCTTCGAGCGCTTCCTGAACCCCCAGCGCATCTCGATGCCCGACATCGACATCGACTTCTGCACCAACCGCCGCGGAGAAGTCATTCAGTACGTCACCGAGAAATACGGGCGCGAACAGGTCGCCCAGATCATCACCTTCGGGACCCTCGGCGCCAAAGCCGCCCTCAAGGATGTCGGCCGCGCCCTCGACCTCACCTTCGCCGAAGTCGACCGCATCACCAAGCTGATCCCCTCCCAACCCCTCAACATCAAGCTCAAGGACGCCCTCGCCGCCGAACCCGCCATCAACGAAGCCGCCGAAAAGGACCCCCGCGTCCGCGAAATGATCGATGTCGCCCTCCGCCTCGAAGGCATGGCCCGCAATGCCAGCGTCCATGCCGCCGGCGTCGTCATCTCGCCTGAACCCCTGATCGACCTCGTCCCCCTCTACAAGACCAACAAGGACGAAATTGTCACCCAGTACGACATGGATGGCCTCGATAAACTCGGCCTCCTCAAGATGGATTTCCTGGGTCTCACCACCCTCACTATCATCACGGAGGCCCTCCGCCTCATCGAACTCGGCCACGGCGTCAAACTCGAACTCGACCAACTCCCCCTCGACGATACCCACACCTACGAAAAGATCTTCGCCCAGGCTCTCACCAGCGGCGTCTTCCAGTTCGAATCCGGCGGCATGAAGGATGTCCTCCGCCGCACCCGCCCCGAGCGCATCGAGGATCTCATCGCCCTCAACGCCCTCTATCGACCCGGTCCCATCAAGGGCGGCGTCGTCGACGACTTCATCGACCGCAAACACGGGCGGAAGTCCGTCACCTTCGACATCCCCGACCTCAAGCCCATGCTCGAGGAAACCTACGGCATCATCCTCTACCAGGAACAGGTGATGCAGATCGCCCAGAAGATCGCCGGCTACACCCTCGGTCAGGCCGACCTCATGCGCCGCGCCATGGGCAAGAAGAAGGTCGAAATCATGGCCGCCGAGAAGGCGCCCTTCCTCGAAGGCGCTCAAAAACGCGGGTATGACCCCAAAAAGGCCGAAAAACTGTTCGATTTGATCGCTCAGTTCGCTGAATATGGCTTCAATAAGTCCCACTCCGCCGCTTACGGCTATCTCGCCTACCTGACCGGCTACCTCAAGGCCCACTACCCGGTCGAGTTCATGGCCGCCCTGCTCACCTCGGAAACGGGCAACACCGACAAAGTCGTCAAGTACATCAACGAATGCCGCGACCTCGGAATCCAGGTCCTGCCGCCCGACGTCAACAAGTCCTACCTGTCGTTCACCCCCGATTCCGGCTCGATCCGCTTCGGCTTGGGCGCGGTCAAGAATGTCGGCGCCGGCGCCGTCGAAGCCATCGTCGCCGCCCGCAAGGAAAATGGGCCGTACAAGACCCTCGATGACTTCTTCGAACGTGTCGACCTGACCGCCGTCAACAAGAGGGTCGTCGAAAGTCTCATCAAGGCGGGCGCCATGGACGGCCTCCACGGCACCCGTTCCCAGCTTTTCGCCATTCTCGAGGACTGCATGGAGTCCGGCCAGCGCGCCCAGAAGGACCGCGACAGCGGCCAGGCGGGCCTCTTTGGTGACCTTCTCGGCGGCCCCGAATCGGCGCCCGCGCCCCAGCGCCACCTCCCCGATCTCCCCGAATGGACCGCCACCGAATTACTCCGCGGCGAGAAGGAAACCCTCGGCTTCTTCGTCACCGGCCACCCCCTCGACGAGTTCCGCTGGAAGGTCGAGGAAATCACCGATTACCGCTCCGATAACCTCGCCGGAGTTCAAAAAGGCGAAGAAATCGCCCTCTGCGGCATCATCACCGGTATCCAGCGCCGCCGGAACAAGGAACAGAAACCCTGGGCCTTCATGCAACTCGAGGATTGGACCGGCGCCACTGAAGCCCTCGTGTTCGCGTCCCGCTTCGAACAACTCCAGTCCCAGATCGTCGAGGACACCGCCGTGCTGATGCGCGGCAAGGCCATGCCCGAGGAAGACGGCGCCGTCAAACTGAATGTCCACGACATCATCGCCCTCGGCAATGTCCGCGTCGATTTCCCCACGCTGATCGGCATCCGCGTCCGCCTCGGCGCGAATGGCTCGGCCGAGCAGGGCATCGAACGCGCGGAGGCTCTCAAAACCCTGATCGAACGCAAACCGGGCGCCACCCAGGTGATGCTCCGCCTCGAAGCCCCTCGCGACTTCCAGATCCAGTTGGGAGTGGCCACGAAGGTCCGGCCCGACCGGGAATTCAAGCAGGAGATCGAACGCCTGTGCGGACCCGAGTCCATCGAAGTGATAGCCTCGTAAAAGGTAACCACTGCGTCCCATGAGTGACCCAAATGCCAGTCAGCGGATCGCTGACCTCGAACTCGAAATCGCCCGCCTTCAGCAATCCAGCACCGGCGCCCGCGCCCAGGTCCACGAATTGCAGGCGGAACTCAAGAAACTGCAGGGAGAAGAGGGCGTCAACCTGAGCTGGCAGCGCGTCCAGATGGCCCGCCATCCCAAGCGCCCTCACTCGCTCGATTACATCGAACGCCTGGTCCCCGACTTCACCGAGATCCACGGTGATCGGGCCTTCGGGGAGGATGCCGCCATCATCTGCGGCTTCGGGACAATCGCCGGCTCCCAGGCCATGATCATCGGCCAGGAAAAGGGCCGCGACACCAAACAGAAACTCCACCGCAACTTCGGCATGCCCAAGCCGGAAGGGTACCGCAAAGCCCTTCGCGCGATGCAGATGGCCGAAAAATTCCGCCGCCCGGTCATCACCTTCCTTGATACACCCGGCGCTTACCCGGGCATCGACGCCGAAGAACGCGGCCAGGCCCAGGCCATCGCCCTCAACCTCCGCGAGATGGCCCGTCTCGAAACGCCCATCATTGTCGTCGTCATCGGCGAAGGCGGCAGCGGCGGAGCCCTCGCCCTGGGCATCGGAAACCGCGTTTTGATGCTCGAGAATGCCGTTTATAGCGTCATTTCGCCCGAGAGTTGCGCCGCCATCATCTATCGGGACGCCGCCAAGGGCAACATCGCCGCCGCCGCCCTCCGGATCACCGCCGGAGACCTCGAACGCCTGCAACTCATTGACGGCATTATCCCGGAACCCCCCGGGGGCGCCCACGAAGACTACGATCGCGCCGCGGACCTCCTGCGCCAGGCCCTTGCTGGCGCCCTCCGCGAACTCGCCCCTCTGTCCGCAGAAGTGTTGGTCAAACAACGCTACGACCGCTTCCGCAACATCGGCAACTTCTTCGAGGAGTCCGCTGGATGACCAAAGGCATCTGGATCGCGCTTGGCGTCCTCGTCTTCGTGGCCCTGATCGGCGTGATGACCTTCCTGATGATGGACGAACGCCAGCACCGTGTTGAAGTCTGTATGGCCTTCAATGGAAGAACCAATTGCAGTACCGCCTCGGGCCCCACCCAGGATGACGCGCTGAGGACCGCCACCCACGCCGCCTGCACCCTGATCGCCTCCGGCGTCACTGACAGCCAGGCCTGCGAACGGGGCCAGCCGCTGTCCGTCAAATGGCTCGATTAGCCACTTGGCAAACTGCCGCGCCCGTGCTACCTTGAAAGGGTTGTACCTGTGATCGCGGGGACGTAGTTCAGTTGGTTAGAACGCCGGCCTGTCACGTCGGAGGTCGCGGGTTCGAGCCCCGTCGTCCCCGCCATTCACTCCCTCCTATTCATCCTCCTGAAACCTTCCTGTTGGTATCATCGGCTTAGTTCCGCCCCCTGGAATTTCGATGAACGAACCCAACAAGCCCTTTGTTCTCATACTCTGCACGGGTAACTCCGCCCGGAGCCAGATGGCTGAAGGCCTCTTCCGCCACGCCCTCGGGCACGCCTTCCAGTTCGCCAGCGCGGGCACCCGGCCGAGCATGGTCCGGCCCGAAGCGATCGCGGTGATGGCCGAGGCCGGCATCGATATCTCGGGTCACCGCTCCAAATCCGCGGATGAGTTCACAGGCCGCCAAATCCACTGTGTGATTACCGTTTGCGACCATGCCAAAGAGGCATGTCCGGTGTTTCCCGGAGCCCCAAAGCGCATTCACTGCAGTTTCGAGGACCCGGCAGCGGTGCAAGGGACGGAAGCCGAACGCCTGAGTGCATTCAGGCGAGTGCGCGACCAAATCCAGGAGTGGATCGGCACACTTCAACTTCAGTCTTGATGGTTAGGGCTCTAGATCATTAATGGGGGCAGACCCAGCCTCCGGCTGATAAAACAAGTT
>ERZ761609.3147-NODE-3147-length-11199-cov-7.675072_pt1 | contig 11199 bp, 14 predicted proteins | sample MGYA00511163_ERZ761609 | MGnify/ENA primary metagenome ERZ761609 (study PRJEB28899, sample SAMN02445070) | bioreactor sludge metagenome | biome: EBPR sludge | place: Australia: Brisbane, Thorneside Wastewater Treatment Plant | collected 2011-12-16 ... | reverse complement strand
GCGACCACCGAGATCTACCCTCTTTCCCTACACGACGCTCTTCCGATCTCTTTGAGCATGTTCGCTGCCCGGACAATGATGTATTCCATCGCCGGTAGATCGTAGAAGTCGAGCCGGAAGCGCGCGCCGAAGCGGTCGCGCAGCGGCCCGGCCAGCAGGCTCAAGCGCGTCGTCGCACCGATGACCGTGAAGCGCGGCAGATTCAGCCGGACGTTCTTGGCGGCCGGCCCCTTACCAATGACGATGTCGAGCGCGAAATCTTCCATCGCCGGGTACAGGATCTCTTCGACCGCCCGCCCCAGCCGGTGGACTTCGTCGATGAACAGGATGTCGCCCTGCTTCATGTGCGTCAGAATCGCGGCCAGATCACCGGCGCGCTCGATCGACGGCCCCGCCGTGATGCGGATATTCGCGCCCATCTCATTGGCGACCACGAAGGCCAGTGACGTCTTGCCCAGTCCCGGCGGCCCATAGAACAGGATATGATCGACCGGTTCGCCGCGCGCCTTAGCCGCATCAATCAAAATCTTGAGGTTCTCGCGGACGCGATCTTGTCCCGCGATGTCGCGCAGCATTTTGGGACGCAAGGCGGCGTCCTCGCGCTCATTCGGGCGGCGTCCCCCGCCAATCATCCGACCGTCGTCGGTCATGCTGCGGCTCCCCTGTCACTCACATGAGGCGTTTTCCGCCTACGCGAAATCGATCAAATGTCTCATTCCCAGACTTGAAGTATAGCATACCCGGCAGGCTTACCGGAGGGGCCTTTGACAAGCGTTCGTGACGTCCATTACAATCAGGCGCCAACGGGTGACTGCTCGTCACCGCCTGTCTTTCGCTTGGATCTGACCCGCACCCAAGAGGCCGCCATGTCCAATGTCTTTGTCTCCCAGCACCCGCTGGTCAAGCACAAACTCACTGCCCTTCGTGACCGTGACACCAATCACCGTGACTTTCGCCTGCTGGTGAAAGAACTGGCGATGCTGCTCACCTACGAAGCCACCCTGAATATCCCACTGCACCCGATCACCGTCCAGACGCCGCTGGCTCAGGCCGACGGCTTCAAGGCCGAGCGCATCGGTCTGGTGCCGGTACTGCGCGCCGGGCTCGGCATGGTCGAGGGAGTTCTCACCCTGCTGCCCGAAGTTCAGGTCTGGCACATCGGTCTGTACCGCGATGAAAAGACGCTGCGCCCTGTGCAGTACTACAATAAGCTGCCTGCTGCCCCATCGGTTCACATGTGCATCGTGCTCGATCCGATGCTGGCGACCGGCGGCAGTGCGACGGCCACAATCGACATCTTGAAGCGCTGGGGCGTGGAGAAGATCGCCTACATGGGCTTGATCGCGGCCCCGGAAGGCATTGACAAGCTCACAGCCGCCCACCCGGACGTGCCGATCACCATCGGCGCGATTGACAGCCATCTGAACGAGGTCGGCTTTATCGTCCCCGGGTTGGGTGATGCCGGCGACCGCCAGTTCGGCACCTAGTCACTAGGACGCAGAAAGGCGGCTCCACTACTGCGGAGCCGCCTCGAATGTTCGTATGGCACTGCCTTGCCGCGCTAGTCGCGGAGCAGTTGTTCGGCCTTCACACCGCGCGACTTGAGGTACGCGGCGATCCCAATCTTGTCGATCGTGCGCAGTTCGGCCACCGACACGCGAATACGAATCGTGCGCTTCAGCGACGGCACGAAGATCCGCTTGGTCTGCATGTTGGGCTTGAACTGACGGCGCGTCTTGCGCTGCGAGAACGAAACATTATTGCCGAACTGGGGCTTAGCCCGGGTCACCTTACGCTTGACGGTCATCGCGGTCCTCCACCATTCTGTCGCAGCCGCTTTCTTCGCATTCTGGCGTAAGAAGCGACCTTTATGTGCGATCTAACGAGTAATGACTGGTATTCCCATAAGCGGGAGCCTTACGGAATGGCGAGCATTATACCAGTTCGCCCCGCAATTTCCATAGTTGATTATCCGTCAATTCTTGGCGCACGATCCAGCCTGACACAGGCAAAACTGAGAATTGACCGGCACGGCTCGGATTGCTATAATTTCCGAACTTGTCCCATACCGATGGGCCAGGATTCGTTTCTATACGCCAATTTTCCCCGCGTGCTAATTTGAAACGCAGTGGAAGCAAGCGAAGATTGGAGCAGCGTGTTATGTATGCAATCATCCGTACGGGCGGTCGCCAGTATCGCGTCGAACAGGGCGCGACGGTGGACGTGGATCGCCTGCCCTTCGAAGTCAACCATACCTTCAGCATCGACGACGTGCTGCTGGTGGGCGACGGCGAAAGCACCATCGTCGGCCAGCCGAAGGTCGAAGGGGCCGCGGTCCAGGTGACTGTGGTCGAGCAGTACCGTGGTAAGAAAGTGGTCGTGTTCCGCTATCGTCAGCGCACGAACTACCGCCGCAAGACCGGCCATCGCCAGTACTTCACCCGTCTGCGGGTGGACGGCATCACCGCCGGCAGCTAATTTCCGTCTTCTAGTACGAGTGAGAGGCTAGTGAATCATGGCTCACAAAAAAGGCGGTGGATCAAGCCGCAACGGCCGCGACAGCAATTCGCAGCGGCTCGGTGTCAAGCGTTACGCCGGTGAACTGGTCATCCCCGGGAACATCATCGTCCGCCAGCGCGGCACGAAGTTCCACCCGGGTGAGAACGTCGGTATCGGCAAGGATCACACGATTTTCGCGACGGTCGAGGGTGTTGTGACCTTCGAGCGGATGCGGGGTCGCGGCGCGCAGAAGCGCATCAGCGTCTATCCGGTAACCCCGGCCGCCCTGCCCGAAGCGGGTGATTAGTTCCAACCATTCGTGATTGCGTCACGCCACTCCACTGCTTCGGGAGCCGTGACGCTGCTCAATATCAGGAGTATGCAATGAAGCAGCAAATTCACCCGAAGTGGTTCGCTGAGGCGCGCGTGACTTGCGCTTGCGGCAACACGTGGACCACCGGCGCTACCCAGGCCGAACTACGTACGGACATCTGCTCGGCATGCCATCCGTTCTTCACGGGCGAACAGCGCATCGTGGACACCGAAGGTCAGGTCGACCGCTTCCTCAAGCGTCTGCAGGTGCGTGACTCGATCCGCGGCGAAGTCGAGGCCCGCGAGGCTGCCAAGACTCCCATGGATCTGCCGCTGGCCCGTCTCGGGCTGGACAAGCGTGCCGTCGCCGCGCTGAAGGACAATGGCATGGAGATCGTCTCGCAGGCGCTCGAACGCCTTGCCGACGGTGAGGCCGCCTTCGCCGAGCTTCCGGGTGTCGGCCAGAAGGGTCTCGCCGACATCAAGAAGGCGCTGCGCGCCCGCGGTTACGAGCTTCCCAACGCCGAAGAAGCGTAAGCACAACCCGATGTAATACCCGAATAGAGGCAGCGATGCGAATGCGTATCCTGCCTCTATTTATTTCTTGCACTTTGACACACAAGGGAATTTACACATGATGCATCATCACGGCAGCATGGAGTTGATCTGCGGCAGCATGTTCTGCGGCAAAACCGAAGAATTGATCCGCCGCGTGCGCCGCGCCGTCATCGCCAAGCAGACCGTGCAGGCGTTCAAGCCGCACATCGACGACCGCTACGGCATCCAGTCGGTGACCAGTCACAGCGGCCAGAATATCGCCGCCGTACCGGTCAAGTCAGCCGCCCAGATTCTCGACTTTCTCGAACCGGCGACGACCGTCGTCGCCATTGACGAAGCGCAGTTCTTTGACGACGGCATCGTTGAGGTCGCGCAGTATCTGGCAAACCGGGGACTTCGCGTGATGCTCGCCGGGCTTGACCTCGACTTCCGCGGCGAACCGTTCGGCCCGATGCCGTTCCTGATGAGCATCGCCGAGGAAGTCACCAAGCTGCGCGCAATCTGCGTGGTGTGCGGCGAGCATGCCTGCCGCACGCAGCGCCTCGTTGACGGTCACCCGGCGAACTACAATGACCCGATCATCATGGTGGGCGCGCAGGAAAGCTACGAAGCACGCTGTCGCCAGCATCACGTGGTGCCGGGCACGCCGGAGATGCACCCGCCGCGCCCGCACCTGAATGAATAGCCGTTAGTCGGCTGTCACGGAAAGACGTCGTACACCCACTGCATCGGATCGACCGGCGTACCGTTGACCCACACTTCCCAGTGGAGATGCGCGCCGGTCGTCCGGCCGGTCGTCCCGACCGTACCGATCGCCTGCCCCACCTGCACGAACTCGCCCAGCGCCACGTTAAGCTGATTCATGTGCGAGTACGCCGAGAACACGCCCCAGCCATGCTCGATCACCACCGAAACGCCGCGAATATTGAGCCGGTCCGCCATGACCACGCGCCCGGGTGCGGCCGCCAGCACCGGCGCACCAGCCGGTGACGCGAAGTCAACGCCCACGTGATAGCGGTCGAATGGACCGCCGTTATACGAGCGCAGCAGACCGAACGGCACGTTCATCGCTGCCGCCGCCGGCAGGCTCATTGGCCCGTTGAAGTAGGCTTCAGGGTTGAAGCGGTTGGTGATCCCGCGCAGCAGTGCCAGTTCGTTCTCATCGACGCTGGCCGCCACGAGATCGGCTTTGTCAGCCGGCAGCGTGATCCGCTGCTGCGAATAATTCCCGGAGACGACGTTGAGATTGGTCTCAAACGCTGTGACTTCGCCGGTCGCTTCGGTGATGCTCAGCGTCAGCGCGTAGATATTCGGCGAGGTTTGCAGCGGAACACCGAAGTACACCCGGTGCTGCGTCGCGTTATCCAGTGAGATCACCTGCAGCGTCTGATTCAAGAAGGTCGCGGTGACCGTCGCCGGGCCGCGCGTGTTAAACAGCACCCGGCCGGTCTTGCCCTCGCGCCAGATGTCCGGCGTGACGCTGAATGACGTCAGCACCGGAGGCAGCGCCGCAATCGCCGACAAATCCCCTGCGCTCGTTGAGTCTGAAGTCGGGATGATGAGCGTCTGCCCCGCGTAAATCAGCGATGGACTGCCGATATTGTTTGCTGCCTGCAGCGTCGACATGTCAACGCCGTAGCGCTGCGCAATCCGGAACAGCGTCTCGCCGCGCTGGATCACATGGCGCACGCCGCTGTCCACGCTGGCGACCGCGACCGGCGGCGTATCCGTCGGCGCGGGCGGGGCTTCGGTCGGTGGTGATTGCGTCGGGGACGGCGGCGCGGCCTCACCCTCACCGCTGCCGGGCGTGATGATGATCTCTTGCCCGACGTACAGCACGTTCGGGTTGGTGATCCCGTTGAGCTGGATCAGCACCCCCTCAGTCGTACCGTAGAATTGGGCGATGGCGAACAGCGTTTCACCCGGCCCGACGCGGTGACGCGTCGGCGCGACCGGCGCAGGCTGCGGTTCCAGCGGGATGACCAGCCGCTCGCCGACTTTGATATTGGACGGGTTGACCAGGCCGTTGATGCGGGCGATATCCTCAACGGTGACGCCGTAATTCTGGGCGATGCGAAACAGCGTTTCGCCGCGCTGGACTACATGGGTGGTTACCGGCGGGTTGTCCTGTGCTTGCGCCGTACCGATCAGCAGCGCAAACAGAATAACAACCGCCAGTCGAACAGACTTCATGTTGCGGATTCCTCATCAAATTGGAGTAAATCGCCAATCGCCACGCGCTCCAGCACGTCGACGTTCGCTTCGAGGTAATACTGCGCGGGTTTACGCGGCGCATAGGCCGGACGCCACGGTTTCGCCAGCTTCTTATCGACGACACGGCCCTGTGCATCCAGCCAGACGACGGCGATGCTGAAGAACATGTTGAACATGTGAATCGCCGTGTGCGTCACACCCTCCCGCCCGGTAACAAACAGCAGTCCCTCGTCCTGTGGCAGACGTGGGACAAACTGCAAACCGCGGAAATGACACCAGAAGGATGTACACAGGCGCGTCCTCGACAGGATTACCGCGCCTGTGCTCCTGTTACGCAGCACCACATAGCGTGCCATTACGGGATCACAAGCACCTGCCCCGGCAGGATCAGGTTGATATTCCGGATACTGTTGACGCGCACGATGTCGCGGATGCTCACACCGTACTTCAAGGCGATCGTGTACAGCGAGTCGCCTAACTGTACCGTGTAGCGCTCACCGCTTGGAGGCGCCGCCGTCGCCATGGCGCCGTTGACCGGCACGATCAGGCGCTGACCGGCGCGCAAGTTGTTGACGTTCACGATACCGTTCAACTGCGCCAGCATGTCGACGGTTGTCCCGTAGCGCTGGGCGATGCCCGCCAGCGAGTCGCCGAACTGCACCACATAGCCAATCGTGTTGATCGGCAGCGTCGTCGGCGTGACCGGCGGCTGAGTCGCCGTCGGCACGGCGCGCACCGGGATCACCAGCACCTGCCCCACCTGAATCGACGCGTTGCCGTCCAGTTCATTCGTCTCGATGATCGCCGTCACGGTGCTGTTGTAACGCTGCGCCAGCGCACCCACGGTATCGCCAAAGACGACGGTATGCGTCACCTGCGTCGGGAATTCAGGGCTGGTCTGTGCTTGCGCCTGCGCTTCCGGCGTCGCCGTCAACTGCTGGATGCTCGCCTCGAGCGTTTGCTGCCCTGCGGTCGCCAGCGCGACGATCGTCGCGTCGACCGTCGGTTCGAAGGACTGCGCATCAGGTGGCGACGTCAGCACGATTACCGTCGGGACGATCTCAGTCGGCGGGACGTCGGTCGGCATCTCTGTGGGGATGTCCGTCGGCGCTTCGGTCGGGACAGCCTGCACAGTCGCCGCGGCCGCCGTCTCCGCGATGGCCGCCTGCTCGGTCTCCAACGCGGTGATCACCGCGGCGGTTGCCGTCAGGCCGCTGTCGTCGACGGTTGTCGGTTCCACCACTGCCGTCGGTTCTTCAGTCGGGACGTCCGTCGGCACGTCAGTGGGACTCTCGGTTGGGAGTTCAGTTGGCACATCCGTCGGAACATCGGTCGGGACATCAGTGGGGACATCCGTCGGGATTTCGGTCGCAACCGCAGCGGACTCCTCGGTCGGCTGGGCTTCTTCCGTCGCCTCGACCGTGGGCGTATCAACTTCGGCCGCATCCGGGATCAAGAACGCTTCATCCAGATAGACCGACGTCTGCAGACGCGGCAGCGCAGCCGTGACACGCACAAAGACGGTCGCCGTCTCACCGCTCAGCGGCGCGGACACGCTCACCGAGAAGGTCGTGTCATAGCTCTCGACCGCCTCTGACCAGATGATCGACTCCGCGGTCGGATCTACGCCGCCCGTCGGATCGATTCCGGCCTCAACGGTCACCTGTGCCGGATCGACACTGACGGTCGGATCAGTCACATCGCGCGTTGACCACACATAGGCATCCACGGTGAACGTGTAGTTCGTCTCAGCGGCCTCAAGAATGTTGACCGTCTGGTACACACCGGCGGTAAACGGCGCGAGGAAATTCTCGATCAACTGCTCACTGCTGCCGGTTGCGACACGCTCGAGCGCCTGGCTGAACGCCGGACGACTGGCTTCCGGCGGCAGATACCATGACATCCAGCCCTCCGCGACCAGATCACCGCTGCCCTCGATTTCGGCAAACGGTGCGTCGAATCCCGGATTAGTCAGCTTATTCTCGGCCTGAGCGGCCGTCGCCAGGCACAACGCCAGCAGCATCAGCGTCAGAAGAACAACGCGTAAATATCGCATAGCAGTTCCCCGAATCACTACACAGAAACCAAGTAATTTTAAGTATACTTGCTGCAGCGAAACATACAAATTCCCAACACTGAAAATGTCCCGTCCAATCATCGTCTGCCTGACACTCCACCTCTACCTGCCCGGCGTCGCGTCGCTGAAAGAGAAGCGCAGCGTCGTCAAGTCGATGCTGGAACGCGCGCACCGCCACTTCAACGTTACATCCGCCGAAATCGACCAGAACGACGTCCATCAGTCCGCCGTCGTAGCGTTCGCCACCGTGACCAATTCCGTCCGCCACGGGCAAGAGCAGATTGATAACCTCGTGCGCTGGCTCGAAACGCACTTCCCGGATGCCATCATCACCAATCAATCAACGGAAATCTTATGAAACCGCGGCTATAATGGAGAGATACTATTCTTTCTGATTTGTGGGGGAACTCTTGATTCTCGAGTCGCTGCAAGCGCGATCCATCCTTGGCGCGTTCAAGGTACCGTTCCTGGATGACGTCCGCTCGATCGAAGTCTCGCAGATGCTGCGATTCCAGCTCCACCAGGATTACCAGCAGGGCTGCATCGTCTTGAGCGGCAGCCTGCAGAGCGGTCTGAACGATCTCCACCACGCATTGAACATCAATCCGCTGCTCGGACTGCAGCCCTTCCAGCTTCACGGCATCGCCGGCGCACTTGATATCGCCCGCCAGCACTGGCCGCCGTTCGTCGCCTTCGGCCTCAACCTGTACCACTGTTTCACGGCGATTGACGCAACCCTGCTCACTGTGGACGTCCTCATCACTGAACAGAACATCGTGGCGGCCAGCACCGTCGAGATGATGCTTGACGACAACGCGCTGTTCCGCCATCCGGAGATCAAGAAGATCGAGGACAACAGCCCGGAGAACGTCGCCCAGCGGCATGGGTTCAGCTATGTCCGTCTTGAAGGTCAGATCGGATGCATGACCAACGGCGCCGGACTCGCCATGGCGATGCTCGACCAGATCGCTTTTCACGGACAGCTCCACGGCATCAGCGCCGCGAATTTCCTCGACATCGGCGGCGGCGCGAAAGCCGACCGCATCCCGCACGCCATGCGCCTGCTGTTCGAGGACGACCAGGTACGCTGCATCCTGATCAATATCTTTGGCGGCATCACCCGCTGCGACGAGATCGCCCGCAGCATCCTCTACCAGTACGAGCAGTCTGGCTGTCAGGTGCCCGCCGTGCTCCGCCTGCAAGGGATCAACGCCGATGAGGCGCAGCGCGTTATCGCTGAGGCCGATCACCCGCATATTACGCTCGTCAATACACTGCAAGAGGTTGTGATCGGCGCGGTCAACACCGTCAGGGCACAGGTTTATGGCCGTATTCGCTAACGCACAGACACGCGTCATCGTGCAGGGAATCACCGGCCGTGAGGGGGCCTTCCACACCGAGTCGATGATTAGGGCCGGCACGCAGATCGTCGGCGGCGTGACGCCCGGCAAAGGCGGCGAGTGGATGTTCGGCAAGCCGATCTTTGACACCATGCGCGCCGCCGTCAATGCGACCGATGCGCAGGCGTCGGTGATTTTTGTGCCGCCAGCCAATACGCTGGACGCCATTTTCGAGGCCGTGGACGCCGGTATCAAGCTGATCGTCTCGATCACCGAAGGGATGCCCGTCCAGGACATGCTGCGCACGCGCGCCCTGCTCAAAGGTACCGGCACGCGCTTGATCGGCCCCAACTGCCCCGGCCTGCTCATCCCCGACCGGACACGCATCGGCATCATCCCCAATAATCTGGCGACACCCGGTCATGTGGGCGTGGTGTCGCGCAGCGGGTCGTTGATGTACGAGGTGCTCAATCTGATGACCGCCAGCGGCATCGGCCAGTCGTCCTGTATCGGCATCGGCGGTGATCCGATGGTCGGCACGCCCTTCCGCGATGTGCTGGAGGCGTTCGAGAACGATCCGGATACCGAAAAGATCGTGCTGATTGGTGAGATCGGCGGGCATGATGAACTAGTTGCCGCCGAATACATCGCCTCGCACGTCTCTAAGCCCGTGGTCGCGATTGTGGTCGGCAGGCACGCCCCCACCCAGCGCAAACTGGGTCACGTCGGCGCCATGATAAGCGACGAGCGCAGCAGCGCCAGCCACAAGATCGCCGCGCTCAAGGCCGCCGGCGTCGTGGTGGTGGATGTACTCGAGGAGATTCCCCTGGCGCTCAGCTAGATCTGATCAGCAGCGGCTGCGGACATCCAGCCCAACCGGCCGTCCGGGAGTGCGAACTGCACCCACTCGCCCTCGCGCCCGATGATTCGCAGTTCAGCCGCCGCGTACAGCGTGTACAGCGGTGTGAAGTCCGTGCCCGGGCCGCTGGTGACGCTCACCTGCGGGGCCACGACCACCGCCAGCGGTCGCACGGACTCCACGTAGACACGTCCGAGAACCAGCACCAGCCCGATCAGCGCCGCCGCGCCCAGCCCGATGACGACGTAGCGCAGCCCCTCAGACCGCCGGATGAACCAGGCTGTCAGCGCGCCGAAGGCCAGCGCCCACACCAGCCCCGCCGCGATCAGCAGTTCCCCGCGCATGAGGATGCCGTCCGTCGTCCCCGCCATGACTTCCAGCAGGCCGCGCTCGTCACCCTGCACGTCGACGCGCAGACCGCGCACCAGCGATACCTGCAGCGCCGTATCCGTGCGCCGCGGATCAAGGCGCAGCGCCCGGTGATAGTGCAGCAGCGCCCGCCCCAGATCACCGGACTCGTAATACGCATTCCCGAGATTGTGATACACCCGGGCGTCGTGAATGCCCGCCGCGACCGCCTGCTCGTACAGCGCGATCGCGCCCGCGTAATCCCCGGATTCATAAGCCGCTGCCGCTTCAAGCAGCGCTTCGGGCGGCTGGGCGGCCGTCACCCATACCGCCAGCGCCAGAATGAACACGATCAGCGCGCGCGTCATCGCGGCCATGACTGGTCAGCCTCCCGCAGGATCGCAGCTGCCGCGCGGATAATCCCAGCGCTGTCCACCGGCATCCCCGCCGGAGCGTAACGCATTTCGCGCGCCTGCAGGGCGATCGCCTCAAGTTTGTGTGCCAGCGCCGGATCAAGCCCACCGGCCGCAGTTTCGGCGGCCAGATGATCCGTGCGGATCGCGTCAACGCCCAGCCGATCCGCGGCGTAACCGGTCAGCGCGCGCTCGATCGCCGCGAAGGCTTCTTCACCTGTATGCGCCGCTGCCCGATCCAGCGCCCGCAGCGCCACCTTGAAGGCCTTCTGCCGTCGACGGCGCGTTTGCTGTGTCCTGATCGCCTGGCGCGCCCGCTGACCGCCCCATACGCCCACAAACACCAGCGGCGGCAGCACCCACAGGAGCATAACCGCTGCCGGAGAGTCATCACCTGCACGGCTCACATCACCGGTAACCGCCACCAGCGCCAGCCTCTGGTTCAGCCGCGACCGGTCGAAGCGACCCGTCTCCAGGCGCCCCCCCGCCGCCGGGATCACCTCTACGCGCAGCGGCGACAGTGCCACCTGCTCATAGCGCATGACCTCCGGGTCGAAGAAGGCAAACTCTGCTGTCTCG
>ERZ761609.3146-NODE-3146-length-11203-cov-640.015339_pt1 | contig 11203 bp, 9 predicted proteins | sample MGYA00511163_ERZ761609 | MGnify/ENA primary metagenome ERZ761609 (study PRJEB28899, sample SAMN02445070) | bioreactor sludge metagenome | biome: EBPR sludge | place: Australia: Brisbane, Thorneside Wastewater Treatment Plant | collected 2011-12-16 ... | reverse complement strand
GCTGCCACGCGGCCGGCATGGCGGTCAAGGGCGCTGATGCCGGGCCGGCGCCGTTTGCCGGCGCAGCGCTGCCGCCGGCGCTCTTCCTGCCGACGGGCAAATCGCCTGGCGCCGGCCCCGGCAGCGGCGAAGGGCGCGCCGTGCTGAGTTCGTGCAAGCCCGCCGAATATTCTTACCTGCGCGCCGATGGCCGCATGAGCCTCTTCAGCTTCCACCTGATCGAGGCGCTGACCGGGCACGCGCAGCCGAGCGGCGGCGCGGCCGAGGTGCTGGTCTCCGACCTGATCAGCTACCTGCAGCGGCACGTACCGCAGAGCGCGCTGGCGCAGCATGGCGCTGCGCAGACCCCGGACCCGCGCCTGACCGGCAACTTCCTGGTGGCGCTGGTTCTTGGCGGCGACGGACTCGCCAAGGGGCAGGCGGCGCCCGACCCGCTGGCGCCGCTGCCGCCGGCGGCTTCCTGGCAGGCCAGCGTCAGCGGCTCGGGCGCCGTCGCGCAGGAAGGCGGCAACGCGCTCGGCGAACGCGCGGTGCAGATCGGTGGCGACAACAGCGGCACCATCGTCAGCGGCACGCAGATCGTCAAGCACTACTACCAGGCGGCTGGCGGCAGCGAAGCCCACGTCGCCCTGAACGAGGTCCTCGGGCTCGGCAATCGTCTGGCGATCATCGGCGGGCCGGGCTGCGGCAAGACGACGGTGCTGCTGCACATGGCTTGGGCGCTGGCCACGTCGTTGCTCGCCGGCGAGCCCGAACCAGCGCACTCGCGCCTCGGCCTGACGGTGGCGCCGAGCGAGTTGCCACTGCCAATCCTCGTACCGCTGGCCTCGTTCGCGCGCTACCGACGCCAACTGCCGGCCGGAGCCCCGGCACACGAGAAGACGCTGGCGACCTTCATCTCGCACCACCTGATCAGTAGCGAAGCGCCCTTCGACCTGCCGGTCGACTTCTTCGTCCGCCTGCTCAAGGATGGCCGCAACGTCCTGCTGCTGCTCGACGGACTCGACGAGGTGGCGAACGAAGGCGAGCGCGCCGAGGTCCGCCAGTCGGTGCAGAATCTCGTCGCCAGCCGCAACGCGATGCGCGTCGTCGTCACCTGCCGGACGATCGCCTACCGCAGCGGCGGCACCGCGCTTGGCGGCGATTTTCGCGAGATCGCCGTGCAGGCTGCTGGACCACGAACAGCACATCGCGCCGATGGTGCGTCAGGCCTACGCCTGCATCCACCCGCAGGACAGCGAGCGCCGCAACGAGCGTGCCGATGACCTGCTGGCCGGGATTCTGCGGCTCGAGGCCGAGCGTCGCCAGCGGGTCGGCGAGGATGCCGAGGCGCTGGTCGACAGTCCGTTGATGGTGCGGCTGCTGCTGATCGTTCATCTCAACAACCGCGCGCTGCCCGACCAGCGCGCCGACCTCTTCGACAAGGCGATCAATGCGCTGCTGCAGGTCGATTTCGGGATCGATACAACCAACAATCGCGAGCTGTCCGCCGACTGGACGCTGTACCGCGACATGTCGCAGCAGCTCGCTTTCGCAATGCACCAGCAGGGCGCCGACCAGGGGCGCGAGATCGAGGAACCGGCGTTGCGCGGCATCCTGCGCGCGGAGCCCGAGTTCCAGCCGCGTATCGAGGATTTCGTTCGCCATGCGCGGCAACGCGGCAGCGTGCTCGAGGAGCGCGACGGCGCTTACCGTTTCCTGCATCTCGCCCTGCAGGAGTTCCTCGTCGCCCGCTACCTGAGCGAGGTCACCGGCCGTGACAGCCGCGAGGCGATGCTCTCCTTCCTCGCCGAGCGAGTCGAAGACCCCTGGTGGCGCGAGCCGATCCTGCTGCTTGCCGGTTACCAGGCCGGCCACGCTGCCCGCTCGGCACGCGAACTGCTGCGCGCGCTGGCCGAGACTGGCAGCAAGGCCAACGCACAGTTCTCCGCTGCCGAGCTGGCGGCGACGGCGGCGCTCGAATGGCGCGAGAGCGGCGAGCCCCTGCGTGCCGATTGCGCGCGCCGCATCGTTCGCCTGTTGAGTGACGACGAAGCGCTGGCCCAGTCGAAGCCGGTCGTCCGCGCCCGCGCCGGCGACCGCCTGGCGCAACTCGGCGATCCGCGCTTCGACGCGCAGCGTTTCCATCTGCCGGCCGACGAGATGCTGGGCTTTGTGCGAATTGCCGCCGACCCCGGGTTCATGATCGGCACGCGGCGGCAGGACGTCGCGCGAGTGTCGAAGATCATCGGCGGAAACGTATACGACAACGAGATCAACGACGCGCCGACGCCGACGCCGGAGTTCTGGATCGCTCGCTATCCGGTCACCGTCGGGCAGTTCCGGGCCTTCGTCGAGGCGACCGGATTTGCCGTCGGTGACGCCGACGCCCTGGCCGATCCCGACAGCCGGCCGGTGCGCTATGTGAGCTGGCACGACGCGCTGGCCTGGTGTGACTGGCTCAACGAGAGACTGGCCACTTCCCCGGCGTGCGCCGGCGGTCCGATCGCCCGGCTGGTGCGCGAGCACGGTTGGCGGGTTGCCTTGCCGAGCGAACTCAAGTGGGAGAAAGCGGCGCGGTGGTTTGGGCGGCAGTGCATTTCCTTGGCCAGGCGACGCCGATCCCAAACGCGCGAACGATCGCGATTCGCAGATCAGCGATACGTCGGTGGTCGGCTGCTTCGCAGCCAATGGCTTCGGTCTCTTTGACATGATTGGCAACGTCTGGGAATGGACGCGCAGCATTGAGCGTCCCTATCCCTACGATGCAACCGACCCGAAGCGCGAGGACCTGAAGGCGGGGAAAGGCGTAGCGAGGGTCGTGCGCGGCGGCTCGTGGTTCGGTCGCCGGGACCTTGCGCGCTGTGGCGTCCGCCTCAGGTCTCTCCCGGGCGGCCGCTTTGGCGGCATCGGTTTTCACATGGTGTTGCGTTCTTCCCCTGTTCGCTGACTCTGCCCTCTGTCCCCTCTGACCTCTGTCACTCCGGGTACTCCGACTCTGGAGGGGGTGCGGGGGAGACTTCCCCCGCCGGACGACGGGCGATCAGCCACCCGCTACGCGGTCCTGAGCTCGTTCAGCAGTTCCGGATGGCGATCGAGCAGCTTGAGCAGTTTGACCAGCGCCAGCGGCGGTTGGGTCTTGCCGTTTTCGTAGCGCGAGAAGGCATTGAAGCCACCACCAAAGCCTGTATCAAACGTTCTGCGCGGCTTTCGCGCTCACCGCTGGATGAGCTTGGCTGCCAGCTCAGTGCAGTCTGCAAACCGCTCGTCAAGGCTCGCGAGGTGGGCGCCATACTCCAGGGCGGTGGCGATGATCAGGCGGTCAGCCGGGTCTCGATGGTGCTCAGGCAACAGCGCTGCGCGAGTGGCAATCTTGCGTTCAACCGGCAGGCAAAAGACTTCGGAACCGCCGAGTCCCTGATCGATCCAGTCTGCCAGAGGGAGTTGGAGGGTAATTCGCTCTCGCCGATGCAGCCAGGCTACTTCCCAGCAGGTGATGGCGCTGATCGCCAGCGTCTCGGCGGCTTCGATCCGGTCGATCAACTTCGGTGGCAGAGGATTGGCTGTCGGATCCAGCCAGCGTACCCAGACATGGGTGTCAAGGACAATCACTGCAACGCATCCCAGTCAGTTTCCGGGACCGCGGCAGCCAGCAAATCATCCTTGAGGCCTACGGTCCCGGCAAGTATGGGGGACGGTCTACGCCGTCGCCCTGACATCGCGGGGAGCTGATCGGCTCGGGCCGGCAGCACGATCACCTCGAGCAGGCAATCGTCCATGCTGGGAGGCAGGTCGATAACCAGTTGGTGGTTGTTGGGTTTGGCGATCAGGCGCAAAGCTTCCATTGGTTTTCAAGGTCCAGGGTTCAGCGTCAAAGTGACAGCACCATGAATGGTAACCGTCATTGTGGCATACCTCGGCCGGTGACCGCGCGCTGCCCTTGGGCTGTTGGGCTTCGCCCGTCGTGTTGCCCTTGGCATTCACTCGCCGCGTGCCGGGATCGGATGCGTCGCGAACAGATGCTTGCGCAGCCCCTAGGTATCGGCGTAGCGGACGTGGTTGATCCAGCCCTGTAAGCCGGCGTCGAGTTCGGCGTACGGGATCCGCCCCGCCCGGCGGCGAGCCGGGCCTGCAACTCGGCGATCTGGCGCTTCAGGTCTGCGATGTCGTTCGGATCGCTGGATTCGGCTGCCATGATGTCGCCTCAGTTTCCCTTCAACTTGTCGAGCACAAACTTGCTTACCGGCCCGGTGACGGCGGCGAGGAGCGGCGTGCTGAAGGTGCTGACCACGGAGCCGATGGCGCCCGGGACCATCGCCGCCAGACCGTCGAGCAGCCTGCCGATGCGGCTGCCGGCGTGGATGTTGCCGGTGTTCTTGCCACCAACAAAGACGCCACCGGCACCGACGGCCGTCGCGCCAGAGCCTTGCGCGATGGCGCCGTTGCCGGTGAGCGTCGCCTGCTCGCTGGTGCCGGCGGGGGCTGCCTGCGGGCTCTGGTCGGGCCTGAATTCGATGAAGCCGTTGGCGACCAGCCGGTCGAGCTGCTGGCTGAAGTGGAGCAGCAGCTCGGCTCTGTTGTGGTATTCGGTCTGGAAGTGGCCGAGCCCCTTGAGCTTGTCCTGGAAGGCCCACAGGCTCTGCAGGTCGGCGCGCGGAGCGGTGTGTGGCGCGTTCCTGAAGTAGGTGAAGATGAACGGCTTGCTGGTCGCCTTGAACTGACCAACCGCGGTCTCGAACTCTTCCTCGGTGTAACGGCCGACCTTGGTGAAGAAGAGCATGACGAAGACGTCGCAGGCGCGAATCGCTCGGTTGTACTCGTCCTGCAGGCGAGTCGGCGAGAGTGCGTCGAGGAAGTCCTCCCAGAGGACCAGTTCGAGGAAGACGCCCTGGCGGACCCAGGCCTTGTTCTTGCGGTTGATGAAAAGCTCGAACTCACGCCGGTCGTCCTGTAGTTCGGCCGAGGAGGCGAGGAAGATCCTGCGGGTGGTGATCATGCGGTCGGCTCCCGGCCAGTGAGGTCGGGCAGACCGTACGCCACGGGGTCGGGAAAATCAAGCGCGCCGAGCGGGGTGTCGGAGGCAACGGCCAACGACGGCCGGCGGAGGGTCGGGCCGTGCCAGCCCGGCGCAAGGCAGGTGCTCTGCGGCTTGTCCCGCTGCCGGATCGCGGCGCCGGGTTGGCGGAGCTGCGGATTGCTGGAAAAAATCTCGCGCCGCGCTGCGCGCGGCGGGGGAAGTCTCCCCCGCACCCCCTCCAGAGTCGGAGAACCCGGAGTGACAGAGATCAGAGGCGCAGAGGGCAGAGTCAGCAAACAGGGGAAGAACGCAACACCACGCGAAAACCGATGACGTCAAGGCGGAGGTCCGGGAGAAACCTGAGGCGGATGCCACAGCGCGCAAGGACCCGGGGAGGGAACCACGAGCCGCCGCGCACGACCAGCCAGATAGCATCCGGTGCGTCGAGGTCTTCACGTCTCCGGTCCCTGGCATCGTAGGGGTAGACGAAATCGGGCTCTTGCCAGTCGGTTCCCCACAGGCTGCGCGTCCACTCCCAGACGTTGCCGGCCAGGTCCTCGCAGCCGTATGGGCTGCGCCCCGCCGAAAAGCAGGCGGGTGTACTGGTCTCGCCGATGCTGTCCTCGGCGTTGGCCTTGTCAGCGTCCCATTCGTCGCCCCACGGCCAGGCGCGCTGCGGTTCCGGGTTGTCCTGCAGCGACGATGCAGCAATCGTGACGCCGGCGTCGATGGTCGTGCGCTGCGCCGCCGGTGGGATGAGCACGCCGCCGCGCGCGGCCTTCTCCCACTCCGCTTCCGATGGCAGGCCGACAGACCAGCCTGCCGGCAGCGCGCCGCACCAGCGCTCGCTCAGCCAGTTGCAAAAGGCGCTTGCATCGTGCCAGCTCACCAGCACGACTGGCCGGTTCGGCGCATCGTCCAGCGCTTGCGAGCCATGCCGCTGATGTCCGCTGACGGCGATGAATTGCGCGAACTGCGCGACGGTGACCGGCGCCTCGGCGATCCAGTAGTCGTAGCTCAGGGTTTCGTTACGGTGCAGTGGCGCGTCGTGACTACCCTTATCTCCCATCCAGAACGGCCCGCGCGGGACGGCGACGAAGCGCATCCGGTCGACGTCGAGCAGGTGCTGCCGGGTCTCGCCCAGCGCGGCGAGCAGCTCGCCGGCCAAGACGCGTTCGCGCGCCGGCAGGGTGGCGCTGCACAGCAGCCGCAGTTGCCAGTCGCGTACCCGCAGGCGCTTGATCTCGTGCCGCTCCTGCAGGTCGGGATCGGCAGCGGCGAGGCCGGTCTCGTGCAGCACCTGCCCGGCGAGCAGGGCGCCCCACTGGCTGCCACTGTCCGCCTCGGGCGCACTGGGCGCCGGATCGGCGTTGCGGGTGCACAACGCCTCGACGAGTTCCCAGATCGAGCCCGGCGCGTTGCGGAAACCCGCTGCGCTCAGCAGCGCCACCTCGCGCCAGCGGTTGGGGTCGGCCCTCGCGAGGCGGCTCAACTCGTCGGGGAACTTGAAGCGCGCCAGGTGGCAGGCGGCGAGATATTCCTGGAAGGAGCGGTGCGGAAACTGGTAGAGGCCTTCGCCGTGCGCGGTGAGCAGCCCGGTACGGTCGCGCAGGTGGTCTTCGAGGAGCAGCGGGCTGACCTCGCGCCGGTCGCGGGAGGCGGCGAGCAGGGCAGCGATCAGGTCGCTCTGCCGGATGTCGGCGGTGCCGACCAGAGTCGGTTGCTGCAGGTGAGCCTCGTAGGCGAGCTTGTCGAGTTCGCGCCGGATGTTCTCGCGGCTGGCGTTGAGCCACTCGTTGAGGCTGGGTTGCTCGACGCCGATCGGTTGGCCGCTGGCGTCGCGCTGCAGTTTGAGGCCTTCCCATTCGTCGAGCAGCATGGCGACCGACTGGCGATACAGTTCTTCGCGGCTTTCCGGCAGCGCGCCGCCGCCCCTGGTCTGCAGCCGCGCCATCAGCGTCAGCAGCAGCGGGCGCGTGGCGAGTTCGCGCAGTTCGGGGCGCTCGGTGGCGCGCTTGAGCATCGCCGCGCCGGCCGCGGCCTGCGCCTCGCTGATGCGGTAGAGGTCGTGCGCCATGTGCCCATACCAGCCGTCGATGAAGCGCTCGACCTGGCCGCGCGTGAAGGGCAGCAGCTCGCGCTCTGCGAAGCCGTCGAGCTTCCAGTCCTGACGCTGATAGGCGTAGGTGCGGCTGGTGACGAGGAAGCGGCATCTGCCGTGGATGGCGGCGAATTCCTGCACCGCTGCCTTGGCCTGCTCGCGCCGTTGCCGGGCGTCGGGAACTTCGTCGAGCCCGTCGAGCAGGATCAGCCCGCCGTGGCCGAGCAGCTCGGCCTGCAGGGGGTCGGCGTAGCGCCGGAGCTGCGCCGGCAACTGGCCGACGATGAAACTCCAGACGGTGTCGGCGTTCGTTGGCGTGCCGGGTGGCGGCAGGCTGGCGGCAAGATCGCGCAGCACGACGCGCACCGGCAGCAGCGCACCGCGCGTCCAGCGCTGCGGTTTCGGCTGGTCGCTCGGCGCGTCGCCTTCCGGCGGGATCGGGCGGCGCAACAGTCTCAGGTTGGCGCCTGGCGAACGCAGGATCTCGCCGGCCAGGCACAGCGCGACGAAGTTGAGCAAGGTCGTCTTGCCGCTGCCCGGCCCGCCCATCAGCACCAGATATTGCTCCCGGTCGAGCGCTTCGAGCGCCGACTGGCGCTCGGGTTCGCCCGGCTCGCCCGTGGCGGGCTTGCGGACGGTGCTGGCGGTCGCCGGGTGCAGCCGACTTTCGTCGCGCCCTGCGGTGAGCAGCGCGGTGTACACCGAGGCCAGTTGGACCGGCTTGCCGCTGTCGCTGACGAACAGCGGCAGTCGGTTCGCCTGCATGCTGAGCCATGCCAAGTAACCCTGGCGCAGCTCGTCGGCGCTGGCACCCGGTTGTTCTGCTTGCTGAAGCGTTATCTGGTAGTTGTCGCGCCCGACGTAACGGGCATCCTTGCCCAGCGCCACGGCGTCCTTGCCCTGGGCGATGGCGCCGCTGCCCTGGAGCGCAGCTCTGGATCGGCTGCGTCGCCCTTTCGGGCGGGGGTGATTCGGCGTTGTTCATGGCGGTACCGTTCGCGGGGGCTGGATCAAGCGTCGCATGGCAGCATGCCTGCTGACTCCGGGGGGTGTCAACCGCGCGCCAGCGAAACGGGGGCGTGGCCGCGAAGCCACTCCCCTCTTTCTGATCGCGTCTTCCGGAGATCAGCGGTGGCGATTGCCGCTGTGGTGCGAACTGGCGCCAGACTTGGGGACGCCGCCCGGGTGTGCGCCCGGTGCGCGCGTTGAATTGCCGCGTGGCGCCCCACCGCGGGGACGAGGGCCTGATGGACGCTGGCCGCCACCTGCGCCTGCCGAGCGCACCAGGATCGGCTCGGCGCGAATCGACGGGTCGGGGTCGAAACCGGGATGGGCGAGTACGTCGATCTGCTTCTTGAGCAGACGTTCGATGTCGCCGAGCAGGTTCTTCTCGTCGATGCAGACCAGCGATACCGCCTGGCCTTCGGTTCCCGCGCGGCCGGTGCGGCCGATCCGGTGGACGTAGTCCTCGGCGACGTTGGGCAACTCGAAATTGACGACGTGCGGCAGCTCGCTGATGTCGATGCCGCGCGCCGCTATGTCGGTCGCGACGAGCACGTGCAGCTTGCCGCTCTTGAAATTGGCGAGCGCGCGCGTGCGGGCATTCTGGCTTTTGTTGCCGTGAATCGCGTCGGCCTCGATGCCAGCCTTGAGCAGCTTTTCGGCCAGCCCGTTGGCACCCCACTTGGTGCGCGTGAAGACGAGCACCTGATGCCAGCCCTTCTCGCGGATCAGCTCGACCAGCAGGTCGCGCTTGCGTTCGCGATCGACCTTGTAGACGTACTGCGTCACGAGTTCGGGGGCGGTGTTGCGGCGTTCGGATTCGACGTATTTGGGAGCGGTGAGGAAGTTGCTGGCGAGTTCGCGGATCTCGTCCGAGAAGGTCGCCGAGAAGAGCAGTGTCTGGCGCTTTTTCGGCACCAGCGCGAGGACGCGCTTGATGTCATGGATGAAGCCCATGTCGAGCATGCGGTCGGCCTCGTCGAGCACCAGCACTTCGACTCCGGAAAGATCGACGTTGCGCTGCTGCGCGTGGTCGAGCAGTCGGCCGGGTGTGGCGACGAGAATGTCGACGCCCTTCCTGAGGGCTGCAATCTGCGGATTGATGCTGACGCCGCCAAAGATCACGAGCGACTTGAATGGCAGGTGCGCGCCGTAGGTGGCGACGCTGTCTTCGACTTGGGCCGCGAGCTCGCGCGTCGGCGTCAGGATGAGTACGCGAATCCTGCGCGGCCCGGCGGCCTTGCTCTGGGCCAGGCGATTGAGGATCGGCAGGGTAAAGCCGGCGGTCTTGCCGGTGCCGGTTTGCGCGCAGGCCATCAGGTCGTTTCCCTGGAGGACGACGGGGATGGCTTGGGCCTGGATCGGGGTGGGTGTTTCGTAGCCTTGGTCGGCAATGGCGCGAAGGATCTCGGGTATGAGACCCAGTTCAGTGAATTTCAAGCGTGAAGACTCCATGCGTTCGCCCTGCGTGCGTGACGAATCACCAATGCACGAACCAGTCTGGGCAAACAATCGGGTATGTGTGGGTAAGGCAAGGCAGAGATGCCGGGCCAGATCGGACAAGCGCCAAGACTGATGGGTGGCGCTTCGAGGAGGGCCCGATGCTAGCACGTCTGTGCCCGAACGTGTTCAGTATCGTGACCGGGCGTGATCGTGCCAATTCGCCGGACCGCAGAAGGTTTCGCTTGTGGAGTCGACGAAAGCTCTAATGTGAAAGTCGCGTCAGCGACTCGCGAATCTCCCTTCTCCCGTGCGCGGGAGAAGGGCCGGGGACGAGGGAAACGGTCATGACTTCCATCATCAGGGGTGTCTCGACAGTCATGACCGCTACTGCCGCTCACGGCCGTTGCCTGCCGGACCCGTCGGGAAGGCTGCGGCGAGACCTCCGCAATGATCACCCGCCCGGTTGCCAAGCTGGCGGCGGCAAAGCAGGAGCACGGGGGCTGCTCGATGATCGGCAACTCAGTTTACTGTCACCGAAATCGCAGCGTTCCTGACGACGTCAAGGAGAGCTTCAACCAGACCTTTGCCAACGAAAACAGCAGCGCCATCGTGACCCGCCTGTTGCGGGAAGCCGTCGCACAGGCTCGGCGCAAGGCGCAAAGTGACGCCGCATTCATGCGCATCCTCGCCCGCCGGCAACAGGCGCCGCATGTTTCCAGCGAAGAGATCCTGCAGATGCGCGACGACATCCGGGTCGAATCCGACAGTCCCCACGGCATCGCGGCGCGATGACCCGCTATGTGATCGACGCCAGCGTCGCCATCAAATGGTTCCTGCCCGATGTGGCGGACGAAGCCAACGCGCTGCAAGCACTGGATCTGTTTCTTCGACTGCGGGCGGCGGAAGTCTCACTGGTGCAGCCGGCGCACTGGAAAGCCGAAGTGGCCAGCGTGCTGGCGAGACGTGTGCCGGCCACTGCCGCCGCTGACCTCGACGACCTGAATCTGCTCGAAGGGATCCAGATCATTGATACGCCGTTGATTCATCATCGCGCCGTGGAGCTTGCCATCGGCTTGTCACACCACCTGTTTGACACGCTGTACCACGCCACCGCGCTCGAAAACGAAGCAGTCATGATTACAGTCGACCGCCGGGTGCTGGCGCGCTCATCTGGCGGTCGGCATCGACTCACTGCTCGTGTGCCGCTTCATCTTCCTCATCGATGTCTTTGTCCTCGTCCAGGCTTTCCTCTTCGCGCAGGTCTTCGACATCGAGGCCCGGCGCCGCGGGCAGGAGGACTTCCTGCGGCCGGGGAGCGAGCTCGACGGGCTGCGGCCGCGCTGGCGTGAGCTCGTCATCAATCCTGGTCGACAGGTAATGAACCGGCGCCAGGACACTGCTGGCGCGATTCTCGACCAGATTGAACCACATCTCCTCGAGCGCGGCGTCGAGATTGGCGCGCAACTGGGCCTCCATTTCGGGCCGCTGCTTCTCGTGCGTGGCCAGTCCGGCGCCGAACGCGCCGAGCGAGATCACCATCCCGGGCACGCCGCCGATGATCGCCGCCGCGGCGCTGGCGGCGCCGCTGGTGGTGAGGCGCGCCACCGCCTGCTCGCTGAGATCGGAAGAGCACACGTCTGAACTCCAGTCACTGACCAATC
>ERZ761609.3144-NODE-3144-length-11206-cov-6.123666_pt1 | contig 11206 bp, 12 predicted proteins | sample MGYA00511163_ERZ761609 | MGnify/ENA primary metagenome ERZ761609 (study PRJEB28899, sample SAMN02445070) | bioreactor sludge metagenome | biome: EBPR sludge | place: Australia: Brisbane, Thorneside Wastewater Treatment Plant | collected 2011-12-16 ... | reverse complement strand
CCGGCTTGAGGCGTTGCATCAACCCGTCGTTCACGATGAGGCTGTTGCACACGACATTGACGCCTGACGCCAATGCGCCAAGATCAAGGGACGCCAGGGATGGGCCGGAGCCGAACAGATTGACAATCTCGCTGCGCGCGCGCGTCAGCGCGGCCATGAGCGTGCGATGCGTTTCCACGCGGGTTTGCGCCGCGACCGGCGCCAGGCGCGCGCCGAGCTCAATCCAGAGATCACCCTCATGCAGCATGGCGGGATCCAGCACATGCGTTTCAGGCGCGCTGGGCGCGTCGTGTGCGCGCGCCTGGTCCCACACGATCACCATGTCGCAGGTCGGCGGCGCGGCGTTCGCGGGCGCCAGATTGAGCTTCTCGCGCAGCGGCGCTTCGCGCGCGGGCAGCGTGGGGTCGAGATATTCTGGCGGCGCGCTAGCGATTGGAAGATCGCTCAGCATGACGAGTTCGCTGATGCGCGCCGCCGCCGGCCCAAGATAGTGCACGGCGCGCCAATACCGGTCGGCGAATGTTTCGCGATCCGTGAACGGGGGGTGGAAGAGGATCTTCACGCGCCTGCCTCAAGCGCGCGCAGCAAGGGCCCGTTGCGCAGCACATCCCAGCGCCGCGCTGCTTCCGCCGCCGCGGCGGCGAGATGGGTTGAATAGTTCGCCCGCAGGCCGACAATCGCAGCAGCAAAGCTTTCCGGATCGCGCCCTGCGCCGCCCGCACCAGACGCAATTGCAGACGCGAGCGCCGTGCCTTCCGTGGCGACGATCGGACGCCCGCCGATCAGCGCATCCATCAAAACGCCTGAGCCACGCGCGCGGTAGCGTTCCTTGTCGTAGGCCAACAGCACAAGCGCGCTGTCGCGCAGCGTCGCTTCGTAAGCTTCATCACTTAGCACGGGCGGCAACAGCATCACGCCGGCCATTCCGCGCAGTGCGTTGAGCGGCGCGTCCAGCCCCGCGTTCGGCGCGGGCGCCTGGATGATAAAGCGTATGCCTGCGTCAAGCGCATGCGTGGCGTTCACGATGGCCGGCAACAGGTCGAACGCCTTGTCCCAACGCCCCGCGCCGAGCACGGCGACGGTGAAGTCCTCGGATTGGCGCGGCGCCAATTGCGCGATGCGCACTGGCGTTGACTGCACGGCGACGTCGCTTTGCAGCTTAACCCTCAATACGTCGGCATGCGCTTCCAACTCAGCGTAAACGCCCGCAGCTGACGCCGAAACCTCCGCCGCGAGGCGCCAATACGCCGCGCGCGTCGCAGGCCCGAGAAATTCCTCGTCCGGGTACATGAACAAGAGGTGCAAGCGCGCCGGCAGCCGCCGCGGCGCCAACGCCGCAAGCATCGCGGGATCGACGCCCAAGCAGACGACATCATCGTCTGCGTTCAAATGCGCCTGCAGGCGATCAAGCGCAGCTCCGACGCCGAGACCTGAAAACAACGCACGGTACCGCGCATCGCTCAGTTCAGCGCCCGCGCGGCCTGCGCCCTCGGCGGCAGGCAAACCCCGCCCCTGGCGGCGCATGCCAGCGATCCATTGCGCCGCGCGCGCAAGCCGGCGATCGCCGATCCAGGCGACGCCATAGCGGCTGACGCGAAAGGCGTCCTCCAGACGATGGCGAAACAGCGGGTGCTCGCTTTCACCACCGCGATGGCCGACAAAACGCACCTCGCGCTTGCTCGCCAGCAAGCGCCGATAATTGCCGGCCACCACCGCGTGGTGCCCGTGCGATGCGCCAAGGGCGGGGTCGAGAAAGAAGACGCGCCCGCTCGCGCCCATGAGCTCTAGCCGTAAAATGCGCGAATGCGCGCGCAGATTGCCGCGATCTGCTCGTCGCGCAATTGCGAGGCCGAGGGCAGCCACAGCCCCTCGCGGCCCACGCGCTCTGAAACAGGATAATCGCCCGGCAGGTTGTACGCCTCCTGCCGATTGATCGGGGGATACATCACGCGCGAACCGACGCCGCTTGCTTTCAGATGCGCCGCGAGCTCCTCACGCTGCGCGCATAGCGCATCGATGAACCATGGCGAGGTGCGTTCCAGATCGTGTTCAAACAAGCGGATGCCGGAGACGCCCTTCAGCCCCTCGCTATAGCCGCGCCATATCGCCTTCTTGCGTTCAACCCGCCAGGCGAGCTTCTTCATCTGCTCAAGGCCCACAACCGCCTGCAGATCGGTGAACTTGAAGTTCCAGCCGATGGAATCGTGGATGTCATTGCCGCCGCCAGTGCGGCCGAAATCCTTGAGCTTGCGCAGACGCGCGGCGAGCGCATCGTCGTCCGTGATCAGCGCCCCGCCCTGGCCGGTGGAGATCACTTTCGGCATCGAGAACGAGAAGCTGCCGATGCGCCCCGCGCGCCCGACGTGACGTCCGTCGGGATAGTACGAGCCCAAAGCTTGCGCGCTATCCTCGATCAGCGCGATCCCGCGCTCGGTACAAAGCGCCTCAAACGCCTCAATGCCCGCCTTCGGATAGCGCCCGTTGGCCGCCACCAGCATCAGCGCCTTGGTGCGCGGCGTGATGGCCGCGCGCGCAGCGTCGAGGCTCATGCAAAGCGTCTCCGCCTCCACGTCCACGAACACGGGCTTGGCGCCGATCATGTGCACCGAATTCGGCGTAGCGATCATCGTATAGTTCGGCGTGATCACTTCATCGCCAGCGCCGATATCGAGCGCGAGCGCGGCCAGCGTCAGGCTGATCGTGCCGTTGTTGGTGACGATGCAATGCTTGGCGCCAGTGTAAGCCGCGATCGCCTGCTCGAACGCGCGCGTTTGCTGGAATTCGGTGATCCACCCGCCCGAGCGCATATAGGCGGCGACGGCATCGGCCTCCTCATCGCCGAACCAGGGCTCCATTTGCGGGATCATGTTTTGTCCGCCTCGACATTGAGGCTCACCAAAAGCCCGTTCTCTTTATCCATATGCGGCCAATAGGCTTGGCTGTGGTCGTCGTAATCCTTGTGGATCGTCTCGCGCCAATCGTAGCGGCGCACATTGGTGAAGCCGTGTTGCTCCAACAGCGCCTTCAGGTGCGCGAAATTGTAGACCGTCTTGTGATAGAGCGTGCGCTTGCCCTCCGGCGTCTCGACTTCCATGCGCCCATAGAGCGGGCCGAGCACGGTGCGCAGCTCGCCCGAGCGCCGATACACTTCCACCAGCATGTCGAAATCCGGCACCGCAAGCCGCAGCACGCCGCCCGGCTGCAATACACGCCGCCACTCGGCCAGCACGCGCTCGGCGTCCACGCGATCGAAATATTCAAAGCTGTGGCTGGAATAGACAAGCTCGCAGGAGCCGTCTTCGATCATCGGCAGCTTGTCGATGCTCGTCTTGTGATGGATGTGCGGCATGTCGCACAGGTCGACATTCACGAAGCCCGGAATGTCGCGGTGCCAGCAGCCGAGGTGAAGTTTTAAGCCCATCAGCTTTCGATCCGCACGCGGTCCTGCGTGGCGCCGACATAGGGGCCGTTCTTGATTTCAAGCACCTGCGTGCCATCCTCCAGCACGGTGTAGCCATGCCCGCCAGACATCAACGTCAAGATATCGCCTTCGCCAGCGACGAGCGTCGCCACCAAGTCGTGCGCCTCGTTGAAGATGCGCGCCTCAATGCGGCCCTTGCGGACATAAAGCGTCTCGTGCGTGCGCTGGATGGTGCGGGGAATATCGTTGTGCGTGTGCGCTAGCAGGCGCTTGCCGCTTTCGTAGTTCCACATGCCGACCTGGAGGAATTCGCTGTCCTGCGAAAAGAACGCGAGGCCGCCCTTGTCCCACTCGTCGGCGGTTACGTGGCGGGCGAGCAGCATGTCCCCGTCCCGAATTTCGCTGGTCGCCATAAGCTTGCTCCGCGCGTTTCGCGCCCCTAGAGGTTCGCGCCGTTCTAGCCATCGAATTCAGGTTGAGGCAAGCTGAGGCTGCAACCGGCGCCAGGAGAAGGCCCAATGACTCCCGAGCAGATGCAGGCGGAGCTGAACGCGGCCAAGGTCGATTGGTATCACAAGTTCGAAATCCTGCCCGGCAGCGGCGTCTACACGCCCGGCGTCGTGGAGACCGGCAATTACGCCCCGCGCATGGAAGTGATGGAGGTCGACCCCTCGTTCTTCAAGGGCAAGCGCGTGCTGGATATCGGCGCGCTAACCGGTGCGTTCGCGTTCTTGATGGAGGATCTGGGCGCGGAATCCGTCGCGCTGGACGTGGAAGATCCGGAGCTCAACGGCTTCAACCTGGTGCACCGGCTGCGCAATTCGCGCGTCAAACACATGCGTGCTTCGGTTTACGATCTCAATCCGGTCGATTTCGGCGAGTTCGACGTCGTGGCGTTCTTCGGCGTCTGGTACCATTTGAAGCACCCGCTGCTCGCGCTGGAGCGCATCAACTCCATCACGAAGATGGGCGGCACGCTGATGGCGGCAGGCGCAAGCAGCCAACGCTGGTTTCACGACGACCGCGACGACACCGGCATGAAAGGCGCCGACTTTGCCGAGATCAGCCGCGACAATCTGAAAAACAAAGACGCGATGACCGTGAAGGATCTGAACGATCTTTGCCTCTTCGGCTTCGCACCGACACAATATCTGCGTGACAAAACCAATTGGTTGCTGCCCAATGCGCGCGCGGCGATCGGCATGCTGGAGGTGTCTGGCTTCGAGGTGCAGAAATCCCACCTGCACACGTCGCGCCATAAGCGTGAATGGAACGAACAGGGCGTGACGATCACCAACCACAATGTGAAGGCTGTGAAAGTTGGCCCGTTCACACCGGAATATCCGCTCTCCTACACTTACATGCAGCCCTTCACGATCCCGACCGCGCCTGAGGTGCAGCGCTTGGAAAAGGAATTGGCCGCGGCAAAGGCGCGGATCGCGGCGTTGGAGAGCGGCAAAGCTTAGGCCGCGTACGCCGCAACCGTGCGCGCGATCCCTTCGTCGAGCGAAACTTGCGGAGACCAGCCCAGCAACGCGGCGCCGCGCGCGCCGTCGACCGTTTTGAAAGGCGCGCCATCAGGTTTGGACGGATCGAGCACGATATCGCCCTCGTAGCCCACGGCAGCACGGATTTTCTGCGCGAGCTCCAGCACCGATACGCCAGACGCCACGCCGACATTGACGAATTCCGTCGTCGCCGGCGTATCGAGCCCGCGCACCAACGCTTCGGCGCCGTCTTCCACGTAGAGCCACTCGCGCACCGGCGCACCCGTGCCCCACACGGTGACGCTCGACGCGCCTTCGCGTTTGGCTTTGGAGAATTTCATGATCAAGGCGCCCAGTGCGTGGCTGCGCGTTTCTTCGAAATGATCGCCGGGGCCGTACATATTCGAGAGCACGAGATTGAGCGTGTCGAGCCCGTATTGCCGCGCATAAGCCCAAGCGCCCACCCACGAGAATTTACGCGCCATGCCGTAAACGAGCACGCTGTCATCTAACGCGCCGTCCCAGATCTCGTCTTCCTTGAACAGCGTTTTCGCGCGCGGATAGACGCAATTCGAAACCGGATTGACGATGCGCTTGACGCCCGCCGCATGCGCCGCGGCGAAGATGTTGGCGATCATGCGCGCGTTGTTGTCGAAAATTTCGGCGGGGTGGGCGAAGCCGTATTGGATGCCGCCGACGAAGCTAGCGCAATTGATCACGGCTTGCGGCTTGGTCTGCGCAAACAACGCAAGCGCCTGATCGCGCTCACGCAGATCGTGGCCGAGCGAGAGCGAGCTTGGCGTAAACGCGCGCCCGCGCGCTTCCAGCGCCGCGCACACGGCCTTGCCCACAAACCCGGTCGCGCCGAGCACAAGCACGCTCATGGCTGCGCCAGGTCGTGCGCCATCATCAGCTTGGCGAGTTCAGGCGCATGCGTCTTGGCTTTCCAGCCCAGCACGCGTTCAGCTTTCGAGGCGTCGCCGCAAAGCTCATCCACCTCGGTCGGGCGATAATAGCGCTCGTCGACCGCCACCAACGTGCGACCGGTTTTCGCGTCGATTCCGCGCTCTTCAGCGCCTGCGCCCGTCCATTCCAGCGTGAAGCCGGCTTCTGCAAACGCCCAAGTCGCGAAATCGCGCACGCTGTAAGCTACGCCAGTCGCCGCTACGTAATCGCCGGCTTCGGGCTGCTGCAGCATCAGCCACATCATCTCGACATATTCCTTGGCGTAGCCCCAATCGCGCTTCGCATCGAGATTGCCGAGGCGCAGCATGTCCTGCTTGCCCTTGGCGATCGCGGCGGCGGCGGCGGTGATCTTGCGCGTGACGAACGTCATCCCACGGCGCGGGCTTTCATGATTGAACAAGATGCCATTCGATGCGTGCAAGCCGTAAGCTTCGCGATAATTCGCCGTCACCCAGAAGCCGTAGAGCTTGGCTGCAGCGTACGGAGAGCGCGGCGTGAACGGCGTGTGCTCGTTCTGCGGCGCCGTACCCGGCACGCCGCCATACAATTCCGAGGTCGAGGCTTGATAGAAACGCGGCTTGATTCCAAGATCACGGATCGCGTCGAGCAGACGGATCGTGCCGACCGCATCGACTTCCGCGGTATATTCCGGCACCTCGAACGACACAGCCACATGGCTCTGCGCACCGAGATTATATACCTCCTCCGGCTCGATCTTCGCCAGCAAGCGATGCAGGCAGCTCGAGTCGGTCAGATCGCCATGATAGGTGTGCAGGTTCGGATGATCGAGCAGATGATCAATTCGCTGCGAGGTGAACATCGAGTTGCGGCGCAGAATGCCGTGGACTTCGTAGCCCTTCTCCAGAAGCAATTCCGCGAGATAAGAGCCGTCCTGCCCCGTGATGCCGGTTAAGAACGCCTTCTTCACACGTCGATCTCGTTGTTGGCCAACGCGACGTTTCGATTGATGCGATCCTGCATCATGCTTTCAGCCAGCTGGAAATCGATCAGCTCATCGATATCGACGGCCTCGCCGCGATTGATCGCGAACATCTTGGGTTTCAGGCCGATGCGGTGCCCGCGCTTGGCGAAGCTCTCTTCGGTGAAGATGTAGATGTTGGAATTCTCTTCGTAGACGGGCGGGAGATCCTGCGTGGGGATCAGTTCATTTGGATTGTGATTGAGCGCCGAGCCATCGGGATTGAACAGGCGCGTCTTCAGCTCCGTGACGGAGAACAGGCTGTCGTGATCACCGGGCTGTCGATAGGCGCGGATCGCGTCGCTGATCGTGTGGGCCGTAAGCAGCGGATTGGTGGAGTGCGTCTGCAGATAGACCGGCGCCTTCAGCACGCTCATGTGAAATTCGAGCAGCTTGTTCATCGGCACTTCGTCGCCTTCCAATTCCTTGGGGCGGCGCAGGATCATCACGTCCGGAAAATTGGCTTGCGCATCTTCGGCGATGTGGTCGGCGTCCGTCTCCACCACGATGCGTTCGATCTCAGGCACGTCATGCAGCGAGCGCAGAATCCAGTGAAACAGCGGCTTGCCGCACATGGGGCGGATGTTTTTGTTCGGCACGCGGGCCGAGTGGCCCTTCATCGGCACGATGGCGGTGACCTTCGTCATGAGCCCTTACCCCGCAATTCCTTCAGGAAGCCGCCCTCGTCGCGCAGCTTTTCGCCTAGAAACACCATTTCCGTGCCGTACGCCATAAGCCGGCAGCCGGCGTCAATGCGCCGGCGCAAGGCGGCGCGGTCGGATTGCACAATGTGATAGCCGCCCGGCTTTTTGGATTGGGCGATCACGGTCTCGACCTTGTCGAGTTGCGCTTTCACTTCCGGATCATCGAACTGGCCGGGCTTGCCCAGCGAGCCGGACAGATCGTACGGCCCGATCAGGAAGCCTTCGACGCCCTCGACGGCCAAAATATCATGCGCCGTCGCAACGGCCTGGTGGTGCTCGATCTGCACGATCAGCACCGCTTCCGGCCCGCGCTCATCGCGATAGCCGTCGAAATCCATGCCGAAACCTTGCGCACGCGATAGGCCGACGCCCCGTTTGCCGCGCGGCGGATAGAACATCGCATCCGCCGCCTTCTTCGCTTCCTCCGGCGAGCGCACGTCCGGCACGATGATGCCTTCGGCGCCCGCATCGAGCGCTGTCTTGATGAAATGCATCTCGTTGGCCGGCACGCGCACGATGGGCGACGCGCCCGCGAGCTGGCTCACCTGAATCAGATTGAGCATGCCGGCGACGCCCATGGCGCCATGCTCCATATCGATCACCAGATAATCGAACCCCGCGCGCGCCATCATCTCCGCCAGCTGCGGAAAGCCGAATTGCAGCCACGAGCCGATCAACAGCTCGCCGGCGCGCATTCTTGAGCGCATGCGGAATGTCACGTGAGCGCTCCTAACGTTGCCAGATCGCCAGCCCCGGCGTGTACCAGGACGTGCGCTCGAAATTCACGATGTTGCCGCCGTAGCGCGCCTTGATGGCTTTCAGCGCGCCGAACACGCGCTCATCGGCCTCGCCTTCAAACAAGCCGTACGTGTTGTCCATCAACACCATGCCGGTGGGCGATAGCTTGTCCACGACGAGCGCGAACTCGGCCATGACGTGATCAAACGCGTGCGAGCCATCCAGGAACGCGACGCGGACCTCGTCCAGATCGGCCAGCATGGCGGGAAGCGCCGATAGCGAATCCCCTTCATAGATCGTCGTCACATCCGAAAGGCCCGCCGCTTCGATGTTGGCTTTCGCCTTGCTCGCGTTGTCGGGGGAAATCTCCACCGTGCGGACGCTGCCGCCGCCGCGGCTGTCTTTCACCGCCTGTGCTAACACGATTGTTGAGCAGCCCCAATTGCTGCCGGTTTCAATGATGTGGTTGGGCCGATCCCAGTGCAGGTGATTGAGCAGCGTGTAATAGATGAGGCCCCAGCCGGGATAGCCGATGGTAAGTCCCGAGCGCGTGCGCGCCGTTTCAACGTCAGTGACGCCTTCTTCCATTTCGCGCAGCCGCCGGTTTGGCAGCAAGCGCGGATCGTAATCGAAACGGCGAAAGAATTGGGGCTCCTTCACGCCACGCTCTCACGCTCAAAGCCCGCGACGACCGTGGCGTCAGCTGGAAACGGCGAAACACCAAGAGCCACGCCGAGAAATGGCACGCCGGCCAGCATGGCGGCGCGATAATCCGTCATCGCATCGCCCACCATCAGACAGCGGCTTTGATCAAACCCATGCGCAGCGATCAGATCGGCAAGAATATCAGCTTTCTCAGCCGGCGCGCCATGCACGGAGCGGAAATAGGGCGAGAGCTTCCTGCGCTCCACGATCACCTTCAGCTCATCTTCCGGCGTGCCGGACACCACGAAGCAAGGCGTGCGCGCGTTTGCGAGCAATCTGAGCTGACGTTCGGCGCCGGCGATCTCGGCGCTCGCAATCACCTGCTCGACCACCGCCTTGGCGAAGCGATCGGCCAGTTCCGCCAAACGCTGCTGCGTCGGCGTGCGGCCCAGCAGAACGCCCTCGAAATACTCGAACTTCTTGTGCCGCGACACGCCGCCATGCGCGTTGTGATAGGCGACGACGTCATCAACGATCTCTGGGTGATCGTCCGCATAAAGCGCTGCGAACGCACGCGTCTTCACGTGAAAGCTATCGACGATCACGCCGTCGAAATCGAAAAAGATCGCCTGACGGCCCTCAAAGTGCGGAATCATGGCCCCGCCTCCGCGCCGGCGCCGCCTTGGGCGCGCTGGCTTTCCTCGTGCTGCTCGTGAATGCAATCGAGAAGCCCGTGGCCGAACTCGATGAATTCGCTGGCCACCAGCTTCTCGGCCATCTCGGGCTTGAAGGTAAAGGGCGTCATCAAATAGTGGCCGGGTGGCTCGCCTTCGGCGAAATTGATCTTGATGTCGCGATCGAGGATTTCGCGGATCATCGCCGCCACGTCGCGCACGCGAAAGCGCTCATAGCCGGTGACCAGCACGAACTTGTTTGTGTACTTGGGATCGAGGATCGAGACGCTCATGCGCGCGGCGTCCAGCACGTTGATGAAATCGCGCGTGGCTTCGCCGTGACCGGGGAAATCGATGACGCCCTTGGTCATCGCTTCGCTGATCATGCGGTTGATGCGGTTCTTCGGCCCGGCGCGGCGGCCATAGAGCGAGCCGTAGCGCATCACCGTGAACGCTGGCCCGCCCGCTTCCGCGAACGTCTGCACAAAGGCTTCCGCCGCCTGCTTGCTGGCCCGGTAAAAGCCGCCGTGACGCGAATAGATGTAGGCCGAGGAAGAAAACACAAAGCGCTTCACGCCATGACGGCGCGCGGCTTCCAGCAGGTTCACCGTGCCGACGACGTTGACGCGCGCGGCGCCGACGGGATCGTCCGCACAATCTTGAATGTCGGCGATCGCGCCGAGGTGAAACACGTAATCAACGCCACGCACGGCCGCCTCGATGGCGTCGCGGTCGTTGATGTCGCCCACCAGCATTTCCTGATCGGCGCAGAGATAGGGCGACGGGCGGCGATCGAACACGATGGTGCGGTAGCCGGCTTTGGTCAGCGCATCGGCCACGTGCGAGCCCAGAAAGCCCGCGCCGCCCGTCACCAGCGCAACGCCCTTGGGCGCCGCCTTATCAGTGTTGCTGCTCATGACAGCCCCAACGCCTCCACCAGATTGGCCGCCGCTTCCGTTTCCATGCGCCGGCGCACCTCGATCGCGGCCGAGCCAACGTGCGGCGTCAAAACCACGACGTCGAACCCGCAAAGCGGCCCCGCGTAGGGCTCCTGCTCGAACACGTCAAACGCCGCGCCCGCCAGTTTTCCGTCGCGCAAAGCCGCGCACAGCGCATCCTCGTCCACCAGCCCGCCGCGCGAGGCGTTGACAAGGTAAGCGCCATTTTTCATCCGCGCGATCATCGCCGCATCGATAATGTGCCGCGTCTCGACGCTGTAGGGCAAATGCAGCGTGACGATATCCGCCTGTTCCAGCAGCGCGCCCAGATCGCCTGGCGCGGTCACCGGATCGTAGGGGACGGGGATCGCTTCGAACGCGCGGAGCAATTCGGCGACGCGCCGCCCAATACGGCCATAGCCAACCACCGCGACCGTCTTGCCCGCCAGGAGCGGACCTTGGGCCTTCGCCCATTCGCCTGCACGCAAACGCCGATCGAGCGTAGCCACCTTACGCAACATGGCGAGGATCAGCCCGAGCGTCAGCTCCGCCACCGCAGGCGCCGGCGCATCGGGCGTGGAGCGCACGGCGATGCCGCGATCGCGCGCGGCGGCGAAATCCACCATGTCCACGCCCACGCCCACGCGCGAGATC
>ERZ761609.3143-NODE-3143-length-11210-cov-5.130255_pt1 | contig 11210 bp, 8 predicted proteins | sample MGYA00511163_ERZ761609 | MGnify/ENA primary metagenome ERZ761609 (study PRJEB28899, sample SAMN02445070) | bioreactor sludge metagenome | biome: EBPR sludge | place: Australia: Brisbane, Thorneside Wastewater Treatment Plant | collected 2011-12-16 ... | reverse complement strand
TGAAAATACTCATGAGCGACGATGGATTCGATGTGTGCATAATCGTCGTCAGTGGCGATGCTGGGGTTGGCCAACACATAGCGGGCATTAAAGATATTCAAACCTTTGTTTTCCATGGCGCCCATGTTGAAATCATGGCTGGCAACGATCATGAAGCGGTCTAAGTCAAGTTCGAGGTTGAAACGCGTTTCATCCCATTCGATGGCTTGCTTGAGACAAGCCATGGCATGCGCGGTTTTGTCTTCATCGCCAGGGGCCACCCACACTTGCAGCAGGCTGGTGCGCCCGCTGGGGGTCGTGTGATGAGATTCTGTGGGTACGAGTTTGCCGGCCACAAGGGCAAATAAGTAACTGGGTTTGGGGTGTGGGTCAGCCCACTGGGCGAAGTGCCAGCCGCGTCGGTGCGCGCTTGGTCCGCTGCTGAGCAGATTGCCGTTGGAAAGCAGCACAGGGAAGCGGCTTTGCTCGGCGTGTATCTCAACGGTGTAGCGGCTCATCACGTCGGGGCGATCGGGAAAGAAGGTAATGCGCCGAAAGCCCTCAGCCTCGCATTGGGTGAAGAACGTGTCATTGGATACGTAAAGGCCCGTCAGTTCGCTGTTGCTGGCTGGGCAGATGGCGGTTTTGATGGTGAGGGCGGCTTGTTGTGGAAAGTGCGCAATGCTCAAGGTCTTGGCATCGAGGGTGTAGGCGCTTTTCGCAAGCGGTTGGCCATCGAGGCTCAGACTGAGCAACTCAAGGTGTTCGCCATCGAGTGTGAGTGTGGTGTTGCGCTCAGCGGCATGGGGGTTTTGCCTGAGCTTGAGTGTGGAGGTGACGAGTGTGCGATCCGGATTGAGCTCAAAAACCAGCGAGGTGTCATCAACCAGATAGGCAGGGGCTTGGTAGTCTGCGCGAAACACGGTGGTCATAGGAGCTTTCACGATAGCTGCGGTCGGTCGGTCGGGGATGGCTGGGTCTGGAGGCGTGGTCGGCGCAGCCAGTAGTCGACGCCGGTGAGCAATCCATCAATGCTGATGGGTTTGGGCCAAAAATCGACGCAGCCGGCTTGACGCGCTGCGGCCATGTCTTGCGCTGACGCATTGGCCGACACGGCCACGCAGGGCACGTCGGCAAGCGCTGGATCTTGCTTGAGCACATGGATGAGCGTTAGCCCATGGGTGTCGGGCAACTGTAAATCGAGCAAGATGAGGTCAGGTTGGCTAACCGCAGCTAAAACTTGTGCGGTGGCACCGTCGCAGGCAGTGAAGAGTTTGACGCCAGGCCGCAGTGACATGGCGTCTTCAACGACGGCAACATTGGCTGGATTGTCTTCGACATACAAGACGCTGCCGGTGATGTCGGCGCGCGAGGATGTTTTCTCGACTGGGAGGGGTGTCGGTGCGGTGGTGCGCTGTGCTTGCCGCAGTGTGATGCAAAACTCGCTGCCTTGGCCCGGCTGACTCGAGACGGTGAGAGTGCCGCCCATCTGTTGGGCGAGCTTAAGAGAAATCGTTAGGCCAATGCCTGTGCCTTCAATGGATGTGCCATCGAGGCCGAGACGGTTGAAGGGTTCAAAAATTTCATTCATTTGATGTTCAGTCAGGCCCGGCCCGGTGTCGCGAACCCATAGGCTGACTTGGTGATCCGCTAACGCTCTGGCATACACGTGCACGCTGCCGTTTTCGTGGTTATATTTGACCGCGTTAGACAAAAGATTGAGCACGATTTGCTTCAGGCGAAGGCGATCGGCCCAGACAGTGAGGGCCTCGGCAGCATTCAGCTCATTGTATAGCCGAACATGGCGCTGGTCGGCCTGGGTGCTGATCAACCCAAGGCATTCGTGCATCAGCTCTCCGATGGCGACTGCCTCCATATCCATGTCCGCTTTACCGGCTTCAATGCGAGACAAATCAAGAATTTCATTGATCAACGTTAGCAGGTGCCAGCCAGCTTTTGGATGTGGCCGAGCCGCTCATGCTGCGTTTCATCGAGGGGATGCTTGGTGTCAATGTCCATGATCTGCGCAAAACCCAGTACGGCATTGAGCGGGGTGCGCAGCTCGTGGCTCATGCGTGAAAGAAACTCAGACTTGGCAGCGCTGGCCCGTTCAGCCGTTTCCTTGGCCTGGATCATGCTTTGTGTGATGCGCTGTTCGGTCACATCCCAGTTGACGCCATTGACCAAGGCGCCACGGCCGTCGGCTGCCATGCTGCGCCGGGCGCGCACGGCCAGATGACGAATGCTGCCATCTGGCTTGACAATGCGAAACTCGGTTTCCACAGGTTTGTCAGAGTGGGTCAGCTGCGAAGCCAACTTGCTCATGCGTGCATGATCGTCTGGGTGAACATAATCAAGCCAATGGCTCGCAAACTCTGGATCGGTTTCCCGCGAGCGGCCATACAGCGCGATGGTTTGGTCGTCTACATAGGGGATGGGGCTGCCCACAACAAAGTGCCAAAAACCGATGCCAGCACCCAGAGCAGCCATGCTGATGCGTTCGGCCAGTTGTTGACGCTCTTGATCAGCGCGGAATAAGTCGGTGACGTCCCAGTTGACGCCGACCATGCGTAAGGGCTGTTTGCCCGCATCGTACTCAATGCGAGCGCGCGATGAGATCCAATGCACACTGCTGTCAGGCCAGATGACGCGGTAGCGCGAATGCAATAGGCGGCCTTCATTGAGGACATTCCTCAGGTCGGCCTGCGCTTGCTCGCGGTCTTCATCATGGACAAAATCAAGCCAACTGTGGTCAGCGAATTGCTCTCGTGTGCGGCCAAACAGGGCGTACATGTGCTCATTCCAAATGGTGCTGCCGCGTTGAATGTCCCACTCCCAAATACCAATGCCCACTTCTCGGACCATTAAATCGATTCTTCGGCTTAGCGCGTCATGTTCGGTCTGGACGCGCCGGGCTTCGGTGACATCTAGCTCAGTTCCTAAAATGCGTTGTGGCATGCCTGCGCTGTCGCGCTCAACCACATAGCGGCTCAACACGGATCTGACCTCGCCATGGGGTTGGACGATTCGGTATTCGGATTCCTGGCCAGTGAGTTTGTCGAGCGGGGCGCGAAGGGGGGTTTCGATGCGTGGCCGATCTTGCGGATGAATCATGGCTAGCCAGGCGCTTAGGCTGGGTTGCCATGCAGGATCTTGAATGGCATAAATCTGGCGCATGCGCGCATCCCACACGATGGCGCCCGTGGCGACATCCATTTCCCAGATGCCAACCCCGGCGATTCGCGTCGCCAAATCTAAGCGCTCCTTGGCGGCAGCTAGCGCGTGTTGTGCTGCTCGGTTATCGGTGACATCGAGCACAGCACCTACGATGTAGGTGCCATGTGCATCAGGGGACTCAAGGCGCACATGGCGGGTAAATAGGGTGCGAACCTGCTCGCGCTGTTTATCGAAAACACGATACTCCAGTTCAATCGGTGTGTCGGCACATAGGGCCCTTTGAAGCGCGCTGTCAAACACAGATAGATCTTGAGCCAAGACGCTGAGTTTGAGGTCTTGTAGGCTGACGTCGGCGGCTTCAGGGTGGATGCCAAAGTGCACGCGCAACTGGCGGTCGGAGTAAAGCAGCTCGCCATTGGGGCTTAAGCGGAAAAACCCCACGCCAGTGGCCTGGCCAGATAGCTGCATCCACTCATTAAATTCACGCAGGCGAATTTGTGTTTCTCGGCTGGTGGTGACATCGACGGTGGCTCCGACAATGCGCAGTGGTGTGCCCGCTTCGTTGCGTTCCATGAAGCCGCGGGTGTTTAGTACAACCAATTTGCCGTCTGTGCGGCGAACGCGATACTCGAATTCAATCGGATGATCGACTTCGGCTGCCCGTGCCATGGCTTCAGAAACCACTTGCCGATCTTCGGGTACAACCCGATGCAGCAGTTTTTCAAAGGAGGGCGCCGGTGTGTCGGGCGGTAAACCCCACAAGCGCAGCATGGCGGCGTCCCAGCGGCCGGTGTTGTGGGTGAGTCCGCGCTCAAAGGTGCCCACCCCAGCCGCTTCGGTGGCCACACGCAGACGCGACAGCGCTTCGCGTAGCTGCTCGGATGTGTGGCGTGATGCAGAAACGTCTAAGGTGGCGCCTACCACGCGCGTTGCGGTGCCATCAGGCGCAAACTGCGATTGAGCGCGGGTGAGGAGGTAATGCATTTGGCCATCTGGATGGACGACCCGATATTCCCACTCAACCGCATGATGGCTGGTTTTGGCTTGGTGTAATGATTGGGCAAAGTGACGGCGGTCGGCGGGGTGTACATGCTCGATCAACGCTTCCACTGTGGCGGGGGCATGCTCACTGGGGTGTATGCCATGGAAGTGGAACATGATGGGATCGCATTGGCTGGTTTGACTGGGCAGATCCATCTCCCAGGTGGCCATACGGCTGGCCTGTGCGGCTAGGCTTAGCCGATCACGTGCACCTTGCAGTGTTTTTTGGGTGTGACGCAACTCGGTGATGTCGATCACCACCCCCACGATGCGGCCGTTGTTTGGGTGGCCTTCATGGGTATGCCTGCCGCGTATGAGCAAATAGCGTTCGCCGGTTTTATTGGTTTGCTCTGACGAAGCAACTCGCACCTCGGTGTCGACAAAGCGTTTCGTCTGTTTGATCGTTTGCCAATATTGGGTAAACAGCTCGCGATCCGTTGAGTGGATGCACTGAACCAGCCGTTCAAGCACGGCTTGTGGCGTCATGTGTTGTGGATCACTGGGTTCGCCAAGGCCAAACAGGCGGTAGCACTCATCGCTGCAATAGGTATGGCCTTGATCAAAGTCGAGCTCAAAGATGCCAACGCCTGAGCCATGGCTGGCCAGCTCCAAACGCGCTTGTGCCATTTGCAGATTTTCTGCGGTTTGTTTTTGTAAGGTCACATCCATATACATGGCCAGGATGTGGGTGCAGCTGCCCTGGGCGTCGGGTTCACACCAGGCGCGCATGTGTATCCATGAGGCGGCAGCCCCGCTCGATGCCAGGCGATACTCAACATCGATCGGCGTGTTATCCGTCCTGAGTCTTGCCAGTGCTCGGCGCAGTGTGGCTTGATCTTGCGGGGCAACCAGGTCTTCTAGGCGATCGAGCGAAGGTGCATGCACACGCGCCGCCATGCGATGCAGTTCGAAGCAGCGCGCATCCCACAGGCTTAAACCGCTTTCTAGGTCGTACTCAGCGTAGCCAATGTGTCCGCCTAGACGCACCGCCTCAAAGCGTTGATCTAAAAGGCTGGCGCGTGCTTGGGCCTGGTTTCGTTCGGTAATGTCAAGGTGTGTGTGAATGAACCGGATGGGCCGGCCATCGTCGGCATAGAGGGTGTGGATGCGTACGTGTGCCCAGTAGGGCCTGCCGGATCGAGCATAAAATTTTAATTCGTTGGCTTGTGCGGGTAACGCGCCATCGTGGGCGTCCGGGTTATTGAGTAACTCGCCAGGCGTTTTGCCCTTGGCGGCCTCAAGATCGTATCCCGTGGTGTCTATAAACTGGCGGTTGACCCATTCGATGCGATTGTGTTCATCGGTGATAAACACAAGCTCTTGAGCTTGTGTGGCGATGCGCAGTAGGGCGTCAGCATCTGGCAGCGCCTGTGCATGGCGCCCATTGCGATGTGCGCTCGGCCCCGTGATTTGCAATGTGGACAGTATGCCGTCGCGCCCCGATTGTCGTATCACTTGCCCGCGACTGCGCACCGACATCAGCCGGCCTCGCGCTGTTGTGAGCCACAGTTCCAGCGACCAACCTGTGCTTTGCTCGGCTGCCTGCTTCAAGGCGCTTTTCAGTTGTTGGGCAGAGCCAGCGTCATAAAAAGACAGCATGAACGCCAGCGTGGGGGAGGCGGGCTTAGGTTGCAACTCATACAGAGCGTACATTTCGTCCGACCAGCTGAGCGCTTCCGTGGTGAGCTCATAGGTCCACACGCCAACACCGGCTTGCGCCAGCGCGCTCGCCAGGGCGGCAGTGTCAAGGTGCGAAATGTCATCCATAGCGGAATGCTCAGTGGCACGCTGTGCGCCCGCCATTTCGACCGGCGGATAGGCGTTGGCGACGAAAGCGGCGCGTTGTTTAGGGAGAATGTTTAGATTCAAAAAGCACGGTCAGCACTGCCTGGTGTTCGTCATCGATGGCTGCAAGTAGCGTAGTGAGCTTATCCCACTGAGCTTCAGCGCTGAGCGCTTCGTAGTGGTTGCACATGTGGGCGAGCTGCTTCGCCCCTAAGAAGTCTGCACTTGAGCGTAGCGCAGCGATGGCCTTGCGCGCCTGCGACCTGTCGTTGTGTTGATGTGCATGCTGGGCTGACTCGATAAGCTGGGCGGCGCGCAGCGCAAATGACTCGGTAATGGTTGGGGCAAAAGCGCGGTCGCTGGGCTTCATTTGGGTCAGGCGCAATACGGTCTCACGCAATCTTTCGGCGTCTGAGGTGCCAACACTTGCATGTGCAGGCACCTGAATGCTCAGGCGCGCAAGGGCGGCAGACATGTCCTTTGCCTGGATGGGTTTACAAAGGTGGTCATTAAACCCATTGGCCAGACACCGTATTCGGTCGATGTCGGAGGCATAGCCAGTGACGGCAATGACCGGTAGGGCGTTTCGATTCAACTGGGCTTCACGCTCCCGTAGTTTGGCTAGCACATCAAAGCCATTGAGCTTGGGCATGCCCAGATCGAGAAGCATGACGTCATAGTGGTCAGATAACGCTGCGTCCACAGCCAGGGCTGGATCGTTGATGGCATGGCCTTGATGGCCCAGTAACGAGACGAGGTGCACCAAAAAGGCCGATGAAAGAGGATCGTCGTCCACAGTCAAGATGTGCAGTGCCCTCGCGGTCTTAGATTCAGCCATATCAAACAATGTCGTTGCAGCTTTGCCGATGAGTGTGCTTGGTTTTAGCAAGTGATTGTGCTTTGCTGAACCCCACATTTTGGCCGTTTATCGAGCGTCCCTGAAGGCCAGCAGGGCAGCGGCTAACAAGGTGGTTTGCCTAAAGAACAGAAAACCCTGCTTTTGACAGCAGCTGTGCGGTTTCAAAGATGGGTAGGCCGACCACGCCCGAATAGCTGCCTTCGAGGCGCTCAACAAAGACAGCTGCCAGGCCTTGTATGGCATAGCCGCCTGCTTTGTCATAGGGCTCCGAGGTGGTGCAATAGCGATCAATCTCATCGACACTGACTTTACGGAAGGTCACTTGCGTGATGCTGGTGGCTTGCAGCACTTGTGTTCGCCCTTGACCGTCCCACATGCCGACGCCGACACAAGTGCGCACCTCATGGGTTCGGCCAGATAGCTGGCGCATAAATTCTGAGGCCTCAGAAGCATTGGCGGGTTTGCCCAGGATTTGATCGTCCAAAATGACCACCGTGTCGGCCGACAAGACGGGCCGCGGCAGCAGCGAGCGCATCGACAAGCTACGCAGCCCGAATTGCGTTTTTTCAAATGCAACGCGTTGTACGTACTGCTCGGGCGTTTCTCCTCTGTGCTGCGCCTCGTCGAGGTCTGGGCCTCGCGGCTGGCTGAGCCGAAGCATCAGCGGCTCAAAGCGCACGCCCATTTGCTTGAGCAATTCTCGGCGACGAGGGCTGCGGGAGGCCAGATAGATATAGTTCATGGCCCGAGTTTAGAGCATACGGTCTGACATGGTTTGACGGGCTAGGCCCGGTGATAGGGGTGGGCCGCCAACATCGACCATGCTCGATACAGTTGCTCCGCCAGGACGACACGGGCCAAGGCATGCGGTAGGGTCAGGCTCGATAGCCGCCAAGTGTGTTGCGCTTGTGCTTTGATGCTGGGCGCTAGTCCGTTAGCGCCACCGATGACAAAACAGGGTGTCTGATTGTCATCGCGCCATGCTTGTAAGGTATGGGCCAACTGCGCCGTGGTGAGGGTCTGGCCGCGCTCATCCAGTGCGATGAGCAGGTTTTGGGCAGGAAGGGCATCGACCATGCGCTGTGCTTCTGTTTGTAAAACGCGATCCAGTGGTGCGCTGTCAGGATCAACGGCTTTGATGGCTTTGACGGCAACACGCCAGGTGGCCGGGAACCGGTTTAGGTATTCATCGGTGGCTTCCTGAGCCCAACGAGGCAGGCGGTGGCCAACGGCAACAATATGAATGTTCATGGACTAAAGCCTGTGCGCCCCCTTAGCGATCGGGCTGTTTGGCGCTTGTTTTCTTTCTTAGGGGCGTTTTTGCGGTCGTTGTTTTTTTGGCAGTGGCTGGGCTGGTTTGCTTGACGCGCGGCTGGGCAGTTTTCGTCACCGCCTTTTTTGCTGCTGAGGACCTTTTCTTGGCTGCGGTTTTCGTGGAAGCCGGCTTGACTTCTTTGGGAGCCCTGGTTTTTTTGGCGGTTGCGGTGCGTTTCTTGGGTAGCGGTGGCTTGATGGCCGTTGGGTGAGCGCCCCAAATGTCTTCCAGCGCATAATAAGCGCGAATGGGGGCAACCATGAGGTGCAGCACAATATCGCCTAAATCGACCAACACCCATTCGCCTGTGTCGGCCCCCTCGATATGACCGACGTAACCGCCGGCAGCTTTGACGGTTTGTGCCACATGCCAAGCCAGGGCCCGCGTCTGGCGGGTGCTGCCGCCTGTGGCAACAATGACGCGGTCAAACTCGCTGGTCTGGCCGGTGGTGTCGTAGGCCTTGATGTCTTGGGCTTTGATGTCCTCAAGCGATTCAACTGCGATGCGTTGGAGTGTATTTAGATCCATGTAGGGTCAATGGTGTGGTTCAGTTTGGTAGAGCCCATGAGTACGAATATAGTCCAACACAGCAAGGGGCAGATGCGCGTGCAGTTGTTGTGTTTCGCTCGCAGTCAGTGACTGAGCCGGGCGCGATAACAAGGCGCGCAGCGCCGTGGCAGAGATATCCATCGTGGTCATGGGAATGTCGATGATCCGGCCTTGCGGCAGGGCCAAAGTCGCTTCGATGCTGGCGCGATGCTGATCGTAAAAAGTTTGCATCTGGCCGCTCAATGCAGGCGCATCGGGCACGCGCCACGCGACAGCGATGTGCGCAAACGATAACAGATCGCGCCATCGATGCCAGGTATGAAGCCGGCTGAGTTGATCGCTGCCGATGAGCCATACCAGACGCGCCCTTGGCCCCCACTGGCTGCGCAGCTCACGCAAGGTATCGAAGGTGTAGCTGTTGCGATCGCGATCGACTTCTCGTCGATCAACATCTAGGCCTGATGCATCGGCAGCAAGCAGTTCAGTCATACGCAGGCGATGCGCCGCTGCGCTGACGGCTGTTTTCTGCCAGGGCCTGCCCGCAGGGATGAGCCACACACGCGACAGCGTCAAGGCCGAGCGCGCTGCTTGCGCTAAGGCAAGGTGACCGGCGTGTGGTGGATCAAAGGTGCCGCCCAAAAAACCAAGGGCGGGTGCGCACGGTGCGTCGCCGTGGGTTTTCACGAGATCCCATGCTGGCGCAGCAGGCGTAGCGCACACCGGTCGGTCACACCCACTCGCGAGCACGCAAAAAGTCGCTATAGAGCTGGGCCTCCGGGCTACCCGGCTCGGGATGCCAATCGTACTGCCAGCGCACAAGCGGTGGCATCGATAGCAAAATCGATTCGGTGCGCCCTCCGGATTGCAAGCCAAAGAGGGTGCCGCGGTCATACACGAGATTGAATTCAACATACCGCCCTCTGCGGTAGGCCTGAAAATGGCGCTCGCGTTCTGTGTAGGGCGTGTTCTGGCGGCGCTGCACGATCGGGCTGTAGGCTTCGATGAAGGCATCGCCCACCGCTCGCATCAGTGCAAAGCTTTGATCAAATCCGCCTTGCTGGAAATCATCAAAGAAAATCCCGCCAATGCCGCGAGGTTCGTTGCGATGCTTCAAATAAAAATATTCGTCACACCAAGCTTTGAAGCGCGGATATTTTTCTGGCCCAAACGGCGCGAGCGCTTGCTTGCAGATGGTATGAAAATGTCGCGCATCGTCTTCATGGGCATAGTAGGGCGTGAGGTCCATGCCGCCACCGAACCAGAAAACATCGGGCGCGCCCTCTTGGCGCGCGATGAAGCAGCGCACATTCATGTGTACCGTCGGCACATAGGGATTACGCGGATGAAACACCAACGACACTCCCAAGGCTTCAAACTGGCGACCCGCCAATTCAGGGCGTTTTGCGGTGGCCGAAGCTGGCAGGGCCGGGCCGGTGACGTGTGAAAAACCAATACCAGCGCGCTCGAATACGTTGCCATTTTCTAGAATGCGCGTCAGGCCATCGCCTTGAAGTGCTGTGGCGGCGCTATCGGTGTGCGATCGTTGCCATGAGTCGCTTGAAAACGACTGGCCATCGAGCGCTTCCATGCGCGCGACGATGCGTTGTTGTAAGTCGGATAAATAAGCCCGCAGTGCGGGGATATCAACAGTTTGCATCATGCGATGTCTGCGCCTAGGTTAGACAGCTTTGGGCGAGGATTTGAGTGCCCGATGGCCGATGTCGGTTCGGTATTGGGCGCCTGCAAATCGTGTGTTGGCGGTGGATGCGTAGGCGCGTTGTTGGGCCTGCTTGAGCGTGTCGCCCAGCGCGGTGACGCACAGCACACGACCCCCAGCGGTTTTGAGTGTGCCGTTTTCCAGGACTGTGCCTGCGTGAAAGATGATGCACTCGTCGCTGTTTGGAGGCAATTGTTCGATGATGTCGCCCTGACGCGGGGCGTCTGGATAGCCGTGTGATGCCATCACAACGCCCAGGGCAGTTCGCCGATCCCAGTTGGCATGGGTTTGATCGAGCTGTCCGTTGATGGCCGCTTCAATGAGGGTGACCAAGTCTGACTTCAACCGCATCATGATGGGCTGCGTTTCTGGGTCTCCCAGTCGGCAATTGAATTCCAGTGTCTTGGGATTGCCCTGTGGGTCGATCATCAGTCCGGCGTATAAAAACCCTGTGTAGGGGATGCCATCTTGGGCCATGCCGCGCAATGTGGGCATGATGATTTCGCGCATGATGCGCGCATGCAATTGTGCGGTGATGATGGGCGCTGGTGAGTAGGCGCCCATGCCGCCGGTGTTGGGCCCTGTGTCGCCATTGCCCAGGCGTTTGTGGTCTTGGCTGGTGGCCAAAGACAGGGCGTGACGCCCATCGCTCATCACAATGAAGCTGGCCTCTTCGCCGTCTAGAAAATCCTCAATGACCACCCGCGCACCACTATCGCCAAAACGGTTGTCAACGAGCATCGCGTCGACTGCGTCATGAGCTTGCTCTGGGGTTTGCGCCACCACCA
>ERZ761609.3142-NODE-3142-length-11210-cov-23.798835_pt1 | contig 11210 bp, 10 predicted proteins | sample MGYA00511163_ERZ761609 | MGnify/ENA primary metagenome ERZ761609 (study PRJEB28899, sample SAMN02445070) | bioreactor sludge metagenome | biome: EBPR sludge | place: Australia: Brisbane, Thorneside Wastewater Treatment Plant | collected 2011-12-16 ... | reverse complement strand
TTATGAAGACTGTGAATGCGGCGACTTTAAAAGAATGGTTGGCGAAAGGCGAAGCGGTGCTCGTGGATGTCCGTGAACCTGCGGAGCATGCCGCGCAAAATATTCCGGGAGCGAGGCTTGTACCGCTTTCTACTTTTACTAAATACAAGTTGGGAGATATCGCCGGGAAGAAAGTGGTTGTGCATTGCCAGGCCGGTAAGCGCGGGCAAATGGCTTGCGATAAGCTCCTTGCGGAAGATCCTTCCTTGGAAGTTTACAACCTAGAGGGTGGGATTAGTGCGTGGACTGAATCCGGTTGCGGCATGGGCGGATCCGGAAAATGCTTTATTCCCCTTGATCGGCAGGTTTTATTGTTAGTCGGAACACTTGTCCTCATGGGAAGTTTGCTCGGTTACTTTGTGAGCCCTTATTTTTTTCTTCTTTCGGGGTTTTTTGGATTGGGGCTTATGGTCGCGGGCTTAACCGGTTTTTGCGGCGGGGCACTTCTCTTAGCAAAAATGCCATGGAATCAGAAAAAAGAAGTGTCCGTGAATACGGCATGCTCTTGGAAGCCCAAGGTTTAAAATGAATCAAGAATGTGAGTTTCCCAAAGCCAATGCGACCACGGACGAAATTAAAGCCATTTTAAAAAATTACAAACGCGTGGCAGTCGTTGGGCTTTCTGATAAGCAGGATCGCCCCAGCTATCATGTCGCGGAATACCTACAAAATCATGGCTACACCGTGATTCCCGTGAATCCCATGATTCAAGAATGGAAAGGGATCAAAAGCTATTCGGATTTACGTTCTATTCCTGGCGGAGTGGAGATCGTGGATATTTTCCGTAAGCCGACGGATGTCCCCAAGATTGTGGATGAAGCTATTTATGTTGGTGCTAAGGTCATTTGGATGCAAGAAGGTATTGTGCATAATGAATCGGCTGACCGGGCGCGGGCGGCAGGGCTTAAGGTTGTCATGAATAAATGTATGCTCAAAGAACATCGTTTGCTGGCCTAATTTCGAAACAGCGCAAGTTTTTGACCCCAAACGCCGTTATAATAGGGCTGTTATCATTTTCATTACGGGTGTGCCTTGAGCACAGAGGAAACATTACAAATGACTCAAAATATTGTTATTGCGGGCGGTTTGCGCACACCTTTTATCAAGGCATGGTCTCTTTTTGACTCCGTCGGAGCGGAACAGTTAGGCGCTTGGTGCTTGCGTGAATTAGTTGAAAGAACCGGTCTTAATCCTGCCGTTGTAGATGAAGTGATCGTCGGCTGTGTCGGGCAACCTGCCAATGCCGCGAATGTCGCGCGCGTGATCGCGTTGCTCGGCGGTATTCCCAAAGATAAAAAAGCTTATACCGTGCACCGCAATTGCGCCTCCGGTTTTGAAGCTGTGACCAGCGCGTATGAAAAAATTATTGCAGGTCAAGACGAAGTTGTCATCGCGGGCGGCGCGGAATCGATGTCGAATGTTCCGCTTTTCTTTTCCAAAGAAGCCCAAGCGATTTTTATGAAGCTCGGGCGCGCGAAGACGCTTGTACAAAAACTACAGGTGATCGCTGAGTTTCGTCCAAAACATTTTTCACCCGTTGCGGGATTGATGTTGGGTCTGAGTGACCCTGTTTGCGGATTAAATATGGGACAAACGGCCGAAGTATTAGCCAAGAAATTTGCAATCTCCCGTAAAGCGCAGGATGACTTTGCTTTGGCGAGCAATAATAAAACGATTGCCGCGCGCGAAAGATTGCGTGAAGAGATTATGCCTATTTTGCTTCCGCCCAAATTCACGGATGCGGTTCAGGACGATAACGGCGCGCGTGAAAATCAAACGATAGACCAGCTTGCCAAACTGAAGCCCGCGTTTGAAAGAAACACGGGATCGGTTACGGCCGGCAACTCATCGCAAATTACGGATGGCGCTTGTATGCTCATTGTAACCACTGAAGAAAAAGCAAAAGCACTTGGGCTTGAAATTATGGGCCGCATTGTGGGTTATGACTATGCCGGTTGCGAACCTGCGGAAATGGGCATGGGACCTGTTTTTGCGATTGACCGCTTAATGAAGCGTACGGGTGTTGACTTAAAGTCGGTGGATCTTTTTGAAATCAACGAAGCTTTTTCCGCGCAGGTTTTGGCCTGTCTTGAAGCGGTGAAATCAAAATCGTTCGCTCAGCAATTTTTGGGCCGCACAGAGGCCTTGGGAGAGATTCCTTTGGAAAAGTTGAACGTGAATGGCGGCGGTATTGCGCTCGGACATCCCGTGGGTGTCAGTGGCGCTCGTTTGATTTTAACCGCGCTCAAAGAATTGAAACGCAGAAACGCGAAACGTGCGATTGTGTCGCTGTGTATCGGCGGCGGACAGGGCGGCGCCGTCCTGCTCGAACGCTGCGGTGTTTAATTTTTACGCTCGATAAAGCTCGCGTAAGAACCAAACCTTTCAAATTATTTTGAGCGTTTGCAAAGATTTTTTCGAATTTAAAGGGGAATAAAAGCTATGACAAATGCAAATCTCGGGGCTTCGGCCTCTGGCCTCAGGTCTGAATCGAATGCTTGGAAGCTCACGGTTGAGGATGGCATCGGCATTTTAACCATGGATCACCCCGATTCCGAAGTGAACGTGCTGACAAGCGTCCACTTGGAGCAGTTAGATAAGCAGCTGGACGCGCTGAAAACACGTACGGACTTACGCGCGTTGCTTTTTGCGAGCGCGAAGAAGAAAATTTTTATTGCGGGCGCCGATATCAATGAGATCGAAAAAATTTCCACGCCCGATGACGCGTTTCAAGCCGCGGAAAGAGGAAAAGTCGTTTTTCAAAAAATAGAAGATCTGCCCTATGCCACGATTTGCGTCATTAATGGTGCTTGTCTGGGCGGCGGTTTTGAGCTTGCTCTTTCGTGCTGGTATCGCGTAGCAAGCTTTTCGGATTCGGTTAAAATCGGATTACCTGAAGTGAATCTCGGAATTTTGCCCGGCTTTGGCGGAAGCATTCGTTTGCCGAAATTGATCGGCCTTTTAAAGTCTTTACCGCTGATTTTGGGCGGATCAATCGTGGGCGCGCAAGACGCTTTTAAAAAAGGTTTGGTTGATAAACTTTTTTATGAGCAAACTCTTTTGCAGGATGCCATTCAATATGCCAAAGTATTGGGCGGAATTCATCACCCTGAACGAAAACAATCATTGCAGGATAAGTTGCTTGAAGGTACTTCCTTCGGGCGGGATTTTGTTTTCAGCCAGGCTCGTAAAGATGTGCTTAAGAAAACCAAAGGTTTTTATCCCGCGCCGTTTGAAATTATTAAACTCATTCAATCAACTTACGGTAAAACCGGCGCGCAGGTTTACAAAGAGGAAAGTCACGCATTTTCTAAGTTGGGAGCCACGGCGGTATCCAAAGCATGTATTCGTGTTTTCTTTTTGAGTGAGCGCTACAAAAAGAAGGGGTGGAGCAGTGTTAAAAATGCCTCTGCTCCAAAGGCGCAACCGGCGGGATCATTTCAGGTTAATAAAGTTGGAGTGATCGGGGCTGGTGTGATGGGCGGCGGTATCGCGCATTTAGTTAGCTCAAAAAATATTCCCGTGCGTGTGAAGGATATTGATACCAAAGCTTTGGGCGGAGCTTTGAAAGAAGCTTATGGTCTGTTTAAGGCGTCTTTAAAGCGCCGTAAGCTTAAGCCGCATGACATGACGCGCCAAATGAATTTAATTTCAACAGGCTTAACCTATGACGGTATTAAAAGTGCGGATGTTGTGATTGAAGCCGTGGTTGAAAATTTAGATATTAAAAAGAAGGTTTTTAAAGAATTAGCTTCGGTTGTGGGCAAAAACACAATCTTGGCTTCGAATACTTCGTCTTTACCCGTAACTCAAATGGCCGCGGGTTGTGAGAATCCATCACGCGTGGTGGGGCTGCATTTCTTTAACCCCGTGAACCGCATGCCTTTGGTGGAAGTGATTCGCGCCGAGCAAACTTCGGATGAAACTCTTGATAAGACGATTGCTTTTTCACGCAAGCTCGGAAAAACCGTGATTGTAACGGAAGATAAGCCCGGATTTTTAGTCAACCGGTTATTACTTCCATATTTGAATGAAGCCGCGCTTTTAATGGAAGAGGGTTTAGATCCCGAAGCGATTGACCGTATTGCGACGCAGTTTGGTATGCCGATGGGACCGGTGGAGTTGGTTGATCAGGTTGGAATTGATGTCGGTTACAAAGTTGCGCACATTCTGCAAGATGCTTTTGGTGAGCGCATGAAGGTTGCTTCGATTCTTGAGTCTGCTTATCAGAAAAAACTTTTGGGTAAAAAAGGCGGCAAAGGTTTTTATCTTTATGACAAAGATAAAAAATATCGCAATCCTGAAATTCCGTTTACCGCGAAGAGTGGCATTTCCGATGAAACCGCTTTGAAGCGCATGATGTATATCATGGTGAATGAAGCCGCGCGTTGCCTCGAAGAAAAGGTGATTGACTCGGCTGAGACTGTGGATGTGGGCATGATCTTTGGCACGGGTTTTCCGCCTTTCCGCGGAGGATTGATGGATTATGCTGATACGGTCGGCTTGGCTTCAATTGTGGAAGATTTGCAGGCGTTTGAAAAACAATACGGTTCGCGTTTCGCGCCGTGCAAATTACTTGTTGAGCTCGCTGGACAAAACAAAAAATTTCGTTCCTAAGATTCGCTTTAAACCATGATTCAATGCTCAGACAGTCCTCGGCCTTTGGCCTGCGGAACTCGCATTTGAATCATGGTTTTTTCACTCATCGGCAAAGTGGTGGGAGGGTAGTAAAAGGAGTCAGGCCTAGCCTGACCTGCCGAAATATTTTATGAAAGATAAAATTTACTCCAAGCCGCGCAAGAAAATCTCCAAGTTTGTCTTTGATCAAAAAGTTGCCAATGTTTTTGACGACATGATCAGCCGCTCGGTGCCGGGCTATTCCGACATTGTTCATATGTGCGGCGTGCTAGCCGCTCAGTTTGTTAAGCCTCGCACACGTGTTTATGATTTAGGCTGCTCGTTAGGAGCGGCTTCACGGGCGGTGTTGAATGCGGTTCCGGATCAAGCTTATGAACTGATTGCGCTTGATCCTTCCGCGGCGATGTTATCTAAAGCAAAAAAGAATCTGCGCGGCAAATACAAAGCAAGTGTTTTGCTTGACTGCGGCAAAGCGGAGTCAGCCGGAATCAAAAACGCGTCCTTTGTGATGCTTAATTTTGTTTTGCAGTTTATATCCAAGGCAAACCGCCTCACTCTTTTAAAGAAAATTTATGCGGGACTTAATTCCGGCGGAGCGCTGGTTTTATCCGAAAAAGTTGATTTTGAAACTAAAGCTGAACGGGAAACCCAGCGGAAATTGCATGAAGAGTTTAAGAAAGCTCAAGGGTATTCCGACTTGGAAATAAGCCAGAAGAGAACCGCGCTAGAAAAAGTACTCATTCCTGAAACTTTACGGGTCCATGAAGAACGGTTAAAGCAGGCCGGTTTTTCAAAAATATACTTGTGGTTTCGGTGTTTTAATTTTGCCTCGATTATTGCGGTTAAATGAATTTCGATCTTTTTTTTCAGGCTTTGTCAGCGACATCACTGGCTCAATATGCAGGCGAACTGAAAAAGCTTGCCGAGCAAAAAATTGAAAACCCCGGGCAAGGCGACTTTGAAAAATGGAGCAGGGCTTTTGCTGAGTTACCAGAGGTTGTTCCTTCTCAAATTGATTTAAATCGAAACGCGATTTTGATCGGGCAGCTTTCTGATTTGAAATTAGAACGCCGCTTGCCCGAAATTTTGATGAAGTTTCACCCATGGCGCAAGGGACCTTTTGAGCTATTTGGCACGTTGATTGATACCGAGTGGCGTTCCGATTTGAAGTGGGAGCGTATTCAAAAATCAATTCAGCCTTTAAAAGATAGGCTCATTCTCGATCTTGGCTGTGGAAATGGGTATTATCTTTGGCGTATGCTCGGTGAGGGCGCCCGCTTGGCTTTGGGTGTTGATCCCTCATGGCTTTATTTTTTTCAGTTTCAAGTTATGCAAAAATATATTCAAAGCTCAAAGACTATGGTGTTGCCTCTTGGCGTTGAAGAGTTGCCTGCGAACCTAAACGGGGTTGATACAGTTTTTTCTATGGGGCTTTTGTATCATCGTCGTGATCCTTTGGAACATTTGAAAAGATTGAATGATTTTTTGCGTCCGGGCGGGCAAGTTGTGCTTGAGACGCTGGTGATCGACGGCGGTAAAGAAGATGTGCTCAAGCCCACAGAACGTTACGCGAAAATGCGTAACGTTTGGCATGTTCCTTCTTGCTTGGCCGCGGAATCATGGCTTCAACAAGCTGGTTTTCAGAATGCCCGATGCGTGGATGTTTCCGTGACGACGCTTGAAGAGCAGCGTAAAACGGAATGGATGACGTTTGAATCACTGGATGATTTTTTGAATTCTTCGGACATTACGAAAACGATCGAAGATTATCCCGCGCCAAAACGGGCAGTATTTATCGCGGAGAAACCATGAAGCAAGTGAAAATAGTTTTGCGGGTGTGCGTGCTGGCGGGGGTTGTTGCTTTCGCGATTTGGGCCAAGAAATCAGGTTTCTTTGAAGCTATTCTGTCCGCGGTTAAAAGTTTAGGTTTTTGGGCTCCGCCCGCGTTTCTGGGAATTTATATTTTAAGCTGTCTTTTATTTTTCCCCTCCGTAGTTTTAACTTTAGCGTCCGGCGCTTTATTCCCTTTTCCTCTGGCGGTTTTTTTATGCTTGCTTGGAAATAGTTTAGGATCAGTGATGGCGCTTTTAATCGGGCGTTATGGTTTGCGGGCATGGGTGCGCAAAAAATCAGAGAAAAACGCGCAGTTTCAATTATTGGACGAAGCCGTCAGAAAGGAAGGCTGGAAAATAGCTGTTCTCGCACGGTTGACGCCAATCTTTCCTTTTTCAATCGGAAATTATTTTTTTGGAGCGACTCCGATTCGTGCCTGGCTGTATGGTATGACTGCTTTTGTGGGAACGATTCCTTCTGCTTCGGTTTATGCGTGGGTAGGGCATTTAACGGGAGGGCAAGCGGCAGGGCGTGAAAAAAGCCCTTTGGAATGGGGATTGTTGGCGGTTGGTATTTTGGCGACACTTATTCTCAGCTGGTATTTGAAGCGGTTTTTTGAAAAGCTGAGGCGTAAATAAACGCCAGGCATGAATTTGACAGTCGGAGTAGACTGTTTACGGGGTTAAGCTTCTTTGGGGCTAGCCGATAACTTCAGAGGTTGTTTTCTTCTTGTTTTTTAAGCAAAAGTGATTTTTGGGACTCTAAACCATGTGTGAAATTTGCAATAATCCGAATCATCATCATTCCGATCCTTTGCCTTTAAATTCCGCTCCCGCTTTGGCTCCGGCTCGGGATGATTCCCGCCGTAATTTTTTGAAATGGATAGGCGCAGCCGCTTTGGGGCTGATGCTTCCAGGGTGTACTACTGAGACAGGGCCTTCCGGCGGACGTGTTTTACGGAGACCGCCTTCCGCTATACGCGGCGGTCCGTTGGGGAATGGTTTAGTCGCGCATGTTCTTTCGCAGGGTGAAACTGTTTGGCGTGTCAGCAAAATGTACGATGTTCCCATTGAACAGATTATTCAGATGAATAGTATTTCGGATGTCACCAACGTTCCCAAAGGAACGACTTTGATTCTCCCCGAAACCCATCCGCCGATGCCGTCTTTCACTTTTGATCAAGTGCCGCTTTATCGCAACAATAAATGGAAATACATTATTATTCACCACACCGCATCGGATATGGGCGATATGATGTCGATTGACCGTTTTCATAAGTCACGCGGATATCACAGTCTTGGGTATCATTTTCTTGTGGGAAACGGTTCAAAAAATAATCAGCGCTTAGGATTAATCGAGCCGGGGCCGCGTTGGTATAACCAGGAAGACGGCGCGCACACCAAAGCCAGCAATATGAATCCTGTCGCGATCGGGTGTTCGATTGTCGGAAATTACAGCCAAAACTATGTTTATGACAATCAGTTGGAAGCGCTGGCCTTTTTAGTCCGTAAACTGAGATCCGCTTACAATATTTCCCATAATCGTGTGATGCCGCACGGGGGCGTGCCGGGCGCAGTAACAGAATGTCCGGGGAGATTGTTTCCGTGGGGGAAATTCTCCCAGATGATCCGCTAGTCGTTTTGACTCTGCATCTGCGATCCCATTGCAATTCACCCATGCTTTCTCTGATTCAAGTTCGAAAAAAGCTTCGCGGACTTGCTTCGCCGGCAAAGCAAAAAATTCTGACATCCTTTTTTAAATGCGGAGTTGGGCAATACGGAGAGGGTGACCGCTTTGTCGGTGTTACGGTTCCTCAGGTTCGAAGTCTTTTGCCGCGAACTTCCTGTTTATCTTTCTCGGATATTGCCGCGCTTATTCAATCGCCCATACATGAAGAACGGCTTTTGGCGCTTTTGATTCTTGTTAAGCGATTTGGTAAATCGGATGAGGCAGAGCAGAAAAAGATATTTGATTTTTACATCCGTTTTAAAAAATTTGTTAACAATTGGGATCTTGTGGATCAAAGTACCGCGCCGATTGTGGGAGCTTATTTAAAGAATAAATCCCGTCGACTCTTATTTAAGTTGGCGGAGGCATCATCGCTCTGGGATCGCCGTATCGCGGTTGTGGCAACTTGGCATTTTATTCGTAATTGCAATTTAAAAACGACTTTTGATCTTTGTGAAAAATTGCTGAATGATGAAGAAGATTTGATGCATAAAGCCTGCGGGTGGATGCTTCGCGAAGCGGGGAAAAGAGATGTTAAATCTTTAGAGCGATTTTTGAATAAAAATGCGAAATATATGCCGCGCACCATGTTGCGCTACGCAATTGAAAAATTTCATCCTAATATCCGTCGTAAATATTTAGGTATAAGGAAAGTTAATTCGATCAAAAAGGCTTGAATGCAAGGCGCGTCCGAACGACCGAAGAGGCGTATGGAAAAATACGCCGCATGAGGGAGTGACGGATGCAACGCCGCAGACGAGCCTTTTTCAGCGAATTAAAGAAGGTCTGCGATGTCGTAGATAAGCTTTTCTGAATCAGCCCAGCCCAAGCAAGGATCTGTAATCGACTTACCGAAAACCCCGTCACCGATTTTCTGAGTTCCTTCAACGAGGTAGCTTTCGATCATGATGCCTTTGACGCTCTTTCTGAGTATGTCGGAAAATTTACGGTTCAGTAAAATTTCTTTGGCGATGCGGGGTTGTTCTTCAAACTTTTTTCCTGAATTGGCATGGCTTGTGTCCACCAAAATCGCCGGATTGGCGAGTTTTCGTTCTATGTAGTATTCCATGGTATTGATCAGATCTTCATAGTGATAGTTGGGAACGTTTCCAATCAGCGGATTCGACGCGCCGCGCAAAATAGCATGAGCTAGAGGATTACCGGTTGTTTCAACTTCCCATCCGCTATAAATGAAAACATGCGGTTGTTGAGCCGCATAAATGCCGTTCAGCATGACGGACAAGTCTCCGCTTGTGGGATTTTTAAGCCCAACGGGAATATCCATGCCGCTGACGGTGAGACGATGCTGCTGGTTTTCAACGGAACGGGCACCAATGGCGACGTAGCCTAATAAATCCGCTAAAAAAGGCGAGTTACCCGGATAAAGCATTTCATCCGCCGCGGGGAGTCCGGATTCTTCAAGCGCACGAATGTGCATGCGGCGAATGGCTTTGATCCCCGCGACAATATTCGGCGGTTCATTTGGATCAGGCTGATGCGCCATTCCCTTGTATCCTACGCCGGTTGTGCGGGGCTTGTTGGTGTACATGCGCGGAATTAAAAGAACCTTGTCTTGAACTTTCTCCTGAACCTTGCGGAGTCGTGAAACATACTGACATACGGCGTCGGCGTTGTCCGCGGAGCATGGTCCGATGACAAGAATGAACTTATCGCTTTTACCTTCAAAGACATCGCGGATTTCTTTATCGCGCTTGGCTTTAATTTGCGCCAAATCTTTCTTTAAAGGAATTTCAGATAAAACTTCTTCAGCGTTCGGTATTCTGTTTTTAAATATAAAAGCCATTTTTTAAAACCTCTCCAAAAGAGCCGAACCCCTATTGCTTTTTACGGCAGGGCGGCGCAAAGCATTTGATTGAAATTTATTAAAATCTCAATACGGATGAGGTGTTAGTATATACAAATTCGATTAAGCGACGATATTTTTTTATATGTGAGGCATTTCAAAAGACCGAGGGCTATGTTTTTAACGCGATGCTTTAAGTTTGAGTTGGTTTGGCGGATTGCATTAGCTCTGATTATAGCAACCCCTGTTTTTGCCGGAAATGAGTTGCCGCGGTACCGTGCTTCGGAGCTAAAGCCGACTTCGCTTTATGTCGGCGAGAGGTTTCTTTATCTGATTTCCTATCTTGGGATGACAGTCGGGGAAGCTGAGGCGCATGTGAAGGAGTTGGTGGAGATTCACGGGCGCTCTGCCTATCACATTGAAGTGAATGTCCGATCAAGGTCCGTCATTGATTATTTATACCGTGTCCGGGACACGCATCACTCCTACGTTGATGCTGAGCATTTTCACTCACTTTCTTATGAGAAAAATCTCAGTGAGGGGCGATACAAGGTTCATGAGAAAATGACTTATGATCAGGAGAAGCATGAAGCGGAATACCATTCGCTGACCAATGGGTCAAAAAAGATCATGCTTATCCCAAAGAATGTCCAGGACCAGGTTTCGGCCGGATTTTGGTTTCGAATGCAGGAAATTAAGCCGAACAGTAAAATTGTTATTCCTGTCAATGCGGATGAAAAGAATTGGGATCTCGAAGTTGAGGTTGGGGGAATTGAAGAAGTTAAGATTGATGGAGTGGGTCATTTTGATACAGTTAAGCTTACTCCTAAGATTAAATTTCAGGGTTTATTTGTTCGGAGGGGGCGGATCCAAGGGTGGTTAGGCCTTGATTCCGGCCGCATTCCTCTCATGATGAAGGTCAAAGTGCCTATTTTGGGGGTTGTTACAGTTAAGCTCCATGAGTACACTTCAGGCATGGTAAAAAAGAATTAAATTGCTATTTAAAAGCTATTGCAATAATAAGATTGCTATATTATACTACTTTCAGATCATTAATTCATATCGTTAACAAGGAGAAAGAACATGATTAATAAACTTCAAAAAGGCCAGAAGGGTTTTACCCTTGTGGAAATTATGATTGTGGTTGCCATTATAGGATTATTGGCGG
>ERZ761609.3140-NODE-3140-length-11213-cov-18.967557_pt1 | contig 11213 bp, 8 predicted proteins | sample MGYA00511163_ERZ761609 | MGnify/ENA primary metagenome ERZ761609 (study PRJEB28899, sample SAMN02445070) | bioreactor sludge metagenome | biome: EBPR sludge | place: Australia: Brisbane, Thorneside Wastewater Treatment Plant | collected 2011-12-16 ... | reverse complement strand
GGGCTTGCCGCCGGCGACGATGCCGCTGCCGTCGCCGCCCTCGGCGAGCCGCGGCATGCTGGCCGGGATGTCCACCAGCACCCAGTGGTAGAAGTCGATCCGCGGCAGGTCGGCCGGCACGCTCACGCCCTCCTTGTTCACGTGGTCCGGCTTCGACGGCACGTCGGGGTCGTGGCAGAGAACCGCGAACGACCTGGTCCCGTCCGGCGCGCCGGCCCAGGAGATCTCCGGGCTCACGTTCTCGCCCATGGTCACGTGGCCCTCCGCCGACGGGATGCAGAAGGCGAACTTCTCCGGGATCGGCCCGCCGTTGGGCCAGCCGGGGATGGTGACGGTCAGCGTCGCAGTCATCGGTCCTCCTCAGGTCTCCGCTCGCGTAAAGGCCTTCGCCGTGGCGGCGCAGTCTAATCAGCGCGTGCGGCCAAGGCGAGAGCCGCGCCGAACCGGCCCCACCCGGCCCCGGCCCGGCCATCCGCCCTGTCGCGCCGGCGAGGCTGCCCTATATCGCGGATGGCGCACTCTCTCGCCCTCGCCACCACTACAAACCGGTGATCCGCATGCGCCTGCTCGTCGCCATCGCCACGGCCTGGATGCTTGCCGGCTGCGCGCTGCTGAAGCCGCTGCCGAAGGAGACGACGGTGGACGACCGGCTGGCATCGTTCCCGACCGGCGGGCTGCCGCTGGCGGGGTCGGTGCAGGTCCGCTGGGACGAGCACCAGATCCCGTTCATCGAGGCGGAGCACGACGAGGACGCGGCCTTCGCCCTCGGCCTCGTGCACGCGCACCTGCGCCTCGGGCAGATGGCCATCTACCGGCGCGTCGCCCAGGGCCGCATCGCCGAGATGGGCGGGCCGCTGGCGGCCGACATCGATCACGGCCTGCGCATCCTGGACTTCGGCAAGGCCGCGACGGAGACGGAGGCGGGGATGTCGCCGGAGGCCCGCCGCTGGCTTGAGCGCTTCGTCGAGGGCGTCAACCTCTATCAGGACCGCCTCGAGGTGCTGCCCTACGAGTACCAGGCGCTGGGGCTGGAGCGGGAGCCGTGGACCGTGCGCGACCTGCTTGCCTTCGGCCGGCTGTCAGGGACCGACGTCACCTGGCTCGTCTGGTTCAACCTGCTGCAGCTGCGCCAGCGCGACGACTGGCCCGAGCTGTGGGCGCGGCTGATCGACACCGGCACCCGGTCGGCGCCGAGCTTCGCCGGCGACGGCCGGGCCGGGGAGCTCGGAGCGATCCTCGAGGGCATCGCCCGGTCGGGGAGCAACAGCATCGCCATCGCCCCGGAGCGGACGACGACCGGCGGCGCGGTCATCGCCAGCGACCCGCACCTCGGCCTCAACCTGCCCAACACCTGGATCCTGGCGGGGCTCAAGTCGCCGTCCTACCACGTCGTCGGCATGATGGTGCCGGGCCTGCCGGTGTTCGCCATCGGCCGCAACGCCGACATCGCCTGGGGCGGGACCAACATGCGTTCGGCCGCGAGCGACCTGGTCGAGCTCTCCGCCGTTCCCGCGAGCTCCTTCAGCGAGCGCCACGAAACCATCCGCGTGCGCGGCTGGCTGGACCGGGAGGTCGTCGTGCGCGAGACGCCGTGGGGGCCGGTCATCTCCGATGCGCCGCAACTGGCCGGCCTGGGCCTGCCGCCGCTGGCGCTCCGCTGGACCGGGCACCGGCCGAGCGACGAGATCTCCGCCATGCTCGCGGTCAGCAGGGCCACGTCCTTCGGCGAGTTCCGCCAGGCCTTCGCGGACTTCTCGCTGCCGGCGCAGAACATGATCTACGCCGACGCCAAGGGAAACATCGGCCAGTTGATGGCGGTCCAGCTTCCGGCCCGCGACGACGGCGTGCCGGCGGACATGACGACGCTGCCGCAGGCGAGCGACGCGGCCTGGTCGCGGATCCTGGGCAGCCTGGAGCTGCCGTTCAGCTACAACCCGGACAAGGGCTACCTGGCGTCGGCCAACAACCGGCCGACGAACGGGACGGACATCCGCATCGGCTACTTCTTCTCGCCCAGCGACCGGGTGACGCGGATGGCCGAGATCGTCGAGGGGGGCGGTGGGGCGGGCGGCGAGGGGATGAGCCTGGAGGATGTCCGCGCGCTGCAGCGGGACGTGAGCATGAGCTCGTCTCTCGCGCTGCGCGACGCCTTCCTGGAGGCGCTGGACGCCGCGGGGTTCCATGCGTCGGCCCCGGACCTGTCGGCGCAGGAGCGGAGCGTGCTGGAGTTGATGGCCGGCTGGGACGGGCGCTACGAGCGGGCGTCGCGCGGCGCCGTCGCCTTCGAGATCTTCCGCGCCGAACTCACCACCGCGTTCTACCAGCAGAGGCTGGGGGCGGACGACTGGCAGGCCTTCGCCGACGTGGGCGAGATCAAGACGCTGCTGGCCGAGGATCTGGCCGAAGCCGGCCCGGACGCCCTGCGGCCGGCGCTGCGCGAGAGCCTTGCGGCCGCGGCGGAAAAGATCGACGACGTCGGCGACTGGGGCGAGATGCACCGGCTGATGCTGCGCCACCCCCTGGCGTTCCTGCCCGTCATCGGCGGCCGCTTCGCCTTCGCCGACCTGCCCGCGGCTGGAAGCTCCGAGACGCTGATGAAGACCGCCCACGGCCTGACCACCGAGCGCCACCGGGTGCGCTACGGCTCGAACGCCCGCCATGTCTCGGACATGACGGACCCGGACCGGAACCTGTTCGTCCTGCTCGGCGGCCAGGACGGCTGGCTCAACAGCACGACCTTCCTCGACCAGGTGCCGCTCTGGCGCGAGGGGACGTACATCGAGTTGCCGCTCAGGCTGGAGACGGTCCGCCGGCGCTTTCCCAAGACGATGACGCTGTCGCGCTGAATGGCGCGACTGCCCGTCGCTTTCGTGTGGGCGCCGCGCACCCCCGGACGGGCTGAAGCAGCTGTTCCACCGCGGCGACTTGATCAACTTCACAGAGGTAGCGGAACAGCGGTTTCGCCGAGACAAGGCCTGCATCGCCATCGTCGCGGTCTGCTGCGTGATCCTGCTGCCGGCTTTGGAACGGCCATGGACCGGACGGGGGCCGGAAAGCTCGTCGTCAACGGCTTGATGACGCTGGTCCGGGACCAGGGGCCGGCGGTCGTCCTGCCGGTGATGTACGCGCTAACGTCGATCCTCACGGCGTTCCTCAGCAACGAGGCCGCAGCGATCCGGTTGACGCCGCTCGCCATCGGCCTCTCGCAGCAGGTGGGCGTCGAGCCGCGACGCTTCGTGATGGCTGTGATGTTCGCCGCCAGCGCCGGCTGTTCCACCCCGATCGGCTACCAGACGAACACGCCCGTTTATGCGGCCGGCGGCTACCGCTTCCTGGACTTCACCGAGGCCGGTTTGCCGCTAAACGTCCTGCTGTGGGTCATCGCCAGCCTCGTGCTGCCTATATCCTGGCCGCTCGGGCAGATGGACAGAGGCGCCGCGTCAACCCCGGGCCTGTTGATTTTAACAAGCAGGCGGAAGAAGAACACGGGAGGGCTCGGCAAACCTCACGCCATGCCGCATGCTAACGACGCTTGCTGTCAAACCGCGCTATCGCGGAAGGCGGGACCGGCGCTCACGACCGGATCTCGAAGAAAACGGGACGACGAGGAGGACACGTCATGGCGAGAGCGATGCGTACGCTCAAGCAACTGCTCGCGAACAAGCCGCAGACCATCCACGCGGTCGGTCCGGAGGCCACCGTCTTCGACGCGCTGTCCGTCATGGCGGAGCACGACGTCGGCGCGGTGATGGTGTTCGAGGGCGGCAAGGTCGTCGGTGTGCTGACCGAGCGCGATTACGCCCGCAAGGGCATCCTCAAGGGGCGACTCTCGAAGGACACGCCGGTGAGCGAGCTGATGACGCCCGAGGTCGTCTTCGCCACGCCGGAGAAGAGCATCGAGGACTGCATGGCGATCATGACCAGCGGCGACTTCCGCCACCTGCCGGTGATGGCGGACGGCAGGCTGATCGGCATCGTCTCGATGCGCGACCTGGTCCGCGAGATCATCGACTATCAGCGCCACACCATCCAGGACCTGCGGCGCGACATGATCTCGGTCATGACCCCGGACCCCAGCAGCTACTGAGCCGCCCGTTCGGCACGAGGCCCCGCGGCGTCCGGGACGCCGTTCCGCCGCACCGTCGACAGGCAATCGATCAAGAGAAGGGACATCCCATCCATGAGCGTCGTCATTCTTCTGCTCGCGCTCGGCCTGCTCATGCTGGTCGCCTACCGCGGGTACAGCGTCATCCTGTTCGCGCCGATCTGCGCGCTCCTCGCGGTGGTCGCGACCGATCCGGCCCTGGTCGCGCCGGCATACACCAGCGTCTTCATGGACCGGCTCGCCAACTTCGTTAAGCTCTACTTCCCGGTGTTCATGCTCGGCGCCGTCTTCGGCAAGGTCATCGAGCTCTCCGGCTTCTCCAAGGCCATCGTCTCGTCGATCGTGCGGCTGGTCGGCCCGACCCGGGCGATGCTGTCGATCGTGCTGGTCTGCGCGGTGATGACCTACGGCGGCGTGTCGCTGTTCGTCGTCGTCTTCGCCGTCTATCCGTTCGCCGCCGAGCTGTTCCGTCAGGTCGACATCCCCAAGCGGCTGATCCCGGGCACCATCGCGCTCGGCGCCTTCACCTTCACCATGGACGCGCTTCCGGGGACGCCGCAGATCCAGAACATCATTCCGACGACGTTCTTCCAGACCAACACCTGGGCGGCGCCGTGGCTCGGCGTGGTCGGCGCCACCTTCATCTTCATCACCGGCATGGCCTACCTCGAGTTCATGCGCCGGCGCGCGGCCAGCGCCGGCGAGGGCTATGCGACGAGCGGGCAGAAACTGGAGAACGAGCCGGAGCCCTTCGAGGAGGAGCGGCTTCCCAACGCCGCGCTGGCGATCCTGCCGCTCATCCTCGTATTCGTCCTCAACCGGGTGTTCACCGACCTGATCCCGGTGGCCTACGGCGACACCTTCCAGTTCGCGCTCGGCAACGAGCCGCCGACGGCCATCGCCATCGCCAAGATCGCCGCGATCTGGGCCGTCATCGGCGCGCTCATCGCCGGCATCCTGTTCGTCGTCGTGTCGTCCTTCAAGACGATCCGCCTGCGCTTTGCCGACGGGACCAAGCTCGCCATCGCCGGCGCCTTGCTGGCCACGATGAACACCGCCTCCGAGTACGGCTTCGGCGGCGTCGTCGCCGCCCTGCCCGGCTTCGAGGTCGTCAGGTCGGCGCTGGAGGCGATCCCGAACCCGCTCATCAACGAGGCGGTCACCGTGACGGTGCTGGCCGGCATCACCGGTTCGGCCTCGGGCGGGATGAGCATTGCGCTCGCCGCCATGGCGGATCAGTTCATCGCTAACGCGAACGCCGCCGGGATCCCGCTCGAGGTCCTCCACCGGGTCGCCTCGATGGCCAGCGGCGGCATGGACACTCTGCCCCACAACGGCGCCGTCATCACCCTGCTGGCGGTCACCGGCTTGACCCACCGCCAGTCCTACAAGGACATCTTCGCCATCACGATCATCAAGACCCTGGCCGTCGGGGTGATCATCGCCTTCTACTACCTGACCGGCATCTACTGAGGCCCGCTCCGCGTCGGCCGCGGCGAAACCTGATGATGCCGCGGTACGACGCAGAAAGTGCGCGCGCACCGACGCTCGCCGTGGCACGTTCGCGGTTCCGCATCGCGATGATTAACCCGGGACTGATCCGCGCTTGCCGAACGTGCCGTACGTTGCGCGGCGGTGACCGGCTCGGTCACGACGCGCACGACGCGCACACGGTTAGGGAGAACGACCGATGAAACGTGGACTTATGACGGCCCTGGCAGGGGGCGCCATCGCCCTTGCGGTTTCCGCCACCGGCGAATCGGCGGCACAAACGGGCGCGGAGCTGAGCGCCGCCGTGCAAAAGACCATCGAGGCCTGCTACCAAACCGTCGATACCTGCAAGGAGTTCGGCAACAAGGCGAGCGGCATGCTCGTGTTCCCCGAGGTCACCAAGGCCGCCATCGGCGTCGGCGGCGAGTACGGCGAAGGCGCGCTGGTGATCGGCGGCAAGCCGGTGGGCTTCTACAGCACGACGGCGGCGTCCATCGGGCTGCAGCTCGGCGCCGAGCAACGCTCGCAGATCATCATGTTCATGAACGACGAGACGCTGAAGACGTTTCAGGCGAGCGATGGCTGGGAGGTCGGCGGCAAGGCCGGCGTGACCGTCATCGACACCGGCATGGCCGGCAAGGTCACCACAAAGTCGCTGACCGATCCCGTGGTCGGCTATATCTTCGGCGAGAAGGGGCTGATGGCCGACCTGTCGTTCGAAGGCCAGAAGATCAGCAAGATCCAGCGCTAACGGCGCGAGCGGGGCGGATCGCCTGGCGGAACCGGCCGCATGGAAGGGTCCGCCTCGCGAGAAAGCGGTGACGGGGTGTCTCTGCGGCATGGCGGACAGGAAGACGTTCGACGGGGTTTCTCCGGAGGTCTGGGAGAAGGTGAAGGCGGTCGCCCGGGACCGTTTCGGCACCGTATTCGTGCCGGAGGCGAGCACCTGCGGCACCGCGACGACGACGACGCCCATCGGCCCGGTCGTCCTGGACTACGACCACGACCCCGACGCCAGGCAGATCACCTACACCCTGCGCAAGAAGCCGATGCTGGTTCTGAGCGGGCAGATCTGGAGTGGCCTCGCCGAGACGATCGAACAGTGCAAGCACGAGACGTGACGTAAGGGACACAGAAGAGCGCCCAGGGGAAGATCACCGGGGGCGCCAAACCAAGGAGGAGGAGCAACATGCGCATTTCTGCATTTACGAGGTTCATGTGGCTATTCGCGGCCATTCTGGCCGTCGGCCTCGCCCAGTCGGGTCCGGCCGAGGCGGCGAACCCGCGGATTGACGGCCGGGTGAAGGCGGCGCTCGAGGAGCTGTTCAAGGCACAGCCGCAAGCGCGGGACTTCGCCGACCGCGCAGCCGGCATCCTGGTCGTTCCCGGCTACGCCCGGGGCGGGCTCGTCATCGGCGGCGGCTACGGCGAGGGCGCGCTGCTGGAGAACCGCAGGATCGTCGATTACTACAAGGTCAGGTCCGGCTCCATCGGGCTGCAGCTCGGCTATCAGGAGCGCGACCAGTTCCTGATGTTCATGAGCCCGGAGGCGCTGGCCGCGTTCAGGGCGGGCACGGAGTTCGAATTCGCGGTCGATGCCTCGTTCGCAGTGATCGACACCGGCATGGGCGGCAAGATCTCGGCGGCCGACTTCAACCATCCGGTCGTCGTCTTCGTCAACGACGTCCGCGGGCTGATGGGCAGCCTTGCCCTCGGCGCCGACCAGTACCTCAAGATGGAGCCGGCCGCGCAATAGCTTCGGGCGCGGCCAAAGGAAGTGCCGGCTTTGGCATCGACCGCGCTCGGCCGCAGGGTCGAGGCCATTGCCGGCCTTGCGGCCTTGGCGCTCGTCGCGCTCGGCTGCTTCGTCGTTCTCAGGCCTTTTCTCACGGCGCTGGTCTGGGCCCTGATCCTGGTCTTCGTGACTTGGCCGCTGTTCATGCGCATCGAGGACCTGGTCGGCGGCCGGACCAACCTCGCTGCGGCGTTGATGACGGCGATCCTGGCGGTCGCCCTCGTCATCCCGATGCTCGCCGTGGGCACCGGGCTCGCCGAGAACGCCACCCGGCTTTTCGACCAGGTGCAGGCGCTGGCCGCCGAAGGGCCGCCGGAGCCGCCGTCCTGGCTCATCGACGTACCCCTGGTCGGCCCGCAACTCCTGGAGCAGTGGCGGGAGGTGGACAGCGCCCGCGTCGCGGAGACGGTTCGCGGCTTGATCCGCCCCGTCAGCCAGTGGGCGCTGGGCATCGCCGGCCGGCTGGGCAGCGGCCTTATCGAGCTCGTCCTCAGCGTCCTCGCCGCGTTCTTCTTCTATCGTGACGGCGTCGTCGCCTCGAAGAGGATGGCCGCGTTCGTCGAGCGGCTGGCGGGCGACCGGGCGCACCGGCTGATGACCGTCGCCGAGAACACCACCAAGGGCGTCGTTTACGGGGTGATCGGGACGTCTCTGGCGCAGGCCACGCTCGCTGCCATCGGCCTGTGGGTCGCGGGCATCCCCAACTGGCTGCTGCTGGGCTTCGTCACGTTCTTCGTGTCGATCGTCCCGCCAGGCGCGCCGGTGGTCTGGCTCCCGGCGACGCTCTGGCTCTTCTACACCGGCGAGTACGGCTGGGGCCTGTTCATGGGCATCTGGGGCTTCTTCGTCGTCAGCGGCATCGACAACTTCCTCAAGCCCTACTTCATCAGCCGCGGCAGCGCCATGCCCCTCCTCCTGGTGTTCCTCGGCATTCTCGGCGGGGCGCTGGCGTTCGGCTTCCTTGGGGTGTTCCTCGGCCCGATCCTGCTGGCGCTGGGCTACACCCTGGTCCGCGAGTGGAGCGCCATCAAGACCGAGCTCGGCGACATCGACGGGCCGCCGCTGCCGCCGCTCATTCAGGACGACGGCAGCGCCCGCTCCGGGCGGTAGTCGGGAAGCGCCAGCGTTGTCCCGCCGGTCCCACCGACACCGACGGCGGCCAGGCCGTAGGTGCGCAGAACCCGACCGGCAAGATCGCGCAGCCACTCGTCGGCCGCGGGAGAAATCGCCACCTCGTCGATGAGCCCGGCGACGTCGACCGGAACACAGACGCCGCGGCCGAGGCAGCCTTCGGCCGCGCCGGCGGCGCGGGTGACGATCGCCCTCACCTCCCGCTCGGAGGCCAGCGCTTTGGCTTTGGTGAGCGCCCGATCGATCGGCTCGCTCAGTCCGCGCAGCTCCGCCGGTTCGAGGTAGCGAACGAAATCGACCGAAACGGCGAGATCCTCGCCGGCGTTCAGCGCCGCGCGCAGCTTGCCGATGCTGGTGCGCACGGCGACGCATTTGCCGGCCGCCTGGTACGTCTTCCACAGGGCGACCTCGTTGGCGCCGGTGGCGTGCCAGCAGCTGGCCCAGACCATCGCCGCCGGCCGGTAGTTGCGAATTGTGTTGATCAGCTCGGCCTGCTCGTTCTCCTGGGCCTTCCGCGACCACCACCGCTCCAGCCGCCCCTTCTTCGGCGGCGGCGACCCCGCCTGCTCGGCGAGCCGCATGAGCTCCTCGGGGAGGGTGCGCACGGCGAACACCGTGTCCTCGCTCAGCCCGGCGAAGGGGTCTTCCAGCGTGTCGATGCGGGCGAAGAACAGGGACTTGCGCTCGAGCAGGTCGACGAACTGAGCGAAATCCAGGAACCGCCAGATGGCCCGGCCGTCGCCCGCTCCTGAGGCCCCGTGCTGTTGATCCAACATCCGTTTCTCTGCTCCCCGGAAAACCGCGCGACCGCGGCGGCAGGCTGGCGCTGTGCCGCGCACGTCAACCGCGCGTAAGATGCCTTCCAACGTTAGCACGCAGAGGCGGCGCGGGGTTCACGCATGTTGGCTGAAGCAGCAATTTTCCTGACGGCGGCGGTCCTCACCGTGCCGGTCTCGCGGCGCCTCGGGCTCGGCGCCGTCCTCGGCTACCTGCTCGCCGGGGCGATCATCGGCCCCGCCGGTCTCGGCATCGTTTTCAACGTCAACGACGTCCTCCACTTCGCCGAATTCGGCGTCGTCCTCCTGCTCTTCATCATCGGCCTGGAGTTGCAGCCGAGCCGGCTGTGGACCATGCGCAAGGCGATCTTCGGGATGGGCGCGGCACAGGTGGCGGCGACCGGGGCCGTGCTAGCGGCCGTGGCCGCCGCGTTCGGCGTCCAGCCGGTCGCTGCCATCGTCATCGGCCTGTCGCTGGCGCTCTCCTCGACCGCTTTCGCCCTGCAGAACCTCGCGGAGAAGGGCCAGTTGACGACGCGCCACGGCCGCGCCGCCTTCTCCATCCTGCTGTTTCAGGACTTGGCGGCGATCCCGCTCATCGCCCTCGTCCCGCTTCTCGGCGTGGGGGCAGCGGCGGGAACGGCCGGCAACGGGCCCGACCTGCTGGAGGCGGCCAAGGTCATCGCGGTGCTCGCGGCCGTCTGCATCGGCGGCCGCTACGCCCTTCGCTACGCGCTCCGCGTCGTCGCGCTCACCAACACCCGCGAGCTGTTCACCGCCATGGCGTTGCTGGTGGTCATCGCCGTCTCGCTGGTGATGCAGTCGCTCTCCCTGTCCATGGCCCTCGGCGCCTTCCTCGCCGGCGTGCTGCTGGCCGACTCCGAATACCGCCACGCGCTGGAAGCGGACATCGAGCCGTTCAAGGGGCTGCTCCTCGGCCTGTTCTTCATGTCGGTCGGCATGTCGCTCAACCTCGGCATGATCGCCGCCGAGCCGCTGAAGGTGGCGGCGCTGGTGGCGGGCCTCGTCGGCGTCAAGCTCGCCATCCTCTACGGGATCGGCCGGACCAACGGCCTGGAACCGGGCTCGGCCAGGGCGCTGGCCATCTCCGTCTCCCAGGGCGGCGAGTTCGCCTTCGTCATCTTCGCCGTCGCCGCCGGAACCGGGGTGCTCGAGCGCGCCGACGCCGACCTGCTGAAGGCGGTGGTGACCCTGTCCATGGCGACGACGCCGTTGCTGGCCGGCATCGACGGCCTCGCCGACCGGCGCAGGCGCGCGCGAAGCACAGCGGCCGTCTACGACGAGCCGCCGGAAGAGCACCGGCAGGTGCTCATCGCCGGCTTCGGCCGCTTCGGCCAGATCGTCGCCCGCATGCTCCGGGCGAAGAAGATCCCGTTCACCGCGCTGGAGATCAGCCCCGACCAGGTCGACTTCGTCCGCGCCTTCGGCAACGAGGTGTTCTACGGCGACGCCTCGCGCATCGACCTGCTGCGCGCCGCCAAGGCCGACGAGGCCGCCGCCTTCGTGCTGGCCATCGATGATCCAGACGCCTCGGTGCGGACGGCGCTGACGGTGCGCGAGAACTTTCCGAACCTGCCGATCTACGCCCGGGCGCGCAACCGCAACCACGCCTACCGGCTGATGGACGCCGGCGTCCGCGTCGTCTGGCGGGAAACCTTTCTCTCCAGCCTGGACATGGCCGGCGCCGTTCTATCGGGCCTCGGCTACCCCGAGCGAGAGGTCGCCGGCGCCATCGAGACGTTCCGCAACCACGACGAGCGGCGGCTCTATGCCCACCACGGCCTGCACAACGACGTCAAGCGGATGCAGGACCTGGCCAAGGCGGCGACGAAGGAACTGGAGGAGCTGTTCGCCGCCGACGCGGCCGACGCGGCGGCGGGCCCCGATCAGCAGC
>ERZ761609.3139-NODE-3139-length-11217-cov-13.830048_pt1 | contig 11217 bp, 9 predicted proteins | sample MGYA00511163_ERZ761609 | MGnify/ENA primary metagenome ERZ761609 (study PRJEB28899, sample SAMN02445070) | bioreactor sludge metagenome | biome: EBPR sludge | place: Australia: Brisbane, Thorneside Wastewater Treatment Plant | collected 2011-12-16 ... | reverse complement strand
TCCTGGATCCGTTTCAGCGAGCGAAAAAGGGTCAGGTTTCGTGAGCGCCGAGGCGACCAACGGTATTCGCAAGGCAGTTCGCCCAGGGCGGTCAAGATGCCCGGCGTGGACTCCAGGGGGAAGCCTTCGATGGCGACCGTCTGGATGAACTGGCGGCCGACCTTGGGTACCACGCCGGTCCACATTTCCTGCCCGCCAATGAGCGCGTCCAGGTACATCGGATTGGTCGGCAATTGCAGCGGATGATTCCAAAACATCCCGATCCACCGCGGGCGGCGCCGATCGGGACGCTATCCAGAACCATTCTACGGATGCAAAGAATGCAGGTCTCGAGAAAGTTTTCCACAGAAATCGACGCGTACCGACGCCGTGCAGCGAACTCCAGGATCGGAAAACAAGAACCCGCCAGCCAAGAGAGAAACAACAACCTCGACGGCCTGACCCGGAGATGGTGAGGGTAGTCGTCGAAAACCCGGTTGCCAAAACGGCGGTGCAGAAGATCGGCGAGGCCAGGGCGCTCGATACCTACGCAACGCACGCCTGAATTGAAGGGTTCGTGACCATGAAAAACTTGTTGGGTAGGGAGTGGTGCGGCGGAAAAACGCCGGCCGTCGAGACGAGCGCTGACCAACCAGGACTACAGGTAAGACAGTCGCGCCCCGCCCGTATGGCCAATACGTAACCGACTGGCCGCCACGAGGAGTCCTGTCGCCGGCGCGCAAGTTGGCCTCGGGGTAGAACAGCAAGGCATCCTCGAGCCTCTGAAGGAATTGTTTTTTGAAGTCCAGCAAGCCGCGAAGCGAGTCGCCGTAGTCGGAACCGAACTGAAGCTTCAATGACTGCCATGGGATGAGGACGCTCGGACGCTGGGTGACACGCAGGACAAAGATGCGGTAGAGCAGCCAGGAATAGATGCCATAGCCAAGGGCGACCTGGAGAGGGCGTGCAGCACGCGCATGTCGATCGACACCGGCGACTCGGTGACATTGCGAAAAAAAGCCTCCGATAGCTTGAGGCTGCTTGCCCACGAAATCCGATCATCCGACCGCTGGGGATCCCAGAAAACGAATGCTTGATCAGCGAGCAGCATGTCTTTGAGGCCGCACCGTCCTTGTCGCTGATAGACGATGGACAGCTTCGCAGTGAAGAGCCTCACGGCCTGCGCACGGAGCCGCTGGCAATCGCGGCCATCGGTTCGCATGCCAAGCTTGCGCAGACACTCGTTCTGACTTCTTCCGAGGGAAAGCTTGGGTGATTTGGTCTTCACGGCTTCCGTGCAGAGCCACGCCAGCAGGAGCCGTGGAACCGTGCCGTAGGGAAGACCGAATCTCGGATCGGCGACGATCGATAGTGACACGGGTCCGCTCGTCCGTTCGAAGCTGGACACCCCGGGGTCGCTATGTGGCAAGGTGGTCTGAACCAGGGCCTGCCCCAGGAACGCGAACGAACCCACATCGACCCTGGCAGCGCCGATGTCCGAAGCCAGGGCAATCAGCTTCCCACCGCGCGAGACGCCGGTCAGCAAGCGTGTCCCCTTGGCCGGTCGCGCGTGCCGAAGGCTTGTGGTGATCGAATACCGGGAGAGACGAGAAGGAGGCGGGCGGGCATGCCTGAATTTGTAGCACCCAGGCTTTTGCGGAGGCGGGGGAAAAGCGCCCAACAGGGTCACGTTTCGGACGTCGGTGCGGACGACTTCAGATGGCGCGGGTGGTCGGTGGCAACCAGAGAAGGCGATCATTGGGCGATGACTCCCGCAGCCGGCGATGGCCAAGGTCTCTGGTTTGCTGCTCGAACATCTCTTTCAGCCGGGCTTGCCGCAGTGCTCTGACGTCGCGGATTTACGCTGTCATCGGTAGTTCATGCCCCCTCTTAAAGATAAGGATTGGTCACCCCACCAATCCTTATCAGAAATTCGCCAAAACGCCGTAGCCCGGCCACCCTGGCACGCGACCCATTGCGGACGCCAAGAGCACTTCCCGGCCATCAAGGACGGCCAATTCGCCGATCTGGAGTACTTCACGGCCTCGCAGGGTGTCGACCAGGGGGCAATTCGAGGGCGACGCGTAGGCTTTTTCTTCCATAAGGCTGCGCCCAGCCTCCCCTTGCGACCGCGAGGCATCTTTTTCGATCACATTTTGAAGCCGTGGCCAGATCAACAACGCAAGAAGCGCAGCGTTTGCGGAAAGCCTCGATCACCTGGCTTGGCATTGCCCTCTGCCGGTGTCGTTACAGGACGAAAGCCGGCCGCTCGGCTCGGCAAGGTACAGACGCAGCCTAGGCCTCCGGCGTTCCCCCGTGAGGGACAACTCATTGGCGCATCTTTTCTTGTAGGTTATTTTGTGGGTCTGATTGCTTAAAAACTTTTATTGTTTATATTTTTCCTACACTTAAGCAAGCATACCGGCGGAAGCGGTGAGATTCGAACTCACGGACGGTTGCCCGTCGCTAGTTTTCAAGACTAGTGCAATCGACCACTCTGCCACGCTTCCTGCAAGCTCACCGGCGGTGCGAATGATAGCACGGCGCCGCCCCCCGGACGCGCCACAGCCTACCTGCCAACGACGCTTGCAACCCGACACAAGACAGTAATAGCGATTGAAACTTTTCGCATAGTTGGCTAGTCTCAGCGCCGTAATCCTATTTCGATCAACAGGAGGAAGTCCATGCAACCCCAGTTTCAGATCACCGGCCAAGCCACTCGCGAGGTGTCGCTGCAGCAGAACCGGGTTCTGCGCAATACGTTCATGATGCTCGCCCTGACCATGGTGCCAACCGTTCTCGGCGCCTTGGCTGGCGTACAGATGCAGTTTACGTTCATGTCCGGCAGCCCTCTGATGTCCTTCCTGCTCTTCCTCGGTATTGCCTTCTGCTTCATGTGGGGCATCGAGCGTACCAAGAACAGCGGCATGGGAGTTGTGCTGCTGCTCGGCTTTACCTTCTTCATGGGGCTGATGTTGTCACGCATCCTGCAGGTGGCGCTGGGCTTCAGCAACGGCGGCCCGCTGATCGCCATGGCCGCGGGCGGCACCGGCGTGATCTTCTTCTCGCTCGCCGCCGTAGCCACGATCACCAAGAAGGATTTCAGCTTCCTGGGCCGGTTTCTGTTCATCGGCATGATTGTCGTTCTGCTGGCGATCGTGGCCAACATTTTCTTCCAGATCCCGGCCTTGTCGCTGACCATCTCGGCAGTTGCCGTGCTCGTCTTCTCGGCGTACATCCTCTACGACATCAGCCGCATCGTAAATGGCGGTGAGGACAACTACATCTCGGCGACACTGTCGGTCTATCTGAGCATTTACAACGTCTTCGTCAGCCTGCTGAACCTGCTGCTGATGCTCAGCGGCGAACGCGACTGATCGGCGAGGGCATAAGAAAAAGGGCGGCCTTGGCCGCCCTTTTTCCGTTGACCGGCTGGCGCCGGCGCCGCCGGGGAGACGGCACGCCGTCAGGCCAGCAGCAGGCCGGCGGCGACCTTGCGACCCTCACCGATTAGAACATTGTAGGTACGGCACGCGGCCGGCAAATCCATCACTTCCAGGCCCTTCTGCGCCCGTGCCAGCGGCCGCATCAGGTCGGGAGTCGGAAAGCGCAACCGATTGCCGGTGCCGAGCAGAATGATTTCGGCGTCGAGCGAGGCCAGCCATGCGAAGTCCTCGACACGCAGGGTGTCGAAAGTTGCCTGCGTCCAATCCGGGATCAGGCGCTCTGGCAGCACCGCCAGGTTACAGCTGTGGCGGATACCGTTCACGCTGACGTAGCCCTCGCCGTAAGCGGTGAAGGTGTTCAGGCCGTCGGGTCTGTCGAGTTGTAGTTTCATGAAAATTGCGGCGCACAAAACCTTAAAGTACGATTATAGCTTTTTTGCCGATCGCCTCCAGAGAGGGACAGTGCACAAGCGCCGCCCCGTAGCGCTCACCGATCGACGCGTCATCAACAGCGCTGCCACTACTCGAGCCCGGATCATGAGAGAGTTTTCCCGCATCCAACGTTTGCCGCCCTACGTCTTCAGCATTACCGCCCAGCTGAAGATGGCCGCTCGCCGGCGCGGCGAAGACATCATCGACATGAGCATGGGGAATCCGGACGGGCCGACGCCGCAGCACATCACCGACAAGCTGGTCGAGGCGGCGCTGCGCGAAAACACGCACGGCTACTCGGTCTCGCAAGGCATTCCGCGCCTGCGCAAGGCGATTTGCGACTGGTACCAGCGGCGCTACGACGTGAGCCTGGATCCGGAAACGGAAGCGGTGGTGACCATCGGTTCCAAAGAGGGCATCGCCCATCTGATGCTGGCCACCGTCGACCGCGGCGATACCGTCCTGGTGCCCAATCCCTCGTACCCGATTCACATTTACGGGGCGATCATCGCTGGCGCCGATATCCGCTCGGTGCCGATGACGCCGGACGTCGATTTCTTCGCCGAGCTGCAACGCGCGCTCATCGAGACGACGCCGAAACCGAAGATGATGATTCTCGGCTTTCCGAGCAATCCGACCGCCCGCTGCGTGGACCTCGAGTTCTTCGAGCGCGTCGTCGCCCTGGCCCGCGAGCACGACGTCCTGGTCGTCCATGACCTGGCCTACGCGGACATCGTCTTCGACGGCTATCAGGCACCGTCGATTCTGCAGGTGCCCGGCGCACGCGAGGTCGCGGTTGAATTCTTCACCATGTCCAAGAGCTACAACATGGCCGGCTGGCGGGTCGGCTACATGGTCGGCAACGAAGAGCTGTGCCGGGCACTGGTGCGTATCAAGAGCTATCACGATTACGGCACTTTCACGCCGATCCAGGTGGCGTCGGTGATCGCCCTCGAAGGATCGCAGCAATGCGTGGAAGATGTGCGCCAGACCTATCAGCGGCGCCGCAACGTGCTCGCCAAGGGGCTGCACGAAGCCGGCTGGATGGTCGAAGTGCCGAAAGCGTCGATGTACATCTGGGCCAGAATCCCCGAGTTCTACCGGCACCTGGGATCGATGGAGTTTGCCAAGAAACTGCTCCTCGAAGCCAAGGTCGCGGCCTCGCCCGGCGTCGGTTTCGGCGAATTCGGCGACGATCACGTGCGCTTTGCGCTGATCGAAAACGAAGAGCGCACGCGGCAGGCGGTGCGCGGCATCCGCGACATGTTCAGGAAGGACGGCCTGCTGCCGTCGGCTGGCGGTCGCGAAAGAGCAATGCCATGAAGCCGATCCGCAAATCGAACAAGCTGGACCGTGTCTGCTACGACATCCGCGGCCCGGTCCTCGAACAGGCCAGGAAGATGGAGGAAGAAGGTCACCACATCATCAAGCTCAACATTGGCAATCTCGCCGCCTTCGGCTTCGATTCGCCGGAGGAAATCCAGCTCGACATGATCCGCAACCTGCCCAGTGCGGCCGGCTACTCGGATGCGAAAGGGATTTTCTCGGCGCGCAAGGCGGTGATGCACTACACCCAGCAGAAACACATCCAGGGCGTGACGCTGGACGACATCTACATCGGCAACGGCGTCTCCGAGCTGATCGTAATGGCCATGAACGCCCTCCTCAATGCCGGCGACGAAGTGCTCGTGCCGACGCCGGACTACCCGCTGTGGACCGCGGCGGTGAGCCTTTCCAGCGGCACGCCGCGCCACTATCTCTGCGACGAAGGCAACGACTGGTTGCCCGACCTCAAGGATCTGCGCGCCAAGATCACAGCGCGCACGCGCGCGCTGGTGGTGATCAATCCGAACAACCCCACCGGCGCCCTGTATCCGGAGCACGTGCTGCTCGAATTGGTCGACGTCGCGCGTCAGCACAACCTGATCATCTACGCCGACGAGGTGTACGACAAGGTTCTCTACGACGGCGCAACGCACACCGCAATCGCATCGCTGTCGACCGACGTGCTCACGGTGACCTTCAACGGCCTGTCGAAAAACTACCGTTCCTGCGGCTATCGCGCCGGCTGGATGGTCGTCTCCGGCGATCTGCGCGACGCGCGCGACTACATCGAAGGCCTGGACATGCTGGCGTCGATGCGCCTGTGCTCCAACGTCCCCGGCCAGCACGCCATCCAGACGGCGCTCGGCGGCTACCAGAGCATCGACGACCTGGTCGCACCGAACGGCCGCATGTGCCGCCAGCGCGATCTGGCGTACGAGCTGATCACCGCCATCCCCGGCGTCACCTGCGTCAAACCGAAGGCGGCGCTGTACATGTTTCCGCGCCTTGACCCGAAGCTCTATCCGATCCGGGACGACCAGAAGTTCATCGCCGAGATGCTGCAGAAGGAACGCGTTCTGCTGGTCCAGGGTAGCGGTTTCAACTGGCCGCACGCGGACCACTTCCGCCTGGTTTTCCTGCCGCACGAAGACGACCTGCGCGACGCCATCGCGCGTATCGCGCGTTTTCTGGAAGGCTATCGGCAGCGCGCGGCCGCTCCCGCCTAGCAGCCTGTCGGACTTTCCCGCGCCCGTGCACCCGGCTTGCGAACCTTCACCCCCGACCCGCAACTTTCAGACCCTCAACCTCTACTCCTGGCTGCCCTATGAAACCTATCAATGTTGGACTTCTCGGAATCGGCACCGTCGGTGGCGGTACTTTCTCGGTCCTGACACGCAACGGCGAAGAGATTGCCCGCCGTGCCGGCCGGCCCATTCAGGTCAGCGTCGTTGCCGACCGCAACCTCGAACGCACCCGGCAGCTGACCAAGGGTAGCTGCCGGGTCACCGATGACGCCTTCGCGGTGGCCAGCGACCCGGACGTCGACATCGTCGTCGAACTGATCGGTGGCGACAGCGTCGCCAAGGAACTGGTCCTGCAGGCGATCGCCAACGGCAAGCACGTGGTGACGGCCAACAAGGCGCTGCTCGCCAAGCACGGCAACGAAATTTTCGCCGCTGCCCAGAAGCAGGGCGTGATGGTCGCTTTCGAAGCCGCCGTCGCCGGCGGCATCCCGATCATCAAGGCGCTGCGCGAAGGACTGACCGCCAACCGCATCGAATGGATCGCCGGGATCATCAACGGCACCACCAACTTCATTCTCTCGGAGATGCGTGACAAGGGGCTGTCCTTCGACGTGGTGCTCAAGGAAGCCCAGCGTCTCGGCTACGCCGAGGCCGATCCGACCTTTGACGTCGAGGGCGTCGACGCGGCGCACAAGCTGAGCATCATGTCAGCCATTGCCTTCGGTAACTCGATGAGTTTTGACCAGGCGCACATCGAAGGCATCAGCCAGCTCGACGCCGCCGACATCAGGTACGCCGAACAGCTCGGCTACCGCATCAAGCTGCTCGGCATCACCAAGCGCACCAGCGAAGGCGTCGAGCTGCGCGTCCATCCGACCCTGATTCCGACCAGGCGCCTGATCGCCAACGTCGAGGGAGCGATGAACGCCGTCCTGGTCAAGGGCGACGCGGTCGGCCCGACGCTCTACTACGGCAAGGGCGCTGGCGCCGAGCCAACGGCTTCGGCGGTGATTGCCGACCTGGTCGACGTCACGCGCATGCACACCGCCGACCCGGAGCATCGCGTGCCGCATCTCGCCTTCCAGCCCGACGCGATGGTCGATCTGCCGATTCTGCCGATGGCCGACGTGATCACCAGCTACTACCTGCGCCTGCGTGTCGCCGACCGGACTGGCGTGCTCGCCGACGTGACGCGCATTCTCGCCGATCAGGAAATCTCGATCGACGCCATGATCCAGCGCGAGCCTGCCGAGGGGGAAGAACAGACCGAGATCATCATGCTCACCCACCAGACGCGCGAGCGAAACATCGACGCGGCGATTACCCGCATCGCGTCGCTCGACGCCGTCAAGGGGGCGATCGTCCGTCTGCGCCTGGAAGAACTTCTCTAGGAGCTGGCGCAGCGGGTGGCATCGGCGGCATTGCTGCCGACCCCTGCGCGGCCAGGTCGCGCAGGCTGATGCCGCCAACCGCCGTGTCGAGCGCCAGCCGCATGCGCTCGAAGACGGCGTCGACCGCCGGCGCTGCCGGTAGGTCGACGGGTGAAAGGAAGCGTTCCTCACCGGCGCTGCGTACCGTCTCCAGGACCTGCGTCACGCTGATCAGCGCCGGGTCGCGCCCGAGCAGGTAGAGCGGCGGGTCGTCGCTGCTCTGCAACAGCAATTTCTCGCTTTCCAGGGCATCGACAACGGTCTGCAGGACGTGCCGCGGCATGCCCAGCAGGCGAATGAATTCCGTCAGCGAGGGCGTGCGCTCACCGGCCACGAACCTGCCCGTCACCAGGGCCATGGTCGACAGCGCCAGCCGCTCGCGCATGCGGTTGCTCAGTCGCGGTTCGCCGGCACCGGCGTAGAGATACTCCGGGTGCTGGGCGTAAAAAGCGACACTGGCGCCGAAAAGCAGAATCAGCCAGCTCAGATAAAGCCAGATCATGAACAGGATCAGAATCGCCAGGCTCGAATAGATCGCCGCGTACTGGTTCGAAGTCGCCACGAAGGCCGCAAATCCCCACCCGGCGGTCTGCCAGGCAATACCGCCGGCAGCACCGCCGATCAGCGCCGGAAGCAGACGCACGCGCGCGTTCGGAATGAACATGTAGACAAAGGTGAAGGCAGCAATGACCAGCAGATAGGGGGTCAGCCGGCTGATCGTCTGTACCAGCTGACCAAGCATCTCGATGGCCAGCAGTCCGCGCACCGTCTCGACATTCATCACCGTGGCGGTGATGCCGAGCGCGGCGAAGACCAGGATCGGACCCACCATGAGCACGCTCAGGTAGCGGCTGAAACGATCGGCAAGCGAGCGCGGGCGCTGAATATGCCAGATGTAATTCAGCGACTCCTCGATCTTCTGCATCAGGGAAATCGCGGTGTACAGCAGTAAGGCCAGGCCGAGCGCGCCAAGCACGCCGACGTTCATGTTCTGGATGAAGGTCGTGATACTGGTCGCCACTTCCTCGCCTTTTTCACCGAGGGGTTCGAGGAAGTTCAACAGCATCGGCTGAATCTGGTTGTGCACGCCGAACGCCTTGAGCACCGAAAAGCTCAGCGCCAGCAGCGGCACGATCGACAACAGCGTCGTGTAGACCAGACTCATGGCGCGCAGGGTCAGTTGTCCGTCGACGACATCACGGATCAACAGCAGGAGCGTGCGCACGACGCGTATGCCGCGCGCCTGCCACAAGGACAGGCTTGCGCCCTGCCCCCCCCAGATGATGCCGTCCAGACGACTGAGCAGATTCGTACCGACTGCAGGCTTCACTTGACGACCTCGAGTTCAAGTTGCAGGGTGACCGCCTTGGCGTTTGCCGCGCTCGCCGGGCGCGCCTTGCCGAGCAGTACGCGCTTGGCGTCCACTCCGTCGGCGCTGGTCATTTCGGCAATGATCGCTTCGCCGCGACGAGTGGCAAGTTGCTCCAGAGCCTCGTCGGAAACCGGCTGCTCCTTGATCATGCGCTCGAGAAGACTCTCGTAGAACGCCAGCGGCGGCCCCGCGGCCGGCTTCCCGGCCGGCGCCGTGCTGGCGGACGATTCCCCTGCCGGCTTGCCAGACGGCCCGGCGGCAAGTGCACGCTGCTTCACCAGCGCCAGGACCTCAGGCGCATAGCGCTCGCTGAACAGCGCCTCGATCGCCACCTGCGCGCGCGGGTTGGCGGCGTCGACCGGACCGGGGTCCTCGCCAGGCGTCACTTCGAGGCCCATGCGGACGACAAGGTCGCTGCGCACGGCCAGCGACTTCAGCGCTGGCGTGTCCACCTCGGCCGCTTGCGTTGGCGGCACGAGAAGCTTCAGCGTCGTCCGTTCCTTCATTGCGCGCGCCACTGCCGCCAGTTTTTCGCGCTCTGGCGGGGCAAGAACGGCGCTGCCAGGTTCGAAGTCGATGCTGTCGAGTTTGCTGTCGCTACCGGCACCGAAAAGCGCACCGAGCGCCCGGAACGGCGCCGTGATGATGCCGCCGATCAGGTTGCCGAAGGCCTTGCCGACCACTGCCCCGTAGGCAAATTCCGGGTCGTTGAGATCGCCGCTGACCGGCAGGCCGATGTCGATGACCCCCTGCGAATCGCTCAGGATGGCGATCGCCAGGTCGAGCGGCAGGTCCGCTGCGCCGGGGGTATCGACCTTTTCGCCGAGTTTCACCTGCTTGAGGACGATCTTGTTCTCGCCACGCAGCTTGCTGTCCTTGACCTTGTACTGCAGATCGAGCGCCAATTGTCCGCCGGTGATCCTGCGGCCCGCGAACTTGATGACGTACGGCGACAGCGAGCTCATCGTCAGGTTGCGGAAAGTCATCTCGATGTCGGTCAGCCTTGCCGGGCGAAAAACGCTGATCTGGCCGCGAATCTTCGCCGAACCGTACTTGTCGACGCGCGCGTCGAGCTGCACTTTGGCACTGCCCTTCGGATTGGTGCCGAGACCGGTGATCACCCCCTTCAACTCGTGCATGCGCGTGCCGAACTGGGGTCGCAGACTGAGGTCGGCAAACTCGAGCGCGCCCTTGGAAATGCGGATGCGCGCGATCGTCACCGGGAAGGGATCGTCGACCGCCGCGCCTTCATCAGCGGCCGCCACTGCCACTTCGGCGGGCCCTGCAGCACCCTCCCCTCCCGCCGGCTGGTCGGCGGCAGCCGCGGACTCGCCGTCCCTGGGCTTCTTGAGAACGTCGGTCAGATTCACCGATTGGTCCTCGGCAATGATCAGGCGCCCCGCCGGCGCGACCAGCCGCAGCTCGCCGATGTCCAGGCGGTTCGGCTCGACGGTCAGCAGCAAATCGTCGCTGGCCAGCGCATCCCAGGTGACGAACGGCCGCTGCGCTTCGCTCTCGTCGATGCGCAGTTGATCGACCGCAAAACCGCCCTTGTAGGCCAGCTTGGCGGCGGCCGCGGGATCGCCGTAGCGTAGACGCCCGGAGGTCGATAGCGTACCCGATGCCAGATTCAGTTCGGCGAACTCCGCCAGGTAGGGCTGAACGGGCGCCAGCGCGATGGCCGCCAGCTTGAGCTGCAGGTCCGCTGTGCCGTTGTCGGCACGAACACTGCCCCTGGCGTCGATTTCGCCGCCGCTGGCGACAGTGGCCTTGAACTCCACCTGCATCGGTGTGCTGACTCCGGTCGCGAACCCGGCGATGCGCGCGCGGATGGCCTGCAGCCCGACCGTCAGCGGCGGCCCGCCGCTGCGATCTGCGAAACCGAGTGCGAAGCGATCGACCTCGATCGCCTTCACCGCCACCCGCCAGGCACAGATCGGAAGAGCACACGTCTGAACTCCAGTCTCTGACCAATCTCGTATGCCGTC
>ERZ761609.3137-NODE-3137-length-11219-cov-36.172161_pt1 | contig 11219 bp, 8 predicted proteins | sample MGYA00511163_ERZ761609 | MGnify/ENA primary metagenome ERZ761609 (study PRJEB28899, sample SAMN02445070) | bioreactor sludge metagenome | biome: EBPR sludge | place: Australia: Brisbane, Thorneside Wastewater Treatment Plant | collected 2011-12-16 ... | reverse complement strand
GGCCTCGCCGACGCAGGCACCGCCCGCGCCAAGCCACCACCCCCAGGCGCCACGCCCGGCCCACCGAGCGCTGCGGGTTGCTCGGGACGGAATGCATGCAGGCGCAGCAGCGTCATCGTGAAGCCGGTGTACTCATCCGGCGCAAGCGGTAGCTCGTCACGGCCGTGGATGGCGATCTGATAGGCAAGCTGCAGGAACTCGGCATCGAAGGCCTGCACGTAGGCCGCCACGCGCGCGCGCTCGAGTTCGTCGGTGATCGCCTCGGGCGCAAACTGCGCCAGGGCAATGCGGTGCAGCAGCGTCGCCAGCGACTGCAGGGCTGCATCGAAGGCCAAGCTGCGCGCCTCCATGCCATCAGCCACTCGCAGCAGCGCAGGGACATCAGCCGCGACCAGGGCATCGAGCACCGCGTACAGATGGTCGTCGCCCACCGTGCCCAGCATGTGGGTAACCTGCTCCTCCTCGACCTTGCCCGCGCCATGCGCGATCGCCTGGTCGAGCAGGGACAGCGCATCTCGCATCGAGCCGTTCGCCGCCTTGGCGAGGTGGCGCAATGCACCAGGCTCGAATGACACCTGCTCAGCCTGCAGGATGCGCGTGAGGTGCTCGACGATATGCCCCTGCGGCATCTGCTTGAGGTTGAACTGCAGGCAGCGCGACAGCACCGTTACCGGGATCTTCTGCGGGTCGGTGGTGGCGAGGATGAACTTGACGTGCTCGGGCGGCTCCTCGAGCGTCTTCAGCATGGCGTTGAAGGCATGCCCGGTGAGCATGTGCACTTCGTCGATCATGTACACCTTGTAGCGCCCCTGCACCGGCGCATACACCGCCTTGTCGAGGAGCGCCGCCATATCGTCCACGCCACGGTTCGAAGCCGCATCCATCTCGACGTAATCGGGAAAGCGGTCGGCGTCGATCGCGCGACAGGCGTCGCAGGTGTTGCACGGCTCGGGGGTGATGCCGGTCTCGCAGTTGAGCGCCTTGGCCAGAATGCGGCTGATCGTCGTCTTGCCGACACCGCGCGTGCCCGTGAACAGCCAGGCGTGATGCAGACGGCCGGTGGCGAGCGCATGCGACAGCGCACGCACCACGTGCTCCTGACCGACCAGCGTACCGAAGGACTTCGGCCGCCACTTGCGCGCAAGGACCTGATAGCTCATGGCGGGCGATTCTAGCAGAGCGTGGCCGCCGCGCCCCCCCCCTGCAGTAGCAGCGCCCGCCGCGAGGGCCCGAAGGAGACTGCACTCGGATCTGCCGGGGTATCAGCGGAATCGATGGCCTGCGCCGCTGCGCCCGTGGGCTGCTCCACCGAACTGATTGGCATCGAAACTTCCTGCCGCCGGGAAAGTGTCGGCATTCCTTACACATGCCCGCCCCAACTCGGCGTCGATCACAGCCGGCTGCGACTTGCCAGCGGGATATACCACTCGCACAAAAATTGCTTCGACCACTCTGTCCGGGCGAACACCGGACACCTACAAAACAACAACCCGCAGGAGACTCGCATGAACACAAGAAACAGCTTATCGCCGCAGAGGGTAGCCCTGACGGCGGCAATGAGCCTTTGCCTGCTGCAGGCGAGCACGGCGGACGCCGCCATCACCGTCAGCGACAGCTATCACTTCCTGGACAATCGCAGCGACAACTCCGTACGCATCTTCGCCGGCGTAAGGCAGACGATCGGCGCCTTGAACGTCACCCCCAATCCAGGCTCCACACCCAGCGCCGCCACCCAGATCATCGCCACCCAGGACGGTGTGCACTACACCAGTCTCGTCTACGATCCGGTCACCGTCGCGCCGAACCAGTATGCGCGCTCGGTCGGGGACGGCATGCTGTTCTTCAATGCCGAGTTGGGTGAGAACGTGCCCTACAACCCCAGCACGGCCGGCTGGAGCCTGTTCGGTCGGAGCGACCCGACGGATGCATATGCCGCTGTCGGCACCCTGCCCTCCATCGAAGGCGCAACTGTGCTGCCCTTCGTCTCCAACATGCGTGTCAGCGGCAGTGGCGAGGACATGACCTTCAATTGGGGGGTCTATGAAGATTCGAGCCACGACAGCGTGCGGGTGCAGATATGGAGCCTGGACTACAAGCCCGGTGACTCCATCTCGGGCGACATCCTGTTCAGCCGCAGCTTCATGGCGCCCGATGTGTCCTCGTTCCGGATCGGCGATTATGCCGATCTCGGCACCCTGCTGAGCGGCGACAAGATGTACTCGGTCGAGGTCAGCCTGATCGACCGCCGCGACGAATCCGCGCCGGTGTCGAACGCCAACATCCTGAGCCGCTCGCGCAGCTTCTTCGACTTCATGCTGCTGCCCGAAGGGGCGCCGGACGGTGTCTACCTGCCCAGCGGCGGAATCGACCCGACCGGCGATACGGTATTCAAGTTCACCATCGAGCGCGTCACTCCCGACGAGATCATCTTCATAGATCCGCTCGTGGCTGTCGGTTACGACTATGCCATCGGCGCTGGCGACCCGCTGATCCGCGCCGTGCTGCTCCCGACCGGGATCGGCGACTCGCTCTACGATATCGAACTCTGGGACGGCAGCGCGTGGGTGCCCTTCAAGACCAACATCCTTGGCGGCGAAGAACTCGTGTTCGATGACGACGGCGTCGACCGCTTCCGCGTGCTCGGGATCGAGACCACCGCCGGACTGGACCCGGCCAACCCGCTGGCCTTCATCACCGGCCTGCGTTTTGCCGAGGAAGGACGCTTTACCGGCACGATGACACCGCTGACCGAGTTCGTCGCCCCCGTCCCCGAGCCCGGCGTCCTCGTGCTCATCGCTGCGGGGCTGCTCGGCTGGTGCCTGACGCGTCGGGCCTCCTGAGCTGTCTCGTGCTTCCGGACGGGCATTGCCGAGGCCAATCGGCGCGATGATGCGTTTCGATTGGCCTCTCCTGAGCGAGCGACGTAAGCTGCCTCTAGCGGGATGGGGCTTGCAGGAGCAGGGACGAGGCCACCCGGGCTTGTTCGACAGGCGCGCGCCCCACTTGTCGCCGCGAATCGGAAGGAGCCGATGATGAACACCGGACGCAAGGAACTTGAAACGCTTTTCGACCTGCTGTGCGAGATGTGCGCAGATTACGCGCAGTCTCAGTAACTGAGGGCAAGGATGGGGTCGCCCCCATCCTTGCTCAATGCTCGATTCAACGCACGAGCATTCCCCGCGCCTCGAGCCATGCCAGCACGGTGTCGGCCGCCGCGTCGAGGTCAAGCCGGGTGGTGTCGAGGCGCAGTTCAGGCTCTTCCGGCGCCTCGTAGGGCGAGTCGATGCCAGTGAAGTTCTTCAGCTCGCCGCGCCGGGCCTTCTTGTAGAGGCCCTTCACGTCGCGCTGCTCGGCGATCTCGAGCGGCGTGTCGACGAAGATCTCGATGAACTCGTCGTCGCCCATCAGGCTGCGCGCCATGCGCCGTTCGGACTTGAAGGGCGAGATGAAGGCAGTGAGCACGATGAGGCCGGCATCGACCATCAGCTTCGCGACCTCGGCCACGCGGCGGATGTTCTCGACGCGGTCGGCGTCGGTGAAGCCGAGGTCCTTGTTCAGCCCGTGGCGCACGTTGTCACCGTCGAGCAGGTAAGTGTGGTGGCCCAGCGCGTGCAGCTTCTTCTCGACCAGGTTGGCGATCGAGGACTTGCCCGCACCCGACAGGCCGGTGAACCAGAGCACGCAACCGTGCTGGTTCTTGAGCGCAGCACGCGCCTGCTTGTTCACGTCAACGTGTTGCAGGTGGATGTTGTGTGCCCGGCGCAGCGCGAAGTGCAGCAGGCCAGCACCGACGGTGTTGTTGGACAGCCGGTCGATGAGGATGAAGCCGCCGGTGTCACGGTTGTCGCGATAGGCATCGAAGGCGATCGGACGGTCGAGGCTGATGTTGCACACGCCGATCGCGTTCAGTTCCAGCTTCTTGGCCGCGACATGCTCGAGCGTGTTCACATTGACCTGGTACTTGATGTCGGTGATCGTTGCCGTCACCGTGCGTGCGCCGATCTTGAGCAGGTAGGGTCGCCCGGCGAGCATGGGCTCGTCGTGCATCCAGTTGATCGTGCATTCGAACTGGTCGGCGACCTCGGCCGGCGCCTCGACCGTGGAGATCACGTCGCCGCGCGAAATGTCGATCTCGTCGGCCAGCGTGAGCGTGACCGACTGCCCGGCCACCGCCTGTGCCAGGTCGCCGTCCAGAGTCACGATCCGCGCTACCGTGCTCTCGCGCCCCGAGGGCTGAACGCGGATGCGATCACCCGGCTTGACCACACCGCTGGCGATGGTGCCGGCAAAACCGCGGAAATCGAGGTTCGGGCGATTGACCCACTGCACGGGCAGGCGGAAGGGGGCGCGCTGCATGCGGCAATCGTCCACCTCGACGGTCTCGAGATAACCCATCAGCGTGGTGCCGTGGTACCAGGGCATGTTGTCGCTGGGGGCAATGATGTTGTCGCCCTTGAAGGCGGACATCGGGATGAAGGTGATGCCCTCGAGACCGAGCTGCGCTGCGAAGGCGCGGTAGTCCTCGACGATCTCGCGGAAGATGGGCTCGGCGTAGCCCACCAGGTCCATCTTGTTGATGGCGACCACGACGTGGCGGATGCCGATCAGCGACACCAGGTAGCTGTGGCGGCGCGTCTGGGTGAGGATGCCCCTGCGCGCATCGACCATCAGGATGGCCGCATCCGCCGTGGACGCGCCGGTGACCATGTTGCGGGTGTACTGCTCGTGTCCCGGGGTGTCGGCGACGATGAACTTGCGCTTGTCGGTGGAGAAGAAGCGGTAGGCCACGTCGATCGTGATGCCCTGCTCGCGCTCGGCCGCCAGGCCATCGACCAGCAGCGCGAAGTCGATCTGGTCGCCCTGGGTGCCGAACTTCTTCGAGTCGGCCTCGACCGCGGCAAGCTGGTCCTCGAACAGCATCTTCGATTCGTAGAGCAGGCGGCCGATGAGCGTACTCTTGCCGTCATCCACGCTGCCGCAGGTGATGAAGCGCAGCAGGCTCTTCTTCTCGTGCTGACGCAGGTACTGCTCGATGTCGGTGGCGATGAGGTCGGAAACGTGTGCCATGTCAGAAGTACCCCTCTTGTTTCTTCTTTTCCATGGAAGCGGCGGAATCGTGGTCGATCACCCGGCCCTGGCGCTCGGAGGTCTTGGTGAGCAGCATTTCCTGGATGATCGCAGGCAGCGTGTCGGCCTCGGACTCGATGGCGCCGGTCAGCGGGTAGCAGCCCAGGGTGCGGAAGCGCACCTTCTTCATCATCGGCACCTCGCCGGGCTTCAAGGGCATGCGGTGGTCGTCGACCATGATCAGCGTGCCGTCGCGCTCGACCACCGGGCGCTCGGCGGCGTAGTACAGCGGCACGATGGGGATGTTCTCGAGGTAGATGTACTGCCAGATGTCGAGTTCGGTCCAGTTCGACAGCGGGAACACGCGGATCGACTCGCCCTTGTGCTTTCTGGCGTTGTAGAGCTTCCACAGCTCGGGGCGCTGGTTCTTCGGGTCCCAGCGGTGCTGCGCGGTGCGGAACGAGAACACGCGCTCCTTGGCGCGCGACTTCTCCTCGTCGCGGCGCGCACCGCCGAAGGCGACGTCGAAGCCGTACTGGTCGAGCGCCTGCTTGAGGCCCTCGGTCTTCATGATGTCGGTGTGGATCGCCGAGCCGTGGGTGAAGGGGTTGATGTCCTTCTCCACGCCCTCGGGGTTGATGTGCACCAGCAGGTCCATGCCTGTCTGCTGGGCCATGCGGTCGCGGAAGCGGTACATCTCCTGGAATTTCCAGCGCGTATCGACGTGCAGCAGCGGGAAGGGCGGCACGGCCGGGTAGAAGGCCTTCATCGCCAGGTGCAGCATGACCGCGCTGTCCTTGCCGATGGAGTAGAGCATGACCGGGTTGTCGGCTTCGGCGACGACCTCGCGCAGGATGTGGATGCTTTCGGCTTCGAGCCGTTGCAGGTGGGTCAGGCTGCTCGCTGCGGGACTGTGCATGGGCATCGGTCGCTCTGTTCGGTTCTGGACGTTGAGCGCGCACTTCACCCTCAGCCATTCATGCCTGCTCCGGGGCAGGCACAGAGGAAACTGCAACAGGGCCCTGTTCCAGCGTGCGCGAAGACGATGCAATATATCGCCGAAGGCTAGACTATGCCACTCGACATCACCCATGCCCCTTGCCTGGAGTCCGCCCGTGACCTTGCCACCGCTCGCCCCGCTACTCGAACGCCTTGTGCCGATCATCCGTGCTGCCGGCGATGTCGTGATGAAGGTCTACGCCACCGATTTCGCCGTACGTGGCAAGGACGACGCCTCTCCGGTGACCGAAGCCGACGAGCGCGCCGAGGCGCTGATCCTGCCTGCCCTTCAGGACCTGCTGCCCGGCGTGCCGGTGGTGGCGGAGGAGGCTGTCGCTGCAGGACGAGTACCCGAATTCGACCGCCACTTCTGGCTGGTGGACCCGCTCGATGGCACCAAGGAATTCATCGGCCGCAACGGCGAGTTCACCGTCAACGTCGCACTCATCGAGGACGGCAACCCGGTGCTGGGAGCCGTGCTCGCGCCCGCACTCAACCGCCTTTTTCTCGGCGCCCACGGCGTGGGCGCATTCATTGAGGAAGGCGGCGCACGCAGTCCGATCCGCTGCCGGCATAGCCCTGCGGCGGGGCTCACGGTCGTTGCCAGCCGCTCGCACGGCGATGCTGCGGCGCTCGACGCCTTCCTTGCCGGTCGTCCGGTTGCTGCGCTGAAAAGCGCGGGTTCTTCGCTCAAGCTCTGCCTCATCGCCAACGGCGAAGCCGACCTCTATCCGCGCCTGGGCCGTACCATGGAATGGGACATCGCCGCCGGACATGCCGTGCTGGCAGCTGCCGGCGGCAAGGTACGCACGCTCGCCGGCGACGCGCTGCGCTACGGCAAGCCTGGCCTGGACAACCCGCACTTCGTCGCCAGCGGCCTGGACTGAGCGGCCACCGCGACCCACGCATGACAGCTCACCTCGTCCTCGGCTCGATCGGTCTCCTGCTGGCGCTGCTGATTCACGGTCGGATCAGCCCGGCGATCCTGTTCGCGAGTTGGGCCGGCATCTACCACCTGCTCGGTCTGGCCAGCCAGCAGGCCCTGCTGTCGAGCTTCTCCAACCCGGCGCTGGCCACCCTGATCCTGCTGCTGCTGGTATCGCTGGCACTGGAGCGCTCTCCCTTCCTAGACCTGCTCTCCCAGCTCCTGCTCAAGGGGCGCACCCGCCTGGCGACCCTCAAGCTGGCCACTTTCAGCAGCCTTGCCTCGGCCTTCATGAACAACACGGCGGTGGTCGGCGCCTTGCTCGGCACCATCACCCAGCAGCGCCGGCACCCGGCCTCGAAGCTGCTGATTCCACTCTCCTACGCATCGATCCTTGGCGGCATCACCACCCTGGTGGGCACCTCGACCAACCTGGTGGTCAACTCCTTCGTCGTCGAAGCAGGCCTGCCGGCCTTGCACATGTTCCAGTTCACGCTGGTCGGCCTGCCGGTGGCGCTTGCCTGCATTGCGGTGCTCACGCTCAGCGCCCGCCTGCTGCCTGCGAACGCCTCGACCGGCAACGATGTACGCTCGGCCTACTTCCTCGAGGCCCGCGTCATGCCCGGCTCGCCGATGATCGGCCGCAGTATCGAGCACAACCGCCTGCGCAACCTCGAGGGACTGTTCCTGCTCGAGATCGAGCGTGAGGGTCGGCTGATCTCGCCCGTCGGGCCAGCCGAACTGCTGCACGCCGGCGATGTACTGGTATTCACGGGCGAGGTGGACAAGGTGCAGGCCCTGCAGCGCTTCTCCGGCCTGGCGGTGTTCGGTGCCGGCGCCGACGCGCTGCTCAAGTCCAACCTGGTGGAGGTCGTGCTGTCGAGCGAATCGGACCTTGCCAACCGCACGCTGCGCGACGTCGATTTCCGCACCATGTTCGACGCCGGGGTGGTAGGCATTCGCCGCGGCGACAAGCGCCTCACCGGGCAGCTCGGCCGCATTCCGCTGCGCGTGGGCGACAGCCTGCTGCTGGCGGCGGGGCCGGACTTCTTCCAGCATCGCAACCTCGACCGCAACTTCCACGTACTCAACGGCTCGGGCGTACGCCCGAAGATGAGCCCTGCGCAGAGCACGGCCGCGCTGACGGGCTTCGCGCTCGCAATCGTGCTATCGGCGGTGGGCGTGCTGCCGCTGTTCTCGGGGCTGTTGCTGCTGCTCGCCGGCCTGCTCGCCAGCGGCCTGCTGACCTTGGGCGAAATGCGCCGGCGATTTCCTTTCGAGCTGCTGGTGGTGATCGGCTCGGCGCTGACGATCGCCGGAGTCGTCGAACGCTCGGGCGCCGCTGCACTGATGGCGGGCTGGATGCGCGCCCTGTTCGATGGCTACGGCGTGTATGCAGCACTGGTCGGCGTGTATCTGATCACCATGGTGCTCACCGAGCTTGTCACCAACAATGCGGCGGCAGCCCTCGCGTTTCCGATCGCGCTGGGTACGGCGCGTGCGTTCGGCGTCGATCCGACGCCATTCATCATGGTGGTGGCCTATGGCGCCAGCGCCGGTTTTCTGATCCCTTTCGGCTACCAGACTCACCTGATGGTGTATTCGGCCGGCCGCTACCGCATGCGCGACTTCCTGCGCGCAGGCTTGCCGGTGAGCCTGACCTATGCTGCGGTTGTGCTTGCCCTGGTGCCGGTGTTCTTCCCGTTCAGGCCGTCGTAGCCGGCACGCCGAACGATCGCCTCAGCCCTGCTGGCGGGCGGTGAGGCGTTCCACGAAGTCGACCACGGTGGCCACCGACGCAAACGAATTGCCATCGACCTCGTCGTCGGGGACCTCGATACCGAAGCGGGCTTCGATCTCATGGATCACGGCGATCACGGCCATCGAGTCGAGCTCGGGCAGATCGCCAAGCAAGGGCGTGTCGGCGCTGAAGCCCAGGGCGCGACCATCGAGGCTGAGCACCTCGTCCAGCAGCGCCAGCACTTCCTTCAGAATCTGTTCTGACATCTTCTCTCCCTTGCGGACCACGCGCGCGCACGGCAAGCCAGCGCGAAAACGCGCGCATTATACTTCCGCATCCGGTGCGAATTGCGCACTGCGACAATTCAGACTCATTCAAAAAGAGCAGCAATGCACGCCAGGCACCTCCTTCATCATCTCGTTTCCGCCCCAGCCGTACACGCCCCGGAGCGCATTGCACTCGTAAGCGGCTCGCAGCACATCAGCTATGGCGCGCTGCAGACGAGCATCGACGGCTTTGCAAGCGGCTTGGCAGCGCTGGGCCTGGCGCGCGCCGAACGGGTCGCGATCTACCTCGACAAGCGCCCGGAGTTCGTCGCCGCCGCCTTTGGCTGCAGCGCCGCCGGCGGAGTGTTCGTGCCGGTCAACCCCATCCTCAAGGCCGATCAGGTCGGGCACATCCTGCACGACTGCACCGTCCGCGTCCTGGTCACCACGCCGGAACGCTTCGGCGCCCTGCGCGCCACGCTGGCAGCTTGCCACGACCTGCGTCATGTCGTGCTGGTCGGTCGCCCCGCAGAGCGTCCGCAGCTCGATGGCCTGTCGCTGCACCTTTGGGATGAGCTCGTGGCCGCCCCGTCCATGGCCGGGCACCGCGTCATCGACACCGACATGGCGGCCATCCTGTATACCTCGGGCAGCACCGGGCGACCAAAGGGCGTGGTGCTCGCGCATCGCAACATGATGGCGGGCGCGCGCAGCGTTGCCTCTTACCTCGGCAACCACGCCGACGACACCCTGCTCGCCGCGCTGCCGCTGTCCTTCGACGCCGGCCTGTCGCAGCTCACCACTGCCTTCCATGCCGGTGCCCGCGTGGTGCTGCTCAACTACCTGATGCCGCGCGATGTGCTCAAGGCGGTCGAGCGCGAGCGCGTGACCGGACTCACCGCAGTACCACCGCTGTGGATACAACTGGCACAGCTTGAATGGCCCGCCGGTGTCAGCGAGCACCTGCGCTACTTCGCCAACACAGGCGGGCGCATGCCACTCGACACCCTCACCCGCCTGCGCGCGCAGCTACCTGCAAGCAGTCCCTTCCTGATGTACGGGCTCACCGAGGCATTCCGCGCGACCTACCTGCCACCCGAGGAGATCGACCGCCGCCCCGACTCCATCGGCAAGGCCATCCCCGATACCGAGGTGCTGGTATTGCGCGAGGACGGCAGCGAATGCGCCCCCAACGAGCCTGGCGAACTGGTGCAGCGCGGCGCGCTGGTAGCGATGGGGTACTGGAACGACCCCGAGCGCACCGCCGAACGTTTCCGCCCCCTGCCGCCGCGCGCGCCCGGACGCGAGCCCGGCCTGGTGCTACCGGAGATTGCCGTGTTCTCGGGCGATACGGTACGCCGCGACGAGGACGGATTCCTCTACTTCATCGGCCGCCGCGACGAGATGATCAAGACCTCGGGCTACCGCGTGAGCCCCACCGAGATCGAGGAGATCCTCTACGCCACCGGCATGGTCGGCGAGTGCGTCGCCTTCGGCCAGCCGCACCCCACGCTGGGCCAGGGCATCGCCGTGATCGCAACCCCCCTGCCCGGTACCACCCTCGATACCGCGGCACTGCTGGCCGAGTGCCGCGCACGCATGCCCGCCTACATGGTGCCGACACGCATCGAGCTGCGCTCCGGTCCGCTGCCGCGCAACCCGAATGGCAAGCTCGACCGCAAGGCGCTCAGCGCTGACTGAGCTGCCACCCTCCTGCCAACCGCATCGCCACTGACACCGCCATGCCCGCCTCCACTCCTGCCGCCAAAGCCTCGCCCGTACACGCCGCCATGGACCAGTTCGCGGTGCGCGACGGCGAACTCCTGGTCGGCGGCATCCCGCTACGCAGGCTCGCCGCCCGCGTCGGCAGCACCCCTTTTTACGCCTACGATCGCACGCTGCTGAGCGCGCGCGTGGCACAACTGCGCAGCGCCCTGCCCAAGGGGATCGAGCTGCATTACGCGATGAAGGCCAACCCGATGCCGGCGCTGGTCGGCCACATGGCGCCCCTCGTCGACGGCATCGACGTCGCCTCGGCGGGCGAGCTGAAGATAGCGCTCGACGCCGGCACCGACCCCCGGTGCATCAGTTTTGCCGGGCCGGGCAAGCGCGACGCCGAACTGCGCCAGGCGGTCGCTGCCGGCATCCTGATCAATGTCGAGTCCTTCCGCGAGCTCGCGGTGCTTGCCGAAGCCTCGCAGGCGCTTGGGGTGCCGGCACG
>ERZ761609.3136-NODE-3136-length-11219-cov-639.053386_pt1 | contig 11219 bp, 8 predicted proteins | sample MGYA00511163_ERZ761609 | MGnify/ENA primary metagenome ERZ761609 (study PRJEB28899, sample SAMN02445070) | bioreactor sludge metagenome | biome: EBPR sludge | place: Australia: Brisbane, Thorneside Wastewater Treatment Plant | collected 2011-12-16 ... | reverse complement strand
GCGCGATGCATTGCTGGCCGAGAGCGAGCGCCTGCTCGAGCGCTCGCGCGCGGCGGTCGCCGCGCGCCGAGCGCGCCTGCCGCGGCCGGAGTTTGCCGACGACCTGCCGGTCAACACGCGCCGCGACGAAATCGCCGCGCTGATCGCGAAGCACCCCGTGGTGATCGTCTGCGGCGAGACCGGCTCCGGCAAGACGACGCAGATCCCGAAAATCTGTCTCGAACTCGGCCGCGGAACATGCGGCCTGATCGGCCACACGCAGCCGCGACGGATCGCCGCGCGGGCGACGGCGGCGCGCATCGCGCAGGAACTGCAGAGCGAGCCCGGCCGCCTGGTCGGCTACAAGATCCGCTTCAGCGACCGCAGCTCGCCCGATGCCTTCATCAAGCTGATGACCGACGGCATCCTGCTCGCCGAAACGCAGGGCGACCCCTGGCTCGAGCAGTACGACACCCTGATCATCGACGAGGCGCACGAGCGCAGCCTGAACATCGATTTCCTGCTCGGCTACCTGAAGCAGCTACTGCCGAAGCGACGCGAGTTGAAGCTGATCATCACCTCGGCGACGATCGATGCCGAGCGCTTTTCGCGGCACTTCGACGACGCGCCGGTGATCGAGGTCTCGGGCCGGCTGTACCCGGTCGAGCTGCGCTACCGCCCGCTGCAGAAGCCTGCGGGCGACGGCGCTGCCGGCCCGGCGAACGACCGCGCTGCCGACGACGAGCGCGACCTTTACGATGCGCTCACCGACGCCTGCGACGAGCTGCATCGCATCGGCCCGGGTGACGTCCTCGTCTTCCTGCCCGGCGAGCGCGAGATTCGCGAGGCGGCCGAGGCGCTGCGCAAGCACCACCCGCCGCATACCGAGATCCTGCCGCTCTACGCCCGGCTGTCGGCGGAAGAGCAGAGCCGCGTCTTCCGGCCGCACGTCGGGCGGCGCATCGTCCTGGCGACGAACGTCGCCGAGACCTCGCTGACGGTGCCCGGGATCCGCTACGTCGTCGACACCGGCCTGGCGCGCGTCAAGCGCTACTCGTACCGCAACAAGGTCGAGCAACTGCAGATCGAGAAGATCGCCCAGGCCGCCGCCAACCAGCGCGCCGGGCGCTGCGGTCGCGTCGCTGCCGGCGTCTGCATCCGGCTCTACGAGGAGCAGGATTTCGCGCTGCGGCCGGCCTACGCCGAGCCGGAGATCCTGCGCTCGTCGCTCGCCGGCGTCATCCTGCGGATGAAGGCGCTGCGCCTCGGCGACATCGAGGACTTCCCCTTTCTCGAGGCGCCGCCGCGCAAGGCGATCAGCGACGGCTACCAGTTGCTGGTCGAGCTCGGCGCCGTCACCGCCGAGCACGCACTGACGCCGGTCGGCCAGGAACTGGCGCAGATGCCGCTCGACCCGCGACTCGGCCGCATGATCGTCGCCGCGCGCGCCGAGGGCTGCCTCGCCGAGGTGCTGGTGATTGCCGCTGCGCTGTCGGTGCAGGATCCGCGCGAGCGGCCGCAGGAGCGGCAGGGGACGGCCGACGCCGCGCATCGCCGCCTCGCCGACGAGCGCTCCGAGTTCGTCTCCTGGCTCAAGCTCTGGCACTGGTACGAGGAGGAGGTGACGCACCGCAAGTCGCAGCGCAAGCTGCTCGACGCCTGCCGCGAGAACTTCCTTTCGGCGCTGCGCATGCGTGAGTGGCGCGACGTCCATAGCCAACTGCACGCGCTCGCCGCCGAGCATCGCTGGCAGGAGAACGAGCAGCCGGCGAGCTACGAGGCGATCCACCGCGCGCTGCTCGCCGGGCTGCTCGGCAACATCGGCTGCAAGTCGGAGGAATCGGCGCACTACCTCGGCGCGCGCGGCATCCGCTTCCTCGTTCATCCGGCATCGCCGCTGCAGAAGAAGGCCGGCAAGTGGATCGTCGCCGGCGAGATCAGCGAGACGACGCGCCTCTTCGCGCGCTGCGTCGCACGCATCGAACCGCTGTGGCTGGAGCAGGTCGGCGCGCACCTGCTGAAGCGGAGCTGGTTCGACCCGCACTGGGAGAAGAAGGCGATGCAGGCGGTCGCCTTCGAGCGCATCACGCTGCACGGCATCGTCGTCGATCCGCGCCGGCGGGTGAACTTCGGGCCGATCAACCCGGAAGAGGCACGCGAGATTTTCATCCGGCAGGCGCTGGTCGGCGGCGAGGTGAGCGAGGAGTTCGCCCGCCGCTGGGATTTCTTCACCCACAACCAGCAGCTGATGCTCGACATCGAGACGCTCGAGCACAAGTCGCGGCGGCCCGATGTACTGGTCGACGACGAGCTGATCTTCGCCTTCTACGACCGCCTGATCCCGGCCGGCATGTACAGCGGCGCGGCTTTCGACAAGTGGCGGCGCGACGCCGAGCGCGAGACGCCGCAACTGCTGCATCTGCAGCGCGACGACCTGATGCGCCACGAAGCCGCCGGCATCACCAGCGAGGCCTTTCCACACCAGCTTCGCCTGGCCGGCGTCGACTACGAATTGAGCTACCACTTCGAGCCCGGCAGCGCGCGCGACGGCGTCACGCTCTGCGTGCCGCTGGCGCAACTGAACCAGATCCCGGCAGCGCGCTGCGAGTGGCTGGTGCCCGGCCTCCTGCGCGAGAAGGTCGTACAGTTGGTGAAGACGTTGCCGCAGCGGCTGCGGGCGAAGCTGGTGCCGGCGCCCGATTTCGCTGCCGAGTTCGTCGCGCAGGTGGCGCCGTCCGACAAGCCGCTCCTGCTGGCGCTGGTGCAGTTCATCGTCCAGTCGCGCGGGCTGAACGCGCGCGGCTGGGAAATCACTCCCGACGCCTTCCGTGCCGACGCGCTGCCGGCGCATCTCTCGTTCAACTTCCGCCTGCTCGACGAGAACGGCCGCCAGCTCGGCCTGAGCCGCAACCTGAACGAGCTGCGCGCCGAGTGGGGACGCGAGGCGCGGCAGGAGTTTGCCGAGCTGCACGAGACGCCGGGCGAGTATGCGGACTTGCGCGACTGGAACTTTGGCGAGCTGCCGGAGCTGATGGAGGTCGATGCCGGCGGCGGGCAACTGGTGCTCGGTTATCCCGCGCTGGTCGCCGACGGCGAACGCGTCTCGCTGCGCGTCTTCGATTCGCCGGCCGAAGCGGCGCAGGCGCACCGCGCCGGGCTGTTGCGCCTGTTCATGCTGCAGTTCCGCGAGCAGTTGAAGTATCTCGAGAAGAACCTCCCCGGACTCAACCAGATGGCGATGCAGTTCATGAATCTTGGCACGCTCGACGAGCTGCGCCGGCAATTGCTCGACCTGAGCTGCGCCCGCGCCTGCCTCGGCGAGCCGTGGCCGCGCGACGCCGCCAGCTTCCGCGCCCGCTGCCTCGAGGCGAAGCCGCGGCTGACGCTCTTGGCGCAGGAGATCTGCCGCCTCGTCGGGCAGATTCTCGCTGACTGGCAGGCGCTGCAGAAGAAGTTGCCGGCGTTCAGGGCGTTCGCGGCGACAATGCAGGATGTCGACGAGCAACTGGCACGGCTGATCCACAAGCGCTTCGTCGTCGATACGCCGTTCGAGCGCCTGCAGCACTATCCGCGCTATCTGAAGGCGATCGCGCTGCGGCTGGACAAGCTGAAGGCAGCCGGTGCGGCGGGCGCCACCCGCGATTCGCGCCTGCTCGCCGAGCTGACGCCGTTGTCGGTCAACTGGCAGCGGCGCGCCGCGGTGCTCGCGCGGCAGGGCCTCGCCGACGCGCAGCTCGAGCAGTTCCGCTGGCTGCTCGAGGAGTTGCGCGTGCAGTTGTTCGCGCAGGAGCTGCGCACGCCGGTGCCGGTATCGACGAAGCGGCTGCAGAAGATGTGGGAAGGCATGTGAATGGCCGACGGCCAGGGAGAAAGGCAATGAAGAGCTTCGGGGCGATCATCATCGGCGACGAGATCCTGTCGGGAAAACGCGTCGACCGGCACTTTGCGCGGATCGCCGAGCTGCTGGCGGCCCGCGGGCTGCGTCTGTCGTGGGTCGAGTACCTTGGCGACGAGCGCGCGCGCATCGCCGCCAGCCTGCGCCGCAGCCTGGCGGCCGGCGACGTCGTCTTCAGCTTCGGCGGCATCGGCAACACGCCCGACGACCACACGCGGCAGGCGGCAGCGGCGGCGCTCGACGTCGACCTGGTGCTGCATCCCGATGCCGAGCGCGAGATCCGCGCCCGCTTCGGCGCCGACATCACCGATGTCCGCCTGCTGCTCGGCACCTTCCCGCGCGGCGTCGACATCGTTCCCAACCCGTTCAACCGCATCCCCGGCTTTCGCGTGCGCGACCATTACTTCCTGCCGGGTTTTCCGCAGATGGCGCACCCGATGGCGGAATGGGCGCTCGATACCTTCTACGCCGATCTCTTCCGGCACCAGGAGACGGTGGACAAGGCTTTCCTGCTCACCGGCAACAACGCCTACGAGAGCGCGCTGCTCGACCTGATGGAACGGATCGTCGCCGATTTCCCGCGCCTGCGGCTGTTCAGCCTGCCGTCGATGGCCGCGGACGGACAGCGGCGCTATCTCGAACTCGGTGTCGAGGGCGAGCCGGAGCTGGTCGAACAGGCGATGGCGGCCATCCGGCAGGAGGTCGAGCGGCGCGGCATCGGCTGGCAGTGGCGAGCCTGATGCGGCGCCCGTAAACGAACAACCCCGGCGATCGCCGGGGTCTACTGGCAGGGAGATGGACTCCCGGGCGACAGCCTACTTCTTCGGCACGAGGGCAGCCGCTGCCTGGGCGGTGGCGCTGCTCGCCGCCTTGACATTGGTGTCGACGATGTCGGTCATCTGCTTCGCCATCTGCGAGATGTTCTCGAAGGCGGTGGTGGTGACGTTGACCATCTGCTTCATCGCCGAGCCGAAGACGTCGCCGGCAACCGGCGACCCGAGACCGGTCTGCCCGATCAGGCCGCTCGCATTGTGGCGGACGTTGTTGTACTGCTCTTCCATCACCGAGGTGATCTCGCGCTGCATGTTGGCCGACAGGTCATACAGGTTGCGCGCATACTCCATCAGCTTGTCGGCGTTCGGGCGGGCGATCGCACCGGCGATCTCGCCGAGTTTCTGCGGGTCCTTGACACCAAGGAGTTGCTGCGCGCCGTTGGCGCTGCTGTTGAACAGCTCGCGGCTGGCAGCCAGGTTGAGGGCGGAGAGTTGCTCGAGGCCCTGAAAGGCGGTGCGAACCAGGGTCATCATGACCTGTGCGTTGGCTTTCTGGCTCTCGGCGAGTTTTTCCAGATCGATAGTGCTCATTGATACCTCCATGGTGGTAAGGGTGCTGCAGGCATGCAGGAAAAGCTGCGCGCCCGAATGTTCATTGCTCGTGCATTGCGCCAAGCACGCTGACGGCTCGCAGAGCGCCAGCGAAGACACCCCCGCAGTGTCTCGGGGGCGGCTCTTCGCTCACTCTGCAGTCGCAGCGCACGTGCCCGACAGGCCGTGTTCGACGCAGCCTATTTCTTCGTCGCCGCGGCAGTGGCGCCAACCGCCTTGACCGTCGCGTTGGTCGCAGCAGCGACGTTGGCTTCGGCGATGTCGGCGACCTGCTTGGCAGCCTTGTTCATGCTGTCGAAAGCCGAGGTGGCGGCGGCGACTGCCGACTTGACGGCATTGACGGCGACGTCGGATCCGGGAGGCGCGTTCTTCGTGGCCTTCTCGAGCAGGGCGACCATCTGCTTCTGGAAGTCGTTGAACTGGGCTTCGAGCAGCTTGCCGATCTCTTCCTTCGACTGCGCCGAGATTTCATAGACACTGCGCGTGTAGGCGACGGCCTTTTCGAGGCCGGGCTGGGCCAGCGATGCCTGCAGCGCGAAGAACTCCTGTGCGTCCTTGGCACCGAGCATCGCCTTGGCATTGGCAACGCCGTCCTCGAGCATCGAGCGGGCGGTGTTCAGGTTGAGTGCGGCGATCCGCTCGGCGCTGGCAAGCGCGGTATTGGCAAGGGTCAGCATCGCATCAACGGAAGCCTTGTTGGCGGCGGCGAATTGTTCGGGGGTGTTGAACATGGCAATCTCCTCAAAAAAGTATGGATACAACACAACATGTGCAATGATCGAGGCACCGACCGTTTGGCTTCGCAGCCTCCCGGTGTTTTGCTGCACTGCACCATGGCCCGCATTATAAGCACTCTCGTCCGCTTGTCAACAGTTATTTGCTGCAGCGCACAAAAAGCTTCATTCCCATGATTTCATTGTGATTGTTATCAGTTGCCCGAAGACCGACCGGTGGCAGCGCGCTTGTTGCCCTGCCGCATCCGGGAGCCGTGCGGCAGGCGACTGGAGCCAATGTCCGGCATCCCGCACGCGGGCCCTTGCCGGGCGCAGCCGGAGCAGCCGCGCCCGGCAAGGGCCCGCCGGAACGTCAGTCGCTGCGCGGTGCCACCCGTGCTGCGGGCTTCAGGTTCAGCGGCTCCTTGCGGCTGTCGGCGGCGGCACCGTCGCCCTTCGCCTTCGGCTGGATGACCGCACGCACGCGCGCCTGGCCTTCGCTGCCGGCACTCCTGGCGGTTCCGGCACCGGTGGTGACGAGGAACTTTTCGTTGAGCGCGTCGTAGGAGATGTAGCGGCCGCGCACTTCATCCTGCCCGCTGCGGACGAAAGCCCGATTGAAGAACTGGGTGGTATCGGTACGCGCATCGTACTCGATGCGCTCGGCCTCCCCTTCGACGTACTCGTCGACGCCATCCCGCTTCTGCCGGAAGCGTGCCAGGCCATTGGCACCGCCGGTCGCCGTCGCCTTCTGGAAGCCATCGACATCCTGGGTGACGACCAGGCGGGCGGTGCGCAGCTCGGTTGTTCCCTGGATGAGGACCGCGTTACCCTCGAGCGTCTGCACCTTGTTCAGGTCGTCGAGGCTCAGGCGGTCGGCTTCGAGATGGATCGGCTTCTCGCGATCGGCCCGCTCGGCGTGCAGCGGCAGGGAAACGGCAACAAGAACGCCGCTCAGACAGGCGCCGCAAATGGTCTTGTTCATGTCTTGGGTTTCTTCTTCCTGGCGAATGGACTCTCGATCTCTCCGCTGACCTGAGACTCGAGAACGTAGGTCTGCAGACTGTGGTCCACCTGCATGCCAACCCCCTGGACCCGGGACGGACCCTGGGTAATCAGCACCTTGCTGCGGGTGAACGCGCGCTTCTCCTCGGTCAGCACGGTCAGTTCGGGCATTTCGGCGAGCAGCTCCGCCTGGCTGCCACCGGCCGCACGGCGGATCTCGACCTGCCCGCTGAGATCGACCTTCTCCGCCTTTGCCGAGGCGCGCGCCTCGTTGGCACGAATCGTCACCGTCGGCTTCCGCGGCGACACGTAGGCCAGCCTCGGCTGCAGCAGCTCGTTCGTCTCGTCGTCGGGATAGTGACGAATCTCGTCGGCAACGATCGTGTACAGCAGCGCGCCGTTCGCGTCGAGCTTGTGCCCGTGGACCTCGCTGAGGATGGCATCGGGCTCGTGCCGGTTCCTGCCGTCGCGCGCCGCATCGGGCAGACCGGTCGCATAGCGCAACCAGGCGCTGAGCGCCACCAGCACCAGCATGATCGTCAGCGGCAGCGCCGCGCTGCTCCACTTCTTCATTGCCCGTCGGCTGCCAGATAGGGCGCGATGAGCTCGCCCAGCCTGCCCTGCGCGGCGAGAATGAAGTCGCAGGCCTCGCGCACCGCGCCACGCCCGCCGCCGCGCGCGGTGACCAGCCAGGCGTGGTCGCGGACCAGCGCGTGTGCGTCCTGCGGCGTCGCCGAGAAGCCACAGGCGCGCATCAGCGGCAGGTCGGGCAGATCATCGCCCATGTAGCCGGCCTCGTCGGCGCCGAGCCCCAGTTCGGCGAGCAGACGCTTCATCTGCCCGAGCTTGTCGTCGACCGCCTGATAGAGATGCGTGATACCGAGGTTCTGCGCCCGCAGCTCGACGCAGCGGGCTCGCCTGCCGGTGATGATGGCAACGGTGATGCCGGCCTGGGCGAGCATCTTCAGACCACAGCCATCGAGCGTGTTGAAGGCCTTGATCTCGACTCCCTCGTCGGTATAGAAGAGCGAGCCGTCGCTCAACACGCCGTCGACGTCGAAAGCCATCAACCTGAGGCGGCGCGCGCGCGTCTGCGCCTCGTTGCCGGAGTCGGTCATCAGATCACCTTGGCGCGAAAGAGATCGTGCATGTTGAGCGCCCCGACGAGGATGCCGGCTGCATCGACCACCGGCAACTGGTTGACCCTGTGCTCTTCCATCAGCGTCACCGCTTCGACGGCGAGTCGGTCGGGAGCGATCGAGCGCGGACTGCGCCCCATGATGTCGGCCGCCGACAGCGTGCGCAGGTCGAGACTGCGCGCGAAGGCCCGCCGCAGGTCGCCATCGGTGACGATGCCGATCACCCGACGCTGGGGATCGACGACGGCGGTCATGCCGATGCCACCGCGCGTGATCTCGAGGATCGCGTCGTGCAGGCTGGTTGCCGGCGACACCTCGGGCAGATCCGGACCTCTGTGCATGACGTCGCGCACGTGCGTCAGCAGTCGCCGGCCAAGCGATCCGCCGGGATGCGAACGGGCAAAGTCCTCGACGCCGAAGCCACGAGAGTCGAGCAGCGCCACCGCCAGGGCGTCGCCGAGCGCCAGCGCAGCCGTCGTGCTGGCGGTCGGTGCGAGGTTGAGCGGGCAGGCTTCCTGAGCCACCGCCGCATCGAGGTGTGCGTCCGCCTCGACGGCCAGCGACGACTGCGGGTTGCCGGTCATGCTGACCAGCCGCGCCCCCTGCCGCTTGATGATCGGCACGATGGTCAGCAGTTCGGCGCTCTCACCCGAATTCGAGATGGCAATCAGCACATCGTCGCGCGTGATCATCCCCAGATCACCGTGGCTGGCCTCGGCGGGATGGACGAAATAGGCGGGCGTACCGGTGCTGGCGAGGGTCGAGGCGATCTTGCGCCCGACATGCCCGGACTTGCCCATGCCGCTGACGATGACCCGCCCACGGCAATTGAGGATCAGCAGCAGCGCCTGCAGGAACTCGTCACCGATGCGCGAGGCCAGCGCCAGCACCGCATCGGCTTCGATTCGCATCACCTGCCGGGCAAGATCGAGGGCGTTCGCGGATGGCCGTATTTGGCTCATGAGAAGGCAGCGGTTATCATGCCGCGAGTATAACAGAAGGGCATCGGCTGCTCACCCCGCTGCAGCCGGCGAGCGCCGGCCGCCTGCTGGTGACCGGAGACGGAGCGGAAGATGGAAACCCTGCCGACGATTCTCATGCTGCTCGCCGCCTCGGTGGTCTCGGTGATCGTCTTTCGTTCGCTCGACCTGCCGCCGGTGCTCGGCTATCTGCTGGTCGGCACGCTGATCGGCCCACACGCCTTCGATCTCGTCGGCGGCTTCGCCGGCGCGCAGCACCTGGCGGAGTTCGGCGTCGTCTTCCTGATGTTCTCGATCGGTCTCGAGTTCTCGCTGCCGAAACTGCACGCGATGAAACGCATCGTCTTCGGGCTCGGCCTGCTGCAGGTCCTGCTGGTGCTGGCGGTGGTGGTCGCCATCGTCGCCGCCATCGGGCTCGGCTGGCAGGCCGGTGTCGCGCTCGGCGGCGCGCTCGCCATGTCGTCGACCGCCGTGCTGACGAAGCTGCTCAGCGAGCGCCTGGAGCTTGACGCGCCGCATGGGCGCGAGGTCATGGGCGTCCTCCTGTTCCAGGACCTGGCGGTGGTACCGCTGCTGATCCTGATCCCTTCCTTCTCCGAATCGCCCGAGCGGATGGCGACGATGATCGGCCTCGCCGCCCTGAAGGCCGCCGTCGTCCTGTCGCTCGTGCTTTTCCTCGGGCAGCGCCTGATGAACCGCTGGTTCTTCATCGTCGCGCGCGGCAAGTCGGCCGAGCTGTTCATGCTCAACATCCTGCTGGTGACGCTCGGTCTCGCCTGGCTGACCGAACTCGCGGGACTGTCGCTGGCGCTCGGCGCCTTCGTCGCCGGCATGCTGATCTCGGAAACGCAATACCGGCACCACGTCGAGGAAGACATCAAGCCGTTCCGCGACGTCCTCATGGGACTGTTCTTCATCACCATCGGCATGCTGCTCGACGCGCCGCTGGTGCTGGCCAACGCGCCGTTGGTGCTGGGAGTCCTGGCGCTGCTGCTGACGCTCAAGTTCGCCCTCATGTGCGGGCTCTCACGGCTCTTCGGAGCGACTCCCGGCAACGCCATTCGCACCGGCCTCTGGCTGTGTGCCGGCGGCGAGTTCGGCTTCGTCCTGCTGGCGCAGATGGGTCCGCTGCACCTGGTGCCGCCGCTGGCGCTGCAGTCGGTGCTCGCGGCGCTGGTTCTCTCGCTGCTGCTGGCACCGATGATCGTCGAGTACAGCAACCGCATCGTCCTGCGTTTCGCCGCCAGCGAATGGCTGCTGCGTTCGATGCAGCTCACCAGCCTCGCGGCGCAGACGCTGAATACCGAGCGGCACGCGGTCATCTGCGGTTACGGCCGCAGCGGCCAGCATCTGGCGCGCTTCATGGAGCAGGAGGCGGTGAACTACGTCGCGCTCGACCTCGATCCCGAACGAATCCGCGAAGCGGCTGCGGCCGGTGAGAACGTCATCTTCGGCGACGCCACCCGGCGGGAAACCCTGCTCGCCGCCGGCGTCGCGCGCGCCAGCGTGCTGATCATCGCCTTTGCCGACACGCGTGCCGCCGAGCGCGTCCTCGAGCAGCTGCGCGGCCTCGCGCCAGAACTGCCGGTGGTCGCCAGGACGCTCGACGAAAGGGACATCGACAGCCTGCAGCGGGCCGGCGCGGCCGAGGTGGTCCCGGAAACGCTCGAAGCGAGCATGGTGCTGGCGGCACACGCGCTGCGCCACGTCGGCGTACCGATGAGCGAGGTGACCGAGCGCTTCCGGCAGACGCGAGAGGCCGGCTACCGGACGCTGCGCGGCTTCTTCCACGGCGAGGACGACCTCGCTGCCGACGGCACCGCCAGCGACGAGCCGCGCCTGCACTCGATCCTGCTCGCCGAGGGTACGCACGCGGTCGGGCGCACCCTCGGCGAACTCGGGCTGCAGGCTCTCGGGGTCGAGGTGACGGCGGTGCGCCGGCGCAACATCCGCGCTCTCGAACCGGCGGCCGAGACGCGTTTTCGCAGCGGCGACGTCGTCGTCCTGCTGGGTTCGCCCGGCGCGCTGGCCGCCGCCGAGCAGCGTCTGCTGCAGGGCTGAACCCGGCACCGACCGCGTGCGTACCCTCGGCGAGCAGGATCGAGTGCAGGCGCGGCTCGTCG
>ERZ761609.3135-NODE-3135-length-11220-cov-6.209763_pt1 | contig 11220 bp, 8 predicted proteins | sample MGYA00511163_ERZ761609 | MGnify/ENA primary metagenome ERZ761609 (study PRJEB28899, sample SAMN02445070) | bioreactor sludge metagenome | biome: EBPR sludge | place: Australia: Brisbane, Thorneside Wastewater Treatment Plant | collected 2011-12-16 ... | reverse complement strand
CGGCAGGCTGCCCAGCCCGGCCTCGCGCAGCTGCTCCAGATAGGCGGGGATGGCCAGACCCAGCGTTTCGGCGCCATGCACCACTTCCAGGGGCGAGAAAGCGTGTACATGGATCCCCGGCGCGCCGCGCTTTGCTGCGGCCAGCAGGTCGAGATAGGTCTGACCGGTAAAGGACGGATGGATTCCGCCCTGCATGCAGACCTCGGTCGCGCCCCGCTCCCAGGCTTCGGCGCTGCGGCGCGACACTTCGTCCAGATCGACCAGATAGGGGCGCCCGCGCAGATGGTCGGCCATTTTTCCCTTGGAAAAGGCGCAGAACCCGCAGCGATAGGCGCAGATGTTGGTATAATTGATGTTGCGGTTGACGACATAGCGCACGACATTGCCCACTGTGCTGCGGCGCAACGCGTCGGCAGCGTTCAGCACTGCGCCCACTTCTGTTCCGCGAGAGCGAAACAGGCGCGTGACCGAAGCGGCGTCCAGACGGTCCCCGCTGACAGCCCGGTCGAGCAGGGCCTCGATCCCGGGCACCGCCCTGCGCGGCGAAGTCGCAAGACGTGGCACGACACCCGCCTTTCCCGGTGCCCATGGGTCATCGCGGCCCCAGCCCTCGGCATCGGCGTGGCGTAGCACAGCACCATGCAAGGACGGGTCGATCCAATGCTCACGCGCCGCGACCTGTGCCGGGTAAACCGGCAGCCGCGCGACCAGAGTGGCCCCTGCCGCCTCTGTCGCGGCGCGCAGGCGTGCGATGGCAGGCCAGCGGGCCTCGGGGTTCACATGGTCCGGCGTGACTGGCGAGACCCCGCCCCAATCGTTGAGCCCGGCTTCGAGCAGCGCCGGAAAGGCATCATGACTCAGGTTCGGCGGAGCCTGGATGTTCATTTGCGGCCCCAGGATCAACCGGGCGGCGGCGATGGTCCACAAAAGGTCGTCCATCGAGGGCGCGGGCGCATCGGCCATGCGCGTGCCCAGCTTGGGCTGGAAATTCTGGACGATAACTTCCTGGATATGCCCGAAGTCACGGTGCAGGGCGTCGAGTGCCAGCAGAGCGTGAACCCGCTCGGCGCGGGTCTCGCCCAGCCCGATCAGGAGGCCGCTGGTAAAGGGGATTGCCAGTCGTCCCGCCGCGGCGATCATGTCCAGCCGGACGGATGGCACCTTGCCCTTTGATCCGTAGTGTGGCCCACCCTTTGCCATCAGAGCTGGCGCAGTACCTTCCAGCATCAGCCCCTGGCTGACGCTGACGCGACGCAACCGGGCCAGATCGGACTCGCCCATCACGCCCGCATTGAGATGTGGCAGCAGCCCCGTTTCCTCTTTCACCAGGGCCGCCATCGCCGCGAGATAGTCGAGAGTGCTCGCATATCCCAGGTTCGCCAGTTCGGCACGGGCGACGGAATAGCGCTCCTCGGGGCGTTCACCCAGGGTGAACAGTGCTTCGGTGCACCCGGCGGCAGCCCCGGCGCGGGCGATGGTCAGCACCTGCTCGGGCAAGAGATAGGCGCGCTCCCCGCGCCGTGGGGGGTGCGCGAAGGTGCAGTAACCGCAGGTGTCACGGCAGAGCTGGGTCAGCGGGATGAACACCTTGGGCGAATAGGATACGATGTCGCCGTGCCCCTCCCTCTTCAGTCGCCGGGCCTCGACCAGCAGATCGGCGCGGTCCAGGCGGTCCATCCATTTGGCGACATCCTGTGGGTCTGGACGGGTATTCGATCCGGTCGACATGGGTTGTTCCTTTGCGGGACAGGATTCGAAAAGTTGTGTGGACAAGATACATCGACTTGTGCGAAGGTCAACAGACAAATGGAGCGATGTTCGCGATGGATATGAGAATTGCACATAGAGAATGCTGGTTGAGTTCTGCGGCGTCAGGACGGCCCAGATTTCCTCAGCCGTCCTGTCGAGGTCAGTCATGGTCCATTTCGTGCCAGGAATACCGCATAACATGTATGGGCAACTCTGTGGTGAGCGGTGAACTGTCGTGGAAAACCCCTTCCGAAATGGCGACATAGAGAATGTTTTTCGCAATACCGAAAAAATTCTTGCCGACAGACGTCCGGTCCCGTAGTGTCGACGTGGGTAGGGATTCGTGCGTCGGCCATTTGGCTCGGGCGCGAGCAGGTGGAGGCCTCGCTACCTTGCAAACCGGGAGGAGCATCATGAGAACTCATTCGTTGGTCTTGGCGGGCGCGCTCGCACTGTCCGCAACCTCGGCGATGGCGCAGGACGTTGTCCGCATCGCGACGGCCTCGACCTCGGTCGCGCATGGGCCGCTGATCATGGCAATGGTCGACCCCAGTGTCTTCGGCAACAATGGCATCACCATCGAAGTGACCGACCTGCGCGGTCAGTCTCCCAATTGCATCGCCGCCCTGCTGTCCGAGGCGGTCGAACTGTGCCAGGTCGGCACTCCTACCGGCACGGATGCCATCGCCGAGGGTGCGGAACTGCGCGCCGTCGCGGTGCTGACCGGCCCGATCAACGAGATCTTCCTGTCAGCCGCGACCGTTGCCCGTCTGGGTGTGGCCCCCGATGCGCCGGTCAACGACCGCATCGCGGCGCTGCGTGGGCTGACGCTGACCACTTCGGCCCCCGGCACGGCGCATTACCTCACGCTGGGGGAAACGCTGGGTCGCGTTGGTCTGAGCTATGACGACATTCGGTATTCGACGCTGGGCGATGTCGCGGCGATGATCGAATCGATCCGCAACAACCAGATCGATGGGTCGATGTGGACCATAGGCTCGCTTGCGCCGCTGCTGCAGGATGGATCGGGCGTGCGCTGGATTTCCATGGCCCGCGGTGATGTGCCGGAATTCAGCACCCTGCCGTATGTGACGGTTTATGCTCGCGCCGACTGGATCGACGCCAATCCGGATCTCGTAGCGCGCATCCACCAATCCTATGCCGACAGCATCGAAATGCTGCGCACCGATCCGACCGCGTCCGAGCGGATCAAGGCGCGCTTTGCCCCCGATCTGGATCAGGCACTGTGGGACGATGGCTTCTCGCAGGCGCGAGCGGCCTATCTGCCTGGAGCTGCGACCAACGCCGCTTCGTGGCAGCAATCGCTGGACATGCAGGCGCGCGGAACTGGCAAGGACTACGCCCCTGCCGCCTTTGACCTCGTTGTCATTCCCGCCGCACGCCTCGCAGACTAAGATCAACCTAACCACGGCCGGAGCGCGGCCTGCCCGCTCCGGCCTGACCGAGGACACAGAATGCTACTGGACATCCACGACGTGTATTTCGGCTATCAGAACGAGGTCGAGCTCCTGCAAGGCTTTGATCTGCACGTTGAGCGGGGCGAGTTCGTGGCGCTGCTGGGCCCGTCGGGCTGCGGCAAGTCGACCCTGATGAACCTTGCCGCGGGCCTGCTGAAACCGCTTGGCGGCACTGTCGATTTCGACGGTGGGCCGCTGAAGGGGCTTAACCGCGAGGTAGGCTACATGACTCAGGGTGACACGCTGCTGCCCTGGGCGTCGGTGGCGAAAAACATCACCTTGCCGCTGGAATTGCGCAATATCCCGAAGGCCGAGCGCGAAGAGCGGCTGGACCGCGTGATCCGGCTGGTCAATCTGGCCGATGCACGCGACAAATTCCCATCCGAGCTGTCGGGGGGGATGAAGCGGCGCGCACTCCTGGCACGCTCGATCATCTATGATCCGCAGATGCTGCTGATGGACGAGCCTTTTGGCGCGCTGGACGCGCAACTGCGCGAAGTGATGCATCAGGAGCTGTTGTCCACCGTCGCGCGCACCGGCCAGAGCGTGTTGTTCATCACGCATGACATTTCGGAATCGATCCTGCTGGCCGACCGCATTCTGGTCCTGGGTGGCCTTCCCCTGCGGGTGATGGAAGAGATTCGCCCGCCCTATGGCAAGGACCGCATTCTGGCCAAGGTTCGGACCGAAGACAGCTATTTCCAACTGGAACGCCACCTGCGTGACCTGCTGCGGCAGGCCGATGCGGCGACCAAAGCGGCCAAGTCCTGAGGGAGCCGACCAATGACCGACACCAGCCTCTCGTCCGCCCCTGCCGACCGCCGCGAGCGTCAGCGCAAGGCCCCCGCCCGGATCAGCCCGACACGTCGGCGTCTGGAAAACCTGGTCATCCAGATCATCCTCATCTCGGCTTTCCTGATGCTCTGGGAATACGCCTCGGGTCGTTGGGTGCCGCGGCTGATGGTCTCCAAACCATCGGACATCTGGACGACGATCCTGCGCTGGCTCTGGGACGGCACCTTTGCGACCAACCTCTGGGTCACAGTGCAGGCAACGGTTGGCGGTTTCTTGCTGGGCGCATCGGCCGGTATGGCGCTGGGGTTCATCACCGGGGCATGGAAGCGGCTGGGCGAGATCCTGCAACCGATCGTGACCGCCTTCTATACCCTGCCGCGCCTGGCGCTGGCGCCGCTGTTCCTGCTGTGGTTCGGGTTGGGCATGGAATTCCGGATCATGTTCTCGGCCACGATCGTGTTCTTCCTCGTCTACTACAACACCTATTTCGGTGTGCGTGAGGTGAGCTCCGAGCTGATTTCGGCGGTTCGCATCATGGGGGCGAACTGGTTTCAGGTCGCGATCCGGGTGATCATCCCGTCGGCGCTGGTCTGGGTGGCGGCGGGTCTGAAGATTTCGGTGCCCTATGCGCTTGTGGGCGTTGTGGTGGCTGAAATGCTGGCATCGGACAAAGGCATGGGCTACCTCCTGTCTCGAGGGGCCAGCCAGTTCTCGGCCGCGCAGAGTTTCGCCGCGATCTTCGGTTTGCTGGTGGTGGCGCTGGTGGTCGACTGGCTGATCACGCGGATCACCAACCATGCGTTGCGTTGGAAATCTGCCGGTTTGCAGAACCAGTAAGCCTGCATTCAGGGGCCCCGCGCGGGGCCCCTTCTCGCTTCCCGGAGGATCGCCATGACCGCAGCCGAGGGCCTTGGGCCCTATACCCGTCTCTTTTCGCCCTTGCAGATCGGTCCGTTGAGGCTGAAATCGCGGGTGATGATGCCCCCCCATTTTTCCGCCATTGGAAATCCCTGGGGCACTGATGCCGAGGCCGCCCGCACACTGGCCTATCTTGAGGAACGCGCGGCGTCCGGGGTTGCGATGGTCGTGATCACCGGGCGCGTGGGCAATCGCATCATTCCGGGATTCGAGCCTTCCGGCCTGTCGGCCGAAGTCCTGGGATTTTTCCGTCTGCCGCATTTCGCCGACCGTGTCCGCACGATCTGTGAGCGGCTGGCAAAGCAGGGCACGCCGGTCCTGATCCAGATGACGCAGATCGGCGGCTATCCGAATGCGCCCTCCGAGGTGCTGTCGAACCCGGTCGCCAACGCTCATCCCCATGTGATGACCGAGGCCGATATCGAGGCCACCATCGAGGAATACCGCCATTCGGCCCGGCTGGTTGCCCAGACGCCGCTGGCGGGGGTCGAGATGCACTTCAATCACGATGATCTGGTCGAACAATTCCTGTCGCCGCTGACCAACACCCGCACCGATGCCTGGGGCGGATCGTTCGAAAACCGCCTTCGGCTGGCCTTGCGGCTGATCGAGGTGGTTCGGGCGGAATTGCCGGGACGTGTCCTGGGCATCAGACTGAATGCCTTTCAGGAAATGCCGGGTGGCTATGACGCGGCCGAAGGCATCCGAATTGCCCAGGCCCTGTGCGCTGAAGGGGTCGATTACCTTTCCGTTGTTGCCGGGTCGCATTGGGGAAACCCCAGCTATATCCAGCCTCAGCAGTTCGCGCCTGGGCAATGGGCAGGCGACGCTGGGGCACTGCGCCGGGCTGTCCAAGTGCCTGTGATCTACTCTGGGCTGGTGGACACGCCCGATCTTGCCGAATCGATCCTGACCGAGGGTCATGCCGACATGATCGGCATCGCCCGGGCCCATATCGCCGATGGCCAGTTGCTGACACTGGCTCGGCAGGGTCAGGCCGACCGCATCCGTCCGTGCATCGCCGGGAACGATTGCATCAACCGGCGTTATGTTGACGGTCTGCCCTTCGGGTGTGCTGTCAATCCGCTCGCGGGCAAGGAGATCGACGGACCCTTTCCCAAAGCCCTCTATCCAAGGTCGTTGGCCGTGGTGGGTGGTGGCCCTGCGGGGATGGAACTGGCGGCCTTGGCGGCGGAAAGCGGGCATCAGGTGACGCTGTGGGAGTCCGCCTCCGACCTTGGCGGGCAATTGCGCATTGCCACGCGCGCGCCTCACTACGACCGGATGGCGCGCTATCTCGATTGGCAGCAGGCGCGGCTGGAGCGGCTCGGCGTGACGCTGCACCTGCGAAGCCGGGCACAGGCCAGGGACTTGCTGGCAGCCGACATTGTCGCCGTTGCCACCGGCGCCAATGCCCGCCGCCCGCGGGTACCCGGTGCTGAACTGGCCATGGAGGGTCGCGATATCCTGACCGGGAGCGCAACGCCCGGTCCCCGCGTGCTGCTCATCGCCGAAGAGGATCACCTGCAACCGTTGGCGCTGGCCGATTTCCTGTCCTCGCGCGGGCATCAGGTGGTGATGGTCTATGCCACCAACGCGCCGGCCATCCTGTTGGGCCGCTATGCCAATGGTGGGCCACTGGGGCGGCTGGATGCGCAGGGAGTCCGCATCCGAACTGCCGAAAAGGTTGTGGCGATCCACCCGGATGGGGTCGAACTCATGCAGATCTACTCGCAACGCCGCGAGGTTCTGGGAGGATTTGACACCGTGGCGCTGGCCTGTGGCGGACGGTCGGACAGCACGCTTCACGCTGCCCTGAGCCCTGTCAGGCCGCAGGTGCATCTTCTCGGCGATGCCTATGCGCCCAGACGGATGGTCTTTGCGACGCGGCAGGCCCATGCTCTGGCCTTGAAACTGGCGGGAGAGTCATCATGAGGGTGCTCGTTACCGGCGCGGCCTCTGGGATCGGTCGCACCACGGCGCTGAGGTTTGCCCGTGCAGGGGCACAGGTCTTTCTGGTGGATCGGTCACCGGATGTCGCGGCTGTCGCTGCCGAAGCCGGGCGCGGGCATGGCCATGCGGTGGTGGATCTTGCCCAAGTTTCGGGCGCGGCCAGTGCGGTGGCCGCGTGCGTCGGGGCATTCGGCGGGCTCGATGTGCTCATTTCGAATGCCGGGATCAACATCAAGCACGCGCTTGAGGATTTCTCACCTGAAGAATGGGACCGGGTGCAGGCGATCAACACCCGCGCAACCTGGGCACTGGGCGTCGCAGCCCTGCCCCATCTTTCCGAACGGCGAGGCTGCATCGTCGCGACAACATCGGTCGCCGGCACCAACCCGACACCGATGTGCGGCGCTTACGCGGTCTCCAAGGCGGCTCAGATCATGCTGATCCGGCAAATGGCGTTGGAATGGGGCCCGCGTGGTATCCGGGCCAATTGCGTGTCGCCCGGGTCGGTGCCGACGGGCATGTCGCCCGAACGCTACGCCACCGACGAGGGCATGGCTTTGGCGCGCGCGCGCAATCCCCTCGGCCTGATCGGAACGCCCGACGATATTGCCGAAGCGATCCTCTATCTGGCGAGCCCAGCCGCGCGTTTCATCACCGGCAGCGAACTGGTGGTCGATGGAGGCATGCAGGTGACATTGGCGCAGCGTGGCGCCGCGGGGCTGGCGCCGCGCTGATCAGCCCGATGCCTTGCGGTCCAGCGCCAGCCGCACCTTGTAGCGGCTGGCCGGGAAATTCACGAGCCCGACTTCGACCAGTTCTCCCTCGCTGGAATAGAACTTGGACAGCACCTGCAACGACGGCGACCCCACCGGGACGTTCAGCCGCGAGGCGATGTTGGGGTCAACCAGGGTCGCCTCGATCTCCTGCTCGATACGACGGATCACCAGGGCATGGCGCTGTTCGATCAAGGCGAACAATTCGCTTTCGGCGCCGTAATCCGCCAGCACATCCGCGAAGCGGGGCTGGATGTAGACTTCGGAATAGGCAAAGGGCGCGCTTTGCCCGTCGCGCGCCCTCAATAGGCCCACTCGCACCCATTCCCCGCCGACCGGGACATCAAGCTTGCCCGCCAGTCGCTCGTCGACGCGGATTGTTTCGGTGGTCAGGATCGACGCACGGGTGAACTTGGCATAGTCGAGCAATTCGTCCGCCGAGCGCACTGCATTGACAAACGCGCTGTCAGGGTTTGTGTTGGTCAACACTGACCGGGCGCCGCGTCGCCGTTTGATATAGCCCAGATCCTGCAACTCGCGCAGCGCCTCGCGCACGGTGTTGCGGCCGACGTCGAACCGTTCAACCAGTTCCATCTCGGTAGGAAAGGGCGCATCCAGCGTCCAGACACCCGACTGGATTTCACCCACCAAGGTCGTTGCGATCTGCTTGTATCCAATGCCGCGCGGTCTGGTCTCGCTCACGGGGTGTCCCTCTGGCCTAGCTCATGTCCTCCTGCGCCAGGAAGACCTTTGCATCCACCGCACAGACCCCTTGCTCCATGACAAACAGGGGATTGATGTCAAGGCTTTCCAGATGCGGATTGTCCAAAGCGATCTGGCCTGCGGCCACAGCGGCACGGATCAGCGCCTCGCGGTCTGGTTTTTGGCCCCGGAACCCGTGCAGCAGGCGGCCAAAACGCGTGCGGTCCAGCGCCGCCCCCAACTCCGCCGCGCTGAACGGGGGCGCCAGAACCACGGCGTCGCCCAGCAATTCCACCAGTATCCCGCCTGCCCCGACGACCACCATCGGCCCCAGCACCGGGTCGCGCTGAATGCCCACGATAGCCTCCAACCCGCCGCCGATCATCTCCTCGACCAATAGCCGGTCAGCCCCCGGATCGGCCTTTGCCAGATTAACGCGAACGCGCGCCAGGGCCGCCTCTACGTCTGCGTCGCTGCGCAGGTTCAGCGCAACCAGGCCATGTTCGGACTTGTGCGCGATGCGGTCCGACAGACCCTTGACCACCAGCGGGCGCTGCAATCCCGCCAGCGCGTCGGTCCCCTGCCCCGGCGAAAGAATCCGCGATTGCGGCACACGGAATCCCAGCCCGGCGATCACTGCCTTCGAAGCTGCCTCGTCCATCAGGCCGTGACCCTGTGGCAGCGAGGCCGGACCGGCCCCAGCCTGAGTCGGTTGCGCGCGTGGGCCCCTCCAGCGCGCCAGCAATTCCATCGCCTGAAACAACGGCCGAGGATCCTCGGACACGGCGATCCCATGACGCTGGAACATTGCCTTTTCTTCGGGGTCAACCTCGGGCGAGGCGACATAGACCTGCTCGAACCCGGCAGCCTTTGCGTCGAGCACCATCTGGATCACACCGCGCCGGATGTCATCTTTCAGCAGCGCCAGTCCGAAAATGAGTTGGTTGAATCCGTCCCGGCGGAAAATGTCATTGATCGTCGGGATCAGCGCGTTCTGCGCTGCTATGTCATAAGGGTTGACCGGGTGGCTTTGCGTTGGCAGGGCGCGCAACTCGGCGGCTGCGGCAGGCGAGGGGTCATGCAACACCAACCCGCAGCGCGCCATTTCATCGGCCGCCAGCGCCGCGAACCCGCCGGAAATCGACACGATGCAGGGTTTGGGCGGGGCGGCCATCGGCCAGTTCTGCCGCATCACCAGTTCGGTCACCGAGGCCAGGGTTTCCACCGTCTCGGCGACCAGCACCCCCTCGCGCTCCAGAAAGGCGACCGTGTTGCGATAGCTGCCTGCAATGGCGCCCGTATGCGACAGCGCGGCCTTTTGCCCGCTGTCCGACTGGCCGATCTTCAGCGCCACAACGGGCTTGCCCGCCGCACGGCACAGGGCAAGGCTGGCCTTCAGCCCCTCGGGGTCGCGCACGGTTTCCAAGAACAGCACGATCACCGAGGTGTCCGGATCCGCGGCCAGATAAGCCATGTAGTCGGCCACGTTCAGGATCAGCTCGTTGCCGCAGGTCACGGTCTTTGAAATGCCGATACCGCGAGGGGTCATTTTCGACAGGATCGTGGACACCATCGCCCCGCTTTGCGATACCAGCGCCACCGAACCCGGCACAACCCGTCCGGCAAACTGATAGACCGGTGCAATCGCCAGGGCCTGCCCGTTGCGCACATTGGCCAGACCGTTGGTGTTGGGCCCGGTCACCGCCAGCCCATGCGCCTGTGCGGCAGAGATCACTCGGGCATCACGCTCCAGCCCCTTGCCGCCGGCTTCTCCGAATCCTTGCGCGACCAGCACGATAGCCTTGATGCCCTTGGTCGCGCAGGCCTCCAACGCCTCGACCGCGGCGTCAGCGGGGACGTTCAGCATCGCGGCGTCCACCTCGGGTGGCAGGTCGGCGATCGATGCCACACAACGATGGCCCATGACGTCGTCGTACCGCGGGTTTACCGCGATGATTTCGCCATCATACCCAAGGTTGTGCATTGCCACGATGGCCGAGCTGCCGAGTTTGGTCAGGTCCGGTGTCGCGCCGACGATGGCGACCGCCCGCGCATTGAACAGTTTGTCGATTGCCGCAGTCCGGTCGCTGGTCATGCCGGGTCCTCTGTCTTGGTAGGATAACTTGTCTATCCTTCTTTTTAGATAAAACCTCGATCCTGTCAACCTTCCTTGTTGTTGCCCTTCGTATGATCCTATTTTTATGGAGATAAGGGCTACGAAATCCCTTGTTGACACATCACCTTCGTCCGTTCTACTTGTATGCACAACTTTTGCAGCACGCGGCGTGCCGACTCGAGGAGAAATGGCGATGGGAAAATACTATGAGGAACTGGTGCCCGGGCAGGTGTACAAGCATTCGGTGACCCGGACCGTGACCGAGGTGGACAACCTGATGTTTACCGTCCTGTCGCACAATGATCAGCCGCTGCATCTGGACGAAGAATTCGGCAAGAAGTCGATCTATGGCTCGCGCGTGTGTTCAAGCATCTACACGCTGGCATTCACCAACGGGGTTGCGGTGCGCACGCTGACCCTGGGCACGTTGATTGGCAACCTGGGCTACGAGAAGATCCGCTTTCCCAACCCGGTGCGAATTGGCGACACGCTACGCAGCGAGTCCGAGGTGATCGAATGTCGCGAAAGCAAGAAATATCCCAATGCCGGCATCGTGACGATGGAGCATCGGGGCTACAACCAGCGCGATGAGCTGGTGTGCTCGGCGTTGCAGGTCGGGCTGATGATGAAGCTGCCCGTGGCGGCTGAGTGACGGGGGGCGGCATGGATTTTTCTGTCTCCGAGGATCACCGCATTCTGGGCGATGCCATCGATGCGATGATGCGCGAGTTCCCCG
>ERZ761609.3133-NODE-3133-length-11222-cov-13.273574_pt1 | contig 11222 bp, 6 predicted proteins | sample MGYA00511163_ERZ761609 | MGnify/ENA primary metagenome ERZ761609 (study PRJEB28899, sample SAMN02445070) | bioreactor sludge metagenome | biome: EBPR sludge | place: Australia: Brisbane, Thorneside Wastewater Treatment Plant | collected 2011-12-16 ... | reverse complement strand
ATCTGCGGACTGCAGGACGCCGTCGACGCGCAGGAAGTTGCCCCGCGCCGCATTGTGCGGATGCTGCTCCACCTCGTCCCAGCCAAGCACCGGCGCCACGCACGCGTCGGTACCCTCGAACAGCGCCATCCACGCGTCGCGCGTTCGCATGCGGAAGAGCGCGGCATAGTCGCGCCGCCGCTCCTCCCAGGTGGCGCGGTCATTCTGGGAAGCCCGATGGCTCTGCGGAAGCCCCGCGCGGTCCACGAGTTCGGCGAAGAACTGCGGTTCCAGCGGTCCGACGGACAGGTACTTGCCATCCGCGGTTTCGTAACAGCCATAGAACGGCGCGCCGCCGTCGAGCCAGTTGGCCTCGCGCTTCCGCGTCCAGAAGCCGCTGGCGACGAATCCGTGGATCAACCCCATGAGCGCGGGAACGCCATCCACCATCGCAGCGTCGATCACCTGCCCCCGGCCCGACGTCTGGCGCTCGAACAGTGCGGCAAGGATGCCGAAGGCGAGGAACATCGCGCCCCCGCCATAGTCGGCCACCAGGTTGAGCGGCGGCATGGGTGGCTCGTTGGCGCGGCCCATCGCATGCAGGGCCCCGGTGATCGACAGGTAGTTGATGTCGTGGCCGGCGGTCTGCGCCAGAGGTCCGTCCTGTCCCCAGCCGGTCATGCGGCCGTAGATCAGGCGCGGGTTGCGGGAAAGACAGACATCAGGCCCCAGCCCCAGCTTCTCCATGACGCCGGGCCGGAACCCCTCGATCAGGGCATCGGCCCGGCCGATCAGCTTCAGGCAGGCTTCGACGCCTTCGGCGGACTTGAGGTTGAGTGCGACGGAGCGCTTTCCGCGCGCATTGATGTCAAAGCGGTTGGCCGGCCCGGACTTCCGTTCCACCAGAATGACATCCGCGCCGAGATCCGCCAGCAATTGGCCGGCAAGCGGCCCGGGGCCGATTCCCCCCATCTCGACGACGCGCAAGCCTTTGAGAGGGCCGCCCGCTTGCTCATGTTCAGTCATGGTCCGCCTGCCTGTGCTCCGGGAGAGATGATTTACATCTGAACCAACTCTGGCAACAGGAAATCGCACGAGCGCCAGTGCAACAAAACTCCCGAGCGCATCGACATGCGCCTCGACTCCGGCCGGCGAATGGTCATAAACCGCTTCGCAGGCATGCGCCGCCGGGTCGCACGCGCATGTTTGAATGGCAAGGCGGCGCCACTGGCGTCACACTGTCGGGAATCGGGAAGCGTTCCGGTGCATTCCGGGCGCGGCAAGGAGATTGAATCATGCCTGGTGTTCGCAAGATGATCCCCATCATCATGTGCGGTGGCGCCGGCACCCGGCTCTGGCCGGTCTCCCGCGATTCCATGCCCAAGCAGTTCGTGCGCCTGTTCGGGGAGGAATCAACCTTCCAGCGCACGGTGAGACTGCTGTCGGACCGCTCCGTGTTCGAGGCGCCGATCGTTCTGACTGCCACTGACTATCGATTCACGGTCGAGGATCAGCTCAAGGCCATCGGCATCGACTGCTCGATCGTGCTGGAGCCCCAGCGCCGCGATTCGGCCGCAGCGGTGGCCGTGGCGACGCTGTTGTCTCTGCAACGCGACCCCGATGCCATCGTCGGCGTCTTCGCGGCGGACCACGTCGTCCAGGATGGCGCCGGCTTTGTCGCGACCTGCGCGCTCGCGGCGCGCACCGCTGCCGCCGGGCGCATTGTCACCATCGGCATCCGTCCCACGCACCCGGCCACGGGCTATGGCTACATCAAGCCTGGTGCTCCGACGGAACCGGGCTCCGAGGCCCGGATCGTCGAGGCCTTCGTCGAGAAGCCGGATGCGGCGCGCGCCGAACGCTACGTTCTGGACGGCTACCTGTGGAATTCCGGCAATTTCATCTTCCACGGCGCGACCATGGCTTCCGAGCTCGAAAAGCACGCGGCCGATGTCCTGCATCCCGCGGCAGACGCCGTGGCGACGGCGAAGCGCGACCTGGCCTTCACCGTGCTCGGGGAAGAGGCCTTTTCGGCGGCGCGCAAGATCGCCATCGATTTCGCCGTCATGGAAAAGACCACCCAGGCCGCGGTCGTGCCCGGATCGTTCGGCTGGTCGGACGTCGGAGGCTGGGCGGCGGTCTGGGACCTGTCGGACAAGGATGAGGACGGCAACGCCATCATCGGCAAGGGCCATGTGCTCGAAGGCCGCAACAACCTGGTGCGCTCCGAGGACGGGGTCGTCGGCGTCGTTGGCCTGAGCGATATCGCCGTTGTCTCGACGCGCGATGCGACGCTCGTCGTGCCGCGCGACCGCGCGGACCGGGTCAAGGAGCTTGTCGAGCAGCTCCGGCTGCGGGGCGAGCCGGCCGCCAGCGCCCACCGCGAGATCCACAGGCCGTGGGGCAAGTATGTGTCCATCGATTCCGGCGCCCGCCACCAGGTCAAGCGCATCACGGTGAAGCCGGGCGGCGTGCTTTCGTTGCAGAAGCACTTTCACCGCGCCGAGCATTGGGTCGTCGTGCGCGGCACCGCGGAAGTGACGCGCGAGAAGGAAACGATCATCGTGCATGAGAACGAGTCGATCTACCTGCCCATCGGCTGCGTGCACCGGATGAAGAACCCGGGAAAGATCGATCTCGACATCATCGAGGTTCAGGTCGGCTCCTACTTCGGAGAGGACGACATCGTGCGCCTCGAAGATGTCTACCGCCGTACCTGAGCCGGTGTGATGAGCGGGTCCCTCAAGTTCGGCACAAGCGGCCTGCGTGGCCTGGTCACGGAGCTCTGTGGCGCCCCGGCCTATGCCTACACGCGGGCCTACTGCGCCATGCTGGCGGATGATGGCTCCCCGCGTGGCAGCGGCATGCTGATCGCCCGCGACTTGCGCGCCAGCAGCCCCGACATCGCCGAGTTGTGCATCCAGGCCATTGCCGACAGCGGCTTCACACCGCTCGATTGCGGCGCCGTACCGACGCCGGCCTTGGCTCTGCTGGCGCTACGCGAGGGGTTGCCCGCCGTCATGGTGACGGGCAGTCACATCCCGGAAGACCGGAACGGCCTGAAGTTCTATCGGGCCACCGGCGAAATCGACAAGGCGGACGAACAACGCATCCTCGCCCACCATGCTCGCCTCGCCATCATGCAGGCCCCGCCACCCTCGGCCAGAGCCGAACGGCGCGACGCGCTTTCGGCCTACGCCACGCGCTATGCGGAATTCTTCCCGCCGGACGGTCTCGCCGGCTTGCGCGTCGGCATCTATCAGCATTCCTCCGTGGCGCGCGACATGATCGCCGACATCCTGTCCGGGATGGGCGCGACGGTCCTGCCATTCGCGAGGGCCGGCTCCTTCATCCCGGTCGACACAGAAGCGATCCGCCTGGAAGATCGGGAGCTCGCCCGCGCATTCGCCGCCGAGAACCGGGTCGACGCGATCGTCTCGACCGATGGCGACGCGGATCGCCCGCTGGTCGCGGACGAGGCTGGCGCCTTCCTGCGCGGCGACCTGATCGGAGCCTTGACCGCGGCTTCCCTCGGTGCTGACGCCATCGTGACGCCGGTTACATCCAATTCGGCGCTGGAAGCCTGCGGAAAATTCGCCTCCATACGCCGCACCAGGGTCGGCTCGCCCTTCGTGCTGGAAGGGATGGCGGAAGCGGCGGCATCCGGCGCACGCGTGGTGGTCGGGTTCGAAGCCAATGGCGGCGTGCTGCTGGGCTCGGATGTCGCTGTTGCCGGTCGGCGCCTCGCCGCGCTGCCGACCCGCGACGCCATGCTGCCAATCCTCGCCATCCTGCGCGAGATCGCGCACACGCGCCGGCCCCTCTCCGATCTGGTCCGCTCCTACAGCTTCAAGATCGCGCTCTCGGACCGCATCCCGCATGTGGCGGCCGAGAAAAGCCTGCCGGTCATGGCCCGGCTGGAACGCGATGACCCGTTCGCGGACGCCACCTTCGCACCGTGGGGCGGAATCGCTGGCCGCGACACACGCGATGGCCTGCGCATGTCCACCGGCGCGGGCGACATCGTGCATCTGCGCCAGTCCGGCAATGCGCCGGAACTGCGGGTCTATGTCGAGGCCGCAGATGAGGTGCGCGCCGGCGCGCTGCTGGAATTCGCCCTGACGGCCGCGCGCACGTTGGTCGCTTAGGTAACTTCGGACCGCCGCCCCGCCTGACGCAGCGTTCGTCCGCTGCGCAGCCAACCTGGCCCGCGAGCCGATGGACGAAGATATTCACAATTAAGGCAACAGCGACTGTATTGAAACGCTTTTTCTTCACCATGCCTCAGAGTTACGAGGTAAACGGCATTTTCATTATGTCATTTATGTTTGTCTTCATGTTCGCGCTGTAGCTTTCCCCTGCGTTCGTTGTGACAGAACCGTTTGCAAACGGTCGGCGCGACGCCAGGGATCGTTATGACAGACGGTGGTCACTTCCGACCGCGCGACGTCGCGGCGTATGATGCAGTCCGGACAGCGAGCGTGTCGCTGGATTTCGGATCCGCCGCCGCGCACACGCCCTTTGCCGCGAATGCCAAGCTGCTGGCACGGCTGAGCTTTTCCCTGGTGGCTGTGCTGGTGGACGTTGCCGCGATCATGGCGGCCGCCTTCGCCGCCGACGTCGGGTACAACTTTCTCATGCACGGGAATTTCGCGGTCTGCGCCGCGAACATCCAGCTTGGCATGTTCGCGGCCATCCTTTTTGCCATCGCCAACATGGCGCGGCAGGGCTACAAGGTGTCCGCCTTCATGGACGTGCCCGAACAGGCGCAGAAGGCATTCAGCCTCTGGACCATGTCGTTCCTGGCGGCCGCGACCTTCGGATTTCTGGCCAAGGCCATCGAGGACTCCTCGCGCGGCGCCTTCCTCGCCATGTTCTTCATCGGCATCAGCTGCCTGTTTGCCGCCCGTGCCGCGTTGACACTGTTCGTGCGCCGACACGCAACGAACGACGGCATCCTTGCAGCCCGGATCATGATCGTCGGATTCCGCGAGGATGTCGCCGCCTTCATGAGCCAGCACAACCTCCCCAGACAGGGCATGACGGTCCTGGGAACGAAGGTCCTGTCGGACTCGAGCGCGATGACCGACGTCGAACTGTCCGAAGTGACGGGCGTTGCGCGTCGTCTCGTGCCGGACGACATCTTCCTCGCCGTGCCGTGGGACCGGGCCGACATGATCGAGCGGTGCACCAACGCCTTCCTGCGCGTGCCCTCCTCGCTTCATCTGGTGATGGACCCGCATTCTGCTCTCAGCCGCTTCGCCGTCACGCAGATGACGACGCGCGGATCGATTTCGAGCCTGCGCCTGCGCGGATATGCCATGAGCAGTGTCGGCATGGCGCTGAAGCGGCTGTTCGATGTCCTTGTTTCGCTTCTGGCGCTGATCGTCCTCCTGCCGTTGTTCCTGGTCGTGGCCATCGCGATCAAGCTGGAAAGCCGCGGGCCGGTGCTGTTCTTCCAGACCCGGCACGGTTTCAACAAGATGCCGTTCCGGATCATGAAGTTCCGCTCGATGCGGACCATGGAAGATGGGCAGAACGTGCGTCAGGTGACCGCCAACGATCCTCGGATCACGCGGGTCGGCCGCCTCCTGCGCAAGTACAACATCGATGAGCTTCCCCAGCTCTTTAACGTGCTGCGCGGCGAGATGTCGCTGGTCGGGCCTCGGCCGCATGCGCTCGTCCACGACCAGCAGTTCGAGCCCGAAGTGGTGCTTTACGCGCGTCGCCACAATGTGAAGCCGGGCATCACGGGTTGGGCGCAGGTCAGTGGTTATCGCGGCGAGACCGATACCTCGGAAAAGATTTCCAAGCGCGTGCAGTACGACCTGTACTACATCGACCACTGGTCGTTCGTTTTCGACGTCTGGATCCTGTTCCTGACGATCTTCTCGCGGCGAGCCTACGCCAACGCGGCGTAGGGAAAATGGGCGCTGAACCGCGCGCGAGACCCGGGTTTCCACCCAAAAATCGCCTGAGTTTTCAGCACGATCCACAGGTTCCAGCACCGTCGGGAGACCGTCCGGCGCGCCACCGGCACGCCGGTCCGTCCACGCCCTGACTCAAAACGACAAGCGCTGAGGATTCAACGTTTTAGATTCGCATAACCATAGGGCATCATTTCCACGATCATTATGAATTGAATCGTTTTTGGCCGGTAGCTTCTGCAGCGAACTATCAGGCCGACCGTGTCCAGACAAAAGCGACCAGCAGCACCGCGCAATACAGGTTGGAAGGCGAACGCCTATTCCAGCCCGTGGTGGGACACGTTCGAAATCCTGCATGCCGCCGTCTGGCGCAGGATGCTGCGAATCATCATGGTGACCATCACGCTCGCCACCCTCGGCGCGGCGGGGCGCTTCCTTGTTCCGCCGAGCTATGTCGCAACCTCCCAGGTTCTTTTCGACCCGCGCGGCCTCAAGGTATTCTCCAACGAGCTGACCGCCGGCTACTATGACGCGAACTCCGCCATCAGCTTTGTCGAGAGCCAGATGGGCGTCTTGCAGTCGGAACGCGTTCACTCGCGCATCGTGACCATGCTTTGCGACGGTTCGTCCCTGCCACAGGGCGTAGCCAGGCCGTCCTTCTGTCCAGCCGCCGGCAGCACCAGGGCAATGGACAGCGCCGTCAACACCATCAAGCGCTCCATCACGGTCCGGCGATCCGAGCGGTCCTTCCTTGTCGACATCAACGCGACGTCGTCCGATCCGCAGCTGTCTGCCGCCATCGCTTCCGCGACCGTGGCCGCCTATCAGGCCGAAGATGCGGCGACCCGCACCGACGTCGCCAACCGGCTCACCGCCGACCTCGGCGCGAGGTCCACGAATCTGCGCAAGGCGCTGAAGGACTCGGAGGAACGCGCGGACCAGTACCGCAACGATCGCAACCTCATCCGGGTAGGCGACCGCTTGCTCGTCGAGCAACGCCTCGCGGCGGCCACGACCGCGCTGAACGAATCGCAGACGCGGCTGGATCGCATAGGCGCGCGTGCCCGCCAGATCGATCTCGCGCCGCGAAGATCAGGGTATCTCGCCGTCCTCGGCTCCGAGCCGGAAACACGGGCGCTCCAGGGATTGCTGGAGCGCAGAAACAGTTTCCTGGTCGAGATGGCCCCGCTGGCCGCTCGCGCCGGAGACCGCCATCCCGCCATGATCGAGCTGCGTTCGCGCCTTTCCGAAATCAACCGCAGCATCGCCATCGAGGTGGCGCAGATCCGTGAAAGCTCACATGCCGACCTGTCGCGGGCACAGACGGAGCAGGATAGTCTCGCGGCCACCGTCGCCGACCTGTCGGTGAAGGTCGCGCAGGCGCGCCGGGCGGAAGCCGAACTCAAGGTGCTCGACCAGGAGACCGAGTCGAACCGCAAGCTGCTCGAATCCTTCGAAACGCGCGCACGCGAGGCGCGCGAGTTCTCGAAAGTCGATGTCGGCAACCTGCGCATCGTCTCTGTCGCCCGCGCGCCGGAGACGCGGAACATGGTCCCGCACATCATCGCCTGGGGTTTCCTCGGCGCCATCCTGGGCCTGATCCTGTCGATCGCAACGACCATGATCGCCGCCGGAATCGGCATGGCCCATGCTTCCTACAAGCGCCGCAAGGATTATCGCGAGGCTGTGGAGAAGGCCAACCCGGTCTATTCCATGCGCATGAAGGCGGAGGCTTTCGCCCGCTACCGCTATGGCTGAGCGAGGAAAAGCTACTGGCCGGCTGCTGGGCTGGCTGGGATGGGCCGGAACGGATGCCATCGGCCGTCTGCTGCTGATGACCGGCAGCACCATCGTCTTCTCGCGGCTGCTGGCGCCGCGAGAGTTTGGCATTGCTGCCCTGGTTCTTACCATCGTCGCCGCCGCCGCCCTGTTCGTCGGCTCGCCGTTCGAGGAGGCCCTGGCGCAACGGCGTCATGTCCGCCGTCAGCATTTCCGCGCCGCTCTCGGCGTTTCTTGGCTCGTCGCCGGCGTCATCGTCGTGCTGGCGACGCTGCTCGGCGCGCCCCTTGCGGCGCTGTACACGGAGCCCGAGGTCGGCCTGCTGCTGCCGCTGGCCATGACCTCCGTCTTCTTCAGTGGCCACTCGGATATCCTTTCGGCCCTGGCGCGCCGGCTGCGCCGGTTCAACGACATCGCCATTGCCACGCTGGCCGGTCACGTCGTCGGCATCGCGGCCGCGCTGGCGATGGCCTTTGCCGGGTTTGGCCTGCTTGCGCTCATCGGGCAGCGGCTGTTCGTCGTCGTGGCCCGCGCCATCATCCTGCAATGGCGGCTGGGCTTCCTGATCCTGCCGGCGTGGGCGCCGGGACACGTGCGCTCGTTCGGACGCTTTGCCGGCTACTCTTTTCTGTCCCGGCTTGTCGAGAACATCACCTACCTCGCTTTCACCAACCTCGTTCAGGCTCTCTACGGCATCGCTGTTCTTGGCTACGTCAACATGGCGATGCGCCTGATAGAGCCCATCCGCGGTGCGATCGTCGCCACGGCGCACAACGTCGCCTTCTCCTTTTTCGCCCGAGCGGCCCATGATGGGGAAAAGCTGAAACGCATCGCTTCCGAGACCGCGTCTCAGGCAGCGCTGGCCATCGCGCCGATCTTCACTGGCCTTGCCGCGGTTTCTCCCGTGCTGCTGCCGCTGGTCGCCGGTCCGGGCTGGGAGGACGCGATCGGCATCGCCGTCTGCCTGTCCCTCGCCGCCGCGCTCGCTGTTCCCGCCGGCCTGATCTACACCGCCTTTTCCGCAACCGGACGGCCGGAATACAGTCTCTACTCGCTGGTAGTCGGCTTCGCGCTCATCTCTGCCATCCTTGTTGCCGCAAAGGCACTCGGCCCGATCAGCGTGGGCTATTCGCGTGTCGGAGGCGACCTGGTACGGGCGCTGTTTGCGATCCTGCTCAGCGCAGCCACCCTGCCCTGGACCCTCGGCGCCAGACTGCGCACCCTGGCGCCAGCCTGGCTGCTCTCAGGCATCATGGGGATCGCGGTTGCAGCGCTCGGTCACGCCCTCGCAGGAATTGCCCCGGTTGCGCGTCTCATGATCATGATTTCGCTTGGAATTCTGATCTATGCCGCGCTGCTGATGGTTTTCGCCCGCCCGTTCATCATAGGCCTCGCCGCGCGCCTTCGCGGCGGGCCGCACTCCGGGACCAGCGCATGACGCCCCCTGCCCCTGCGACTTCACGTACGCGCAAACCCGTGGTCCTCATCACCGGCGCCGGCGGTTTTATCGGCACGGCGCTCGCCGAAAGGCTCGTAGAAAAAGGAATCCTCGTGCGGTCCGGCGTGCGTTCGGCCCCTGCTCGGCACGGTTCGCAGGTCCCCTGCGACCTCGACCGGCCGGAGCAGATCGCGACGGCCGTGCAAGGCGTGGATCTGGTCGTGCATGCCGCCTACGGCAGCGCCGGCGACATGGAAGCGCAATGCCGATCGCTGCTGGACGCGATGGCGATTGCCGACGTTCGTCGCCTCGTCTGCCTCAGTTCCATCGCCGTCTACGGAGACGCCACGGGAGACATCGCCGAGGACTTTTCACAGCCGGCCGAGCGTGATGGCTATGGCCTGGCCAAGCAGGCCTGCGAGACAGCCGTGCGTGCCTTTGCCGGACAGTCAGGCCGCTCCGCCGTCATCCTGCGGCCGGGCATCGTCTACGGCGCCGGCAGCCCGTTCTGGATCGACAAGCTGAAGGACCGCATCGAGAGCGGCGTCTGGGGCCGCTTCGGCGAGGACGGCGAGGGCATAGCGGCACTGATCCACGTCGACGATCTCGCCGAGCAGATTGCCGCCGCCGTGGGCCGGCTCATGGACCCCGTCGGCGCTCCGACCGGCGCGGTCGCGCTCAACGCCATCGGTCCGCAGACGCCGAGCTGGAACACCTATTTCACCGCGCTCGCCCGGCATCTCGGCCATGACCTGCGCGACCTGTCGGCGGGGGAACGCAAGCTAAGGCAGGCCGTCGCCGTCGCCGCGAAGCTCTGGCGCAAGCTCGGCCTGCCGGGAGGACGCGCCGCCGCCCTCTTCCCAATGCCCGCTGAAATGGCCCTGTTCGCGCGAAAGGCCCGCTACTGCACAAATCAGGCCCGGGACTTCCTCGGCGTCGAACCGCACATCGGTCTCGCCGAAGGTTTGGCGCGCTCCCTGCCTCAGGCAAAGGTGTAGCGGCGGGCGGACCGGCCGGGCAGGATCAGTCTTCCGCCTTCGCCCGCACTCGCGTCCGTAACGGGCGCCGTGGTCGGGTGCAGCGCGTCGAAGCCCAAGACCCCCAGCAGCCTCGCGGCCCGGCCGGCGCCGAAAGCGACGTCCATGGCCACCGGCTCCGTGCGCTTGTTGATCGCGATGAGCTGAACCGCACCCTCGTCGGCCGCCGCATGGACGTCGAGCTCCGGCGTCTGCCCTTGCACCGGCAGATGACGCCCGCCAAACCTCCGACCGGACGCATCCGGCATCCGGAACAGCCGATAGGCCTCCTTCAGCCAGCCGTCGAGGCTGCCCCAATGGGTGGCGTAGGCGACGTTGGCCGCGCCGTACCGACCCAGAACATCGGCGAGTGCAAGACCCGCCGCCAGACGACCGGCGCCACCGTAGTTGAATTCGGTGATGGCAAGATCCGTGCCCGGAAAACGCCGATCTATCAGCCTACGCAGGCTCGGCAGGATCGGCAGGCCAGGCCGGTCCGGAGCGGCGACGCGCAACGCATCGGCAACCCAGCTGTCTTCTCGATAGCCGGCTTCCGTCAAGCCGCGCGGCGCATCGAGCAGCGCGGCATCGAGCGCGGCATTCTCTGTGCGAAACAAGTTGCCGTGCCGGCTGAACGGGTACCAGTGCACATCCAGAACATCGAGCAGGCGCAAGCCCGCGTCTTCCGAAGCCGCCCGGAAGGCGGCGAGATAGGCCGCCAGGAAGCTGCCCTGGCGCCGGTACTCCGGCCAGTCCGGCGCATCCTGGAAGCTGACCATCTCGGTCGCGCCCCAACTGCCGGGGCCGAACACCCGCGCCCGGGGATCGAGGGACTTGATCACCCGTGCCGCCGCGACTGACCGCTCGATGAACGCGCGAATGGTGATGCGGCGAGGCATAAGTCGCGGATGGGTCTGGAACCAGATGCCGGGCTCATTGTCGAGCGCATAGGCATGGATACCGCGCTCCGATCCCGCTCCGCCGTAGCGTTCGATGAGGCGGGCAAGCAAATGCGGAACGTCCGCGACCCCGAGGTCCGGGGCGGCGGCGGCAGGCGTGCGCCCGTCCCACCGCACGGACACG
>ERZ761609.3131-NODE-3131-length-11223-cov-811.737016_pt1 | contig 11223 bp, 11 predicted proteins | sample MGYA00511163_ERZ761609 | MGnify/ENA primary metagenome ERZ761609 (study PRJEB28899, sample SAMN02445070) | bioreactor sludge metagenome | biome: EBPR sludge | place: Australia: Brisbane, Thorneside Wastewater Treatment Plant | collected 2011-12-16 ... | reverse complement strand
TCTACCACATGACGAGCGCAAGTGATCAAGGAGCAATCTGACAAAGTAGAATTAAAGAGTGATGAGCCGTTGTACACCTCGGCGATGCGGCTGCCGACGGCCGAGTTGCCGTTCATCTTTGACGCCATGTTGGCAAGAAAGAGCATCTGACCGTCGCTCGAGCGCGTGACGAGTGACAGTTCCTCGCCCCGGTGCATGACCCTGAAGCTCGGGTCGCGCATACCGTCCTTGCCGCCCATCGCTTCGAGGTCCTTCTTCCAGCTCTTGCCGTAGGGCGGGTTGGCAAGCATGAAGTCGAACTCGCGGGCGGGGAAGGCGTCGTGCGCCAGCGTGGACCACTCGGCGCCGCCGACGATGTGGTCGGCGCTCTCGCCTTCGCCCTTGAGCAGCATGTCGGCCTTGCAGACGGCGTAGGTCTCGGGGTTGATCTCCTGTCCGTAGAGCAGGCACCTGACCTGCTGGCCGCGCCCGGCGGTGATCGCCGTCAGCGTCTCCTCGGCGACGGTGAGCATGCCGCCGGTGGCGCAGGCGCAGTCGTAAAGCAGGTAGGTGCCGGACCTGATCTCGGTCTCGATCGGCCGGAACACCAGGTTCGCCATCAGACGAACCGCGTCGCGCGGCGTCCAGTGCTCGCCGGCTTCTTCGTTGTTCTCCTCGTTGAACTTGCGCACCAGTTCCTCGAAAACGGTGCCCATCGAGTGGTTGTCGATGCCGGCCGGCGAGAGGTCGATGTCGGGGTCGAGGAACTTGTTGATCAGCGTGCCGATGGCGTCGGCCCTGGACAGCGTCTGCAACTGGTTGCGGAATTTGAAGTTGTCGAGGATGTCCTGGACGTTGGCCGAGAAGCCGTTGAGATAGTCCTCGAAATCAGCCAGCAGCCGCTGCTGGCTGCCGCGCGACTTGAGGTCGCGCAGGGTGAAACTCGAGGTGTTGTAGAACGCCTGGCCGGCGGCATCGCAGAGTGCGGCGCGCTGTGCGGTGATGCCCGCCGCGTCGAGCATCCTGCGCGTGTCGAGCACCTTCTTCTTGGTCGGTTCGAGGACGGCGTCCAGCCGCCGGATGACGCACAGCGGCAGGATCACGTCCGGGTACTTGCCACGCTTGAAGAGATCGCGCAGGACGTCGTCGGCGATGCCCCAGATGAACGAGATGATCTTGTTGTGAGTGCCCTGGTCCACTACGCAGTTGTCTCCGTCGCAATCGTGAGGGTGCAGCCCGATCCGTTGCGCCAGGCCACCCCGATACCGGCTGCCGCGGTGTCCTTTGACGACAGGTGCCTGCCTTTCGTCGGGCTCGGGCGCGGCTGTACGGCACCAGTGCGCAGCACCGCCGTGTCCGCCCTGCTGGCGACCTGCCGCCTTAAGCCAGCTTCGCTTCTCGCCCCCAGCGCCTCCCACCATCAAGTCTATTGCGGTTCACTCGGTTTTGTCTCGAATGACGGCCATCCGAGCAAACGCCGGGGCAGGCAGAGCGGTGGGCCTTCCGACGACGAGACCGGGCGTGGCGGCGAGGTCGGTTCGCCTGGAGGCTCAGGACCTCGCGCACGGCAGCCGCGTCGGTGATGAAGGCAGTGCTTCGCACCGCTCCGCCACAACTTGGGCCGGGCGATGTGGCGTTGCGGGAAGCCGACTGCCGGGAGCAGCACCGTGCGCCGCGCGCTTGCTCCCGCCGCCGCCGCCCGACGCGTCGATCGGGAGCGGCGCTCGCCAGGCGATCCTGACGGCCTGGCGATTCACCTGCCGGGTGCCGGAGTGGGCAATTGAGTTACTGTCCCCGAAATTGCAGCCGCCGATCACCCCCCGCGATCGGCGGCGCTGCAATATACTGAAGCCGCTCACGAACTCGATGCGAAGGACACCTCCCCATGCCACCGGCCAAGACAAAGACCGTCAGCCGCTCGCCGCGTGTCGGCAGCAGCCACGCGGCCAAGACTGCGGTGCAGCAGACGACGGCGCGCGTGCGCGAGATGCATCACGCGATCGCCAACAGGTCGTTCTCCGTCCTGCGACGGGTGCCCTTTCTGTCGGGCCCGACAAAGATCGTGCAGATCGCCCACGATGGCATCGTCGCCGGGGTCTACCAGGCGATTCACCACACCAGCGGTGTCGTCCTCGACGCAGCGGCAATGATCGAGGAACGACGATCACGACAGGCACCAGCCCAGGAACCGGGTCGCCTGGCGACGCGAGTGCACAGCGCGCTGAACGGCGTCTTCGGCGATCACCTTGCCGCGACCGACAACCACCTGGCGATCGCCATGACGCTGCGGCACGCCGGCGCCGCCCTGACGCTGGACGGCGATTCGCTGCTTGCTGCCCTGCCGGATGCCGGGCGGCGACTTTGCGTCTTCATCCACGGTCTGGCTTGCGACGAGTCTGCGTGGCGGCCGCGCTCGGCCAGCGCCGGCGGCGCGGCGGAGGTCGATTTCGCGCGGCAACTGCAGACCGATCTCGGCTATACGCCGCTGCATGTGCGCTACAACAGCGGCCTGCCGATCAGTCGCAACGGCGGCGAACTGGCGGCGGTGCTCGAGCGACTGATCGCAGCGTGGCCGCAGGTGGACCGCGAGATGATCATCATGGGCCACAGCATGGGGGGTCTGGTCGCGATCGCCGCCTGCGAGCATGCGGCAGCGGCCGGAATGAACTGGCCACAGGCGACCCGCATGCTGATCTGCCTTGGCGCCCCGCAACTCGGCTCGCCCCTCGAGCGGCTTGGTCATTTCGTCACCTCGGCGCTGCAGGTATCGAAGGTGACAGTGCCGCTCGCCCGGATCGCCGCCGCGCGCAGCCAGGGAATACAGGATCTGCGGCAGGGGCCGGGCGCGACGCAGGCGCATCCGGCAGCCGGGCACATCGCCTATCGCTTTCTCGGCGGCAGCCTGGCCGAAGACGTCGAACACCGCTTTGGCCGTCTGCTCGGCGACGGGCTGGTGACGCTCGGCAGTGCCACCGCGCAGGCGATGGCGGATGACGTGCAGACGGCGGCGCTGGGCCGACTCGGGCACATGGCGCTGCTTACCGATGCCCGCGTCTACCGGCAGATTGCCGAATGGGTGGCCGCTCTGGACGATCCCGCGGCGGCCGCTGCCGACGATTGAGCACCGGCGCGAACGTGCTGGTCGGCCGCCCTCCTGAGGCGATCCGCGGCACGCCGGCGAGCGCCGCCGATCGCTGCAGCGCGCTATTCCTCGATCGGCACCGCCCTGAACGCCTCGCTCGCCTCAAGCCTGGCGGCGAGTCCCTCGAGCGCCGGCCAGGTTCCTGCCGGCCACTCGTGCGGCAGCACGTGGCGGATGAAGCCGATGCCGGCAACGGCCGAGATGTCGGCCTGCGTCAGGCCGCCGCCGAACAGGAAGTCGCCGTCGAGGCGTTCCTCGAGCATCGCGAACGCCTGCCGCATCTGCGCGCGCAGGCGGCCCGTCCAGTCGGGCCACTGCCGTTCCGCCGGGCGCTTGCGCTCGTACTCGATGGCCACGGCCTTCTCGGTGCCAAGCATCGCCAGCGCCGTCAACTGCTGCACCTGCCGCCGGTCGGCGCCGCTGCGCGGCGTCAACGGACTGATGTCACGTTCGACTGCCAGCTCATCGAGGTAGTCGAGCTGATAGGCGCTTTCGTACAGTCTCTCGCCATTCGGCAGTGTCAGCATCGGCACCTTGAACAGCGGGTTGAGCGGCCGCATCGCGTCCATGTGCCGAAACACCGACAGCGAAACATGTTCGAAGGGGATTCCGTAATGCTTCATGCTGACCGCCACCCGGCGCACGAAGGGTGAGTCGTAAAGCCCGAGCAGCTGGTGCTGCCCGCCACTGGTCGTTGGCGTCATTTTCAGTCTCCGATCGAAAGAATCCTGCCGGTGTCCGGCAACGGCGCGTTCAGGCGCAGGCGGCTGCCTGACTGCGCAACCTGAACCCGGGCAGGCGCCACCCGCGCCAGCAGGCACCCGCCGGCGGCAGCAGCCGGATCGTCGCCGCGCGCGTCGCCTCGCAGCTCTTCTCGGTCCACGGCTCGACAACGACCCGGCCGGCACCGGCAATGATGTGGCGCTCGCCGGGCAGCAGCCAGACGTCGCGCCCGCCGTTTTCCTCGGTCAGCCAGACGCGGTCGCTGACTGCAGTCAGGGTCCAGCCGGCGAGCCGCGCGAGCGAAACTGCGTCGGCAGCACCGACTGCGAACTCGACATAGGGGGTGCGAACGGTCATGAGCTTCTCCTTTCCTTCACTTGCTGCCGGCCCACGCCGGGCAGGTGTCGCCATTTTCAGGTGCCGGCGGCGCCGCTACAATCGAAATGTTTTCACCTGACATGTGAAGAAAATTGGCGGATCAGAGACGCACCCCAGTACTCGGCAGCCTGCGCGTTTTCGTCGCCGCGGCACGCACGCAGAGCGTGACCGGCGCCGCAGCCCAGCTCCATCTGACGCATGGTGCCGTCAGCCACCAGTTGCGGCAGTTGCAGGACCAACTCGGCATCGCGCTCTTCGAGCGCCATGGCCGCGGCCTGCGACTGACGGCGAACGGCGCTGTCTACGCCGAGGAGTTGGCGCGCGCCTTCGCCGACATCGACCAAGCCACCGACCGGTTGCTCGCGAACTGCGACTACCGCCGCCTGCGGGTCAGTTGCATGCCCTCATTTGCTGCCCGCTGGCTGCTGCCACGGCTCGGCAATTTCATCGCCCGCCACCCCGAATACGACGTCGAGGTGCAGTCGAGCGCGCGCCTCGCCGACATCAAGGGGGGCGAAGCCGACGTCGCGCTGCGCTTCGGCCACGGTCGCTACCCGGGGCTGAGCTGCCGGTTGCTGATGCGGGACTGGTACTACCCGGTCTGCTCGCCCGAATTCCGCCACCGCCACCAGCTCGCCAGCCCGTCGCAGCTGATCTCGCTGCCGCTGCTGCGCTCGCCGGACGAGCACTGGCAGCCATGGTTCAGCGCCGCTGGCCTGGTCGTCGACGAACCGCAGCGCGGTGCCGTCTTCGATGATTCGAGCCTGATGCTGATGGCCGCCGCCTCCGGGCAGGGCGTCGCGCTGGCGCGGCACACGCTGGCGGTCGACGACCTCGCGAGTGGTCGCCTGCTGCGCCCGTTCACGACGATCATCGAGTCGCCGCTCTCGTACTACCTGGTTTCACGGCCTGCCGACGAGCAGCAGCCGGCGGTCGTTTCGTTCCGCGACTGGCTCGTCCAGGAGGCGGCATCGTACCGGCCGCCGGCAGGCGAAGAGACGCCTACCGCGGGCGGGCAGCGCGACGAGTCCGGGTCTCAGTAGCTCAGTGTCTTCGCCAGCTCCTTCGCCTGCTGCACCCACCCTTCGACCATCGCCAGCGATGGCGGCTGTTTGCACACATGTTCGCGCTCCTTGGTTTCGACGATGCGGGTATGCAGCTTGTCGGGACGGCGGGTGGCAAGCTCCTTGGCCGTATCCACGCCTGCCCGCTCCAGCAGAACCGAATTCGAGATCGATGGCAGCGGCATGGCCAGCAGTCCACTGCGGCGGCAGCGGCGCCCCCGTCCGTCAGCCTTTCTTCTGCTGTGCCAGGGTCGGCAGCACCAGCCGGAAGCGAATCGCCGCCAGGCGCAGACCGAGGACGATCGCCATGCCGGCCCAGGACGCGTAGACCGGTGCGACGCCCGCTTCCTGCAGCGCAATCATCGTCAGTGCCCCGGCCCACGCCGCCGAAGCGTAGAGCTCGCCCTGCAGGAAGATCAGCGGGACGTCGTTGCACAGGATGTCGCGCAGCACGCCGCCGACGGCACCGGTGATCACCCCCATCAGGCTCGCCACCAGCCAGGGAGCGTGCCATTGCAGCGCCACCTGCGTGCCAACGATGGTGAACAGCGCGAGGCCGATGGCGTCGGGAATCAGGAACAGCCGCGGCGGCACGCGGCAGGCACGGGCGACGAAGAAGGTGACGACGGCAGTGCCGAGGGCGGCTGCGAGGTAGGCCTGGTCGACGACCCAGAAGACGTTGCGGTCGAGCAGCAGGTCGCGCACCGTGCCGCCGCCAAGCGCGGTCGCCACGGCGACCAGCAGCGCGCCGATCAGATCCATCTGCTTGCGCGCTGAATCGAGGACACCGGTCAGCGCATTGACCGCCACCGCCGCCATGCCGACCCAGTAGAGCAGCGCCTCGATGCTCATAGCTCGCCCACCGGCAGCGCCGTCTTGTCCACCACGCGCCGCAGCACGAAGCTCGAATGCACCCCGGTCACCCCCTTGATGCCGGTGATCCGGTTGAGCAGCAGGTCCTGGTAGGCGTCCATGTCCTGCACCACGACCTTGAGCTGGTAATCGGCCGCCTGGCCGGTGATCAGCAGGCATTCGATGATCTCCGGGATCTCGCGGATGGCTGCCTCGAGCTGGCTGAAGCGCTCCGGCGTGTGCTGGTCCATCGAGATGTGGATCAGCGCCATCAGGGACAAGCCGAGCGCGCGCGGGTCGAGCAGCGCGCGATAGCCGACGATCAGACCGGCCTCCTCGAGCGCCCGCACGCGCCGCAAGCACGGCGAAGGCGACAGGCCGATGCGCTCGGCGAGATCCTGATTGCTGATCCGCCCGTCCTCCTGCAGTACTTGCAGAATCCTGCGGTCGAAGCGATCCAGTTGCATGCCATTGCCCGAAAACCACCATGAAAGGCATCTATGGTAACATATACGGATATCTGCGCAATATTCTGCCAATCCGGAGCCAATCGGAAGAGAACAACGCAAGCACCTGCCGGCGCGTTGCGGGTAGCATCCCTACCGTCAGCAAACCACAGCAGAGCACTCGAGGAGCCGCAGCATGTTGAAGAACCCCGCCAGCAAGTACACCCCGTTCCCGCCGGTCCGACTCAGCGACCGGCAATGGCCCAACCGCACGATCGACAGCGCGCCGATCTGGATGAGCACCGATCTGCGCGACGGCAATCAGGCGCTCCTCGAGCCGATGAACGTCGAGCGCAAGATGCGCCTGTTCCAGACGCTTTGCGACATCGGCTTCAAGGAGATCGAGGTCGCGTTTCCGTCTGCCTCGCAGACCGATTTCGACTTCGTCCGCAGCCTCATCGAGGGACAGCACATTCCCGACGACGTGACCATCGAAGTCCTGACGCAGGCGCGCGAGCACCTCATCCGGCGGACGATCGACTCGCTCGCCGGTGCGCGGCGCGCGATCGTCCATGTCTACACCGCCACCTCGAAGCCCTTCCGCGAGAAGGTCTTCGGCATGAGCCGGCAGGAGGTGGTCGACATGGCGGTCAGCGCCGTGCAGCTGATCCGGCAGCTGACTGCCGAGCGGCCGCAGACCGAATGCGTGCTCGAGTACAGCCCGGAGACCTTCACCGCCACCGAACTCGACTTCGCGCTCGAAATCTGCGACGCGGTGACTGCCGCCTGGGGTGCGACACCGGAAGACAGGGTGATCCTCAACCTGCCGACGACCGTCGAGGTGACGACGGCGAACGTCTACGCCGACCAGATCGAGTGGATGCACCGCCACCTCGCCCGCCGCGACAGCGTCATCCTCAGCGTACACCCGCACAACGACCGTGGCACGGCAGTCGCTGCTGCCGAGATGGCATTGATGGCCGGCGCCGAGCGCGTCGAAGGCTGCCTGTTCGGCAATGGCGAGCGCACCGGCAACGTCGACATCGTGACGCTGGCGCTCAACCTCTACACGCAGGGGATTTCGCCGCAACTCGACTTCTCGGACATCAACGCCGTCGCACGCACCGTCGAGCACTGCAGCCGGCTGCCCATCCACCCGCGCCACCCCTATGTCGGCGACCTCGTGTTCACGGCCTTTTCCGGCTCGCACCAGGACGCGATCCGCAAGGGCTTCAGCGCCCAGCGCGCCGACGGCATCTGGAACGTTCCCTACCTGCCGATCGATCCGGCCGACGTCGGCCGCAGCTACGACTCGGTGATCCGTGTCAACAGCCAGTCAGGCAAGGGAGGCATCGCCTACCTGCTCGAAGCCGAGTACGGCGTCGTCCTGCCGCGCCGGCTGCAGGTCGAGTTCTCGCGCGTCGTGCAGGCGCACACCGACAGCCACGGCGGCGAGATGAGCGCCGCCGAGATCTGGCGGCTGTTCGCCAGCACCTACCTCGCCGGCGAGACGCCGATGCGCTATGTCGAGCATCATCTCTTCGAGCACGGCGAGGCGCAGGGAATCCGCCTGACGCTGGAGATCGACGGGCGCATCCACCTGCTCGCGGGTGAAGGCAACGGCCCGATCGACGCCACCGTGCATGCGCTGCACAGCATCGGCATCGGCGTGCAGGTGCGCAGCTACGAGGAGCGTTCGATGGCCGGCAAGGGCAGCGATGCCAACGCCTGCGCCTTCCTCGAGCTGGCACGCGCCGGCAGCAGCGGCGAGTGCTACGGCGTCGGCATCGACGGCAACATCGTCACCGCGTCGATCCGGGCGCTGGTCAACGGCGTCAACCGTCTGGCGACGAGCGCCGCCGGGGCGGGCGGCGAGACGCGCGCCGCCTGAGCGAGCGTGCATTGATTGCTCATTGGCATGCTCGACCGGCGGCCGTGCCGGTTTGGCTGCTGGTGTCGCTCTTCCTCTGCGACGCGCTGCCGGCGCTCGCCCAGGCGCCAGCGACCATCGCCGAGGCGGACGGGATCGGCAATGTCGATGTCAACATTGTCTACTACCCGGATCTCGGTTGCGCCGACATTGCCGATGTGCGGGAGGGCGCGCCTGGCACCATCGAGCCACCAGAGCGAACACTGGTCGTGACGGTGACCCTCGATCGGCAGTCGCAGGACTGCCCATTGCAGGCGCGGGCCATCGAGCGAAAACTCAGAATCGCCGATCGCGCCGACGCGCTGTCAGTCGATGTCTTCTTCGTCGATGCCGATGGTCGGTTCGTGCGCTCGCAGCGACCGCGCATCTACCGCCAACTCGACGACTGAGGAACAGAGCCGCCGCCATGCACACCTGATGAGCCAAGCGACGGGGCGTTTCTGGCCACACCATCGATTGCGCACCGCGACTGGCGTCGATGTCCTCGTCCACTTGGCTGCCAAACTCGGCATCTGACCCGCCAACGACCGATCTGCCGGCAAGCGAAGGTCTGGCCGGCTCAGCCGCGGCAATCCGTGGATCCGGCGCCCCTTGTGCCAGCTTGGTCGCGCAACCAGTCGTGCCGGGTGCGCCTGCAAGTCCCGGTTGCAGGTGGCCCGGTGGCGGCGCGGTCACCAGCGAGCCACCGTCACATCGCGCGGCAGATCCCCAAGACCGTCGTCCTGCTGATCAGCCGACAGGCCCGCGCCCGGGCTCGGCCGTCGACTTCGCAGCCATGTCTGTCGCACGCCACGCCGCGTGCGGTCGACCAGCACCGGGAAGGCTTCGCGCCCATGCATCCGCTGATGTCGCGAAGCATCGATACCGATCTTTCAGTGCGGGGCGAAGACATGGCGGATCAGCAAAAAAGCCAGTACCCACATGGTGAACCCGATCAGCCCATCCAGTATCTGCCACGCCCTGGGGCGGGCAAAGCATGGCGCCAGCCAGCGCGCGCCAAAACCGAGCGCGCCGAACCACAGCAGACTGGCCGTACAGGCGCCGGCAACGAACCAGCCGCGCACCGGAGATGGCTGCTGCGCACCGATGCTACCCATCAGGAGCACGGTATCCAGGTAGACGTGCGGATTGAGCAGAGTGAACGCGGCCGCCTGCGTCATCGCCGCGCCGCGACTGAGCGCAGTCGTTCCGTCTGCCGTCCGCAGTCGATGCGTTTGCCGCGCACGTCGCAGCGCCTGCAGCCCGTAAGCCGCCAGGAATGCCGATCCGGCCAGCGCCAATCCCTGCGTCAGGATGGGAGTTTCTCCCAATGCCTGCGCCATGCCGGTCACTCCGATGGTGATCAGCACGGCATCCGCGATGGCGCAGAACATCACCACGCTGCCAACATGTTCACGGCGCAGGCCCTGACGGAGGACGAACGCATTCTGTGCGCCGATGGCGACGATGAGGCCGAAACCCAGTGCGAGGCCTTGGGCAAATGCGGGAAGAAGCAGCGTTGAGCTTTCGGGTGATGGCAGCATTCGCGCAGCTTGACGCTCTTGCAATGTGAAGACAAACTATCTCTACTAAATCCGATTAAGAAGGGCTGAATGAATGCTCGACTACGCGTCGCTTTCTGCCTTGGCTGCAGTCGTTCGCGAGGGCAGTTTCGAGCGTGCGGCACGCGCGCTGAGCGTCACGCCGTCGGCGGTTTCACAGCGGATTCGTCTGTTGGAGGATCGTGTCGGCTGCGCATTGGTCATTCGCGGACAACCGTGCACTGCCACCGAGATGGGGCGACGATTGTGTCAGCATGTCGATCGCGTACTGATCCTCGAGCAGGAATTGCAGGGCGCCCTGCCCGCTCTGGCCCCGGATGGTCCCGTCAGGGTGAGCTTGCCCATCGCAGTGAATGCCGACAGCCTGGCAACGTGGATCGTTTCCGCCATCGCCGCTTACGCCAGCGAATCGCCGGTCCTGATGGCAGTGGCGGTGGATGATCAGGACCATACTGCGGAATGGCTGCAGCGCGGCAAGGTGCTGGCGGCGGTGACGGGGAGCGCGCGTGCTCCCGTCGGCTGCAACAGTCGGCCACTCGGTTCAATGCGCTATCGGGCAGCGGCCAGTCCATCCTTCATGGCACGCCATTTCAACGCGGGTGTCGGCGCCGGCAGCCTGGCACGCGCGCCCAATCTGGCGTTCAACACCAAGGATGAACTGCAGTCGCGATGGGCGCACCGTTTGTGCCATCGGCATGTCGAGTTGCCGAGTCATGGCCTGCCGTCTCCGCAAGCCTTCGTCGCGGCAACCGTGGCCGGAATGGGGTGGGGCCTGCACCCCGAGGCGCTCGTTGCTCCCTACCTCAACGAAGGCTCACTGGTCGAACTGATTCCGGAGAGCCCCCTCGACGTACCGCTCTACTGGCAACAAGCACGCGCGGCGTCGCTATTGCTCGACGGATTGACCCGCCGGGTCGTGGCTGCCGCTGAGGCCGCATTGATTGCCGCTTGAGAAGTCCTGACACAGGCACGCGAGCTCTTCATCCGCAGCGGCATCTGCACCCCGAAGAGCCGGTTTCGCAGCACCCCTTCCGGAAAGAGCGCGGCTGGAAACGCTAGCCTCAGACAACCTGATCTCGGCGCCATGACGTCTGCACCGATGGCGTCAGAAAAGCGCTTTGGGTCATCAGGTTAGCGGGGAGATCAAGCACTGTAGAGGATTTCCGCC
>ERZ761609.3130-NODE-3130-length-11229-cov-7.960533_pt1 | contig 11229 bp, 9 predicted proteins | sample MGYA00511163_ERZ761609 | MGnify/ENA primary metagenome ERZ761609 (study PRJEB28899, sample SAMN02445070) | bioreactor sludge metagenome | biome: EBPR sludge | place: Australia: Brisbane, Thorneside Wastewater Treatment Plant | collected 2011-12-16 ... | reverse complement strand
GGTCGGCATCGGCGGCGGCGCGATCTGCATCACGCGCGAGGCGAAAGGCATTGGCCGTGGTCAGGCCACCGCCGTGATCGACGTCGCCAAAGCCCGCGATGAATACTTCGAGGAGACCGGCGTCTACGTCCCGATCTGCTCGGACGGCGGCATCGTCCACGACTATCACCTCACGCTGGCACTGGCGATGGGCAGTGACTTCTGTATGCTCGGCCGGTACTTCGCCCGCTTTGACGAAAGCCCGTCGAACAAGGTCGTCGTCAACGGCAATTACATGAAGGAATACTGGGGTGAAGGCAGCAACCGCGCCCGCAACTGGCAGCGTTATGACTCGGGCGGCGATGCGAAACTCTCGTTCGAAGAAGGCGTCGACTCCTACGTGCCGTATGCCGGTTCGCTGCGCGACAACCTCGGTATTTCCCTGCACAAGATCAAGTCCGCCATGTGCAACTGCGGCAGCTTGACGATCCCGCATTTGCAGCAAAACGCGCGGCTGACGCTGGTCTCCTCGGTCAGCATCGTTGAGGGCGGCGCGCACGACGTGGTGGTGAAGGACAGCCAGATCAGCACGTCGTCGTAGGCGCCTCGCACCGAAAACGCCTTGCTCCCTTGCAGATCCGGCCGTATGCCGCCGGATCTGCAAGCGGGGCCTTTCCGACACCAGTCATCACCTTAACCCGCTAACACGCCCCATTCCGCTTTTCCCCGACCGAATCTGAATTCTTATCACGCAGATTGTGCGAAGTATCACTATAATAAAGGAGTGGGGAGGCTGCACTTTCTTATATGGGCATTTCCCGGCCTTTCACCGCGCTGAGCGTCCCGGCGCCAGCGCAGATGAAACCGGAACTTTCAACTAATGCCAGCTCATTTAAGGAAGATTCGCTATGCAACTCATGCAAGGTATCCAACCCTACGAGCAAGTCATGATCTTGATCGTGCTTGCCACCGCCTTTATTGCTCTGATCTATGCTTACTGGTTAGCCCGTCAAACCTTCGCCGCCGACAAGGGAAGCGAGGCGATGCAGCGTATCTGGGGATACATCCGCGACGGCGCTAACGCCTACCTGCGCACCCAGCTTCGTACCATCGCCATCCTGATCGTCATCCTGACCGTCGCCATGTTCCTGAGCGTGGCGCTGGTGCGTCCCACCGGTGAAGCCAACGAGCTGTTCTGCCCTGTCGAGGTCGACAGTGCTTACGCGCAGGCCATCGCCGCCAGTACCGGCCTCTCGGTCGACGAGGTGCTGCAGACGCTCGAAACGACGGATCTGTCGGCTAAACAGGTTGCCATCAACAGCGGCTTCCCGGAATTCAACCCGGAACGTGTGGCCGCTGATCCCAATCTCGTCACCTGCGAATCGGCGGTCACCGGCGTGGCGATCGGCCGCGCGGTCGCGTTCGCCATGGGCGCCACGTTTTCCGCCATGGTGGGCTTTATCGGCATGAACATGGCTGTACAAGGCAACGTTCGTGTGGCAGCCGCCTCGCGTTTCAGCTTCAAGAAAGCGCTGACCATCGCCTATCGTTCCGGGACGATCACAGGCATGCTCACCGACGGCCTCGGCCTGCTCGGCGGTACGCTGATCTTCATCATCTACGGAAAAGCTGCACCGGACGTGCTGCTCGGCTTCGGCTTCGGCGGCACGCTGCTGGCGCTGTTTATGCGCGTGGGCGGCGGCATCTACACCAAGGCCGCGGACGTCGGCGCCGACCTCGTCGGTAAGGTCGAAGCCGGCATGGAGGAGGACGATCCGCGCAACGCCGCCGTGATCGCCGACCTCGTCGGCGACAACGTGGGTGACTGCGCCGGTATGGCCGCCGACATCTTTGAATCCTACGAAGTAACGATTGTCTCCAGCCTGATCCTAGGTCTCGCCCTGTCCGCCCTCACCGGCCAGCTTTTCTGGATCGTGCTGCCGCTGCTGGTGCGCGGCATCGGCGTGGTGAGTTCCATCTTCGGCACGTACGCCGTGTCCCTGTGGAACGTGGACGACGCCGAAGAGGCCATGTACAAGAGCTACGAGCTGTCGAGCACCATCACCATCGTGCTGACCTTCTTGCTGGCGGTGTTCTACGCCGGCTCCATGAATCCACAGGGAGATATGCTGTCATACCTGTCGATGGGCTCGCTTGTGGCGGTCGGCGTGGCGCTGGCCGTCGCCTTTAACCCGCTGACGTCACTCGCCACCAGCGCCAAGAGCAAGCGCGTCCAGAGCATCGCCCGCGCGACGGGTTTCGGCCCCGCGCTGGTCATCCTCGAAGGCTTGTCGCTGGGTTACCTGTCCAGCGTGTGGTCGGTGATCGTCATCGTCCTGAGCCTGCTGGCGTCGGTGCTGGTCTACAGCGTGAATTTCCCGCCAGAACTCTACCTGCCCGTGTTCCTGCTGGGCGTGGCGCTGTCGGCCTTCTGGATTTACCGCGGCTACCAGCGCAAGGACGTGGTCGGCGGTTTCTTCCTCGCCCTGTGGACGATGGTCGCAGCGCTGTACCTCATCAGCATGCGCGTCCCGCTCGGGCCGGACGGCAATCCTGTCGCCGCGGACCAGTTGTTCGGTTACGTGCTGTTCGGCATCTCGCTGATCGGCGTCGGCATGCTGTCGCATACCGGCAATAATGTCAGCATGGACACGTTCGGGCCGATCTCGGACAACGCCAACGGTATCGCGGAACTGGCCGGTGAGCAGGACTTCTCGCCCGAAGCGCGTCAGATCCTGGCGGACCTGGACGCCGCCGGCAATACCACCAAGGCGATCACCAAGGGTATCGCCATCGGCTCGGCGGTGATCGCCGCCGTGTCGCTGTTCGGCGCGTTCTTCATCGACATCGAGCGCGTCATCCCGACGGAACGCCTGGAGGACTTCACGCGGTCGATCAACCTGGCCGATCCGATTGTGTTCGTCGGCTTGCTGATCGGCGGCGCGCTGCCGCTGCTGTTCGGCGGTCTGCTAATCAAGGCCGTGAACCGCGCGGCATCGTACATCATGGCGGAAGTGCGGCGGCAGCTGCGGATTCCGGCGATCGCCAGCGGCGAACAGACGCCTGACTATGCGCAGGCCGTCACCATTTCGACCCGTTCGGCGCAGCGCGAACTGATCCCGCTGGGATTGATCGCCATTCTCGCACCGATCGTCATCGGTCTGGCGCTCAAGGAACAGGCGCTCGGCGGTTTCCTCGCCGGCGTGATCCTGTCCGGCCAACTGCTGGCCGTCTTTATGGCGAATGCCGGCGGCGCGTGGGATAACGCCAAGAAGTACATCGAGGACGGCAACTACGGCGGCAAGGGGACGGATAACCACAAGGCGAGCGTCGTCGGTGACACCGTCGGCGACCCGCTCAAGGACACGGCCGGCCCCGCGCTCAACCCGATGATCAAGGTGATGAATCTGGTCGCGCTCATCATGGCGCCAATCGTCGTCCAGACCCAGACACCGGAAGCCACCCTGCCGGTGCTGCTCATCGCGGGCGTCGGTCTGGTGCTGATCGTGTGGGCAGTGCGCAGCAGCGACCGCGAAGAAGCGGCCGAGGATCACCAGCCGATCAGCGCGTCCGGCGACTGATCGACACCGTCAGCCAGTTAACCCGCTAGACTGAAGATCCAGCAGGGATACGGCGAACGTATCCCTGCTGTTTTTCGCCTTGATTCTTGCGCTGTGTCATGGCTCAAGGCTTTGCAGATAAGCCAGCAGATCCGCGATTTCTTGGTCACCGAAGTGATCAGCATAGCGCGCATACATGATATCGCGGTAACCGGGAACAATAAACGCGGCCGGATGGAGGATGCTCTGGCGCAGATAGTCATCAGCCGCGAGTTCGGGTACGCGACCGGCGGCGCGCCCGGCGACTCCGGCCATGATCGGCCCCAGGCTGAACGCGCCTCCGGTCAGGCCGTGACACGAGAGGCACGGCGGCGAGCCGTTGATCCCGTGCGTGAAGATCTCCCGGCCGCGCTCGACGTCCCCCTTCACGGTTCCAGACGCCACTGACCAGCCCGCCAGACTGCTCCAGTTGCAGCCGGTCAGGGCCAGGATCATGAGGATGATAAGAAACCGACGCATCATAGACCCTCCGCAGCGGCCGCCGTGCGGGTTCATGCACGGAGGCTGTCGCAGGGACAGCCTCCGCAAACTCTGTTGATTGCGCTGCATGGGATCGGTTTAGTTGCCCAGCTTGACGACACCGCCGAGCATACCGGGTGCGAAGGCCAGCGTGCCGTAACTCACGTACAGCGCGCCGTCCGGGCCTTTTGCCAGGCCAAAGGGCGTGATCAGGCCCTGCGCGACCGGAGTCGCGCCGCTGCTGTCGACCATGACGACATCACCCGGCCCCGGCCCCTGCTCACCGAACAGGAACATCTGAACCGCGTACAGCGTATCGCCGTCCAGCAGAATGTCGGTGACTGCGGTCAGACCGCCGAACGTCTCGACCAGTTCGCCGCCCGACCAGCGCTCGATCTTAGCCGCGCCAGGCGCGATGCCTTCACCGAGGAACCCGATGTACAGATCGCCATTGTCAGCGACTTCAATTGACGTGGGGACAGGGTTGTCCGTCCACGCATGGATCACCTGCAGTCCGTCCGCCTCCGTCCACGACAGCAGGTCGTTGCCGCCGGCATCCACGATGTACAGCGTACCGTCCGCGCCCCAGGCAATATCGGCCACGTTGCTGTCATAGCCGTTGCCGTCGGGATCATTGACCACTTCGAAGTGGTTCAAGTTGATGATGCGCTTGACAGCCAGCGTTGCGGCATCCAGCTCAGCGATCGAGTCGTTCCAGAACGCGCCGGTCGTGGCCGGCCCGTTACCGGTCATGAGTACCCACAGCGACTCGCCCTGCGGAATGGCACGGTACAAGCCGGTCGTCTCCATCGGGGCGGCATAGCTCGGGAAGCCGACGATCCAGTCGGTGGCGGTACCGTCTGGGCTGACCGAGACAATCTTGCCGGTCATGCCGAGCTGCATGACGGCCTCACCTTCGGGGCTGGGCAGCGTCGCGCTGAAATCGCCACCGCTGCCGACGACCGTCACGATCAGGTTGCCGTCAGCGTCAAAGGCGATGCCGCGCGGAGTCGCCAGGTCGCCAATCACCAACTCACCCGGAAGCGGCGGCATGTCCTGCGCTGCTGCGGGCAAGAGTAAACACAAGAGGAGCAGTGCGCTGATGAGGATGCGAAGGTAAGAAGATGTGGTGTGCGAAGGGTGCATGATGAAAGCTCCAAAGTCTATTCGTACGGCGAACGAGAGCAGATCAGACTGGCAAGCACCATGAAGTGGCGCCGGCCAGTGCAGGAGATCTGCTTACAAACTTGTTACTATATTATTATACTATTATATCAATCCGTTTGAAGGTCAATACCCCTGGCAGAACGCCGATCACGTCCAGGAATCGTACCAAGCGCGCCGGCAGTGACCGGCGCGCTTGACTGTCTCGAAGATTGCGTGCGGACGCTTGGACTACTGACTGCTGCTCAGACGCAGGCCGATGATGCCCGCGATGAGCATCACCAGCGATACCAGCTTGAGCACATCCCGCGATTCGCCGAGGATGAGCATCCCGATAATCGCCGTTCCAGCCGCGCCGATCCCCGTCCAGACCGCGTAGGCCGTGCCGACCGGCAGCGAGCGCAGCGCAATCGAAAGTAACACCATGCTGAGGATCAGGCTGACGATGAAGATGACCGTCGGGACAGGTTTCGAGAAGCCTTCGGACTGCTTGAGCATCAACGCCCAGACCACTTCCAGCAGTCCCGCAATTGTGAGGATTACCCAGGGCATACTGCCACTCCTATAGGTTACAGAGGGGTCGTCCCCTGAGAATGGTTTGGCACGCAGCGGGTCGTCCCGCCGCGGCGTCGATCGGGGATACAGCGCAAGTGATCGACCTCCGGATTATAGTCAGAATCCACCCCCTGATCTAGATCGATCTGGCGAATTTCCGCGCCTCAGGCTTTGTCTTGTCCCGGCGTAACCGGCTATAATTTCGGCAGATCACCCGCTGTTCGAGTCACCCATAGGACCTTCGATGCGCCGTCTGCTGCTGATTGTGACGATCCTCTTTTTCCTCATCGGTATCGCGCTGGCGTTTGTGCCGTTCGTCATGCCGGAGGTCGCGCAAGCGATGGCCCCGCTGATCTGCCCCGCCGGCAGCACCGTCAACGTCAATCAAGCGGCGGCCTCACGCGGCGGAATCAGCTTCACCTTTGGCTGTATCGCCCCGGACGGCAGCGAGTCTGACGCCGGATTCCTGCCCTATCTGGTGCTGTTTACGGCGTGGTGCTGGCTGCCGCTCATCCCCGGCACACTGCTGATCATCGGTCAGCGCGCCCGCACCCTGGATCGCTCCCCGTAGCACTTGCATTCACTGTTTCACGCCTCCGGGCGAATTCGCCTTAACTGATAACAGCCTGCTTCCGTGGCGCAATCCAAGGCACGTTGACTGCGCGCGCCTCACGTCCAGTGCATGTCAGAACTTCCATGTCAAAACCTATTGACATCGTGTAAAATTAAGCGTACTCTATGTATAGTATTTTTGACACATAGTCAAAAAACATAGACACCATAAGGAGATCATCCATGTCGTATCACGAGCGGCGCGCGCTCCTCTCAATCATCAGCACGATCGGGATCACCGCGCTCTATGTCGCCTTCATGCTCCCCCGCTATCCCGTTGAAGTCGATGCCTACGCGCCCGAGGTCTTTCGCTACTGGGGCAACTTCTTCCTGCTGCTGATCCCGGTGACGATCGTCGCTCGCATCGTACTCGAGATCCTGTTCGTCATCGTCAACACCATCTTTACCCGTGAAGCCGTCAGCGACCGCACCGACGAGCGCGACAAACTGATCGAACTCAAGTCGACGCGCAATGCCTTGTGGACGTTCATGCCGGTCTTTGTCCTCGCTGTCGGATCGCTTTCGTTCGACGTGCAGCCCTCGGTCGTATTTGCCCTGCTGATCGCGGCCGGCGTGCTGTCGTCGCTGGTCTCGGACGTCTCGGACTTCTTCTTCTACCGGAGGGGCTACTAATGGCCGAACCGCTGATCAGCAACAATATCCGCCGCCTGCGCTTCGAACACAACGAGATGACGCAGAAAGACCTGGCCGACCGGGTCGGCGTCACCCGCCAGACGATCGTCGCCATCGAGAACGCTAAGTACTTTCCATCGCTGGAACTGGCCTTTCGCATCGCCCGGGTGTTCAACACCGGCGTTGAAGATGTCTTCACGTTTTCCCTGGACGAACAGTAACGAGCAGCCCAATCCGAACGCATCCTAGTCCGCGCACCCTGCGCCAACCACCCATAAGAGGAGATCAAAGATCATGAAGGCTATCACCTACACCGAGTACGGTTCGCCCGACGTCCTGCACCTGACCGACATTCCCCAGCCCATGCCCGCCCGCGGCGAAGTCCTGGTGCGTGTCCATGCGGCCTCCGTCAACTACGGCGACATGCTCGCCCGCCGCTTTGGCAAGCTGACGGCGCGCGAGTTCAACATGGCGCTGTTCATGTACATCCCTGCCCGCCTGGCATTCGGCCTGAACAAGCCGCGCAATCCCATCCTGGGTTCGGAATTCTCCGGCCACGTCGCCGCCGTCGGCGAGGGCGTGACCCGCTTCAAGGTCGGTGATGCGGTGTTCGGGTATCGCGGCGCGGCGCTCGGCACGTATGTCGAGTACCTCACCATGCGCGCCGACGGCATGATCGCCCCGCTGCCGTCCGGCCTGACGCTGGAAGAAGCGGCGACCGTGCCCTATGGCGCGCTGACAGCGCTCACGCTGCTGCGCAAATCGGCGATCAAGCCCGGTCAGCGCGTGCTGATCATCGGGGCATCCGGCTCGATCGGTGCGGCGGCGGTGCAGCTTGCGAAACATCAGGGCGCGCATGTGACCGGCGTCTGCGGGACACCGCGCGTCGCCTTTGTCCGCGCGCTGGGCGCTGATCAGGTCATCGACTACACCCGCGAGGACTTCACGCAGAACGGCCAGACCTATGATCTGATCGTCGACGTCCTGGGCAAGGGATCGTTCGGACGCAGCCGACGCTCACTCACTCCGGAGGGACGTTATCTATTCGCCAGCTTCAAGATGAAGCAGATCCTGCAGGCGCTGTGGACATCACGCTTCAGCAAACGCAAGGTGATCTGCACCCTCTCCAACGAGAAGCCGTCCGACCTGCAGGCGATCAGCGAACTGATCGAGGCCGGGCACTACCGGGCGATCGTCGACCGCGCCTTCCCCATGGAACAGGCGGCCGAGGCACACCGCTACGCCGAATCCGGCGGCAAGCAGGCCCCGGTCGTGATCCGCATTGCGCCCGAACCGGCAGAATCACGCCCGACCGTGTCGACGGCCCAGCGCGTGGCGGTGACCGCGTAACTCACCGGCATTTGGGACACCATCTCACTAACGAGACGCGGATCAGGGACTCTGATCCGCGTCTCGTGCGCTGCTGCACAAGTGCTGCGCCAGGAATCGCTCTATACGAGGGTTGGTGTGCAAATGGAGAGTTTTGCGCGTCAGACCGCAAACAGACGGGCGATGACCGTGATCTGCTGGATGATCGCGTGGGCGCGTTCCTCCTGCTGCTGCAGGGTGCTCAACCAGCGATCGGCAACCGTGCCGATGTCCTCGTTCTCTCCGGGCGTATCCAGCGCCTCGCGTAACTGCTGGCGTTCGCCGCTGTCGAACTGGCGCAGCATCCGCAGGATCGCCATCAGGCTGTAGCCGGACTGCCGCAGCAGGCGGATCACGCGCAGTCGGCCAATCTCGGCGGCGCTGTACATCCGGTAGCCGGTAGCGGCATCGCGCGGGACGTCCAGCAGACCGCTGCGATCCCAGTTGCGCAGTTGATCCGTCGTCACGCCCAGATGCTGCGCTGTCTGGCTGATCGTCAGGGTGCGGCGCGTGGTCTCGACCACCTGCCCGCGCGCCCAGCGTTCGACGAACTCGACGGCGGCTTCGGCGTGGGTGCGTTCGACGCGGACGTTGATCAGGTACTCGTACGCCAGTTCCATTGCCATGCCCAGATCACCGTCCGCCGCGCAGCGGATCAAGTCCTGGACGAGCTGTTTGTCGCCGGAATACGGCCAGTGTAAAGCGAGCAGCGCCAGCCGCATCTGCTCGACGTGCAGCACTGTGAAGCGCCGGTAGCCCGTGGCCGTGCGCGGCACACCGGCGAGATAGCCCTGCGCCTCGTACAGCCGCACCGTGTTCACATGCACGCCAAGCGTGCGCGCCACATCGGACGTCTTTAGATACGTGGGCATGTCCCCTCCTCAGTGATCGCTCCTACGATTATCGCCCTTCAGGCGAAAAGTCTCCATCCTATACACCAAGGGCGTACACTTAGAGATGAATCTATGCCACAGGAGAACGCTGAAACCCATGCAAAACGAGATCATCATCACCGGGGCACGCGAAAACAACCTGAAGAACCTCTCCGTCCGCATCCCCAAGCATCAGATCACGGTCTTTACCGGCGTGTCGGGCGCGGGCAAATCGTCGCTGGTGTTTGACACGATCGCCGCCGAGTCGCAGCGCCAGTTGAGCGCCACCATGACGAACTATCTGCCGCACGCGGGACGCCCCGAAGCCGACGCCATCGAAAACCTGGCGGTCGCCGTCGTGATCGACCAGAAGCAGATTCGCGGGAACGCGCGCTCCACCGTCGGCACAATCACCGACATCTTCTCGGTGCTGCGCCTGCTGTATTCGCGCATCGGCGACCCTAACGTCGGCTATTCTAACGCCTTTTCGTTCAACGAAGCGGAGGGGATGTGTCCGACCTGCAACGGCCTGGGCAAGACATCCGAACTCGACCTGAACAAGCTCCTTGACCGCGAGAAGTCGCTCAACGCAGGCGCGATTCGCATGTCGACGCTGCGCAACGAGTGGCAATACTACGTTCAGGCCGGTCTCTTTGACGGGGACAAGCGGCTGGCTGACTATTCCGAAGCCGAGTGGGAACTGCTCGTCCGCGGCGACACCATGGTGCAGATCGCGACCAGCAAGACGCCAATCAACCGCCATTACGAAGGCTTGATCGTGAACTTCACGCGCCGCTACATCAGCCGCGACATCAGCGCCCTGAGCGACGGCACGCGCGAGGAGATCAGCCGCATGATGTCGGGCGGCGTCTGCCCGCTGTGCGCCGGCGCCCGGCTGAGTCAGGCCGCGCTGAACAGCCGGATCAACGGCTACAACATCGCTGAACTGGCGGCCATGGAGGTGAGCGAACTGGTTCACGTAATGGCCGGCATCCACCACCCGGCGGCCACGCCCATCGTCGAGTCGCTGATTGAAGGGCTGGAAGGCCTGATCTCGATGGGACTGGGCTACCTGACGCTTGACCGTGAGACGATGACGCTCTCCGGCGGCGAGGCGCAGCGTATCAAGATGGTGCGCATTCTCGGCAGCAGCCTGAGCGACTTGATCTACATCTTCGATGAGCCGACCATCGGCCTGCACCCGCGCGACGTGCAGGGCATGAACGCCCTGCTGCGCAAGCTGCGCGATCAGGGCAATACCGTGCTGGTCGTCGAACACGATCCCGACGTCATTCTGGCGGCCGACCACGTCATCGACATCGGGCCGCGCGCCGGGGCCAGCGGCGGCGAGATCGTTTATCAGGGCAGCGTCGCGGGGCTGCTCCAGTCCGATTCGCTCACCGGGACGCACCTGCGCCAGCGGATGCCGGTCAAGACGCAGGTGCGTCAGCCGGCGGGCTGGATGGCGGTAACCGGCGCGGCGCGTCACAACCTGCGCGACATCTCGGTCAGCATCCCGGCGGGCGTGCTGACGGTCGTCACGGGCGTGGCCGGCGCGGGGAAAAGCACCCTGCTGGAAGTCTTTATCGAACATCACCCGCAGGCCATCGTGGTCGATCAAGCGCCGATTCGCACGTCCACGCGCTCGATTCCGGCGACCTACATGAACATCATGGACAATATCCGCGACCTGTTCGCGCGCACCAACCGCGTGAGCAAGTCGCTGTTCAGCTTCAACTCCGAGGGCGCGTGTCCGGTATGTCAGGGGCTGGGCATGATCTACATCGAAGTCCCCTTCATGGATCCCGTGACCTCCACGTGCGAGGAATGTCAGGGCCGGCGCTATCAGGAAGCCGTGCTGAATTACACCGTGCGCGGCAAATCCATCAGCGACGTCCTCGACATGACCATCCGCGAGGCGATCCCGTTCTTTGACGGCACGAAGATGCAGCCCATGCTGCAAGCCC